>ERZ1370068.9207-contig-8000_pt1 | contig 36885 bp, 42 predicted proteins | sample MGYA00561227_ERZ1370068 | MGnify/ENA primary metagenome ERZ1370068 (study PRJEB38410, sample SAMEA6850437) | metagenome | study: Metagenomic assessment of the ecological functions of the soil: analysis of the soil microbiota associated with the...
GCTACGTATTGCTCCCGGCCGGGCCAGGCGGCGGTGCACGGCACGAGACCGTCCTCTCGTCGAGGACGAGGCTCGAGTGCGGGCGCTGTTGGGCGAGATCCTGGAGTCGTTGGGCTACCGCGTGCTGGAAGCCGGCCAGGACCGGACGCCCTGCGCCTGGCGCAGGAGCACCTCGGCCCCATCCACCTCCTGCTGACCGACCTCGCAGATGCCTGCAGATGACCGGCCGCGAGCTCGGCGGACCGCCTGTGCCGCCTCCGCCCGCGACCTCACGGTCCTCTTCAGTGTCCGGGCTATGCGGCGGGGGCGGCGCCCCATCGCGAGTTCCCTTCCGACGCGCCGCCTACATCGAGAAGCCGTTCACCGCCGATGCAATGGGCGGGGCCATCCCGTGCCTTCTCGACCCGCTCACTTCACCGTGTCTGACAGGAAGATGCCCGCGCGGGCGCGGGCGGATCAGCCCTTCATCAGCTCCAGCAGCGCGGAGACGGGATCGTCACCCACCTGGCGCTGGTCCAGCTCGTAGCCGATCCTCGTGCAGCGTCTTCTCGAGCAGGTAGCCGGTGAGGGAGGCGCGCAGCTCTTCCGGAGTGACGGGCGCGGCGGGCTGCCCTGGCCGCGGTCCGCGTGGTACCGGCGGCAGGCAGGCGGCGCTCCACCCAGGGTCCCGCCGACAGGCGGAAAAGCGCGCTCGAGCACGGGGAGGCTCTTCTCGCAGCGCACGGCCCGGCCTCGACACGCGCCCGGAGAGGGCGTGGGCGGTGACGTAGTGGAACTGACCGCAACGATGCTGGCCGGCTGTCGCGCAGGGGCGCAGCGCTTGATGCGTCGCTCCACAGGGGGCGGCCGGGTCGCCCTCGAAGAACAACATCACGAAATCGCGGCCGGTGTAGAGAACGCGGCCCAGGTGGAAGTTGCCGGATAATCGATGCGCTTCGACCCGAACCGCGTCTCGGCGGCGCGCGCGAGCGCCGAGACCGCTTCCACGCGCCACCGCCCGTGTGCGTGTCGGCCGTGGCGGGCAGCGTGGCAGCCGGCGGCGCAGGCGCTGCAGGACGGAGCGTCCGAGGTTGCGCACGGACTGCGACGAGCGAGCGCAGAGGGCCGAGAACGGCTCCGGCGCGAACCGGGGATCGGGTGGATCGGAGGCGAGCGTGCCGGCATTCGGCCGTGCGCGCGCCAGCAGCTCGACCGTGGTCAGAACGGGCCGACGGCCTGACGGATCGCCCGCGTGGCGGATCGTGCGCGGCCAGCTCCAGGATCGGGCCGGCGCGGTGCAGGGGCGGCCCCGCAGATCCGGTGAGAGATCCGCTCGGCGTAGCGTCCGAGCCTCGTCGAGAGTGGACCCTGCCAGCCGCCGGCCCCGTGGGCCACGTAACTCCCGCAGGACGGCGAGCGTGGACGTTGCCGCCCGCGGTCTGAGTGGGCTGCCGCCGCGCACGGGCGGACAGTGCTTGAAGCCGGGTCGGCCAGAAGCGACACGACCTTCGAGGTCGGGGTGCTCTGTCCTCCGGCCGCCGGATCAGCCTCAGGATGAAGCGCGAGCCGAAGCGTGACGGACGCATCACCGGACGAGACCGTGACCGGCCCGGGCCGGGGTCGGCCTGCACGGCGCGCGTCTTCCGGAGCCGCTGATCCGACCACCCTCGAGCTCGCCCTGCCGCCCCTGATCGCGGCGCGCCGCCCCATGACGGTCGAGCAGGCCCGCCGAAAGCGCGATCGCGGATGGCGCTCGGAGAGGACGCCGGCGGGGCGCCCCTTGTCGTCCTTCAGACGGGCCAGCACCGCGCCGGGCCTCGTGCGCGGCCAGCTCCTCCCCGCGTGGCCCGAGGCCGCCGCCACCGGGAGGAGGTAGCGCTCGGCTCGCCGTCGACGTAGTCCACCTGACCAGCGCGATCGCGGAGAGGTCCGTCACCGCCATATAGCGTCGACGATCTCGGCCCGGATCAGGTCGCGCGATTTCCCTCAGAACCGCGATGAGCGCGCGGAGCACGGCGGGCAGAACGGAGGCGAGACGTGGTCCGAGGTCTTCCGCGAAGTGCCCCGGCCAGTCCTCCTGTCCAGCCACCTCCGGCCAGGCTTCCGGGCGACGGCACGTGCACGGGCTTGAGTCGGAGGCGTCTTCTCCGCTGCGAACCAGAAGAACCCGTGAGGTCCGAGGGAGATCGGGTAGGGCCGTCCCTGACGGGCGGGAAGCGCCGCGGCCGGACATCTCGACGGGTGGAGCCCGCGCAGCGGCGGGCAGGCTCAGCTCCGCATGCTGGGCAGGCGCGAGGGCTGGTCAACCACCAGGATGCGCCCTCGCCGTATGTGGCAGGAAGGCCAGGATCTTGTTGTTGTCCGGGTAGAGGGAACCCGAGGCTGCCGCGACCGAACGCCTTGTACTGCTTGCGCAGGCTCAGCGTCCGTTTCATCCACCAGAGCAGCGAGTGCGGGTTGTTCTGCTGCGCCTCGACGTTGACGGCCTCGTAGTGGTACTCGGGGTCGATGATGACGGGCAGGTACAGCCGCTGCGGGTTGGCGCGCGAGAAGCCGGCGTTGCGGTCCGGGCTCCACTGCATCGGCGTGCGCACGCCGTTGCGGTCGCCGAGGTAGATGTTGTCGCCCATCCCGATCTCGTCGCCGTAGTAGACGACCGGCGTGCCGGGCAGCGAGAACAGGAGCCCGTTCATGAGCTCGATCTGCCGGCGGTCGTTGCCGAGCAGCGGCGCCAGGCGGCGGCGGATGCCGAGGTTGATGCGCGCCTGCGCGTCGCTGCGCGTACGACGCGGTACATGTAGTCGCGCTCCTCGTCGGTCACCATCTCGAGCGTGAGCTCGTCGTGGTTGCGGAGGAAGAGCGCCCACTGGCAGTCTCGGGGATCGGCGGCGTCTGCGTCGAGGATGTCGACGATCGGGAAGCGGTCCTCCATGTGGATGCGCCATGAACATGCCGCGGCATCACCGGGAAGTGGAACGCCATGTGGCACTCGTCGCCGCTCGCCGAAGTACGCGACCGGCGTCCTCCGGCCACTGGTTGGCCTCGGCCAGGAGCATCCGGTCCTGGAAGCGCGCGTCGACGTGCGCGCGCAGCTCCTTGCAGGAACGCGTGCGTCTCGGGCAGGTTCTCGCAGTTGGTGCCCTCGCGCTCGTAGCAGGTAGGGGACGGCGTCGAGGCGCAGCCCGTCGACGCCCATCGCCGAGCCAGAAGTCGAGCGCCTCGAACATGGCCTTGCTGCACCTGCGGGTTGTCGAAGTTGAGATCGGGCTGGTGCGAGTAGAAGCGGTGCCAGTAGTACGCGCTCGGCCACCGGATCCCACGGTCCAGTTCGAGTGCTCGAAGTCCTTGAAGATGATGCGCGCGTCCTGGTAGCGCGTCCGGGCGTGTCGCTCCAGACGTAGAAGCTCGCGCGGCGGCGCTGCCCGCGGGCGCGCGCCGCGCGCGCTGGAACCACGGGATGCTGGTCGGAGGTGTGGTTGAGGACCAGCTCGGTGATCACGCGCAGGCCGCGCGCGGTGCGCCTCGCGCAGGAACGCGCTTGACAGTCCCGCAGCGTGCCGTAAGTCGGGATGGACGCTGAGTGTAGTCCGCGATGTCGTAGCCGTCGTCCTGCAGCGGCGAGGGGTAGAAGGGCAGCAGCCAGATCGCGGTGACGCCGAGGTCCTGGAGGTAGTCGAGCTTCGCGCGCGAGGCCGCGGAAGTCGCCGATGCCGTCCGCGTCGCTGTCGGAGAACGCACGGACGTGCAGCTCGTAGAGGATCGCGTCCTTGTACCAGAGGGGATCGCCGTCCAGTTGCGGCCTTCGTGGGCATCCCAGAAGCCATTATGACTCCGCCGCCTTCCCTTTCGTGGGCGGCGCACCGCGCAACATCCGCGACGGACGGGCCGCGAACCCGGGCGTCAACGCAAGCCTTCCGCCAGGTAGAGCCCGAGAGCGTGCGCTGGCAGCTGTAGACGTAGGACTCGCCGTCGCGCGCGATGACGACGTCGCCGATGTGTCCCACCCCCGCGGGATCGAGCGGACCGGAGTTCGCGCCAGGCCGTCCTGGGAGCCGGTGCGCAGGTCCACGCGGTCCACGCGCGCACGGGGGAGCACGGGGCCGGCGCGGCGGACGAGCAACGTGCGGCCGCCGGGCGCCCACTGCAAAGCGGCTGGTCGCGTTCGCGCGGGAGGCCCGGCACCCGGGAAGGCGCGCCGCCCGCGACGGGCCAGAGCACGAAGCGCGCGCCGGAGACCCGGCGCGAGCGCCAGCACCTGGGCTCCGTCGCGGAGATCGGGCGGTGGCGGTAGGCGGTCACGCCCGGTGGGTAGCCAGGCGCGCAGGACGCCGGTGCCGACGTCCTCGGCGTGACGGAGAGCAGGCTCTGCGCCGGCCGGCCGGGCTCGTTCGCGAGAGCACAGGATGGCGCGTCTCGTCCGGGCAACCACCAGGTCCCAGTGGTACCGGCGAAGCTCCTGATCCGCGGGGAGCGGCAGGCGCGCCTCTCCGGCTCCGGTGGGCAGGATCAGGAGGCTCCGGCGACGGCGAGCGGGCGAGGTGGGCGAGCGCCGACCGACCGTCCGGCGAGGATCTCCGGTGCCATGCCCTTTCGGCCGTGACGCGCGGGCAGGACGCCGGGCGCACGCCGCAGGTAGACCGCGTGGCTCGGGGCCGCCCCCTTCGCCCTGGGCGCAGTGCAACACGCGTCCGTCCGGCCAGAGGGCCGCTCTGTAGATGCGTCCAGTCGTACCGGTGAGAGGTCGCGCTCGGCCGCGTCGCCGGCGAGACGGTTGATGGCCTCGCATCGCGGAGTGCGCATGGGTGAGCAGCACGCCCCCACGCCGCGAGATGTCCTGCAGGAACATCGCCCCCGGGGTGCGCGCCACCAGGCGCGGCGTAGGCGCCGGAGAGGGTGACCGCGTGCAGGCTGCGGGCATTGCCGGTCCGGGCGGCCGTGAACTTCACTCCTCGCGCCCGGTCGGGTGACCAGGCCACACCGCCGATGTCGATCCAGGAATGCGACAGGAGCGACGCGCGCGACCGGGCCCTTCCGCCACCACCAGCGCTGCCGCCTACTTCGGTGTTGCCGAGCATGGGCTGGTCGACCACCGCCACCCGCGCGCCATCGGGCGACACGCGCGGGTGACGAGCGCGCCGGCCGTACTCAGACGACGCGCCCGGGCGGGAATTCCAGCGCCGCGCGCGGTCGCCTTCGCGCCGCACCACCGCGAGCCAGTGGCCGCTCGGCGCTCCAGTCCGCGGCCAGCACGCCCGTGAGCACGGGTCGCGCTGGCGCGCCTCCCTTCCGAGGGGCACCCGCGCCAGCGACTTCGCGTCGCCCTCCGGGGCCGGGCAGCGGCACGGCCACCCCTCCGGGCGCGGCCGCCACGACGTGGAGTCGTGGAGATCGAGCGGCCTCGACTCGAGCCCGTCCGTTCGAGGCGCTGCTCGAGAACACTCTCGGACGGGCCGCCGTCCCAGGCCGCGCTGTAGTAGAGAGAGTTCCTCGTCCGGTGAGAAGGGCGGCGTCCACCGCGCCGCGCCGGGCGGTGGAGCTGGCGGCACGAGGCCGGCTCGCTGCGCGCGCCCGCCCCGGCCAGGTAGGCCGCGGCCAGCGCGGACGCGCGACGGCAGCGGCGGCCAGGACGGTCCGCACGCGCACGCGCGGCCGGCGCGGCCAGGCGAGGGCACGTCCCGTGGACGAGGGCCGCGTGAACGGCTCGAGGGCGAAGGCGGAGGTCGCGAGCGGACTGAATCCGCTCGGTCCGGCTGTTTCTCCAGGCAGTGCCGCACCAGAAGTCGCACGAGGTCGGGAGGCAGGGCGAGGTCGGCCCTCCCAGCGCGGGGACCGGGTCGTGCAAGTGGAGCACGGCGGCCAGCGTCTCCGCCGCCGAGCCGCCCTGGAACGCGCGCCGTCCCGTGAGCATCTCGAAAGAGCATGGCGCCCAGCGCGAAGAGATCGGCACGGGCGTCCGCGGGCTCGCCCCGCACCTGCTCCGGGCCATGTAGCCCACTCGTGCTCAGCAGCACCCGGGCGCGGTGTGCGCGGACTGCGGCTGCGTCCCGGACACCCCTTCCGGCGCCACCGCCCGCGCGAGGCCGAAATCCAGCAGCTTGACGTGACCGTCGCGCGCCACGAAGACGCTGTTGTGGGCTTGAGGTCGCGATGAACGATGCCGCGCGCGTGGGCGGCGGCGAGGCCGCGCGCGATCTGGGACCCGTACGCGGCCGCCTTGCCACGGGGCAGCGCGCTCGTCCAGGCGCGCGCGCAAGGTGGCTCCCGAGGAGCCTGACACGGATGGTAGGGAAATCCGGGTCCCGCTGCCCCGCGCACGTCGCACCGCGAGCGACGCGCGGATCCGCGAGGCGGCTGGCGGCGCGCGCCTCCTGCTCGAAGCGCCGCAAACCGGTCGGCGTCGCCGGCCAGCGCACGAGGGAGGACTTTCACCGCGACGTCGCGATCCAGGCGCGGGTCCCGCGCGCGGTACACCTCGCCCATCCCCCCGCGCCCAGCGGACCCAGGATCCTCGTACGGCCCGAGTGCGCGCGCCGGGGACGAGCGCCGGCGGGGACGCTGACGGCGCGTTGGTCAGGAAGCCGTCGGCCTGCGCGCGTGAGCGGCCAGCAGCGAGATTCCACTTCCTGCCGCAGCGCCTGTCGCCGGCCGCGCACTGCCGGGCCAGTGGAAGGCAAGGCGCGCGTGGACTGGGTCGCGATCGAGGGCCGCCCGGAACAACGCGCTCACGCGCGTCCAGCGATCGGTCGTCAGGCCGGCCGGGCCGGCCCGCCCAACCTCCGGAAGAGCCAGGCGCGGGCCAGACGCCACTCACGGGTGCATCCGTCGATTCGGAGACCCCGAGCACGGCCGCCGTCTCCTCCAGATCGAGCCCGGCGAAGAAGCGCAGCCGACCAGCCGCACTCCCGCTGAGGGGTCCAGCTCCGCGAGGTCCTCCAGCCTTCCTCGAGCGCGAGGATGTTCACGTCCGGCTGTCCCGGCCAGGCGCGCCGTGACTCGTCGAACGAGATCCGGTCCCAGCTTCCGCCGCGCTTGCGGGCCCCGTGGCGGCGCGCGTGGTCCACGAGGATCCGGCGCATGGCCGTGGCCGCCACCGCGAAGAACTGGGTGCGGTTCTTCCGAGTCGGCCGCGCTGCTCGATGAGGCGCAGGTATGTCTCGTGGACGAGGGCCGTGGGCTCCAGGGTATGGTCGCGTCGCTCCGGCGCGGCAGGCGTGCTCGCCTGCGGCGCAGCCTCGCCGTAGACGATGGGGAGCAGGCGCTCTCCGGCGTCGGCGTCGCCGCGGCTCCAGGCACGAAGGAGGGCCGTCACGTCCTGCCTGCGTCGCCACCATGGAACCGCCCGGGTGAGCCTCAGCCCGTGTGCGCGGCCCGGCCCGCAGCGCGGCCAGGACCCGGTCCGGCGTGAGCGGTATGTCGCGGATCCGTACGCCGCGTGGCGTGGAAGACCGCGTTGGCGATGGCGGGCGCGGGTCCGTTGATCGGGATCTCGGCGATGGCCTTGGCCCCGAACGGGCCGGTGGGCTCGTGGGTCGGGACGAGGATCGTGATCAGCTCCGGCACGTCGATGGCGGTCGCGATCGTGTAGTCGCGGAAGGAGCGGAACTGCATGCGGCCCCTGCGCGTCGAAGGGCATGCGCTCGTAGAGGGCGTAGCCGATCGGACTGCACGGCCGCCCCCTCGACCTGGCCCTTCGGCCATCTGCGGGTTCACGACCTGGCCGCAGTCGACGGCCTCCACCACGCTTGCAGCACGCGCACGAGGCCCGGTCTCCGTGTCCACCTCGACCTCCGACGAACACGGCCGCGAAGGGCGGCGGCGACTCGTAGGACATGTGGGAGGCGGTGGCCATGATCTGGAACTGGTCCTTCTGGTAGAGCGACGACAGGCAGACCTGCTCGTAGGTGACGAAGCGGCCGTCCTTCGCGCAGACCTTCTGCCCGTGGAGGACGAGCGTCCTCCGGCTTCTCCTCAGCATGCTGCGCGCCGACCTCGGTGATCTGCTCGAGCACCGGGCGCGCCGCCTTCTCGACCGCGCGGCCCGGAGATGTAGGTCGTGGACGAGGCGTAGGCGCCGGGATCGAACGGCGTCATGTCGGTGTCGGAGGAGTACGGAATGATCTTCTCGACGGACACGCCCAGCGCCTCGGCCGCGATCTGGCAGAACATCGTGTCCGCGCCGGTGCCGATGTCGGTGGCGCCCATCGAGCAGGTTGAACGAGGCGTCCTCGTTCATCTTGATCGACGCGGCGCCCATGTCGACGCCCGGAATGCCGGAGGCCTGCATCACGATCGGCCATGCCGACGCCGCGGCGCGACGGGGCCGTTGCCGGCCTTCTTCTTCCGGGCGCGGTCCTTCCAGCCGATGGCCTTGGCCCCGAGCTGGATGGCCTGGGGCAGGCCGCAGGAGCGGATGATCTGCTTGAAGCCCTCCTTGCCCTCGCCGAGCGACCTCCGCGATCGGCTGGTCGTCGCCTTCCTGCACGTGGTTGCGCGCGCCGGAACTCCAGCGGGTCCTCGCCCAGCGCCGCCGCGACCTCGTCCACGTGGCTCTCGAGGGCGAAGAAGCCCTGCGGGCAGCCGTAGCCGCGGAAGGCGCCGGCCACGGCCAGGTTGGTGTAGACGGCGCGGGCCTCGTAGCGCAGGTTCGGGCAGCGGTAGAGCGAGAGCGCGCGGTTGCCGGTCACGCTCATCACGGTCAGGGCGTGGGTGCCGTAGGCGCCGGTGTTCTCGAGCACGCGCATCTCGATGGCGGTGAAGCGTCCCGTCGCTGCACGCCGCTCTTCACCGTCACGATCTGCGGGTGGCGCGTGCGCGCCGCGGTCAGCTCCTCCTCGCGCGTGTACTCGAGGCGCGGCCGGGCGGCCCGGTGCGCAGGGTCAGCATGCCGCAGAGGTCCTCGATCAGGATCTCCTGCTTGCCGCCGAAGCCGCCGCCGATGCGCGGCTTGATCACGCGGATGCGCCGCATCGGGATGCCGAGCAGCGGCGCGATGATGCGCCGCACGTGGAACGGGACCTGGGTCGAGGTGCGGACCATCAGCCGGTGGTCCTCGTCGAGCCAGGTGATCGTGATGTGCGGCTCGATGGACGACTGCTGGACGTAGGGCACGCGGTAGGTCTGCTCGAAGACGTGCTCGGCCTCCGCGAAGCCTCGTCGACACGTCGCCGACCTCGGCCATGATCTCGGCGGCGAGGTTGCGCGCCGGGTCCTTGATGCCCGGTGGCGTCCGTCTCGTCGTGGATGACGGGCGCCCCCGGGGCCATCGCCTTCTCCGGGTCGAGGATGGCGGGCAGGACCTCGTAGTCCGACCTTGATCGCGTCGCAGGCGCGCTGGGCCAGCTCCGGGTCGTCCGCGGCCACCACCGCCACCCGGTCGCCCACGAAGCGCACCTTGCGGTCGAGCATCACCGCGTCGTACGGCGACGGCTCGGGCCAGCCCTGGCCCGCCGTCGTGTAGGGGCACGCGCGGCACGTCCTCGTGGGTGAGCACGCAGGCGACGCCGGGCATGGCCCGGGCCTGGCTGGCGTCGATGCGGGTGATGCGCGCGTGAGCGTGCGGCGAGTGGAGGATGCGGGCGTGCAGCAGCCGCGGCAGCGTCGATGTCGTCCACGAACGTGCCGCGGCCGGTGGCGAGCTTGACGCTGTCGACGCGCCGCTCGGACTTGCCGACCGTCTTCAGGTCTGACACGCGGCGAGGATTCCACGAGCGGCGCGGCGAGGCAAGCGGGCGGTCGAGCGGGACCTGGCCGCGGCCCGGGCGCGGAAAGGGGCTTGACACGCCGGCCTCATTAGTACTAATTAATTAGAAATGAGACCGGCCGCCACCACCCTCACCCCGCACGAGCTGGACATCATGAAGCTCGTCTGGGACCGAAGGAAGCCACCGTCCGCGATGTCCACGAAGCGATTCGCGCGCTGCCGCCGCATCGCCTACACGAGCGTGCTCACGATGATGAACGTCCTGGAGCGCAAGGGCCATCTGGAAGAAGCGGGCGGAGGGACGATCGTTCGTGTACCAGGCCGCGCGGCCACGCGTCCAGGTGCTGCGGGCCATGGTGCGCGAGTTCGTGGAGCGCGTCTTTGGCGGCGCCACCGAGCCCCTGCTCGTCCACCTGCTCGAGGACCGGCGGCTGACCCGGGCCGACCTGGACGGCCCTCGCTCGCCGCGTGCGCGAGGGACCGAAGTGAGCGCGGACGCGCTGCTGGCCAACCTGATCGCCTACTCCACACAGGTGGCGGTGGTGGTGGCGGTGGAGCGGCGCTCGCGCGTCTGACGCGGCTGCGCGCCCGGCGGCGCGCGGCTCGGCTGGTGGCGCCTGCTGCTCCTGGCCTCCGCTGATCCTGCCTCCTTCTTCAGCTCCTGGTCGGGCCCGCCCCTCCGCGTGTCCGGGGGCACCATCGACGCGAGCGGCGGCCCGAGCCGCCGGGCGGTGGTCGTTCCCTGGGCGGGCGTGATCGTCTTCCGCGCCGCCGCGGGCGCGGCGTTGCGCCTGATCCGTCTCGCGGCGGGTATGCGCGCGCTTGCGGCGCTGGCGGCAGGGAGCGGCCTCGGCCGAGGATCTCCTCGACGCCGCCGTGATCGCCGGCGCCGAGGGGGACGCGGGCAAGAAGGCCCGGATTTGCCTCAATCGCACGAGGTCGAAGTCCCGGCGACCTACGGGACGATGCGACCCGTCGTGCTGCTTCCGCAACGCATGCTGAGCCTTCCTCCGGACAGCCAGCGCGACGTGCTGCTCCACGAGCTGCGGCACGTCCGCCGTGGCGACTGGAGCCAGGCCGTGGCCGAAGAGCTGATCGCCGCCCTTCTCTGGTTCCATCCCGCCGTGGCCTGGCTGCGGGCTCCGGATCTGTCTCGCGCGCGAGATGGTCGTGGACGCGGAGGTGGTGGCGCGCACGGGCGAGCGCCGCCGGTATCTGGAGACGCTGCTCGCCTTCGCCTCAGGCGTGACGGCGTGCGCTCCGCCGGCGGCGGCCCTCTTCTCTCCGCCACACCTCGAGAGCCGGGTGGATGCCTTGATGAAGGAGGACACGATGACGAGAGCACGAATGTGGGCCGCCCTGGGCCGCCTCGGCCGGGGTGGTGGCGCTGGCCGGAGTGACGGTGGTGGCCGCCGTCCCGCTGCGGTCGAGCGGGGGCGCGGAGGCGGCGGCCTCCCACGCCGAAGACGGCGCGGGAGCGCAAAGTCGTCCAGAAGGTGCAGCCGACCTATCCGGCGGATGCGAAGAAGCGCCGGCATCGAGGGCAGCGTGGTCCTCGACGTGCTGATCACGGCCGCGGGAGACGTCACCGACGTCAAGGCCGTGAAGGGACCTGGAAGAGCTGCGCGAGGCGGCGTCCGCGGCCGTCCGCCAGTGGAAATACGAGGCCGGCCCCGCCGACACGCGGGCCAACCTGACCATTCGCTACATCCTGGACAAGAAGGACGGCACCGAGCGCTGAGCCGTCCTCGATGGGCGGCGGTCAGGACCTCGTGCCGCTCGGTCACGCGCGCGGGAGCGGCCGCCGCCCGCAGCACCGCTTCCACGGGCTTGACGTAGCCGGTGCAGCGGCAGAGGCAGCCGGCGAGAGCGTCGCGCACGTCGCCTCGGTGGGCTTCGGGCACGCGCGTCGATGCAGCGCCTTCGCGCACAGCTCCATCGCGGGCGTGCAGTAGCCGCACTGGATGGCGCCCGTGTCCACGAAGGCCTGCTGCACGGGGTGCAGGGCGTCGGGCGTGCCCAGCCCCTTCGACGGTCTCGACGTGCCGTCCCTCCGCGCGCAGGGCCAGGCGTGAGGCACGAGACAGACGGGCCGCCCGTCGAGCAGCACCGTGCAGGCGCCGCACTCGCCGGTCTCGCAGCCGTGCTTCACGCCGCGCAGCCCCGTCGCCGCAGCAGCCGTCGAGGAGCGTGGTGCGCGCCTCCGCGTCCGGGCGGCTTGCGCCGCTCGCCGGTGAGGTCACATCTCGACCACGACCGAAGTGAGGGCAGCGCGGACGGCGCACGCCGCAGCGAGCGTGGGGCGGCCGCGGCGTGCCGGCTAGGCTTGGACCGCCGGGCGCGCCTGGGCGATCGCGCGCTCGCAGCGCACGCCGGGCGCAGGACGCGGGTCACCTCACGTCCGATAGCCGCCGGCGCGTGCGCGTCGTCGCGGAACTGCGCGCGGCGGCGATCTGGTCCGAGGCATCGCTCGAGGTCCGCGGCGTCTCCGGTGCTGCGAGCCCTCCACGCGCGCCTCCGCCTCCGGAACGCGCGCGCGGCGCGCTGGCGAGGCCGGTGAGCGCGATGCGGGCGCGCGCGCGCACTTCTCGCCGGCGAACGGAGACGGTCACGGCCACGGCCGCCGAGCGCGGGCGCGGACGGGCAGCACGGCCACGCGCTCGAGGGCGGCGCCCTCGGGCGCGCCCGGGATCATCAGCGACTGCAGCAGCCCGCCCTGCGCGAGGTCGTCGGACGGGTCGCGGAGGAAGCGGAGGGCCGGGTCTCGAGCGGCCCCGTGGGAGCGCTGACCACGAAGACCGCGTTCAGGGCGAGGAGCGCCGCCACCACCTCGGAGTCGTGGGCGGCGTAGACCGACCTCGCCGCCCAGCGTCGCCATCCTGCGGACCATGCGCGACGGCTGCTGGGCAGGCAGCGCGGCCGCGGAGCAGAAGGCCGGCGGTCGCGACGTGGGCGCAGCGGCGAGTCGATGACGTCCTGCAGCGGTCGACCATCGCGCCCGATGCCGCAGGTCGCCGTCCATCTCGATCCGCGCCGAGGCCCGAGGGCGGACAGGTCGAGGACGTTCGGCACCTCGCGGTCCGGAGCGCGAGCAGGCGCGTGCCCCCGGCCAGCGGCACCACGCCCCCTGACGAGCCGAGGCTCAGCGCCTCCTCGAGGCGCGTCGGCCGGTGGTAGCTGCGGATCCCGCGCGGCGAGCATCCGGAATTCAGTCGCTACCGGACGCGGACCTTCCGGAAAGTAGTACGTCGCCGCCGTCGTTTGCGTGCAGGCCTGTGCGCAACGTCTTGCGTCGCGGGCGATCGCGCGTCCGCGCGGCGGTCCACGAGCGCCGGCACGTCCACGCCCGACCAGCTCGCCGCCCTCGACCACGATGCGCCTGTTCACGATCACGGTGTCCACCGGCTCGGGGAAGGGCGAGAACACCAGCGCGGCCAGGAGGATCGAGCGCCGCGCCGGCGTAGGACAGCCGGCGCGTGTCGATCAGGATCGAGGTCCGCGGCCTTCCCGGGCTCCAGGCTGCCGATGTCGTCGCGGCCCGAGGCAGCAGCGCCCCCGCGCGTGGCCATCCAGAGCGCCTCCTCGGCGGTGATCCAGCGCGACGTGGTCGGGCCGAGGCGATGGGCGAGCAGGGCCTGGCGGCGCCTCGGCGAGCATGTTCGAGCTGTCGTTGCTGGCCGAGCCGTCGCACGCCCAGGCCGACCGGCGACGCCGGCGTCGAGCAGCGCGCGCACGGGCGCGATGCCGGAGCCGAGGCGGAAGTTCGACGACGGGCAGTGCGCGACGCCGGTGCCCGTCTCGCCGAACAGCGCGACCTCGTCCGCGTACAGGTGCACGCAGTGCGCGAGCCAGACGTCCGGCCCCAGCCAGCCGCATGCGCCGCAGGTACTCGACCGGGCCGGCACGCCGTACATCTCCGAGGCAGTACGCCTCCTCGTCCATCGTCTCCGCCAGGTGCGTGTGCAGGCGCACGCCGTGCTCGCGGGCCAGCTCGGCGGTGCGGCGCATGAGGTCGTCGGTCACGGAGAAGGGCGAGCAGGGCGCGAGCGCGATGCGGGTCATGCGCCCGCGGCCGGCGGGTCGTGGTACTCGCGGATGAGCGCGGCGCGAGTCGCGCGAGGATCGTCGTCCTCGTCCTGCACGACGTCGTCGGGCGGCAGGCCGCCCTGGCTCTTCCGCGGCTCATGGACCCGCGCGTGGGATGGAAGCGGATGCCCAGGTCGCGCGCGGCGCGCGATCTCGACGTCGATGAGCCGCTCCTGGCCCGCGCGGGAAGAGGTACAGGTGATCGGTGGTGGTGGTGCAGCCGGTGAGCAGCAGCTCGCCCAGGCCGACGCGCGCCGCCGCGCTCCACCGCGTCCGCGTCGGCGCCGCGCCAGACCTCGTGCAAGCTCGGTCAGCCAGCGGAAGAGCGGGGCCTCCTGCACGCAGGGCACGTTGCGGGTGAGGGTCTGCGGGCAGGTGGTGGTGCGTGTTGACGAGGCCGGGCAGGACGACCTTGCCGCGGGCGTCGAGCGCCGGTCCACGGCTCCGGCCGGAGCGCTCCGCGATCCCACGGCCGCGATACGATCGTCCTCGATCAGGACCCACCCGCCGGGCAGACGCCGGCGGGCATGTCGTCCATGGTGGCGACCAGACGGGCATCGTGGATGAGGACGCGCACTCCTTCTTCTTTTATCAGGTAAGTTGGGCCATCCCCAGGAGCCACGCCTTGCGTCGCCGCGTTAATTCCCTCGCCACGCTCGCCCCTCTCTCCGCCGCGCTCGCCCCGCCGCTCGCGTCCGCGCAGACGGACGGACGCCGGCTCGGCCGCGACGTCCTGCCCGCGTTCGAGTCCGTGCGCCTCGACGTCGATCCCGCGCGTCCCGAGTTCACCGGCACCGCTCACGTCGAGCTGAAGGTGGTCCGCGCGGCCTCCACGTTTGGTTCCATGCCGATGGCCCCGTGATCTCCGCGCTGAAGCTGCGAGGTCCAGCGGGGACGTGAGCGCACGGCAGTCCGCCGGGGACGAGGTGTGGTGCGCGTCCAGACCGACCGCCCGCTCGCGCCGGGGCCTACACGCTGGACCTGGAGTTCAAGGCGCCGTTCGATACGCACTCCGTCAGGCTCTACCGCACCCAGGCCGGCGCCGACCTGGGCGCACGCCTTCACCCAGTTCGAGGCCACGGATGCCGCCGCGCCTTCCCATGTTGGGACGAGGCGCGTTCAAGAGATCCCTATCAGCTCACCGTCACCGTGCCCGCGGCCAGCCCACGCCGTCTCCAACACGCCGGTGGAGAGCGAGGCGCCGAGCGGCGCGTCAGGACATGGTCTTCAAGCGCACGCCTCCGCTCCCGTCGTACCTGCTCGCGCCCGGCCGTGGGTCCGTTCGACACGGTGCCGATCACGGGGATGTCCGTGCCCGGCCGCATCATCATCCGTGAAGGGAAAGGGGCGCTGGCCGCGGAAGCGGCGCGGGTGATGCCGCCGCTCTGGGTGCCCTCGAGCGCTACTTCGGCCGGCCCCTACCCGTTCAGAAGCTCGACCTCCTCGCCGTGCCCGAATACTGGCCGGGCGCCATGAGAACCGGGCGCCATCACCTTCGCCGACCAGATCCTCCCTCATCGACCCCGCGGCGGGGGCGAGCGTGGCCCCAGCGGCGGCTGCTGATCGAAGTCACCGCGCACGAGATCGCGCACACGTGGTTCGGCGACCTGGTGACGATGGCCTGGCGGGACGACCTCTGGCTCAACGAGTCGTTTGCGTCGTGGATGGGCGGACAAGGTCACGCAGGAGGCCTCAAGGAGACGGAGGTCGAGACGCGATCGGTCGAAGGCGCCCAGAAGGCCATGAACACCGACGCGCGCCTGACCACGCGCGCCATCCGCCAGCCGGTGGGGGCGATGGACAACCTGCTGCAGGCCGCGGACGAGCTGGCCTACCAGAAGGGCGAGGCCGTGCTGGGAATGTTCGAGGCCTGGCTCTGGCCCCGACGTCTTCCGCCAGGGGATCCGCGACTACCTCGCCGCCCACGAGATGGGGAACGCCACCGCGGCCGACCTCTGGAGGCGCGCTGTCGAAGGCCTCGGGCAGGACGTGGGCGAAGCCGATGGCCACGTTCCTCGACCAGCCGGGCGTGCCCGTGGTGAGCGCCATGATCGTGGACGACGGCAAGTCCGTACGCCTCTCCCAGCAGCGCTTCGTGGGGGCGGGGCGTGAAGGCTCCGCCCGCGCAGTGGCAGATCCCGGTCGGCGTGAAGTTCTCCGGACGGGGAGTGGTGCCAGACGAAGACGTTCCTCCTGACCTCGGCCTCGCAGGACTTCAAGCTCGGCGTGAAGACAGGGTCGTGGACTGGATCCACTAACGCCGGCGAGCAGGGCTGCACGGTGGGCGTGGCCCGGCCCTCCTGACCACGATGGCCGAAGAGGCCGCGACCCGCCTCGACACGCGCGAGCGATCGGGCTCGTGGGCAACCTCTCCGCGCTCCTCGACGCGGGGCTGCTGCACGGAGGCGACTACCTGCGCCTCCTGGCCTCGTTCGCCGCCGATCCCGATCGCTCGTCGTCTCCGCCGTCGTGACCGCGCTCGACGAGGCCCGGACGGCCCTGGTCACGCCGGAGGCGGCGGCGCGTTCGCGACCTACATCCAGCGCACGCTCGGCAAGACGCTCGAGCGCATCGGTACTCCGCTTGCCGCCGGCAGCGCGGAGTCCGTGGCCGCGCTTCGCCCGACGCTCCTCTGGTGGCTCGCCGTCTACGGGAAGCGATCCGCGATCAGGCCTATGCGACCGAGCTCGTGAACGCGTATTTCGTCGATCCCACGCGCGTGGACCCGGGTATCAGCGGCGCCGCCTGCAGATCGTCGCCGCCACCGCGGGCGATCGCGCCCTCTTCGACCGCATCCGCAAGCGGCTGGAGGCGACCACCGTGCCCGTCGAGCGCACGCGCCTGTTCGCCGCGCTGGGCGCCTCCGCGATCCCGCCCTGGCCGAGGAGGCCCTGTCCCTGCCCGGCATGACCTTCAGGAGGGCGGGGCCATCATCAAGGCCATGTCCGCGTCCGCGGAAGCTCACAGCGCGTCTTCGCCTACCACCGGCGGCACTACGACGAGCTCGCGCAGCGCTGCCCCCGATGTTCCTGGCCTTCCTGCCCAACTTCGCGCTGGGCCAGGCCTGCTCGAGTCGCCTGGCCGCCGTCCACGATTTCTACGCCGACCCGAAGCGCAACGTGGCGGGCGACGGACAGAGGCTGGCCATGCGCGAGGAAGAGGTGCGCGGCCATCGGCCTGCGCACGCGCGAAGCGCCTTCCGCGTCGACCTACCTCCGCACCGGATCGATCCACACGCGTGATCGATCCGCGGGATCGGGCCGCGATCAGCGGTCCTTCCAGCGGGGCAGGCGCTTCTCCAGCGAGAACGCCTGGCGCACTTCGTCCATGTCGTCCGTGGCCAGAGGTCGTCGCGGTACAGCCTTCGACGCGCGCCAGCGCCTCGTCGAAGGGGCCGCCCGCGCCCTCGCGCAGCGCGCGGCGCGCCAGCTTGCAGCACGGCCGCGCTCTTGCCGGCCAGGAGGCGCACGACGCGCCGCGTCTCCGCCTCGAGGTCGTCGACGACCCGCGAGATCCAGCCCGCGCGGGCCGCGTCGGCGGCGCCGATCGGCGCTCCGGTGAGGATCAGCTCGGCGGCCGCCCGCGGGGCGACCGCGCGGCAGCCAGACCGGACGCGGGGAGGGAAAGCGGCCGACGTCGATCTCGGGCTGCCCAAGACCGAGCGCGCGGTAGCCGGGGCCGATGTCGCAGACGCCACGAGTTCGCATCCGCCGCCGAGGCAGGTGCCAGTCCACGGAGGCCACCACCATCGCCTGGGGCAGGCGTCGGCCGGCGGAAGACCAGCAGCATCCCGCCCACGCGGTCGCGCGTGCGGTCGCGCACGTCCACGCCCGCGGAGAAGGTCCGCGGGATCGCGGCGAGCCAGCACGACCGCCTCGAGATCGGACCGATCGGCGAGGGGCGCGGGGGCGGCGTCGAGGGCCTGGATCGTCGCGATGTCGAGGACGTTGACGGGCGGGCGTTCGGCGAATGATCCAGCGCGCGCCGTCCCTGTCCTCGAAGCGGACTGCGTCCACGGGCCGGCTCAGCGCCCCGTGAACGCGGGCTTGCGCTTCGAGGCTGGCGGCGATGCCTTCGCGCGCGTCCTCGGACTCGAAGAGCTGCTGCTGCAGCTCGCGCCTCCAGGGCCAGGGCGTCCGTGAAGGAGACCTCGGCGCCGGTCTGCACCGCGCGCTTGATCAGCCCCACGGCCTTGCTGGCGCGGCCGGGAGGACGAACTCGCGCGCCTTCTCGGCGCACGCGGCTCGAGGAAGGCTCTCGGCGTCCGCGGCCTCCACCACCTCGCTCACGAGCCCCATGTCGCCGTGGCCTCCTCGAACTCGAAGAGCCGGCCGGTGACCATCAGCTCAGGGCCGCGCCTTGCCCACGCAGGCGCGACCAGCCGCTGCGTGCCGCCGGTGCCGGGCAGCACGCCCAGGCTCACCTCGGGCAGGCCGATCTTGCCCGCGCCCTTCGCGCGCGATGCGGAGGTCGGCGGCCATGGCGACCTCGAGCCCGCCGCCCACGCAGTGGCCGTTCAGGGCGGCGATCACGAGCTTGGGCGTCTGCTCGAGGCGGCTCAGCGTCTCGTTGGCGTGCAGGCAGAAGTAGTACTTGGACCGCGGCGCGGCCGACGGCCAGCATCCGGATGTCGGCGCCCGCGCAGAAGAACTTCTCGCCCGCGCCCGCAGGACGATCGACGTGCACGCCGTCGTCCATGCGCGCCGTCGAGGATCGCGGCGTCGAGCTGCCGCATCATGTCGTACGAGTACGTGTTGGCGGGCGGGTCGGTGAGCGTCAGGACGGCGATGCCGTCCGAGACGTCGTAGCTCACCGGGGCATCGGTCATCGGCTCCTCCGCGCTCGATCCTATCGCATGGCCGACGGACCTGACATAAACGCGCACCGCCTTGTAATCGCGGCGGCCGGTGTAGGACCTTCAGCCGCGCCCCGTTCGTTCTTACATCTTCGGAAACGGCGGCGGCCTGGAAGCGCCTCGATATCGCTCATCCGCCTCTGCGGGCTACTCCGCGCCGAACGGGCACGCGACTTGCTCAAGAAAACCGAAGTCCGCGCCCGCCGGCGTGCGACTGATCCCAGGAGGGGCCTCATGGCGCTTGCCACTCAGAACCTCAGACGGGCTCGGCTGACGGCTCTCCCGGCCTCCGGCCATCAGCCCAGCCGGGTCGAGATCGTGGAGAACCCGATCGTCGCCCAGGGATCCGACGCTGGGCGCCGAGGTCGAGCGCACGTCCAGCACGCCCTCCGCGACGAGGACCTCGGGCCGCGTGCAGGTGCGGTTCCGCGTCTGCCGCGAAGAGGCGGAAAGGCCTCCGGTTCATCTGCAAGGTGGAGAACCCGCCCCGCGTGGACGGCGACGGCAGTGCGCCTCCGTGGCGCTGGTGGTCTCCGCTCCTCGAGACCCCGACGCAGTTCCGTGAATCGCTCGAAGAAGGCCCTGAAGGTCCGCCGGCACCGGCTCGCCTTCGCCACCCGCTGGGGCGCGGGCCGGCCGGAGGCGGTTCGGCTAAGATCCGGCCGCCATGCCGGAGCCGGCGCCGCGCCGCGCCGCACCACCCAGGGACGACAAGGGACCTTCGGGTCCGCTCGCCCTCGTCCTGCAGTGCCCGAAGTGCGGCGCTCCCTTCGAAGCCGACGACACCGTGTGACGGCGGCCTGCGGCCACTGCTCGTCGCTCCTGATCCTGAGCGCGCGTGCCGCGGACGAGGATCTACGTCGCCGACGACGCTCACGCGCGGCCCGACGACATCCGCCAGATCGTCATCAGCTACCGCGTCCAGGCCGAGCGCGCCGGAGATCGTCGCGCGCCGCCACGCCGACGGCGAGGGCAATCCGCCGTCGGAGTCCTTCATCCAGAGCCGGCTGGCCGCGTTCGCGCAGTCCTTGCAGGCGAGCGTCCGCGTCGTGGACGCGCATCGCATCGAGGTCCCGTATTGGCACCTCACGGGCACAGCTCGTCCAGTCCATCGTGGGGCGGGCGGGTGACGGAGCCCAAGCTCGTCCGCCTGCGCGCCTACGACGTCGAGCACACGGTGCCGGGCTACGACACGGCCAAGGCCGACCTGCGGGACCGCGGCCTCCGGCTCTCCCGAGCGCACGTGCGGCCCCTGATCGCGAAGGACCTGCGCGAGCAAGGGACCCGTTCCTGCCCCTGGGTGCCGGTGTCGCCGCAGTCGTACCGGGAGATCGACAAGTGGAAGGGCCGCGACCTGGAGCCGGGCCTCCAGGCCGTGACGCGCCAGGCCGAGCATCACGGCGCGGCGCATCCTCGTCTACCGGCCGTATTGGCTGGCGCGCGTGCAAGGTGGATGGACCGATCACCTGGGTCCTCGTCGACGGCTGTTTCGAGGGCATCGCGGGCCACCCCGACGAGCACGAAGCGCGGGCGATCGGGAGCAGGCCATTCGTGATCCGCTCCGCTCGACGGAGAGTCCTACCGGCGCGTGGCGATCGCGGCCTCTCGTTGCCCGGACTGCGGCCTCGAGTCCGGCTTCGAGCGCGCGGCGCACGTCGTCGTGTGCCCCAACTGCCACCTCGCGCTCGGAGCCGAAGCCGGAGGGCGTGCGCATCCTCCCGTATTCGTGCGCGCGGATCGGGGAGACGCGGCTCGACGGCGACTACGTCCCCTTCTGGCGCTACGAGTTCCGGATCGAGATCGCGGGGGCCCCGCCCGTCACGCGCCTCGAGGACTACGCGCGCGTGCGATCTTCCCGCAGGCCCCTGGCCCGCCGGCTTCGGCCCACCCCGCCGGGACGCACCTGTGGGTGCCCGCCCTCCGCCTCCTGGGCAACCGAGTTCGGGGACGAGGCGTTCCAGGGACCTCGTGGAGCGCTTGAGTCCACGGAGCCATGGCTTCAGCCGTCTGACGACGACAAGATCCCGCTGGGCGAGCCATTGCAGACGCCCTGGCCGGCCCGCCCGGTGAGGCGAGGCGGATGCGCGGGGAGGTCGCGCGTTCGTGCCCCCTCGCTCTCCACGGCAAGGCCTCGGCCGCGCGCCTCAACAGCGATGCTGGTGACGCGGACGGTGCAGAAGGCGCAGACTCACCCTGAGCAACCCTCGCCTGGTCGCGGGTCCCGTTCGCGCGCGCGGCGGACAGGAGCCCTCGTCTGCCCGGACCCGGCGTGCGCATCGCGCCGCTGCCTCGCGCGGCGGCCCCGAGCTGGAGGCGCAGCGGGCCACCGGCCGTGCATCGCGTGCCGCCCGGGCCATGGAAGGCCCGAAGGCCCGGGCCGAAGATGTCGTTCTAGACAATTTCAGGGGGGACCGCATCGCAGATGGATGGTCCCCCTGCGCCTTCATGCCCCATGCCGCTCGTCGCGGAGTGAGATCCGCTCCTCGCTGCTGGTGGCATAGCGGCTGGTTCTTCTGCGTGTCGAACGCCCGCCCGCCGCCAAAGGTTGCCTTCATGCGGCTTCCGCGATATACGATGTAAATTCAAACAGTTGGAGCTGTGCAGAATGTTGGATGCACACGCTGGGACTGACGTTGCCCCGGTCGGCCTGTCGGCCGTGTAAGTCGTTGGTTTGCAATGCGCTCCATGACACACCCTGCGTGGCACCGGCCAGCGCTATTCGCGATGCGGACAAGTCGTTCCGAGCTCCCGCCGCCTAGGTCCTGGCGGCTGCGTCTGGAGCAGGCTGCTTTTCGGAGGATGAGAAGAATGCAATTCGAGGCACGCGGGATCCGCCGGCACGCCGGCGCCGTCCTGGCCCTGACCCTGGTCCTCGCCTTCGCCTTCACGGGGAGCGGCGGCCGCCCAGGGAACCCGTAAAGCGGGACCCTGACGGAGGCAGTCGGCCGGCGGGGCCGCTCCCCCGGCAGTGGCCGTCACGCTGAAGTCGCCCGCCCTCCAGGGCGAGCGGACGGTCGTCACCGACAACACCGGCGGCTACCACTTCCGGGGCCTTCCTCCGGGCAGCTACGTCGCACCGTTCAACCTGACGGGGTTCGGCACCGTCGAGCAGAAACTCGAGAGCTGGCGCTCGGGGCCACGTGCGGAGTCCAACCCCACGATGGCCGTCGCGAACGTACAGGAGTCGGTCGAGGTCGTGCGGCACGTCGGCGTCGATCCTGACCGAGACGCAAGTCGCCACCAACTTCAAGCACGAACAGGTGGTGGACAAGCTCGCGACCGGCCGAACGCTGCCAGAACATCGCGGCTCTCGTCGCCGGGCCTCGACGCACCAACACGCCGAACGCCGGCCAGGTCTCGATCGCGGGCGCGCTTCGCGTACGACAACGTGTTCCTGCTGAACGGCGTCGACATCAACGACAACCTGTTCGGCAACGCGCAACAACCTCTTCATCGAGGACGCGCATCGAGGAGATCCAGGTGCTGACCTCCGGCATCTCGGCCGAGTACGGCCGCTTCTCCGGCGGCGTGATCAACGCCGTCACCAAGCGCGGCGGCAACAAGTTCCACGGCAGCTTCCGCACCGACTTCACGAACTCCGACTGGCAGGACGAGAGCCAGGTCGAGAAGGAGCAGATCGCGCGCGGCCGCGGCACGGCGCACTTCGACAAGACGAACTTCGATCTACCACGGCGACCCTGGGCGGGCCGATCCTGAAGGACCGGCTCTGGTTCTTCGGCGCCGACCGCCGCGAGAACGCGTCGACGGCGAACACGCTGCAGCATCACCGGCATCGCCTACAACCGCGACGTCGAGAACCGCCGCTACGAGGGCAAGCTGACGGGCCGCATCAGCCGCAACCACAACGCTGCAGCTCGACTACATCAAGCAGACCAACGCGGACACCAACCGCGCCTCCATCAACACGACGCCAGCATCGACCTGCGCACGCTGGTCGACCGCAGCACGCGCCGACCGACCTGCTCGTGGCGCACTACAACGGCGTGCTCACGCTCGAACCTCTTCGCCGAGGCGCAGTACTCGCAGAAGAAGTTCGGGCTTCCGCAACACCGGCGGCACGAGCACCAGACATCGTCGACTCGCCGTTCATGTCCCAGGGCCGCACCGGCCTCGCCGCGGGCAGCCACTACAACGCGCCCTACTTCGCCTCGCTCGACCCCGAGGACCGGGACAACCGGCAGTACGCCGGCGTCGCTGTCGTACTTCCTCTCGACGGGCAAGCACGGGCCGGCACGACATCAAGGTCGGCGGCGAGTACTACACGTCGTCGCGCACGGGCGGCAACTCGCAGTCGGCGACGGGCTTCGTGTTCTCGGCCGACCCAGTGATCGCGGGCGGACATGCCGATCACGGACGCCAGCGGGCGCATGCATCCCGAACTTCGTCCCCGAACGTGACGCCAGGTCACGAACTGGCGCCCGATCCAGCGGCGCGCAGATCAATCCTGCAACACGCTTCTCGATCTACCTGAACGACCGCTGGCAGCTCAACGAGCACTGGACGCTCAACCTCGGCGCGCGCTTCGAGCGGCACGAGTCCGACACCACCCAGGCCGGCATCGCCAGCCATCAACAGCAGCGCCTTCGTGCCGCGGCTGGGCGCGACCTTCGACGTGAAGGGCGACGGCAAGTGGATCCTGCAGGCGACCTACGCCCACTACGCCGGCAAGGCGTCCGGAGACGCAGTTCGCCGACAACACCAACGTCGGCAACCCCGCGGCGCGTCACACTGCACGTACCACGGACCGGCGGGTCAGGGCGTCGGCTTCGCGCCCGGGTTCAACATCAGCAACTACCGGTGGTCACCGCCGGCAGCTTCCCACGGCGAACGTGTTCATCGTGGACGACCTCGGAACGCCGATCACCAAGGAATGGACGGTGCAGGCAGGTACCCGGCATCGGCAGCAGGGGCGAGCTGAAGGCTCGTCTACACCGGCCGCAAGACGACGAACTTCCTCGACGACTTCATCACGATCGACCAGCGGCAAGACCACGGTCGTCACGGATGGCGGCGTCAACTTCGGGACCTTCGACAACTCGGTCATCAAGAACACGGACGACATCAACTCGCCGCGAGTACCAGGCGCTGCTGTTCGTCGCCAACTACAGGTTCACCGCCAACTGGGCCGCGGGCGCCAACTGGACGCTACCAGCTCAAGAACGAGCGCGAACTTCGAGGGCGAGGCGGCCAACCAGCCGGGCAACTACTCGATCATCGGCGACCGGCCGGAGTTCTACGACGCCGGAGCGCCACTTCCCACGGGGCGTCTCGACGACTACCAGGCCCACAGCGACGCGCCTGTCGCGCGTCTACTCGACCTATCGTCACGCTCGGCAAGGCGGGAACGGCCACGCTCGTGTGGCGTCGTCTACCGCTACGACTCGGCGCTGACCTACAGCCTGATCGCCAACAAGCGTGCCCGTCACCACCCAGCCCGGCAGATGCCCGGATACGCGACGCCGCCCCACGACCCAGACGCTGTTCTTCGGGGAGCGCGGCTCCCAGCAGTTCAACCCCAGTACCTCGCCGACTTCCGCTGTACTACGAAGTGCCGGTCTACAAGACGGCCCGTCCGTTCTTCAAGGCCGAGGCTGCCGGAATGCTCTTCAACAAGCAGCCGCTCATCGGCTTCAACCGGACGGTCACCCTGACCCGAACAGCCCGCTGGACGACGCTCCGGCCTGCCAACGGGCTACATCAAGGGGACGGCGTTCGGAACGCCGCGAACAACTACACCGCGACGGGCCGCATCGCCCGCAGCCGCGGACGTTCGTCTTCGCGGTAGGGGTTGCGGTTTTAGCTCGTGAAAGCGGGCGGCCTACGGGCCGCCCCTTCTATTTGCGAAACCGCAGGCCGTGGACGAAGCGGCGGCCGTCGGAGCTCACCCCAGCGCACCTCGGCCTGGTAGCGCTCGGGTCCGGCGGGGGCCGAGGACGGTGACCACCACCTGCTGGCCCTGGCCGAGCGCCGTGTCGATCTCGATCTGGGCCCCGCCCGTGTCGGCGTCGACCAGCGTCCCCACCGCCAGCAGCCGCTCCTGCACGTCGCGGACCTGCACCGACGCGGGCGGCGCGTCCGGGCGTCGCGTCCCATGAGCGGGCGCGCGCCGCCGAGGATGCGGCGGCACGTTCTCCACCACGTCCGCGGGCGGAAGGGCTTGGAGATGAACGCGGCCACGGAGTGCTTCCGTGCCTGCTCGTAGCTCGGGAAATCGCCGGACGAGGTCTCCAGGACCACGGGGATGTCGGCCGTCTCGGCGACCCGCGCAGCGCCTCCAGGACACCTGCCAACCCCGTTCATCCCCGGCATCGCGATGTCGAGGAGGATGAGGTCGGGGATCTCGCGCGTCGCCGTTTGGATGGCGTCGGCCCCGCTTCACGGCCTCGAGCACGTCCGCTCCCGCCTCCGTCAGTGCCGTGTTCAGGACGCTGCGGATCGACTCCTGATCGTCGGACCACCAGGATGCGGCGCGCCGCGAGCGGCGTTGGGTTCGGGACCATGTGGGGGCGCTGGGCGCACCGTCAGTTTACGCCGTCCCGGGTCCGGGAAGGCGCGGGCGGTCCCCGGCGTTATCCTGGGGGACGACATGGCGCTCGACGACTACGTCCACGGGCCGCGACGAGCGCGCCGTGCTCGAACGCAAGATGCGCGCGGAGGGCCGGCTGCCGCCCGGCCAGTCGCTGACCTCAAGTGGCCCGTGCTGCACGACGGCGAGGTGCCCGCTTTCGATCCCGCGACGTGGGACTTTCGCGTCGGGGGCCTGGTCGAACATCCTTGACCCTGACCTGGCCCGAGCTCCTCGCCCTCCCCGAAAGGAGGTCACGTCCGACTTCCATTGCGTGACGCGCTGGAGCACGTTCGACAACCGCTGGGAAGGCGTGCCCATGCCGGCCGTCCTCGCGCGCGCGCACGCCCGCAGCGCGAGGCCACGCACGTGATGGTGTGCGGCCACAAGGGCGAGGCGCGTACGGCGCACGACGAACCTGCCGCTCGCGGACCTCGACCGTCCCTGACGTGCTGCTCGTCCTCCGGAATCACGGGCAGGACCCCGATCCGGAGCACGGCGGACCGCTGCGCCTCGTCGTCCCGCACCTCTACGCCTGGAAGAGCGCGGAAGTGGGTGCGCGGCCTCATCCTCATGGACGCGGACAACCGGCTACTGGGAGCGCGCGGGATACCACATGCGCGGCGACCCGTTCGCGGAGGAGCGCTTCGGGTAGGAAGACGCCGCCCTAGTCGAAGCCCAGCCGGTCCGCGAGCCCGGATTGCCCCTTGCGGCGCCAGATCCAGGCGTCGAGCAGGTAGTGGGTGGCCTGGGGCAGCGCGAGCAGCGGGGCACGAGGAGGGCCAGCGGCCGCGGAGGCCGCGATGTCGGGGCCGGGGAAGAGGATCGGCCGCTCGTGCCATACGAAGCGATCCCAGCCCCATTCCTCCAGCCAGGCCGCCGGCGACCAGCGTGGCAGGAAGAGCGGCCATCCCCGGCGTGGAACACACGCGGCCCAGAGCCCCGCCGTGCCCGGAAGCGCCCTCGTCCGTAGCGCCAGACGAGGGCGAGGTACGGGATCCCGTGCACCAGCACGTTCGTCACCGTGAACGCGTAGTCCGGAGTCGAGGACCACGATGCCCGACGTACCACGTGAGCCACGTCGTCGATCACGAGGTCCTGCCGGCGCTCACCGGCCGCCCTGCAGCCCGCAGCCACACCTGGCGCGCGACGTAAAGACAAGTCATGGCGAGATGCACGGGCAGCAGGCGCGCCGCCGCCGCCACGGGCAGCCCGGGATGAAGTCGCCCTGCGATGAACCATTCGAACTCGCGCGGCAGATGCGCGTGCCACCACAAGATCGGGTACACGGTCGCGCTGTAGATGCCGCGGCGTCGTCGAGGGACGCGGTCAGAGCGCCGACCGGGCCGAGCCGGCGGCGATACAGCGCGACCCATCCGTACTGCTGGCGCACGAAATGGAAGACGGCCGAGGTAGGCGAGGACGCGCCAGAAGAGCCCGGCCGACGTGGGAGTAGAGGACGACGCCGGCGGCGTACGCGGCCACGGGCACGCCCAGGTAGAGGGCGGGACGCCGGAGCCGCCCGTCGGGATCGAGGTACACGCGGTAGGCCGTGGACCAGACGTGGGCCACGTCCACCACGAGACACGGTCGCGATCCAGGCCCAGGGGGCGTCACGCCCGCGAGGTGCCCGCTGACCCGGCCCCAGACCAGGAGCGCGAAGGCAAGGAGCGCCGACCCCCGAAAACGGTCACGTCCCAACGCGCGGAGACGAGCCACCGCCCGCGCGCCGTCGGCGTCGGGGCACGCCGCCAGCGAAACCTCTGGCGGCCACCATCGCGGGTCGGTGGCTGGCGGCGGCGGCGCTCACGCGAGATCCGTCGGAAGGCGCCGGCCTTCGGCGCCCAGGATGTCGGCGGCGGCGCGCACGCCCCAGTGCTGTGCCTCTTCCGAACAGCGCCATCCCCGAAAGGTCGGTGTGCGCGGAACCGCAGCGGCCCAGAGGACGTGCGGACGCGGCCAGGGCGTTGCCCCAGAGGAAACCGGGGCGCGGACGCACCATGGCGTGGCCCCACAGGTAGATCGTCGACGTTCTCGACCAGGTCGCGAAGGCCGCGATGGGCGCGCCCGAGGTCGGCGAAGATCGCGTCCACCCATTCGTTCCAGGACGTCGCCAGGAGGCGCCGGCGGCCCGCGGCCGGGTCGTCGTCGAGGATCGGCATGTAGTAGGTGAGGACGGTGGGACCGAAGTCGTGGCCGCTCTGGTGCGTGGCCACCACGTAGCCGAGAGCGCGGCTGTCGTAGAGCACGTTGTCCCAGGCCAGCGGGAAGCCCCGGCGAGGCGGGGTGGTCCCGCAAGCGGAGGTTCGCGACCATCCAGAGCCGTACGTCGTCTCCGCCAGATGAGCGGGCGGCGCGTCGCGATAGGGCGCGATCACGTGGGCGGCCAGGAACCGGGGCAGCGCGAACACGGCGTGGCGTGCGCGCAGTCCGAACGTGTGGCCCCCGGCCGCGTCATGCCAGACGACGTCCACGCCGCGCTCGTGGGGCGCACGTCGGTCACCACCGCGGCCCGTCTTGACTCGGCGCGCACCGCGCGCGGCGGGCCATGTGGGCCACGAGCCGGCCGTTGCCTTCCGGCCGTGAGGAAGTCCGCGCCCTCTCCGTTCTCTCCGAGGCGGGCCGCGAAGTAGTGCACTCCGGCCCAGGCCGAGGTCTGGGCCAGCGTGGTGCCGAAGTCGTCACGGCAGCCGTATTCGACGAGCCAGCGCAGCCGCGCCGACTTCCAGCCGTGCGCGTCCAGGTGAGGCGGCCATGGAGAGGGAATCCAGCGCGCGCACCTCGTCCGCGTCCGAGCCGCGCGACCGCGGAAGGTCGAACGCGCGCCGGCCCCGGCCGTCGCGCCAGCGCGACCAGCGCTGCATCTCCGCCTCGAAAGCCCGCAACTCGTCGAGGTCGCGGGGCGTCGCGCCCGCGCGCGGGTAGAGGCCTTCGTACCATTCGCCGCGGAAGAACACGCGCTCCTGCGGATCGCGGCACAGGACGTCCTCCGCGTAGACCGGATGTCCGTGCTCGTCCCTCCCGGCGATCGCGCCGACCTCGTCGAGGAGGGCGACCAGCGAGGCGGTTCTCCGGCGAGGGCACGGGGACGTAGTGCGCGCCCCAGGGGTAGGACGTGACCGCATCCGATCCCGAGCGCGCGGTGCCGCCCGGGGCGTCCTCCAGCTCCAGAAAGGGCGAAGTCGCCGAGGCCCGCGCGGTCGAGGGCCCAGGCCGCGGACAGGCCGGCCACGCCGCCGCCGAGGACGGCGACGGTCACGTCCTGCCAGGCCTCGGGCACGGGACGGAAGCCGTCGCGGACGCGGTGGCCCCGCGCGTGGGCGCCTCCTACGATCGAGCCCGTGGGCCGGGATGGGCGGGTACGCCCGCAGGCGGCCAGGCCCGTACCGGCGATCCCGGCCGCGCCGGCCAGGCCACGGAGGAGATCGCGCCGCGAGAGCTTCATGTCACCGCGATTCTACGGGCGGCGGGGGGCCCCAGGCTTGACCGCCCGGAAGGGCGGGAATAGCATCCCCTTCCTTTCCCGCCCGCCATGGCGCCTCATAGCCCTGACTCCGCAGCCGCGCGACGTCCTGTCGGCCCTCGAGGCCGAGCTGGGGAAGGTCATCCTCGGCAAGCCGGAGGTGATCCGCGACCTCCTGACCGCCCTGCATCGGCGGCGGGACACATCCTCATGGAGGACGTGCCGGGCGTGGGCAAGACCACCTCGCCAAGGCGCTGGCGCGCGCCTTCGATCGCCGAGGTTCAAGCGCGTCCAGTTCACGCCCGACCTCCTGCCCACGGACATCCTCGGCTCGTCCGTGTACAGCCCGCGCGACGGCACGTTCGCCTTCAAGCCGGGGCCGATCTTCACCAACGTCCTCCTCGCGGACGAGATCAACCGCGCCTCGCCGCGCACGCAGTCCGAGCCTGCTCGAGGCCATGAGCGAGCGCCAGGCCTCGATCGAGGGCACGACCCATCCGCTCGCCGCGCCCGTTCCTCGTCATCGCCACCCAGAACCCGATCGAGTTCCACGGCACCTACCCGCTGCCCGAGGCGCAGCTCGACCGGTTCGCGATGCGGATCAACCTCGGCTACTCCGCGACCGAGCAGGAGGTGGACGTGCTCTTCAGCCAGTTCCACCATCACCCGCTCGACGACGTCGGCATCACGTCGTGCGACGCCGCCTCACGTGCTCGCCGCTGCAGGAGGCCGGTGCGCGCGGTGCGCGTCGAGCGCCGCATAGCGCGCTACGTCGTCGGCCCTGGCCGACGCCAGCCGCCGCCACCCGTCGATCAAGATGGGCTGCTCGCCGCGCGGCACGCTCGATCCTCTTCCGCATGGCGCAGGCGCGGGCCTTCCTCGAGCGGCCGCGACTCACGCGGTGCCGGAGGACGTGAAGGCGGTCGCGCTGTCCACGCTCGCGCACCGCCTGGCCCTCGACACCAAGGCCAAGTACTCCGGCGTCCAGAAGGAGGACGTCGTGCGCGAGCTGCTCGACGCCGGTCGCCCGTCGGGGACTGATGCGCCGTCGTGGCCTCCGCGCGGTCCGCCGCTGCGCGCGATTCCCGCTCGTGGGCGCCCATCGTGCGCTGGCACGAGGAGCCGCCTCACCGCGCGCGGGCGCGTACATCCTGTGGGCCGCCCTCGCCCTCGGCCTGATGGGGCGGACACGCGGCGCAGCGCAGGTCTACGTGCTGTTCGCGGCGGCCACGGGCAGCTCTGGTGGCGGCCCTGGTCGTGACCAGCTGCGCGCGGGCCGCGGGCCCGGCTCGAGTGTGCGCTTGCCCGGGCGCGCGACGGCGCAGGACGCCGCTCGTCGTGCGGGCGCGGGTCTGGGCGGAGAAGGGCCGGCGCGACTACCTGCGGCTGTCCTTCCCGCGGCCCACGCGCTGCGGGAGCACGCATGCGCCGTCCGCCCCCGCGAGACCTTCCTGGCCGCCGCCCCGGACGCGCCCACGGAGATGTGCGTCGAGCTGCGCGCGCTGCGCCGTGGCCGCTACGTCCTCCGCACGCCATCGCCTGCGCGCACGGATCCCCTGGCCCTGGCCGCGGGGCCGCGTGCCGCGCGCGCGCGAACACGTCCTCCTCGTCTATCCGCGCTTCTACGCCCTGGAGAGCTTCTCCGTGCCCGCGGGCCGGCGCTACCAGCCGGGCGGGCATCCCGCTCTCCTCGAGCACCGGTGACGCCATCGAGTTCGTGGGCACGCGCGAGTACCGGGAGGGCGATCCCGTCCGAGAACATCCACTGGCGGTCCTGGGCCCGGCGCGGAGAACCGGTGGTGAAGGAGTACCAGGAGGAGTACTTCGCGCGCATCGCGCTCGTCCTCGACACCTTCGCGCCGGAGAGCCCACGCCGGCGGAGGAGCGGTCCTTCGAGGCGGCCATCTCCGTCCTCGCCTCCATCGCCGACCATTACAGCCGCAGCGACTTCGTCGTGGACATCCTGGCCGCCGGGCCCGAGGTCTACGAGGTCAGCGCCGGCCGCAGCCTGGCCTACCTCGACAACATCCTGGACGTGCTGGCGGGCCTGTAGAGCCATGTCTGGAGGCGCCCTTCGCGGCCATCGGGCCCGCCCTCTTCGACAAGCTGGCGCGCATCACCACCGTCGTGGCCGTCCTCCAGGACTGGGACGAGGCGCGCGAGCGCTTCCTGCGCGAGGTGAAGGCGCTGGGCACGGCCGTGCACGTGATCGTCGTCCACGAAGGCGCGACCACTCGCTCCTTTGCCGCGGTCGGGCCGGAGGTCGGCGACATCGTCCACATGACGCCCGACGACGTGGACCGCTTGATCGCGGCCAGCGCGCCGTCCCCGCGCGCGCAGGAAGCCCGCCGTGCCTGAGCGCGATGCGACCCATCCGGTCGTGCCGGTGCGCGCGGAGCAGGCCCTGGTGGCGGCGATGGCGGGAGCGGCCATCGTGGGGTTCGCGGCCGTACACGGGGCCCGCATGGCGCTCGTGTCGCTCGTTGCCCTGCGCGTTGTCCCTGGCCTGGCGTCCCGCCCGTCTGCCGCGCTGGGTGATGCGCGTCGCGCCGGGCGTCCTCCGGGTCGCCCTCGGCTCCGTCTTCCTCATGCGGGCGGGCCTCACCCTCTATCCGGTCCTCGACGACGAACGGGTGGCGATGGTCGCCCTCGTGACCGGCTCCCTCCTCGTCCCCTGCTGGCGGCGGCCGTGCTCGGGCACGCGCGTCTGGCGGCCGGCCCTGGCCGCGCTGCCGCTGTCGATCGCTCTCCTGGCCGTGGCCAGCTTCGACCCCAGCCCCGGCGTGCGCTGGGCCCAGGTGACGGGAGCGCTCCTGGGCCTCGTCTACCTGGCGATCGCGCTGCCGCGCGTCGAGTCTCCAGTCCGCCCGCGCACCGCCTGGACGCGTTTGGCGGGCGCTGGCCGGGTTCGCCCTCGCGGCGGGCGGGATGGCCGTGCTGCTCCGCGCGCGTGCTTCCCTGGGCTCAGCCCCACGTCGAAGACGCGGCGGCCACGCTCCTGAACCCGTCGTTCCCGGTGGCCCAGGCCGGCTTCTCCGCCAACTCGCGGCTGGGCGACATCGAGAGCCTGGCTCTGTCCAAGACGGTCGTGCTCCGCGTCTGGACGCCCTCTCCGGGCAAGCTCCGCGGGCGTGTGCTGACGGACTTCGACGGACGGGCCTGGCGCACGCCGCGCCCGGGTTGGAGCGAGCTGCCGCGGGCGCGGCCGGACCTCCTGCCCGACGATCTGGCCGCATGGTTGGGGCCTGCCGGGACGTCGTTCGGCGACGCGATCGCGGCCGGGCGCCCGAGCAGACGCGCACCCGCGTGGTGCAGGCGGTCGTGGTCGCGGACACCCTGTTCGCGCCCGCCGGTCTCGCGCTGGCCCGCGTGCGGGGCGCGCACCTCCGCGCCGACCGCTTCGGCGTGCTCGAGGCGCCCGGCGAGCTCGGGGTCTACGCGGTGGTGCACGCGCCCGTGCGCTCCGCCGGGGTCGCGATCACGGATCCGGAGACGCTCGTGGTGCCCGAGGATACGGATCCGCGCCTGCGCGCCTGGCCGCGAGCCTGGCCGCCGGCAATCCGGCGCCGGCCACCCGCCTGGCCCGGACCCTCCACCATCTCGCCCGCGAGTGCCGGTACTCGCTCGACGTCGGAGCCTTCCGCTCGAAGCAGCCGGTCGCGGAGTTCGTGTTCGACAAGAAGCGCGGGTACTGCGAATACTTCGCCAGCGCCGCGGCCGTGCTGCTGCGTCTCCAGGGCGTGCCCACCCGCTACGTCACCGGGTTCTCGATGGACGCGGCGGAATTCGTCGGCGGGCACTACGTGGTGCGCGAATCGGACGCGCACGCGTGGATCGAAGCCTATATTCCCGGCCGCGGGTGGGTCGAGGCCGACCCCACACCCGCCGGCGACTACGCCGCCGTCCACGCCCGCCGCGTGAGCCCTTTCGAGCGGGTGTCCGAATGGGTCAGGGCGCGCTGGGCGGAGGCGGCGTTGGCCGTGCGGACGGGCGAGCTGCGGCGGCTGGCCGCGGTCGCCGCCGTGCCTCTCGCCCTCCTCGCCTTGGCGGGCCTGGGACTGGTGGGGCTGCGCTTCTGGCGCCGGCGCCGCGCGCCGGAGAGCGCCCACGCGGGCGCGCGCTGGGACGGCGATCCCGAGGTGGCCCGCGTGATGGCCCAGCTCGAGTCGCTCTGGAGCGCGCCACGGCCATCCGCGCCCCGCCCACCGGGCGCCCCTGGAGCACCTGCGCGCCGTTCCCCCGGCCGCTTGCCACCGGCGGTGAGAAGGCCGGCGCGGAAGTGGTTGCCTGTTACTACGACGCGCGCTACGGCGGCCGGCCGGTGCCGCGCGAGACCGTGCGCGAGCTGGCGCGCCGCCTCGAGGATCACCGCGGCATGACGTCGGAGCTCGAGCTCTCCACCCCCGAGATGCGCCGGCTGGTCACGCTGGCGTTGGAGCGGCTGGATCGCCCACGTCGAGTCGCTGCCCCGGCAGCCCTCCGCGGACGTGGCGGGGCGGCGGACCTCGCGCGATCGCTGCGCGAGAGCCTGCCCGAAGAGGGCGCGCCCTACGAGGAGCTGCTCGCGCTGCTCTTCGAGCGCGCGGTGCCGAAGAGCTTCAATACCGCGGGCCCCGGGTACCTCGCCTACATCCCCGGGGGCGGGCTGTTCCACGCGGGCGTGGCCGACCTCATCGCCGACGTCACCAACCGGTTCGTCGGCGTGTGGATGGCCGCGCCCGGCCTCGTGCAGATCGAGGCGAACGTGGGCCGCTGGCTATAGCGAGATGGCCGGCTATCCCCCGTCGGCGCTGGGCCTGCTCACGACCGGCGGGTCGATGGCCAACCTCATCGCGCTCGTCACCGCGCGCCGCGAGCGCCTTCCGGAGGACTTCCCTCCGGCGTCCACTCTACACGTCCGACCAGGCGCATCACTCCGTCCAGAAGGCGGCGCTGCTGGCCGGGTTCCCTCCCGCCCGGGTGCGCTCCATTCCCAGCGACGCGCAGTTCCGGATTCGCCTCGACGCTCTCGCCGAAGCCGTGGCCGCGGATCGGGCCGCGGGCCTGCGCCCGTTCTTCCTGGTCGTGAGCGCGGGCACGACCAACACCGGCGCCGTGGACGACATCGCGGCCGCCGGCGACGCCGCCCGCGCGCACGGCCTCTGGCTGCACGTGGACGCCGCCTACGGAGGGTTCTTCGTGCTCACCGAGCGCGGGCGGCGCGCCCTGCGCGCGGCCTCGAGCGCGCGGATTCGATCACCCTCGATCCGCACAAGGGGCTCTTCCTGCCCTACGGCACGGGCTCGGTGCTCGTGCGCGACGCGGGAGCGCTCCGGCGCGCGCACAGCGTGCACGCCGAGTACCTGCCGCCGGTCCCCGAGGATCCCGATTTCGTGGACTACTCGACGGTGTCGCCGGAGCCTCGCGCGACTTCCGCGGCCTGCGCGTCTGGCTGCCCATCAAGATGCACGGGATCGGCGCCTTCCGACGCGCCCTGGACGAGAAGCTGGACCTCGCGGCCTGGGCCGCGGCCGAGCTGCGCAAGGTCCCGGGATAGAGATCGTGGCCGAGCCGCAGCTCTCGCTCCTGGCTTTCCGCGTCGTGAGGCCGGGACTCGACGACGCCGCGCTCGACGATCTGAACCGCCGGGTGATGGAGGCCGTGAACGCGCGCCGTCGCGTCTACATCACGAGCACGACCGCCCGCGGCCGCTTCCTGATACGCATCTGCGCGTCTCGTTCCGCACTCACATCGACCGGATGCGGATGGCCATCGAGGACATCCGCGGCGCCATCGAGGAACAGCGGTAGGCGAGGCTCCCTAGTTCCGGGGCCGGAGTTCTCGGCGAGGTGGGGTGCGGTACCGGCGGGCGGTGGCGTTCTCGGGCGACAAGGCCAGGCCGCGATCGACCAGCTCCACTGCCTCCCGGCCGCGGCCTTCCTTCTCCGGCGATCCGGGCCAGGGCAAACAGGAAGCCCGCACGCTGAGCGGGCGGGCCCGCCCGCGCGAATCCCTCTTCGTAGGCGCCGCGCGCGAGCCGCTGCGCCCTGCGCCCAGGTAGGCGTCGCCGAGGAGCGCATAGCTGCTGCCGACGCGCGCGGCGGCCAGCGCCTGGCCTTCCTCCGTGAGTGGCTCGGTGAGCGGCACCGGTTCGCGCGTGCGCCGTGTGTAGACGGCGACGAGCGCCTCGAGCTGGCTCGGCGTGAATGCGCCTGAGTCGGCTGCCATCGGTGCTGCGGGGAATGGAACTCGAGGCTGAGGCGATCGTCGGTGACCGCGGGCGCGCGTCGAGTCAGATCGGCGACGGCGGCGGGCCCCAGTCCGTACAGCTCGATGAATGCATCCAGGTCCGCGCACCGCGACCTGGGCGGAGGTCCTCGCGGACGGATGCGACACGCCCGCGCAGGCCGGCCACTGTCGATGACGATCGGCTGCTCGCGGCGGGCGACGATGATGCCGGTGTTCTCATGGAGCCAGAGGGTGGTCTCCGGGAAGACGTCCTGACGGACCGCAGGATGGACCACGCCTGATCCCGCCGTGACGAGATGAAAGGGCAGCCACTGGACGAGCAGGCCACCGGGTCTCAGCCGCTTCCAGGCCAGCTGGTAGTACTCGCGGGAATAGAGGTTGACGACGCCCGCGAAGGTGGGCGGCATGGGCTCGGGACGTGATCACGTCGTAACGCTCGGCGGTCGTCTGCAGGAAGCTGCGCCCGTCGTCCACCCTCAGCCGGGCCCGGCGGGTCGCGTGCGACTCCGTGATTGACCTCCACAAACAGGTCCGCAAAGCGGAACACCGTGGCGTTGATGTCCACCACGTCCAGCTTCGTCCCGGATAGCGCAGGATCGCGCCGGCCGTGGTGCCTGTCCCGAAGCAGACGACGAGCGCGCGCTCGGGGTGGGGTGCAGCAGCATCGGGATGTGCGACATCATGGCCATGTAGCCGGCACTCCTGCTCCGCCGTCGCCGCCACGAAACCGTCGATGCGAAGGGTGCGTCGGCCACTTCGGCCCGGCGACCACCGAGACCGACGCCGTGGTGTCGTCCCGATGCGCCACCAGGGTCGCGCCTGCCCAGGTCCCGGTCGAAAGGGCTCGGTCCCGCGAGCACGCGAGACAACATGGCGAACGCGAGACCCACCGCGACCGCGGGACAGCAGCTCCCAGGCCGAATCGGCGCCTCGGCGGCAGGGGTGCCCAGAGGAGGCACAGCCATCCGGCCAGCACTTGCACGGCCGCGACGAGCATCAGGCTGCCCTTCAGACCGAGAAGGGGAATCAGCACGAACCCCGCGAGGAGGAACCCGCCACCGCGCCCACGGTGTTGATCCAGTACGCCCTTCCCATGGTGCCCCCGACCGCGAAAGGTCGGCGATCGAGAGCCGGGACGCGAGTGGGAAGACGACTCCCATCAGCGTCGCCGGCGCCAGCATCAAGGCCGCCGCCCCCATCGCCATGCCCAGGACGTAGATCTCGCCGGTGAAACCCAGCGGTCGGGAGACCCTGAGGATCAGGTCGCCCGCGCTCGCGCCCATGGGGGCGAGTCCCAGGACCAGGAGCCCGGCGCCGATCTGCGCGGCCGCCAGCGCTCCGGCCCCCAGCGGATGCCGCCGCTCCGCAAACGCGAAGGCGAAGCTGCCGAGGGTCAGGCCCAGGAGGAAGACGGCCAGGATCACGGCGAACGCGTGAACCGTGCTCCAGAACGTGAACAGCAGGATGCGTGTCCAGAGGGACCTCGTACGCCATCGTGAACAGGCCGGACAGGCCGATCACCACGAGCAGCACACTGAGCGGGGAGCCGTCCCATGGAGCGGCCATCCGCGACATCGTGGGGTGCGGGAGCGTGCGACCACCGCGACGTCCGGGGCGGGCGCGGGCCAGAGGTAGGCGAAGAGCGCCACCCAGCAGGTTCCCCAGGGCCGCGAGCGCGATGGTTCCCTTCATGCCGAGGAGGGCGATCCATACGAAAGCGCTGGACAGCGTTCCGCAGACGGCCCCGAGCAGGTTCGCTGCGTAGAGCACGCCCAGGTCCCGGCCGAGGCGCGAGGGATCCCGCGCCACGACCTTGAGCAGCGCGGGCAACGTGCCCCCATCAGGACGGTGGCCGGGCCAGAGCAGGAGGAACCCGGTGCCGATCCGGAGGAAGCGCCAGGAGCAGGCTCCTCACCCAGCGCCTGGGCGAGGCGCACGTACGTCGGCGTCACGCCATGATAGCAATACGTAACTGAACGAAGTAATAC
>ERZ1370068.3513-contig-2622_pt1 | contig 36883 bp, 54 predicted proteins | sample MGYA00561227_ERZ1370068 | MGnify/ENA primary metagenome ERZ1370068 (study PRJEB38410, sample SAMEA6850437) | metagenome | study: Metagenomic assessment of the ecological functions of the soil: analysis of the soil microbiota associated with the...
AAGTTACGTATTGCTTAGACCTTCGTCGGATCAAAGCCGCAGGGTGAGCTTCTTCAGCTGCTCGTCGGAGAGGTGCTTGACCATCTCGAGCAGCCGCGGATGCGCGCCCCAGAAATGCTTGCGGACATAGGCGCCCGATCTCGACGGCGTAACTCTGATACTCGCCGTCGACGACTTCGCCCATGCGCTTGACGAGCAGGCCTTCGGTGATCCTTCTCGAGCAGCTCATCCCACTCCGAGCCCCAGATGCACTTGATCACGTTCCAGCCGGCGCCGCGGAAGATCGCTTCGAGCTCCTGGATGATCTGGCCGTTGCCGCGCACCGGGCCGTCGAGACGCTGCAGGTTGCAGTTGATCACGAAGATCAGGTTGTCGAGCTTCTCGCGCGACGCGAGCGTGATCGCGCCGAGCGATTCGGGCTCGTCGGTCTCGCCGTCGCCGAGGAACGCCCAGACCTTGGCGTCGGTCTTCGGCTTGAGGCCGCGATCTTCGAGGTAGCGATTGAAGCGCGCCTGGTAGATCGCCATGATCGGGCCGAGGCCCATCGAGACGGTCGGGAATTCCCAGAAGTCGGGCATCAACCACGGATGCGGATACGACGACAGGCCGCCGCCGGTCGCGAACTCGCGGCGGAAGTTGACCAGCTGTTCCTGCGTCGAGGCGGCCTTCGAGGAACGCGCGCGCGTAAATGCCGGGCGAGCCGTGGCCCTGGAAGTAGACGATGTCGCCTTCGTTGCCGTTGTCGCGGCCGCGGAAGAAGTGGTTGTAGCCCACCTCGTACAGCGTCGCCGACGAAGCGAACGTGGAGATGTGGCCGCCGATGCCGTCTTCGACGCTTGTTGGCGCGAACGACCATGGCCATGGCGTTCCAGCGCACGATGCTCTTGATGCGGCGCTCGATCTCGCGGCTGCCCGGATACGGCACCTGCTCGTCGGCGTTGATGGTGTTGATGTACGGCGTGTTCGCCGTGAACGGCAGGCGCACGCCGGACTTCTGGGCGTGGATGCCGAGCTCACGAAGCAGAGCTGCCGACGCGCGCCGGCCCTCCATGCTTCAGCACATCGTCCAGCGAATCGAGCCACTCCCGGGTTTCGAGGGCTTCGAGCTGGGCGGCATCGGTAGGAGCGGTATTTCTCATGGCCGACCTAGACCTTCCTTATAGGTGCGCACTTCGCGATGAGGCAATCAAACCATTCTAGCGGGTATGGGTGGCGAATTGAAAGCATGCGGCGATCCGCGCCCGCTTGTAACATGTTGCAACGACAACACATGAGCGCTTCAGGCGAAGCCGTCCCTCCTCTCTGTCGGCCGTTCGGACCGCCATCATTAGCTGCGAGCAGTGCCCACGGCTGCGCGTCGTACTGCACTGGAGGTCGGGCGGACGAAGAAGGCCGCGTTTCAGGAACGAGGTCTATTGGGCTCGGCCCGTTCCCGGTTTCGGCGATCCGGACGCACGCATGCTGATCCTCGGGCTGGCGCCGGCGGCCCACGGCGCCAACCGCACCGGCCGGGTGTTCACGGGCGACGGCGTCGGCGCGTCGGGCGACTTCCTGATGGCCGCGCTCAAGCGCGCCGGCTTCGCCAACATCGCCACCTCGCAGCGCATCGACGATGGGCTGGCGCTGACGGATGCCTATATTGCCGCGGCGGTGCGCTGCGCGCCGCCGGCGAACAAGCCGCTGCCCGAAGAAGTCGATCGCTGCCTGCCGCACCTCGTCGAACGAAGTCGATCAACTGCCCCGCCTGCAGGTCGTCGTCGCCCTCGGCAAGATCGCGTGGGATGCGTGGCTGAAGTTGCTGATGACGCGCGGTACAGACGCTGCCGCGTCCTCGACCGGCGTTCGCGACACGGCGCGGTCGTGGACCACATGACGGCATCGACGCTCGTCGGCGCGCTATCACCCGTCGCGGCAGAACACGAACACCGGCGTGGTCACGCCGAAGATGTATGCGACGCGGTGTTTCGGACCGTGAGAGAATCGCTGCGTTGATGAACGAGCGGAACGCTCTGACTCGGTCGCCTGGCGTCCTGTTTCTCTACGTCCTCGCGATGCGGACGTATGATGTCGCCAGCGACATTCCTGATGCTCGGCGAGCAGACGCGCGACTGGACGATCGCGCTTGGCAGCATCACCGACCTGCCGCTGACCGGCGCGCCAGCACCGCTGGCGGCCGCGGACTCGGTCCGGTGTATTACTGGCTGCTGTGGATCGGGCGTGTCGCGATCGGTCCGTTCCATGGACAACCTGCCGCATGCCGCGGCGGCATCATCGTGGCCCTGCTGCAATCGATCGCCGACGTGTGGCTGCTTCATCGCGTTGTCGCGGCGGATGCATTGGGCGCTTGGCGCTGGCGATGTGCCTGCTGATCGCATCCGCGCCGTTCGACATCGCGATCTCGTCAGGTGATCTTGGAATCCGCCCGTATCGGCGGCGCTGATCAAGATCGGCGACGGCGATGGCGCTGCTGCTCACGCCGACCTCACCGCTTGTGGCAGGTCGGGATGACGGCGGCGTCTCGCATGGATGGCGTTCAGTGCGCATCCTTTCCGCGACTGTTCGGCGCCTGTTCCTCGCTCGCAGTCCTGTGCCAGCCGTTCGTACGAACGCTCGCCGAACGTTCGCAGAACGATCGCTCGAAGGTCGCCTGACCATCGTGCGCGACCATGTCGTTCTGCAGATTCCGTTTCTTCATTCCGATCCTTGCGCGAGCCGTCGGCGCCGGCTGGGCCGACGGCGCGCGATTGCCGGCACTCGATCAATCCGCAGGCCATTCAGGCCATGGGTGGCACTAGCGACAGCGTCAGCGGGCATCACTGGCAGTCTCGTGCTGCCGATGAGCGACGCTGTCGACGTTTGCGATTGCGACGCTGCTCGCGGCGACGATCGTCGCGTCATCGTGTATCGGCGGGATCTCGTGCTGCTCGCCGATGACGATCGGCGCGTGTCGTCACGGCGACGTTGCTGTTCACCACATCGACGCGCAACTACGACGGCTACTGGTTCATCACGCTGACGACGGCGCTCACGCTGACGTTCGGCAGTGGCGATCGCGGCGATCCCGTCGAAGGCCGGCGCGTGAAGTGGATCGGCGTCGCGCTGCTGCTGATGGTCGCGTGGCGGCAGCCGGCCCGCATCGAGGATTCGAAGCGGTTCTTCAAGTATCCGCAGTGACGAGAACCGATGGTGCGCGCATCGCGTCGAGCTGATCATGCAGGCGCCGGTGGTGCGCGACATCAAGGTGACTTCGAGGTGCATCCGACGATGGATCGGCAGTTCATCTACAAGATCCTCGGCGGTCGCATCGATCGCATCGGCACTCTACTACGGCGGTGATCAATGCCGACGGCACCGTGAAGCTGGAATAAGCTGGTCGCACCGTGACGCTGAGCCTCGTGATCCCCGCTTTCAACGAGGCCGGGCGCATCGGCGGCACGGTCACGCACGTCTGCACGCTACCTCGATCCAGCGAAGCTTACGACGTGGGAATTGATCGCCGGTGATCGACGGCGGACCGAAGGCCGCCGCCGACGGAAGCCAGGCGCCGCGGCTGGTGCGCGATGCCGAACGTGCGCGTGATCGGGCGCGACGCGAACCGCGGCCAAGGGCTACTCGGTGCGGCGCGGGCTCGGCGAAGCGCTGCGGCGAACGGCTGAGCGTTCATCGATCGCCGACCTGTCGCTCTGCCGATCGAGGGCCGCCGGGGACATGATGGCGCGCTTCGATGCGGGCGCCGACGTCGTGATCGCGTCACGCACCGCGCAGAGGCTCGCGCGCCGAAGGCGCGCCCTCCGCGCTGGACGCGACCTGATGAGCAAAGCTGTTTCAACTTCGCGGTGCAGGCGATCGCCGCGCCGGGGATCGGCGGCACGCAGTGCTGGATCTCAAGCGGCTCACCGCCCGCGCCGCGCAAAAGTCGATCTTCAGCGTCGCCGAACAGCGATCGTTTCGGCTCCGACGTGGAAGGCGCTGTATCTCGCGCGGAAGGGCAGGCTTCCGGATCGGCGAGCTGCCCGTCACCGTTCGCTATCACGGCGGCAGCTCCGTCAATCGCGTGCAGCGACGGCGCGCGGATGTTCGCCGATGTCTTAGCCTTGCGGCCAGACATTGGCGTTGTAGCCAGGAACCAGTAGCCAGAAACCCCTGGCCCCTTCTAGCTACTAGCTACTAACTACTAGCTACCGCTTTTTCAACGCCGGATTCGTATAGAGCTCTGAATCGTGCGTTGCGGATCCGGACGCACGCTGAGGTAGTCGACGTGATCCGAATGTCGCCCATCCGTGCGGCACGCCCGCCCGGGATGATGATGATGTCGCCGACGTTGACGACCTCTCTGGACCACATCGTCTGGCCGACGATCGAGCCGCCGTACGACGGACCGTTGAGGACCTTGGTGACCGCGCTAGTGCGGACGCCGACTTTGCGGCCGTTGACTTCACCTTTGCACCGCCGGCGACGAGCGTGCCCCGAACCCGGAAATGATGACGCAGGTCCCGGTCTGGCCCTGGCGCCAGAGGCCGGTCGGTGAGCCGGGCGGCACGGTGCCTTTCCCGCCGCAGGGCGGGCTCGGGAGCCGCCATAGGCGCGGCCGCCGCGCCGGCGCCCGCCAGCACCCACCACGCAGGCAGCGGTGCAAGGCTGCTCGCCGGCGGCTGACCGGTTCCCACGATGAACCACGCCGACGGCGAAGATTGGTGTTTGCCGACATCGACGTTGACGATCTGCCGATCGACGCCTGGGAGCGCATTGACCTGCCTTTACTTTGCCCGGCCGTGACGTGGGTCGCCGCGTGTGGGGTTCTGGGCCAGTGGCGACGGCCGGGAGTTTCTGGCGCGCGCGGCGGCCGCGCCAAGAACTCGTGCCTTCAATTCGATTCCCCTCCGGGGCGAGACTATTACATCCAGATTCAGAATGTGCCCGAGGCGCGCGGCGCGGCCCGCCCGTCCGCCACACGCCGAGCTCGGAAGGTGCGGGACTAGCAGAGGTGGAGCGGGCGCACTCGGGCCCCAGCGCGGCGGCGGTGCCGGCCACGGCGAGCCGCTCGCGCTCCGACGCGAGCAGGCGCTCGGCGATGAAGCGCGCTTCGCGATGCGTCCGCGCCGCGCGCCAAGCCATCGCTGCAGGCCCGAGCGCGACGAGCGATCGTGGCACGCCGAACACGAATCGGATCCCACGGCCGCTCGGACGCCGTTGAGAGTGCGGCTTGTTCGGTCATCAACGTGACGATGGCCATCGCGATGTTGGCGTCGAGCATCCAGCGATGGCGATCGCCGGATCGGCAGAAGCAACAGGCCCGACCGCCGGAAGGACCCAGATGGCGCGCAGGTGGCCCAGCAGCCGAACGGCACGCCATCCGGGAACGACGACAGCCACGGGGAGATCTTGAGGCTGGGTCATCACGTAGAGCTCGCCGCCCACGCCGTCGCTCTTCAGGACGCCGTACGAGATCGCCCGGGAACTCCCAGTCGTGATCCTGGCGGCGCTCGCGCGCCAGCCCGGAAGATCAGCGAGCAGGATGACGACCTGCCATCAGCCGGCGCGGCGTGTCGGCCTGGAGCCCGCTGAAGATGTACTGAAGTTGAACGGGATGATTCCGGCGCAACAGGACCGGCGGCTGCACACTCCGGCGTAGAGGTAGCCAGATCGCGTGAAAAGAGGATGAACGCGCCGCGCCGGCGACCGCCAGGTAAGGCCCGCCAGGCTGGAGAAGAGTCCGACCGCTCGTGAAGACCGCGCAGCCAGAACGGCGAAAAGGGTCACGCGCGCGATGCGGCGACCGCTTCCTCGATGCCGAAGCGGTAGAGCGCGATAGCGGGTCGATCATCCACTGCGCGACGGCGAGCAAGACCGCCGCCGCACCGAAGCGCGCAGACACCGGGCCGAGTCCGCGTCGCCTCGCGTTGATCGCGCGTCACGGCAAGCAGCGCGAATCCGACCGAGGCGTTGACGATCATGAAGCCGAAGACAGAAACAGCGCGATGCGGAGGAACCGGTTGGTGCGGCGCATGGTCGACGTGCAGTTCTGGCCATCATGCGGTCCCGCTGGCGGATCGGGTTGCAGCAGTCCCGACTTCGCCGAGTCCTCGACCATCCGCTGCTGAACGGATCGCCCGCTCGTCGTCGCGCGGGTAGATCATCATTCGTCACGCCCGATTCTTCGCGCGAGGACGACCGACGCGGAGTTACGACGATCGACCCGGTGACGACGAAGCACGGTGAGCGCGCCGGTGACGCGCCGCCCGAAGGCGTCGATGACACGCGGCGCACGCTCAAACCTGCGTAGCCATACAACGTGCCGTTAGGCGACAAGACGCGAACCGCCGATGGCGCATCGCCGAGGTAGATCGCCCACGGCGGCCGACAGGATCGCCAGCAAGACGAGCGCGAGATACGCCCATCCCGTGCCAGGCTCCAGCGACGCCGTCGAGATCGCCGCGATGCACCGCGAGCAGAATGACGTTGGCGCTAAGCTGCAGGTAGACGTCGAGAGAGATGCGCCTTTGATGCGGCCGCTGACGCAGGAGCATGCCGGATCGCCAACCAGGAACGCGCCGCACAGGAACCCGGCGACATCGCAGGCGGTCGGTGTCGAGCGCGTCAAATCGCGGAGATCTTTCAAGCCCGAGATACGCCGGCCAGCGTCGACAGCGCGAGCGACAGGACGAAGCGGTTGTCGAAGCGGTAGCGAGGGCGCCGAACGCGAGCGCCGCGATGAGAAGATGCGTGTCCCAGCCGTGAAAGACGGTCTCGAATCGCGCTCTCGACGAACGCCAGCGTCGCCGACAAGGACGAGGCAGGCGAAATACTGGGACGGTAATCGAAGCGCGAAGGACGAGCGACTCGACTCTCGTCGTTGGCGTAGCTGGCGCCGGTCGCACGAAGCGGTAGCCACGAACGACGCCGGCCATCACTCTCAGGCCGAGGATCAAGGACAGGACCGGCGACGTCGCCGAGATTCTGGCGTCGTCAGTCGGGGCGGTCCAGCCGAGGCCGGCGACAATCGGACACCGACGCGCCGATTGGCAGAGAGTCGCGTTGAGCTCGACGTGAGCGGGAACCGATCGCGGCTTGGCGATTTCGAGAAGGATTGCGGCCGCTGGCCAGCCTCGGGCGGAGCACGCCGTTCGCTCGCCATGCGATCGAGACGCGCTCGCCTGTCGTCATGTCAGAGCCAACAGGCGAACAGGCCAACAGGCCATTAAGAGCCAGGCACCCACTTGAGTTTGGCGGCGTCGATGTTGCCGCCGGACATCACGCACACCACGCGCTGTCCGACCAGGCTTGTCGCGCAGCCTTGTAGGCGGCGGCGATCGGCGGCCGCCGGCGCCCTCCGGCCAGGTTATGCGTCGTCTTCAGCGCCATCCGTACGCCGGCGGCGAGCTCCTCTTCGCGTCAGCTGCACGAAGTCATCGAGGGTTGTCCTTGTAGATGCCGAACGGCAGATCGAAGCTGACGCGCGTGGCGATACCTTCGGCGAACGTCTTGGCGGAATCGCCCGACCACGCGCCGCTGATCCTTTCCACGATCGATAGGGCGGCATCCGGCGTTCTACGGCGCCGACGCCGATGATGCTCGCCTTCGAGCCAGCGCGTTTCGCACGGTGATCAAGCCGCACGCGCCGGAGCCCCGCCGAGCGGCACGAAGATCACGTCGGCGTGCTGGCAGCTCCTCCTCGAAGACTTCCGAACGCGTAGGTGCCGACGCCGGCGATCAGCAGCGGCTCGTCGCGCCGAGTGCACGTAGCGCGCGCCCGTCCGTCGCGCGCGCTCCTCACAGCGCTCGCGGGCTTCGTCGAAATCCTTGCCGCCCTTCTTCGACCACCGCGCCAGTAGGCGCGCATCGCGGCGTTCTTGTCGGGATTGTTCCCGTCCAGGCACGAACACGGTGCATTGCACGCCGTGGATCCGCGACGCGAGGCCGATCGACTGGCCATGATTGCCGGTGCTGGCGGTGACGATGCCGCGGCGCGTTCCTCGGCGGTCATCGCGCCGACCGAGGTTCGGGCTGCCGCGCACCTCTGAAGGCGCAGGTGGGACTGTGGTTCTCATGCTTGACCCCAGATCGAGAGGCCGGTCGCCTCGTCGAGGAGGGGGTGGCGCATGAGCGGTGAGCGCGGCACGTAGAGGCGCCACGCGCTCGCGGGCCGCGTAAACGTCATGCAGCGTCGGCGCGGGAAGACGAGTGGAGGTCGCATGTCATCATGGGTGATCGCTAACTCCACCTTCGCCAGGGCTACGGTGGCACAAGCCAGTTCATCGCGCGTGGCAACCGCCGATGTCGGGCCGGTCCTGGAGATTATCCCCGTCTACCCCCCAATCCAACAAGCGCTGGATGTCGTCGCGTTCGTTGACGACCCACACCTGCACGACGTGGCCTTCGCGGTGCACGTGCCGCGGACGAACGCTCGAGACAACCACGCGCATGCGGCTCGGCATGTTCGGGGACACTGGAAGGCGACGCAGCGGACGTCGGCTGGCGATCCACGGCCAGTCACCGCGACCCAGGACGATGGGAGCGGTCCAGCGCGCCTCGGGCTGCGACGCGCTCGCTGTCGTCGCGTAGCGCGTCCGGAAACTCCGCCCGCAGCGCGTCGATCGAGCCGCTGGTTGGAACGACCCGACGCAGGCGCGCTCGACCGCGCCTGCTTTGGCGAGGCGGACTGCCGTGCCGACGGCGCGCGCCAGTTCGGGCTCGGCGCGCCTTCATCTCGATGATGATCGCGGGCGCCCGCGATGCCTGCGCCAGCACGTGCGCCGAGCCGTCGGCACGCCGATGCCCTGGCCGCGGAACGGGATACGTGCCGTCGAGCTGGAAGCGATAGACCGGCATCGACGCGCGGCGAGTTCCGCTCTGCAGTGAGGCGCGCGCACCGGGGCCGGTGCGTATCGGTCGTGCGATCGAGCGTCTTGATCGTGGATGACGACGGGAATGCCGTCGGCGGAGAGCCGCGCGTCGATCTCGAGGCCGTCGGCGCCGGTGCCGCCATGCCGCCGTCGAGCGCCGGCATCGTGTTCGCGGCGCGAGCCGGGCGCCGCCGCGGTGGGCAAAGACCAACGGGCGATCGGTTTCGAAGACGCGGGCCGCGCGGCACGCCAACGATTAAGCACCGAAAACCGACTAGACTGTGGCGATCGGAGCCGGTCATCATGATGCGCTTCCATTGTGCTGCTCACCGCCGTCCTCATCCTGACTGCCGCCGCGTGCGGCGAGACCGGGCTGGTGCCCCTGTTCGTTGGCCCTACGCCATGGATCGCAAAGGCGTGCTGACCGAGTTCATTCGCATCGATCACAAGGACGATGGCTTCGTGGTCTCGTTAGCAGGGGAACGCGCGGGTCAATCCGATCCAAGGTTTTTCGTCGCTCGAGGCGCGCTGATCAAGCAGCCCATCGCGATCTGAATACGAGAGCCTGGGCAACGACCGGGTCGTCCTGCTGGAAGCTGCCGCCGGGTTCAAAGATCGGCGATTTCGAGACGAAGACCGGTTTTCGCGTGGGCCACCGAGTTCGACCTCGTCGAAGTTCATAAACGCCAGCGCGCGTTCGCAGGAGTACTGGCTCGACCTCGTGATCGCGCTGCCCCGCGGCGCTGCTCAGGCGCATGTGGACGACTGGGACCTCCCGGTCGCCAACGTGGTCTTCGCCTCATCGCTCCTCACGCTCTTCGCCGGCACCACGCTCGGGCATCACCGGCTTTCTTCGCCTATCAATCGCGCTAAGCCTCCTGAGCCTCGGAGTCTGACGGCGCCGCGGCTGATGGTCCAATCCGTCGTCGTGTCGGCCGCCCCTGGGCCACGCTGCGCGATTGTTCGCCATCTATCTCGTCGTCAGCGGCATCGTCCGCGCCGTCGCGTACATCGACGAGCCGCACGGTGATCCGATCCTCACCGGCCTCGACAGCGGCTGGCGGCGATGGCGGACCGCGAGCGGGCGCCGCGCGAGGCCGAGGCGCTGGCTCGCGCCGAGAAGATCGAGGAACCGGATCGCTGGGATGATCGGCGCCTGGGCGGACCTCCCCGACGTGACTTACGTCGTCGCGGCGGCGCGCCGCAAGGCGGGTTGGGACAAGGGCACGGGTCATTACCAACGATGGCTGGTTCACTTTGGGCGAGCCGTTCGACCGGCCGATGCCCAACGGGCTGCGGACCGTTCATCCGCTGACGTTGCAAACCACCACGCTCGACGTGTTGCGCAAGGGCGTTTCGCATGAATTGCCGCCGTTACGCTCCGCCTCGGCGGCCGCACGCCCGGCGCGAACTGAAACGCCGAGGGCAGCCGCGGAGTCATAATAGGGATATGTCGTCCTCGCCACGCATCGACACCCTCGGACAACTGAAAGCCGCCATCGCCAGCGGCGAGATTCGCCGCCGCCCGGTGCGCGACGAGGTGCGCGAGAACCTCGTCGGAGCGGCTGCGGCGGAAGGACACGCTGTTCCCCGGCATCATCGGCTACGACGACACGGTCGTGCCGCAGCTCGTCAACGCCGCTGCTGGCGCGGCACCACTTCATCCTGCTCGGCCTGCGCGGCCAGGCGAAGACGCGCATCCTGCGCGCGCTGACGACGCTGCTCGACGAGTGGATGCCGGTCATGCCGGAGATGCGAGATCAACGACGACCCGATCGCGCCGCTGTCGGCGTTCGGCCAGCAGCGCGTCAAGGCCGAAGGCGACCAGACGCCGATCGCGCTGGCTCGCCGCGCGAGGCGCGCTACGTCGAGAAGCTCGCGACGCCGGACGTCACCATCGCCGACATGATCGGCGACATCGATCCGATCAAGGCCGCGCAGGGCGGGCTGCAGCTCGGCAGCGAGCTGATCGATGCACTTCGGCCTGCTGCCGCGCGCCAACCGCGGCATCTTCGCGATCAACGAGCTGCCCGACCTCGCCGGCAAGATCCAGGTCGGCCTGTTCAACATCCTGCAGGAAGGCGACGTCCAGATTAAGGGCTACCCGGTCCGCCTGCCGCTCGACGTGCTGATCGCGTTCACCGCCAACCCCGAGGACTACACCGCGCGCGGCAAGATCATCACGCCGCTCAAGGACCGCATCGGCGCCGAGATCCGCACGCACTACATGCAGAGCCGCGCCGACGCGCTGACCATCACCGACGCAGGAAGCGTGGGTCTCGCGCGGCGCGGCAGATCGAGGTGCCGCGGTTCGTGCGCGAGGTCGTCGAGGAGATCGCCTTCCAGGCGCGGCAGCGAGCGCAAGATCGACAAGCGCTCGGGCGTCAGCCAGCGCATGCCGATCAGCGTGCTCGAAACCGTGATCTCGAACGCCGAGCGGCGCGCGCTCGGCCAACGCGCGAGATCGCCGGTCGTGCCGCGCGTCACCGACGTCTACGCGGCGCTGCCGTCGATGACCGGCAAGTTCGAGCTCGAGTACGAAGGCGAGCTGAAGGGCGCCGACCAGGTCGCGCGCGATCTCGTGCGCGCCGCGGTCGCCAACGTGTTCGAAGGCTACTTCGCGCGACGCCGACGCGAAGCAGATCATCGAGTGGTTCGACCTCGGCGGCTCGCTGAGCCTGTCGGACACGACCGACGCCGCGACGCTGGTCGAAGGACGCGCCGCCGGTGCAGGGCCTCGATCGAGCTGGCGCAGCGCGCCGGCGTCGATCGCAGCGCGCCGCGCGCCGGCGCATCGCCTCGGCGCATCGACTTCCTGCTCGAAGGGCTCGTATTCGCAGAAGAAGATCAGCCGCAACGACGTGCACGCGGCTACCACGGCGCCGAACCGGCCGCGTCGTCCGCAGCCGCCGCAGCGCCGCACGCGCGATCCTCACGCCGGATGACGACGAGGACAGAGCGACGGCGGCCGGCGGAAGAAGAAGTATTACAACTGAGGCTTAGGCTGCAGGCAGCTTCAGAGCAGCGCGGGACTGGGAAGCGAAATGAAATACAAAGTATTCGAAATACGTTCCCAATCTGCTCGACGAGCTCGACATGGACGAGCTCATGTCGAAGCTGTCCGACCTGCTGATGTCGAGCGGGTTCGGCAACCCGCGCGATACCGGACGACGACAGCGATCGGACGATGCAGGCGCTGCACGATGCGATCCTCGAAGCGCTCGTTCAACGGCGGCGTGCTGCCCGACGATCTGCCTCGAGCAAGCTGTTCGGCGATGCCGCCGACGGCAACGAGGAACGGCGCGCGCAATCAGCTCGAGGAACTGATCCAGCAGATCATCGAGCGCATGAAGGAGTCGCGGCTACATCTCGACGCCGCCCGACCTCGAGGCCGGAGAAAGCGCGCCGCGCGATGGGCGGCGGCGGCGAGGGCGAGCCCGGCCGAGGTGAAGTTCGAGGTCACCGACAAGGCGCTCGATTTCCTCGGCTATCGCGCGCTGCGCGATCTGCTCGGCTCGGCCGGGCACAGCAGCGCCGGCCGCCACGACACGCGCGATCTGTCGCACCGGCATCGAGACCAGCGGCGCGCCGAAGCCCTACGAGTTCGGCGACACGATGAACCTCGACGTCACCGAGACGATTCTCAATGCGGTGAAGCGGCTGCAGGCGATCAGGCCGACAGGCGCACGCCGGACCAGCGGCGGCATCGACATCGACTACTCGGATCTGATGGTCGCGCAGGGCGACTATCAGAGCTCGTGCGCGACCGTGCTGATGCTCGACTGCAGCCACAGCATGATCCTCTACGGCGAGGATCGCTTCACGCCGGCCAAGCGCGTCGCGATGGCGCTGTCGCACCTGATCCGCACGCAGTATCCGGGCGACACGCTGCACGCGGTGCTGTTCCACGACATCGGCCGAGGAGATCCCGCTCGCGCGAGCTCGGCCGCGTCCGCGTCGGCCCGTACTACACCAACACCCGCGAGGGCCTGCGCGCTGGCGCGCCGCATCCTCGAGCGGCAGCGCAAGGACATGCGGCAGATCGTGATGATCACCGACGGCAAGCCGTCGGCGCTGACGCAGCCCGACGGCCGCATCTACAAGAACGCCGTTCGGCCTCGATCCGCATCGTCATCGGCGAGACGTTCGCCGAAGTGTCGGCGCTGCGCGCAAGGCCGGCATCATGATCAACACGTTCATGCTGGCGCGCGACTACGACCTGGTGGCGTTCGTCCGCCGCGTCGCCGCGATGTGCCGCGGCAAGGCGTACTTCACGACGCCGTACACGCTCGGCCAGTACGTGCTGATGGACTACATGGACCAGAAGACGAAGACGATCCACTAGAGTTCAGGTTCAGGTTCGAGTTCGATGCTGCCGTTCGACGATTCCGATCTTCCCGCTGCCGAACGGTCGTGCTGTTCCCGAACGTGTTCCTGCCGCTGCACATCTTCGAGCCGCGCTACCGCGCAGATGATCGCCGAGGCGCTGGCCGGCGATCGCATCATCGGCATGGTGCTGCTGCAGCCCGGCTACGAGGACGACTACGAGGGCCGCCGCCGGTCTATGCCACCGGCTGCTCGGGCGCTCATCACGCACGCCGAGCGGCTCGAGGACGGCGCAGCTACAACCTGGTGCTGCGCGGACTCGAGAAGTTCACGATCGCACAGCGAGGAGCCGCCGGCCGCCAGCCGCCTCTATCGCAGCGCCGTGATCACGCCGATCGACGGACCGATGCGCGACGGCCGAGCGCGACGAACTGCGCCACGAGCGCACGAAGCGGCTGCAGGCAGCTGCTGACGCCGCTGCTCCGAACACGCTGAGCGCGCCATCTGCCCGAGGCGATGCTCGGACGAAGATCTGGTCAACGCGCTGGCGCAGTATCCGGAATTCGAGCCGATGGAAAAGCTCGGCGCTGCTCGAGCGGCACGGGCGGCGCTGGCGCGCTGCCGGTCGATGATGGAGCTGTTGGAGATAAAGAGATGGGGTCAGATCGGGGACAGGATCAGGGCGATCCCGATCCTGATCCTGGTGCCCCTGCTCCTGATCTGATCCTGGTCCTGATCCCTGAGTCAGTGCGTCATCCCGTAGCAGAAACACGTCAAGTCCCGACCGCGTAGCCCTGCGGCGAGAAGCTGAAGAAGAACCGCGGGTCCGCCGCTTCGCGCTCCAGGCGTCGGAGATGTCGGTGTTGTGCGTCATGACGACCATGAAGCCGGCCTTGCCTTGTCGGCGATGCCGCGGAAGTGCGGCTCGGCGCTCAGCTCATCGCGCTCCGAGGTTCTCGCCGCCCGACTGGCTCCAGAAATTGATCGACGGGATCTGCGGCAGGCTCGTCGAATCGAACAGCATGCGCCGGATCGGATGGTCGAGCGCGATATCGCGAATCGGGTACTCGCCGGGCGGCAGCACCTTGCTGATGTTGCTCGACCCAGTTGTCCCATGCGTGCGGGCCCCAGAAGTCGTCGACCCACAGGAAGCCGCCCTTCTCGAGGTAGGCGCGCAGCGTCGGCCGCCTCATCGTCCGTGAACGAGCGCGGTGCCGACATCGGTCGCGCTCAGGATCGGGCACTGGAACAGCGCCGGATCCGGAAATGCGAATGCGTGAAGTGATTGGGATCGCCGTTGGCCTGCCGGCTGATCGTCGTCTTGGTCAGCTCGCCGAGGCGGCGTCGAGAAGTTGATGTCGGCGTCCCAGTAGTCGGTCGACCACCCGGATCCGCCGTCTTCGCGGCGATCGCTGGTGCTACATCAGGCGGCAGAAGTTGAAGCCGCCGTCGAAACTCGGTCGCGGTCGGATAGCGCGGCGGAAAGCGATTGCGCCCGTAGCCGCCGCCGCGAAACGATCCCACTGCTCCTGCGCGGCCGCGACGGATGCCGCCAGCAGGATCGCGACGATCGTCATCCGCAGCAGGTCGCGCCATCCCTGATCCTATCGATCCCTGTCTAGTGGCTCATCGAATACAGCACGGCGTTGAGGCCGACCGCGTAGCCGTTGGGCGAGAAGTTGAAGAAGAACTGCGGATCGTCGCCTTCGCGCTCCCACGAATCGGCGATGTCGGTGTTGTGCGTCATCAACACCATGATGCGGCCCTGCTGATCGACGATCGCGCCATGTGCGCGTGTGGCGCTGTACTCGTCCATCTCCGACGTCGCGCCGCCGGCTCTGCCGCCAGAACTGCATCGACGGCACCTGCGGAATCTGTCGCGATCGGAAACAGCATGCGATAGATCGGATGCTCGGCGGTCAGCTCCTGCGACGGGAAACTCGCCCGGCGGCAGCGCCTTGGCGATCTCGTCGATGAACGCTTCCCAGGCCCACGGCCCCCAGAAGTCGTCGACCCACAGGAAGCCGCCCTTGAGCAGGTAGTCGCGCAGGCCGGCGGCGTCGGCGTCGGCGAGAAACCGGCGCTGCCGGGATCCGACGCCATCACGAACGGGCACTGAAACAGCTCCGGATCGGTCGGCCGCACGACGAGGTGATTCGGGTCCGCTCGGGCCGCCTTGCAGGCCGACCTGCGTCTTGGTCAGCTCCGACAGGCGAATCGAGAAGTTGATGTCGGCGTTCGGATAGTCGGTGCCCCAGCCGAGGCCGCGCTGCTGGCTGCGCACCTGCCGGTACATCAGGCGGCAGAAATGCCACGAGCCGTCGAAGTCGGAGACGTTGGGGAATTTCGGCGGCGCGCCGACCTCGCCGCCCCAGCCGCCGCGGAACCCGCGCTGCGCCTCGGCCGAGCGCGAATAGCAAAGGCACAGAACGAATAGCGAAGGTGACGTTTCATGTCGTCGTTATTCGTTACTCGTTATTGTTATTGCTTCTTGCTTGCCCCTTCGAGCAGCGAGCGGTAATACTCCTCGACCGAGCGCCTTGAATTCCGCGGGCACTTCCTCCGATCCGCTGACGAGCGCGCGATCGGTCTCGTCGCCGACCTTGCGGCGCAGCGCGTACTCGAAGCGCTTCAGGCCTTCGGCTACGAACGTCTGGAGCCGCGCCAGCTCCTGCGACGTCCTGGTAGACGCGCTCGGAATCGAGCTCGCGCAGCCGCTGCGCATGATCTCGTCGAACTCCTTCGGATCGACGTTCTGCTCGCGCAGCATGTTGCGCAGCGCCTGGCCTTCCTGCGCCCAGCGGCGCGCTTCGCCGCGGAACTGGCGGACGTCGTCGGGACCGAAGTAATAGCCGTAAGGTCCGCCGGCGCGATTATCGCCGCCGCCCCAGCCGCCATTGCGGACCGCCCATGGTGTTGCCGTCGCCATCGCGGCCACCCTGCTGACCGCCCTGTCCCTGCTGACCACCCTGGCCCTGTTGCCCCCTGACCCTGGTCTTGCCCTGACTGCCCTGGCCCTGCTGGCCGCTCTGGCCCTGCGATCCTTCTTTGCCGCCCTGACCTTGCGCTTGACCCTGCTGGCCGGCTTTGCCGGACTGGCCGTCTCTGACCGCTTGCCCTCTGGCCTTGCTGACCGCTGCTGGCCGTCTTTGCCCTGCTGGCCTTCTTTGCCCTGTTGGCCTGTTGGCCCTTGCCGTCTTGCGCGTTCTGCTGGCCGCGCTCCTGCATGCGCCGGCCGAGCGAATCCACGCCGCGCGCGAGCTCGCGCGCCTTGTCGACGCGCATCGCCGCTGCGATCGCGGCCCTGCTGTCCGGCAGACGACGCCGCGTCATCGATCTTCTTCTGCAGCTGATCGATGTTCGCGCCGATCTCCTCCTCGAAGTTGCGCGCGTATTGCTCCGGGCGCGCCCGAGCCCAGCAGGCTCTTCGAGTAGCGGATCTTCTCCTTGATCTTGTTGTCGCGGATGCCGCGACGCCGCTTCCGAGAGCTTGCGGCCGGTGTCGCGCGATTCGCTGCGTCTGCTCGCCGACCATGCGATCGAGCTGCTTCTCGAGATCGGCGACCTTGCCTTCGAGCGCGTCCTTGCGCTGGCCGAGCATCTGCGCCTTCGGCACGCGATCGGGTCCGGCCTGCGGCAGCTGGCGCCGCGTCGTTGGCGATGTCTTCTCTGCTCCTGCGCGATCTCGGCGGCCTGGCGCTGCGCATCCTTCACGTCGCGCTCGCCGCGCGCGGTCTGGTTGCGCTGCAACTGCCGCTGCGCTTCGCGCAGTCGATCGGCGGCCGCCGCGGCCTGGCCCGCCGCCGACGGATCGCCCTTCGCCGCGGCGCGGCGCATCGCGTCGGCGGCGCTGCGCAGCTGGCGCGCGGTGTCGGCCAGATCCTGGCGCTGCTGATCGCGCGACAGCTTCTCGAGCTGGCGCGCCGCTTCTTCGGCCTGTCTCGGCCAGCGCGCGCTGCAGATCGCCGCCGTTGCCGCCGGCCGACTGGCCCGCGGCCAGCGCGGCGCTGGCGTTCGATTTCCTGTTCCTGCCGGCGCGCGAGCTCCTTCAGCTTCTCGGCGAGCTCGTCGATCTGCTGATCCTGCTGCTGCGTCGAGGCCTGCGAGTTGGTCTCGTGCTGGTTCGCCATCTTGTCCATTTCCATCTTGAACAAGTCGGCCAGATCGTTCGCGATCGATCCCGCTCCGCCGCCGCCGCCACCGCCGCCGGCCTGGCGGCCGGTCTGCACCTGCAGCTCGAATTCCTCTTCGGCCTGCTGCAGGAACTGCAGCGCCATGTTCTCGGGCGGCAGCGCGCCGTCGGCGCTCTGCGCCTGCAGCTTCTTCTCCGCGCGCGGTCATCTGCTCGGCCGCCTTCGGCAGCAGCTCGGCGATCTTCTTGAACGACGGATCGGACACGACGAGGCGGCTGTTCATGCGCTCGACCAGGCCGTTGACCTGATCGCGCAGCTTGCTCTGCGCCAGCGTCAGCACCACCATGCCCTCGCGGAACTTCGCCGGCGGTCATGGTCTTGCGATCGCGCTGGATGTTGAACGTGCCGGAAATGATCTGCCGCTGCTGCTGCGACAGCGCGCCGACTTCCTGTCCGCCGCCGCCGCCACCGCCGCCGCCGCCGCACATCGACGTCGCCGGCTTGAAGTTCTTGTCGAACGGGCGGATGCGCAGGAAATAGATGTCGCTGCTCGTCTGCTTGGCGCCGTTGACGGCGTCGTTGTCGGTCGCGCTTGCGCGTAATACGACACCGAGTCGCCGGCCTTCACGCCGAGCTCTTCCATGTAGAAGGTGTGCCCGGCGGTGACTTCGCTGCGTCGGCTTCGCGCCGCCGAACAGCGGGATCACTCTTCTCCGGGCCGCCGTTGATCTGGTAGACCAGCTGCAGGTTCTTCACCGCGTAGTCATCGTCGGCGCGCGCCTCGACGAAGAATTCCTCGACCGGCGTGGCATCGGTGTCGCGCCCGGGCTTCGAGAGCTTCACGGTCGGCGCCAGATCCGACAGCAGGTCGACCGTGTATTGCGGCGACGCCGGTGAGCCGCTCGCCGTTCGGCGCGTCGAGCTCGACGCGATAGAAGCCGTCGTGCGACGCCGGTGAAGTTGGCCGACAGCGTGCCGTCGGCGTTCGCCGACAGCGGCACGCTTTCCTTCTCGCCGAGCACCACGCGCCCGCCCTTCGACGCCATCGTCGGCGTGATCGTCAGCTTCGACGTCGGTGCCCTTCGAGCACGGCGATGTCGCCGCCGTCTTCGATCTTGCGCGGCTCGAGGCCGGTGTAGGACGGGATAGGTGTATTCGAGATCGATCTTCTTCGCGTACGGGACTTCGAGCGACGTTCAGCTTGTGCGACGGCCGACCGCACGCCGGCGGCTTCGACCACGTAGTCGAGCGGCTCCGGCCAGGTCGAACAGCATGCCTTCGTACGATGCCGTTCTCGGCCTTCGACCATCGGCACGCGCTCGAACGCGCCGGCGCGATCCTTGCGAATCAGGATGCGCGGCGTCGGCGGCGTCGAAACCCGACAGCGTGGCGCTGATCATCTGATCGGCGCCCTTCGGCGACGGTCGCGTCGCCGGGCTTCACGTCGATGCGATACGGGCGCGGCCGCTTCGGCGTCGCGTCGAGATGACGAAGATCGCCGACAGCGTGTGACGGAAATACGCCGGGCCGAACGTGAAGAGCGCGATCGCCGACGCGCGGCCACCGCGCCGGCGATCCAGACGTAGCGCTTCATCGGCTCGCGCTCGATGCGCTCGCCTTCCTGGATCTCGTGCACGCGCTCGATCGCGTTTTCGACGAGGCGGCGGATCAGCTCCGGCGACCAGTCGCCCGGCCGCTCGGTCGCTTCCATCGCGCTGCAGGATCGTCGGAATCGAGCGATCGGCTCGTGCTCTTCGAGATAGAGCGCGACCTGTTCGTCGGTGACCTTGCGCGACAGCGGCCGCGCGAAGAACCACGCGCCGGCGGCGACGAAGACGAGCGCGGTGACGATGCGGAACCAGAAGATCGCGTCGGGCGTGAACTTGAGCGCCTCGAGCGTGTAGGCGATCGCGAGGATCGCGATCAGCCCGGCGAGCAGGAAGCCGACCGCGCCGCGCAGCGCCAGCTTGATGCGCCAGCGCCGGCGCACTTGCCGGACCACTTCGAGCAACTGCGCGCGGGCATTGACCTCACCCATTGGTTGGTACTCCCGTCGAACGGTTGCGGGCTCGAAAGTCCGCGCCCTACGTCGCGAACGCGTGAATAGCGATGCGCCAGCACCGTCTCGGCGATCAGCAGCAGGATACCCGCGAACAGCAGATACCACCAGACCCGTTGCGCCAGTTCCTGGGCCTCATCCGGGTAAGACGTCCTGGCCCGACGTTGAGCCGGACGGACCGTTGCCGGTCACTGCGGCGACGAGCTCTTTCGGGTCCATCGCGATCGAGATTCGATTCGGCCAGGCTGACGTTGCTGGCGGCGACGATCGTTGGTCCCGCGTCTCGTCCCGAGCCGCGAATTTCGTAAAAGCCCTGCTCGGTCAGCTCGAGCGCGGCGGCCGGCGCCGTGCCGCCCGGCGCTCGCGGCCGCAGGCGGCGTGCAAGATCGCGCCGCTGCCCCGACGGCGTGAGGATCGCGCGGCCGGCCGCGGCGCGCGCCGCGCTGCCCGACGTCGCGCCAGCGGCGATCTCGGCCGCATCGACGTCGAGCACCTGGCCGATCGTCAGCCACGCCGGCTGTTCCTTGAATCCCGACAGGTGCCGGCCGAGCTGATGCACGAACGGCAGGAACATCGGCTTCAGCGCGAGGTCGTTCCAGTTCAGATCGAGCGTCGAGGCGAACACGATCGACGCGGCCGCGGCCGGCCGCGCGTCTCGACGAGCGCCGGCTCGCCGGTATCGAAGCGCGCGCAGCACGGTCGCGTCCTTCGCCGCGCGTCAGGCTGCGATAGGAATAGAAGCGCGCGCGTCGAGAAGTCAGCCGCTGCGCGGCGCGCGAAACGGCTCGAAGATCGCGTGACCGTAATCCATGCCGCTCGAGCGCGCCGCGCGGCGCCGCGCGTGCGATCGACGGTCTGGCCGATCGTCGCCGGCAGCCATGCGGCGCGGCCGCGAGGCCACGAGGCGCGCTGCCCCAGCGCCATCAGCAAGCCGCCGCCGCCTTCGACGAAGGTCACGAGCTTCGCGGCGACCGCGTCGCTGATCGGCACGTCGTTCAGCAGGATCACGCGCGCGCGATTCATCGCATCGCCGGCGAGCGCCTCCGGGCGATTGCAGCGACGTCGTCGAAGCGCGGCGCCTCGCCGATGGCGAGCGCGCGCGACAGATACAAGCGTCGCATCCGCGGCGCCCTGCGACACCGACCATCACCGGCACCGGCGCCGCCGGCGTCGAGCACGAAGTTGAAGACGTTGTCGCGCGGCAGCGGCATCAACGGCGGCGCGCCGCCGCGGTGCCAAGCGCGGACGATCGCGCGCGTGTTCGGCGTGGTCGATGCGTCACCGGCGCGAACGAAATCGACGCCGACGCGCTCGGCGCGACGCTGATCGTCAGGTCCTGCACGACGCGCCCGTCGATCTCGAGGCTGATCGGCAACGTTCGGTCGCCGCTGTCGCCGTGCGATTGAGCACGCCCGCGGTGACGGTGACGCGCTCGGGCTGACCGCTTCACGCGATGCGCAGCAGCGCCACCGGCGTCAGCGCGAGGCTCGCGCCTTGCGCGCCTTCGACGATCGCGGTCGTGATCGGTCGTGCCGCCCGGGCAGTCGCAGCGTGTCGTCCGGCTGCCAGCCGCCGCGCTGGAAATCCGACACGAGGATCACTTCCTTGCGCGGCAGCAGCGATTCGGCGAGCAGGCTGCCGGCCAGCTTCAGCGCCGGGCCCGCACTTCGTCGATCCCGGCCCGGGCGACGCGGCGTTGATCTCCGCGACGGCGCGCGATCGATCCGGCGTCGATCGCAACGCCGACTTCCGCGGTGTCGGCAAACAGCACCAGCGAAATGCGATCGGCCGGCGTCGCGCTGGCGATCGCCTGCGCCGCAGCGTCTGCGCGCGCGACCACGAATCGCGCGTAGCCCATGCTGTAGGAGCGATCGAGCAGCACGCACGATGTCGCGCGCGCCGCCCGGCGCAGCCGCCAGATCCGATCCGCGCAGGAACGGCCGCGCGAAGGCGCGTGACGATCAGCGCGATCGCCGCGAGCCGCAGCGCCAGCAGCAGCCAGTCGCGAATGCGCCGCCGCTGCACCGACTCGTACGGAATCTTGCGCAGGAACATCAGCGACGGAAACTCGACGACCGACTTGCGTTCCTTCTGCGTCAGGTGGATCAGCACCGGCACCGCGAGCGCGGCCAGGCCGAGGCAGGAACAGTGGCGTCAGGAACGACACGGCGCCGTTACCTCGTCCTCGCCAGCCGCTGCGCGCATCGACAGGAACCGGAACAACGCGTAATCGAGCGGCATGCTGGTATTGAGCAGCGTGTAATCGACCGGCTGCTGCGCCGCCTTCTTGGTCAGCGTGTCGATGTGCGCCTGCACCAGCGCGCGATAATCGGCGGCGAGCTTGGTCGGCACGATCGGCATCTGATCGCCGCTCTCCATGTCCTCGAAGCTCGACGGCTCCGAGAACGAGAAACTCGAGCTCCTGCGGATCCATCACGTGGAACAGCACCACGTCGTTGCCGCGGTGCACGATCGGGCCCGACGGCGTGGAAGATCTCCTCCGGCTCGGCGTAGAAGTCGGAGATCACGACGATGATGCCGCGGCGGCCGAAATGCTCGGCGAGCTTGCGCAGCGGGCCGACCAGCTCGCCGGGCCTCGCCGGCTTGGCGCGATCGAGCGTGTGCAGCACGACGTCGAGGTGCTTCGCCGACGGCGGCACGTGATCGATCGACCTCGTGATCGAACGTGATCAGCGCCGACGCGATCGCGCTGCGCGTTGGCGAGATACGCCAGGCAGCGCCGCCAGCGTCTTGCGCGTAATCGAGCTTCGAGATCTTCGCGCCGAAGCCCATCGACTTCGAGCACGTCGAGCAGCACCGAGAAGTTGGCGTTCGAGTCGGCCTCGAATTCCTTGATGTGGTATTTGTCGGTGCGCGCGTAGACGCGCCAGTCGACGCGGCGGATGTCGTCGCCCGGCCACGTAGCCGCGATGCTCGGCGAAATCGACGGACGCGCCGAAAACGGCGAGCGGTGCGTGCCGTTGATCAGGCCGTCGACGACGGTCTTCGCGATCAGCTCGAGGTTGCCGATCCGCGACAGGACCAGCGGGATCGACAAACTTCGCGCCGGGTGACGCGTTAGCCATCGGCTTCAGCGAGTCTAGAGCCCGCCTCTACATTCCCGAGCGTGGCGCCGGCACGGCTTCGAGCAGCTTGTCGATCAGCGAGTCGCTCGTGATGCCTTCCGACTGCGCGTGGAAGTTGGTCAGCACGCGGTGACGCATCACCGAGTGCGCGACGGCGCGGATGTCCTCGAAGCTGACGTGATAGCGGCCGCTGGTCAGCGCGCGCGCCTTGCCGGCCGAGCACCGAGTACTGCGCGGCGCGGCACGCTGGCGCCGAACGCGATCCACTTCTTGATCGACTCCGGGCAGGTCGGCGTTCTTCGGCCGGCTGGCGCGCACCAGCGACAGCGCGTAGCGCATCACCGGATCGGCCACCGGCACGCGGCGCACCAGCCGCTGGAACGCCACCAGATCGGGCCCGCTCACCGGGCGCTCGAACTGCGGCTCGAGGATCGCCGTCGTCGTCTCGCACGACCATGAACTCTTCGTCTTCCGGCGGATGCTCGATGACGATGTGGAACATGAAGCGATCGAGCTGCGCTTCCGGCAGCGGATAGGTGCCTTCGAGCTCGATCGGGTTCTGCGTCGCGAACACGTAGAACGGCTCTTCGAGCTTGTAGGTGCGGCCCTGGATCGTGACGCGGTGTTCCTGCATCGCTTCGAGCAGCGCCGACTGCGTCTTCGGCGGCGTGCGGTTGATTTCGTCGGCCAGCACGATGTTCGCGAAGATCGGGCCGGGCGCGAACACCATCTGGCGGCGGCCGGTGGCGGCGTCTTCCTGGATGATGTCGGTGCCGGTGATGTCCGACGGCATCAGGTCGGGCGTGAACTGGATGCGCGTAGAACTTGAGGTCGAGCACGCTGCGCCATGGTGTGGATGAGCAGCGTCTTCGCGAGGCCGGGCACGCCGACGATCAGGCTGTTGCCGCCGACGAACAGCGTCAGCAGCACCTGGTTGATGATGTCGTCCTGGCCGACGATCAGCTTCTTGAGCTCGGTGATGATCTTGTCGCGGCCGACCTTCATCCGATCCGCAAGGGCGACATCATCCGGGGTGTTCATCTCGACGCGTCCACGAGGCTCCTTCGCAGTCCTGAGGCCTGCTTAGGCCGACGTCTAAAGACCTCAGCCTCACGTCCAGTCAAGTGCGTCATCGCGTACATGACGTAATTCACGCCGAACTTGTACGCCTCGTTCGATAAGTCCACCGGCATGTAGCCCGTGTCGGAGAACTCCCAGTAGCTCGCCTAAATCATGGTTGTTGTTCGCAATCGCGATCAATCGCTTTTGCGGGTCGTTGTCTTCGTAGACTCCCAGCCACTCGGTGTCGCCCATCTGCGCGTAATAGCCTGACCGCGGATCGAGGGTGCTTGATTTCGAAGAACGAATGAAAGATCGGGATGCGTCGCGTCCAGCTTCCGGAACGGCGCTTCGGGATAGACGCCGCCGCATCTGGAACTCGAGGTTCTGGATGTGATTGCCGCGGAAGTCGTCGAAGATGATGAAGCCGCCCTTGAGCAGGTAGTTCGCGCAGCCCCGCCAGCTCCGCGTCGTTCATGGTCCAGAAGCCGGGCTCCGACATGTAGGCGATCGGGAACATCGCCAGGTCCGGGATCGTCGAGCGTCAGGATGTTGCCCTGGTCGACGAACGTCGACAGGAACGTCAGCTCGCCGAGGATCTTCAGGAAATGAAAATCGGCGCGCGGAAAGTCGTGCATCCACGGCGGCTCGCGGCGGAAGCGGCCGCCGCTCATCTCGACCGCGGGACCGTACGCGCAGGCGCGTGAACGCGAAGCGCCCGTCGTATTCCGCCGCTGGGCTCGCTCGGATCCACCGTCGCCAAGCTACGGCGGACTCCGCTCGCGAGGCTCCGGCGATCAGCCGCTGCGCAGTCCGAGGCTCGCGAGCGCAGAAGCCTGTCGCCGCGCGCGCTACGCCAGGCCGACGACACGTCGATACCCCCATTCCGCGCAGAGCAGACCGACGAGCAGCAGCAGCACGATCGGCATGTGCCACAGCTCGTGCTCTTCGACCGTGGTGACGCCGCGGCCGGTGTAGCGCAGGTCGTCGGCGAGCGTCGCGGTGTTCGCCGGCTCGTAGAAGCGGCCGCCGGTTTCGTCGGCGATGCGCCGCAGCGTGCCGGCGTGCATCGTCGCGTCGAAGTACTCGGCGTCGCCGGGCGCGGCGCGGAAATGCGTCACGGCGCTGCCGACGCTCTTGCCGGCGCGCGTCGCGTCGATCTTCGCCTCGTACCAGCCCGGCGCCTTGGTCGGGATCGTCGCCTGATACTGGCCGGCGTGCTCGCCGTCCCACGACATCGGCACGTCGGAGATGGTGCCGTCCGGCGCGGTGACGGTCGCCGTCACCGCCGCGTCGTTCAGCTCGACGAACGACGGATCGACGACGTTCGCCGTGAGGATGGCGCCTTCGCCCGGCTCGACGCGCTCGGTGGTCAGCGCGGGCTCGACCTGATCGGGCACGCCGTCGACCAGCCATCGCAGCAACTGGCGCCAGTAGTTCTCGTGCGTCATGATCGTCGACGGCGATCGTCGCGTGCATCTGCCACACCCACGAATCCTGCGGCAGGAACGCGAACGTCTTGCCGCGGCCGTAGCGCTGGAAGATCAGCATCGGCCGCTCGGCGCGCGATTCGTCGGTGCCGATCAGCAGCACCGTCGCGCCGGGCTTCACCGCGTCGATCGCGATTCACGCGCGGTCACGACCGGCAGCGTGTTCCACCGCTCCGCCGACGCCTGCTTCGTTGGCGCCGAGCTGCGTCACCGCCGTCGCCGCGCCGGCGCGCGTCGGCTTGATCGTCAGGCGCATCACGCGTGCCCTTCGGCTGCACCTTGTTGCGATCGAGCACGACCGGCAGCACGTCGGCCACCGCGGTGCCGGTCCATAGCCGCCTTCGGCGAAGCGCGCGCGGACCGCCGAGCATCAACAGGCCGCCGCCGCGGCGATCGACGAACTCCGAGATCATGCTGCAGCTGATCGCCGGTGAGCGCGCCGGCTTCGAGGCTGCCGATGATCAGCGACCGATACGCGAACAGCTCCTCGCGCGTCTTCGGAAACGCCGGCGACGAGCTCGTCGGGGCCATCGACGCCCTGCCGCATGTACTTGTTGTCGGCGGTGCGGATCAGGCTGGTGACGATGATGTTGTCGCCTTCGGGGATGGCGCGGCGGATGAACTTGTATTCGTAGCGCGGCTCGCCTTCGAAGTAGAGAATCTTTTCCTTGCGATCGCGCACGTCGATCAACGCCTCGCGCGCGTTGTTCTCGGTGACGAGCTCGCCCGGCTGCGGCGAGACGCGGAAGCGCAGCACGCGCGGCCCGCTTCGTTGACGGTGAAGCGCACCGGGAATCGACGCCGGCGTGCCGGCGTTCGGCAGCGACACCTGCTGCGTGCTGACGAGCGTGCCCTCGTCCTCGACGTCGAGCGTGACCTTCTGCCCGTCGAAGCCGGACTGCGACAGCACGACGTCGACCATCAACGTCGTGCCCTTGAGCGCGGTCTTCGGCGTGACGACGCGGCCGACCTGGATGTCTTTCGACAGCGTCTCGCGGCCGACGCCGACGGTGAAGACCGGCAAGTCCTTCGGCCTTGAGGCCGAGGATCGCATCGCCGAGCGCCGCATCCGCGGTGTCGGCGCCGTCGCTCACCATCACCAGGCCCGCCACCGGCAGGCCGGCCAGCTCCTGGCGCACGCCGCGACAGCGCCGCGCCGAGGCGCGACTGCGATCCGCCGAAGGTCAGGTCGCTCTCCTGCGTCGTGCGCGTCGCCGCGCTCGAGAAGCGGAACGTGCGGACGGTGAAGCGCTCGGACAGCGCCTTGAGCAACCCGCGATCGTTGGCGCCGAACTCGCTCTTCACGAACGATGCGCGCGGCTGGCCGTCCACATCGGCGATCTGCATGCTGCGCGAATCGTCCAGCAGCACGCCGAGGAAATTCTGCTGCGGCACCGCGGCGCTGCACGACGAGCAGCGGCCGGAACATGCAGACCAGGATGATGGCGAGAATCGCCAGGCGGATCGCCGCGAGCGTCGACGCGCTGGCCCGGGCGGCCGTGGCCCGTGCGATAGCGCGATGGATCGTCAGGGCCAGCGCGCCACCGCCACGGCGGCCGCCGCGACGTAGGACCCGGTCGAGGCCGCGAACCGGAATTCCCCTGACTGAAGACGACCGGGGAGAGGTCGAAGAAAAATCTAAAGAGGGCGTCGAACACGAATTTCTCCGGATTCTACTTCGGTTACGCATACCGCGAGATGCGCACAGATCTCAACTCGGCGTGTCGTGGCATCGACGTCTGGCTGGCCTGCCGCGCTGCCGCTGGCCGCCGATCGCCGCTGTCGGCCCAACAGGTCAGACGGCCGGCGGTGGTCAATGGCCGCCGCTATTTGCAATACGACGTCTTCACCGACAAGCCGCTGGCCGGCAACCAGTTGGCGGTCTTCACCGACGACCGCCGGCCTCACCGCCGAGCAAATGCAGGCGATGACGCGCGAGACGAAGTTCTCCGAGTGCACCTTCGTCCAGCCGGCCGAAGCGCCGGCACCGACGTGCGGCTGCGGATCTTCGGCCCGGCCAACGAAATGCAGTTCGCCGGACATCCCGTGATCGGATCGACGTTCGCGCTCGCCGACGATGGCGTCGATTGCGGCGGGACGAAAGGAATTTACGTTTGGCCTCGGCATCGGGCCCACGCTCGTCGAGCTCGAATGGCAGAGGCGACCGCGCTCGCAGTTTGCGTGGATGACGCAGCAGAAACCGGTGTTCGGCCCGACGCTGAACGCGCCCGGCCCGCTGCGCCGCGGCGCTCTGGGCATCGACCCGTCGGCGCTTCGTCCCGGCGTGCTGCCGCAGGAAGTGAATTGCGGCTCGCCGTTCTTCATGGTGCCGCTCGTGTCGCGCGCCGCGGTCGATCAGGCGGTGCGTCGACATCCGCGCCGCCGCGGCGATGTTCGAGGCCGCGAAGATCACGCGCCGCGGGCTCTTCATCTTCTCGACCGAGCCCGGCGCCGACGGCGCGACCGCGCTACAGCCGCATGATGGGCGCGAACGAAGATCCCGCGACCGGATCGGCGAGCGGGCCGCTCGGCTGCGTATCTCGTGAAGCACGGCCTCGTCCCGCCGGACAAGGCCGGATCAATCGTCAGCGCGCAGGGCGTGAAGATGGGCCGCCCGAGCCGCATTCACATCAAGATCGATCTGGCCGGCGGCGAAATCTCGCGCGTTCGCGTCGGCGGGACGAGCGTGCTCGTCGGCGAAGGATGGCTCAGATCTCTAGCCCAGGGCCACAGAGGCACAGAACGCTCAGACAGCGTCTGTTTTGATAGGATCACGTAAAGGATTCATAGCGATGCTTGCCACGATTCCCATCACGAAGACGTCCGCGTCGAGAATGACCCCTGAACTGCGCGACAACGCCGCGTTCGGCGCCGTGTTCAGCGATCACATGCTCGTCGCCGACTTCGCCGGCGGCAAGTGGAGCGAGCCGCGCATCATTCCGCACGGCGCGCAGCCGCTGGCCGCCGCGCCGGCGTGCGCGCATTACGGCCAGGGCATCTTCGAAGGCTTCAAGGCGTTCTCCGCGGCCCAATGGCGGCGCGGTGGTGTTCCGTCCCGACGCCAATCACGCGCGCATGGCGAAGACCTGCCAGCGCATGGCGATGCCGGAAGTGCCGGCGTCGATCTTCATCGACGGCACGCTCGCGCTCGTCGCAGCTCGATCGCAACTGGATCCCCGAGAAGGACAAGCAGCGCCCTCTACGTCCGCCCGGTGCTGTTCGCGACCGGCGAGACGCTCGGCGTCAAGCCGTCGGAGATCGTTCCGCTTCGTGATCGAGACCTGCCCGAGCGCGCCGTATTTCTCGGGCTCGGTGGATCTGATCGCCGAAGACACCTACGTGCGCGCGTTCCCGGCGGCACCGGCGCGGCGAAGTGCGGCGGCAACTACGCCGGCAGCATGCTCGCCGCGCTCGAGGCGCAGAAGAAGGGCTTCCACAACGTGCTGTGGCTCGACGGCATCGAGCGCAGCTACGTCGAAGAAGCCGGCCTGATGAACGTGGCGTTCGTGATCGACGGCGCGGTGGTCACGCCGCCGCTCGGCGGCACCATCCTCCCCGGCATCACGCGCGACAGCGTGCTGACGCTGCTGCGCGATCTGAAGCTCCCGGTCGAAGAGCGCCGCATCACGCATCGACGAAGTGTTCGAGGCGCACGCCAAGGGCACGCTGCAGGGCGCTGCCGGCATCGGCACCGCCGGCGGTCATCTGCGCCGCTCGGCCGCCTGCGTCACAGGATCGCGAGATCACCGATTCCGGCCGATGGACGCTCGACTCACCGCTGATGCGCGCCGGCGCCGAGCTCGAAGGCCATCCGCTCGGGCAAGATTGCCGATCGGCATAGCTGGCTGATGGCGATCTGGCAGGGCACAGGCCGGGCTGAGCAGGCCGATAGGGCCTGAACATGCCACTATTTCGCGCTGACCTACGACGTCGTCGACGACTTCGCCAACAAGCGGACGCCGTTTCGACCGGCGCATCTCGAAGAAGTGCGCGACGCGCAATGCTCGCGGCGAATTGATCATGGCAGGAGCGCTGGGTGAGCCGGCCGGGCGCTGCTGGTCTTTCGAGTGCGCCGATCGATCGATCGCCGAAGATTCGCGAAGCACGATCCGTACGTGAACGAAGCGACTCGTCGAGAAATGGACGGTCCGCCCGTGGACGTCGTGGTCGGTCGGGACCCAGGACTCCTTCCACGAAACTCCCCGCCGACGGCCTGCTGCCTGCCAGCCTGCTAGCCCGCTGGCCTGCTAGCCCGCTAGCCTGCTAGCCCGCTTGGCCTAACGCTTCAGTAACTCCTCGAGCGTGTGGACCTCGCCGTTCTTGATGACGGTCCGCACCTTCCGCGCGTTCTTCACGTCGACCAGCGGATCGTCGGTCGACGATCACCAGGTCCGGCGAGCTTCCCTGCTTCGATCGATCCGAGGTTCGCGCCTCGCCGAGCGCCTCGGCCGCGCGCGTCGTCGCCGTCTGCAGCACCTCGAACGGCGTCAGTCCGCTCTGCGCGAACAGATCTCAGCTCGGTGTGATACGCGAGCCGCATACGGAAAGATCGGCGAGTCGGTGCCGGCGATCACGATGCCGCCGCCCTTCACGACCCTGCGGACGAGTGTCGCCCATCGGGCCGCACAGCCGCTCACGAGCCGATCGAAATCGGCCGGCGCGATGCTCTTCGCCTGCCGCTCCATCGTCGCGCACGACCGACGCCGGAAACAACGTGCGGAACCGCGCGTCGTCGATGCGCGACGGATCGCGCGCCAGCACCAGCGGGAATGCGCCGCGGTGATGCCGATCGTCGGCGTGATCGTCATCTTCGACGCGGTCAGCAGATCGATCACGTCCTGGTAGCTGCGATTGAGCGCCGTCACCTTCGGTGAATAGCCGCGCCGGCTGGTGCCGCGAATGTGCTCGACGCCATCGGCGCCTGACGCCACCGCCGGATAGATCTCGTGCGAGGTCACCGGCAGGCCGTTGGCGTGCGCGAAGTCGATCACCTGCTTCTGCAGTCGATCGTCGAGGCGCACGTAGGTCTTGATCAGGTCGTAGCCGAGCTGCGTGGTCTTCTGCAGCTCGTGCGGCAGCTGCCCGCCGTTCGCGAGCGGCACGCCGCCCGGATAGTAAGATGCGCGAGCCGTCGAACGGACCGCCGGTGGTGAACACGCGCGGGCCGCGGCGAACGCCCGCGCCGATCGATTCCTTCAGTCTCGAGCGCCTCGTAGGCGTCGGCCGCGGGATTGCGCACCGACGTGATGCCGTAGGCGAGCCAGATGCGGCCCAATGCCTCGCCGTAGTCCTTGCTGAGAGGTGCGCATGCATCTCGATCAGGCCCGGCATCACGACGTCGTTGCCGGCGTCGATCGACGCGGCCGGTGTGAAGGTCGGCGCGATGCTCGACGACCTGCTCGATGCGATTGTCGCGAATGACGATGTCGACGTTGCTGCGCAGCGACGCGGTGCCTGCCGTCGAACAGGCGGCCGGCGTGCACGACGATGCGGCCTGTGCGGGATCGCCGGCGTGCCAGCGTCAGGTTGATCGGGACGTCGGTGACGCGGCCGTCGGTGACGTCGACCAGCTTCAGTCCGCTCGGCGGTCTGATACAGCAGCCGCTTCGAATCCGCGGCCCACGACGGCGAGTCGGCCAGGTCGTTCGAGATCGCGGCGCGGCGCGCCGGTCGACATCGCCTGTCGGCGTCGTCGGCATGACGTGCATGACGCCGTCCATCACGAACGCCATCTTCGAGCCGTCGCGCGACCAGACCGGGCCGTCGTGCTCGCGCGTGCCGATCGAATGGTGCTCGACTGGATTCGAGCCGTCGATCGGCGCCGCCGGTGGTCGACACCATGCAGCAACTGGTTGGTGCCTTCGCGGAACCGCGTCGAATACGGCTGCAGCGTCGGTGACGGCGATCAAGCCTTCCGGCGCCCAGGTCGGGCGGCCCGGCATCGCGCATCGCGCGCGTGAACGGGCGCGCGGCCGGCCGGTGATCGCGAGCGCGCCGTCGCGGTCGATGTAGGCGATCTCGCTGCCGCGCGGCGCCCACGACGCCTTTGGTCGCCTCGGCGCGACCTTGCTGATCCGCGCCGCTCGCGAGCGTCGCGGACCCAGAGATCCATCGTGCCGTCGCGATCGGACGAAAACGCGATCGAGCGGCCGTCCGGCGACCAGGTCGGATCCATCTCGACGAAGCGATCGTTGGTCAGCCGCTCGACGCGGCGCCACCGAATCGGCATCAGCCACAAGTCGCCGAGCGCGGCGAACGCGACCTCGCGTGCCGTCGGGCGAAATCACCGGCGCCATGATGCCGCGCACCGGCCGCGCGCGTGCGCGAATCGAAGTCGTGCACTGCGACGCTTGTACGGCGTGCGCGTGAACGAGACACGTCGGCGCTGAACTCGATCGGCGCGGCGTCTGCCGCCTGCAACGATCGCGCTTCTTGATCTTGCCGTCGGCGGTGTAGATGAACTCCGTCGGCGACATCCACTGCGCGCGAAACGGAAACACGTCCTCGTCCGCGTGACCGCCCGGCCGTCGAAGATCAGGCTGCTGCGATTCGTCGGCGATCACGTTGTAGATCACCCTCGGCGCCGTCGGGGCTCCACGACGGCGCGCTGACGGCGCCGGCTCGGCCGCGCAGCGACGTCTCAGCGCCGTGGCCGCATCGACCGCCCAGACGCCGCGGCGATCCTCGCGCTCGCTGACGAACGCGATCGTCGAGTTGACCGGCGAATACGCCGGCGCGTAATCGTTCGCGGGGTTGTGCGTGAGCTGCCGCACCGCGCCGCTGGCCACGTCGAGATCGAAGATGTCGTAGTTGCCCGATCGATCCGACGAGAACGCGATGCGGTTGCCGTCGCGCGACCAGGACGGTTCGCGATCGTCGAAGGGGCCGGAGGTGACGCGCGCATGGCCGATGCCGTCGGCGTTCATCACATAGACGGTGCCAGACGCCGTCGGCGTATCCCTGGAAACGCGACGCGGCGGTTGTCCGGCGCCCACGCCGGCTGGCGCGCGTCGAGGAATTCGTCGGTGACGCGCTTCGCGGCGGCCGCCGCCGTCGCCGGCAGCGTCCACAGGCTGCCCTGCAGATCGATCACCAGCGTGCGGCCATCGGGCGACAGCGCCGCCGCCATCGTTCGTGCCTTCACGAATGGTGAGCGAGATCTGGTCGTAGGCGCGGAAGGATGGGTTGCGCGATGGCGCGAGCGCCCCCGAGCACGTTGCACGATCCGCCAGTCTTCATGCCATGTGGCGAAATTATCATCGACCTGGACGACCAGGGCGACAGCCCGCAGCTATCTTTCGAGTGATCCGGTCCTGCGGGCCCGGCCGGATGGGCGAGCGCTTCTCGAGATAGCGCGACAAACAGGTCGATGTCGGTGCCGGCGTCGTGCGCGTCGCGGCTCTCGACCACCACACCATCGCCGCCGTTCCAGATGAAGTCCGGACGTGGCGACGCGGATCTGGGCGCGCGGGGTCGATGGGGCGGCCCACCGAGCGTGATCGTCGCGCGATCGACTCGCTCCCGGCGAGGACGCGATGGGATCGACCTGATACGACACGCCGCGCGAAACCTGGAAACGCCGGTCGCGAGCATCGTCGACCAGGGCGGCGCCGGTCACGGTGCGGACCTCGACGCGGTTGGCCGAACGGCAGCACGTCGAACGCATGCGCAAACGTCACGGTGATCGGAGCTCCCTGCGGGGTTGGCGGGCTGCCCGACCAGATCGGCGCGGATCCCTCCGGAATTCCAGAGCGCGACCTGCGCTCCTCCGGCCGTGGCCGCCGTCGTCTGCTCCAACATCGCGTCCGTGATGAGGTCGCCGAGCGCCGACTCGCCGGCGTCGTTCGGGGCTTCGAGGAAGCGGCGCGGAGATCGTTCCGACTCGGTCGCTGCCCCAGTTCGGCAAGAAACGGGCGGTAGTGATCGAGCAGCGCGGTCATGGCCGCGCTCTTCGCAATGTCGCGGGCCACGATTACGTTGCGCGCGGTCTTCGACACGACCTCTCCCGTCGCGCGATCGATCCGCAGATCGATGTCGGTGAGGAGGGCGCCGTTCGATTGTGCGCTGGTCACAAGCTTGGTGCCAAAGGTGCAGACGTACGGCCTGGTGGCTGTGGCCGGACACGATGACGTCGATATCGGGAGACGAGCTCGGTTGGCGATGTCGACGATCGCGCCCCGGTGATCCCGCAGCCGTTCACGTCGGTCTGAGCGGGCCGCCCGCCCTGCGTGAATCACCACCACGATCGCCTTGACGCCCTGCTTCACGAGCGACGCGGCAGCCTCGTTGCCGGCAGCGACCTCGGACCGGAAGGTCAGCCCGCGCCAGGAATGATGCGTTGACGATCGACGGCGTGCCTTGCAGCGCCAGACCGATGAACCCGACCCTCACGCCGTCGATCACCTTCACGGCGGTCGGCGGAAACAGCTGTCTCGGCGCCGCGCATCACGTTCGCCGAGAGAGTACTGGAAGCTCGCGCCGGCAAACGGCGTGCGATCCTGGCAGCCGGCCACCGGATGGCAGCCACCCTCTTGCATGCGATACAGCTCCTCCCAACCTTCGTCGAACTCGTGGTTGCCGACGGCTGAGATCTCTAACCCGGCGGCGCCAAGCGCCTCGATCGACGGCTCGTCATGGAACATTCCCGACACGAGCGGCGACGCCCCGATGTTGTCACCCGCGGACACGACGACCGTGTTCGCGTTCTCGGCCTTCAAGCGAGCAATATGCGCGGCGAGATATTCAATCACGCCGCCGGCCGCGACGGTACCGATGCGCCCGTTCGATCCGGTCGGCAGTTCGATGGCGCCGTGGAAGTCGTTGAACGCGAGGATCTGAATGTTTGCGATCCGGGTTGCTGTTCCTGATCGACGGACGCGCGTGCCGCGCAACCCATCGCCAGGGAGGCGAGCGCGAGACCCGCAGTCAACAGGGACGGCTCTCATCGCGAGCGACCGGCGATGACCTTGGCGATCAAGCTCGCCGTGAAAGCGGCCGTTCTCGATGAACACGGTGCCGGTCCGCTTCCCGCCACCTGGCCGCCGGCAACGAACAGGCCCGGCACATCCGGTCTCGTAGGTATCGATGTTGTATCTCGGCGCGCAGTGTTTCGTCATTGATCTCGACGCCGATCCGCGTTCATGAATTCCGGGTCGGCGCGATAACCGGTGAGCAGCAACACGGCTTCGGCCGGAATCGTCACCCCGGTATCGAGCACGACTTCGGTCGGACGAATCTCCGCGACCTGCGGAATTGAAGTGCGCTGCAATCGATCCCTCCTTCCACGCGATTCTCGATGTCGGGCTTCACCCAATACTTCACCGACTCGCCAAAGCCCGGGCCGCGATGGACCATCGTGACGTGACCCGCCGGCGCGATGAATCTCGAGCGCGGCCTCGGCCGCTGAATTCTTGCCGCCGCGACGATCACGACGCGGCGCCGATAGAACGGATGCGCTTCCGTGTAGAAATGCGACACGTGCGGCGAGTCCTCGCCAGGCACGTTGAGCATGTTCGGCAGCTCGTAGTAGCCCATCGCCAGGACGACGTTGCGCGCTTCGCGACTCGCGCGTCGCGCGCCGCGGACGGTCTCGGTTTCGACCGCAAACGCGCTCATCCGGGATCCGTCGGGCGACTGCACGGCGGTCACTCTCTTCGAACAACGACACCTGCAACTGGAATGTGTCGACGACCTTCCGGTAGTAGCGCAAGCGCCTCGGCCCGGGTCGGTTTCTCGAACGGCGTGGTCAGCGGAATGCCCGCCGATCTCGAGCAGCTCCGGCGTGGTGAAGAACACCATGTTGATGCGGAAAACGCGCGATCGCATCGACGAGCGAACCTTGCTCGAGGACGAGGATAGTCGATCTGAGCTTCACCAACGCCGGAACCGTCGAGGCAAAGAATGGAGGAACACTATCCCTGAGCGTAAAACCGACAAACCTCAGCGCCGTCCGTTCCACCGGTGCCGGATCGGAGATCCTCTTCGCCATGATATGACCTGACAGCCAACAATATATTATCGCTGGCCAACGGCGCAGGATTGATTGTCCACAGCCTGCTGGATAACACCAACTCACACGCAGAGATGGCTTGGACACGACCAATGCATCTGTTCTCGGTGAAGGCGGGACGATCAAAGGAGGAACAAATACCCGGCAATGCCGGGAAGCAAGCTGACCCTTCGATTCCGAATGACTTCAATCGTCTGGACGGGTGAAGGCAAACATTGATCTGGAGTTGTCGGCCGCCGGCGGCTCGCGCACGCATCAGCCATGGGCTGGTGCTCAACGGGACAGCTGCACCTGAGCGAGTGACGCTGCCCGTGCTGACCAGCGAAGGAGACCAGACCATCGGCACAACTAACGGAGGCGTGATCGCCTTCGAAGGGGACGACCGGGCGGTCTCTCGCGAGATTCGCTTCACGCGGCACCTTCAATAGGCACGGGGACGCTGACTCTGGCGCCGAGGTTGACGGTCCGAGGGTGGCGCATGCCACCATCGGCAACGACATTACGGCAACGGCAGAAGCTTCACATTGATTAACGAGGGTACGATCAGCCCGGATGTGGTGGGTCAACTGCTGAGCGCATTTCAACGAGGGCCACCTCGCTGAGCCACCAACGCCGCGGAACCGTCGAGGCAAAGAATGGCAGGAACACTATCCATCGACACTTCACTCACAAACTCTGGCCATATTTCTCCGGGTAGTTCTACAGGCCGCCGGTGCAACCACCATCGACGGCAATCTTCACTCCAAACGGCCGCTGGCTCCCTCAATATCGACCTGGGCGGCGACGGACCCCGGCCAATTCGACCGCCTAATCGTCACCGGCTCGGCCACGCTCGATGGAGACCCCAAATGTATCGCTGGCTCAGTGGATTATGGCACCGAACGCAGACGACGCATTCCGTTTTTCAATTATGGAATCGCATACAGGAAAATTTGCGATCGTGAGGGATGAAAACGTTGCGGATGGAATTGATTTCGACATCGAATACGACGTAAAGGGAAGCATTTTTGACGGCCAAAGAGCATCACGTTAGTTCCGGCTGTAATTCAAGGCACACCAGAGCGATGATGTACTGTAGTGGTGCGGCCGGTTTGGCGGAGGGCAAACGCTCCAGTTCTTTTTTAACGCACCTTCTTCAGGCTGCCTGCGTCCTCTATCCCGATAGGCGGGGATTAATCGAGACTGACAGTTCAATATGGCCTCGGTGGCACCGACACTTTCATTATCGACTTGACCAGTGGAACCCGTTCCCGGCATGCGCAGGTGTAATCTACAATGGCGGCGGCGGTGATACTGTGGTCAAGTTCCTAGGCTGCTGGGTCGGGCATGGCAACCGTGACTGGGGGTTTGGCACTGACCGGCGGCAATACTAACATCACGTCGGATGCCGACGGGCTTTCAATGACAGAACGCGAATGGCGCTTGCCGGTGATCTTTTCGACAAGCCAACATCTTGGCATCTCTCTGTCACCTTCTGGACACTGCAAACCGTTGTAACGCTGAACAGTGGAAATCATCTTATCCGCGCGCACGCAGCCTTGCAGAGATTAGCATCCGGAGACGACGCCTCGATTTGCGTAGACGAATCGATCTGATTCTGCTACAGTTAACTCCGGCAGACCGTTTAACGGATGTCTCGACTCTGATCAACTTCATTAAATCTGGCCGAACATAACGGCGACTGGACCGGCCAGAGGGGATCGTCAGCGCGCGCGAGCGGGCAGCCACCGACGTCAACAAACTCACGGGCCTAGCCGTCGCTCTTAACGTCAAAGGCAATGGCATTCCAAGCTTTACAACCAATTCTTTTGACGGCGAACCCGTCGATGCCAACTCGATCCTCGTCAAATACACCTTACAACGGCGACGCCGACGACG
>ERZ1370068.1134-contig-11035_pt1 | contig 36880 bp, 40 predicted proteins | sample MGYA00561227_ERZ1370068 | MGnify/ENA primary metagenome ERZ1370068 (study PRJEB38410, sample SAMEA6850437) | metagenome | study: Metagenomic assessment of the ecological functions of the soil: analysis of the soil microbiota associated with the...
GGTAGTACTTCGTTCAGTTACGGCGTATTGCTAAGACGTCGTCGACAGCCGTAGCATCGAACTCGCGTGGCTCGCTCGACGCGCTCGCCGATCAGGCAGTCAAACGATCCGACTCGTCGTCGAGCGGCAGCGCCCGTACGACGGCCGTCATCTCGGCCGCGCCCAGGCCGGCCAGCTTCGCTCATTGAGGCGGCGGGCGATGTCATCGAGGCCCGCTTGGTCGGTGCCCGCGTCGAGCGGCACGAGGACCTGCGTGACGGCGCCCTCGGCCAGCACCAGCACGAGGCTCGCCAGGCGGTCACCGGTCTCGACGCAGGTCGAGGCGGCGAAGCCGCGAGGCGTCGGCCTTGGCCGGTGTGGCCAGGCCCGCTGAGTGGCGTGGCGCCGGCGAGCGTCGGAGGCCGCCAGGCGGAACCACTGCTCGCTGGCGAACTCGACCTGCCCGAACTGGTGGCGGATCATGAGCTGGCTCGACCGGCGCCAGGACGACCGCCTCGGAGATCGACTCGACGTACAGGCGGTAGCCGGCGTCGGTCGGGACGCGAGCCGGCGCTCGTGTGGGGGCTGCGCAGGAAGCCGGCACGCTCGAGCTCGGCCATCACGTTGCGGACGGTGGCGGAGCTGACGTCAGGCGGTGCCGGGCTGACCAGCGCGTGGCTGCCGACCGGCTGGGCGGTGGCCACGTATTCCTCGAATGATGGCCCGCAGGATGGCCGCAGAGCGCGGGTCGAGCGGGCGGGGCGGTCACTTGCTGCGTCTGGCCACGCCGGCAGATCCTCGTTTCGTCGTTCAGCTTGCGCTTGGTTAGCACTCTCGGGCTGCGAGTGCTAACTCGGTGTGTGAGAGCGGATGGTAGCAGTCCGGGGATTGCCGAGTGTCAACGCGCAGCGACGCTTGGCTTCGCGCAACGACGCCGGCTTCGCCCGCGGCCGAGGCTCAGGCACGCGCGCTGGCGCAGAGTCTCGTTCGCACTCGATATGCTCGGGCCGTGCGATTCGGGCCGCAGCTTCGCGGATCAACCGCGCGACCTGGCCCGGCGCTGCGGCGATGCGGCGCGACAGCGTCGAGGCGGCCGGCTTCACGACTCGCTCTGGGCGGACGACCACCTGCTGGCCGACGAGGGCGACTGGACCGACGCGAAGCTCGAGGGCTGGCTGACCCACGGCGGCCTGGGCGCAGCTGACGACGGGCGCGCGGCTGGGGCTCCTGGTCAGCGGCCAACGCCGCCCGCAACCCCGGGCCTGACGGCCAAGCTCGGCCCACGACCCTCGACCACCTGAGCGACGGCCGCGCCATCCTGGGCCTCGGGGCGGGTTGGTTCGAGCGCGAGCACGAGGCGTTCGGGCTCGACTTCGGGGCCGGCTTCGGCGAGCGGCTGGATCGCCACCGACGAGGCGGTCCGGGCTCATCCGGCGCCTGCTCGACGGCGAGCGGTGACGCACGACGGCCCGGCCTACCAGATGCCCGCGACGCGGTCACGTGCAGCCCCGCGCCCGGGTGATGCAGCCTCGGCTGCCGATCCTGATCGGCGGTTCCGGGCCGCGCAAGACGCTCCCTGACCACGGCCAGGTACGCCGACCTGTGGAACGCGTACGGCGACCCGGCGCGGATCGCCGAGCGCGACACGATCCTGCGCTGCCCACTGCGCCGCCATCGGACGGGACGAGCGGCAGATCGCCCGGACAGTGACGATGGAAGGTCGTGATCCGCGACGACCGCACGCAGACGCGGCGGCGGCTTCGACGCGACGGCAGTGCGGCACGACATCGTGGGCAAAGGTCGGCAGCGACGGCAGCCGCGCGGGCTGACGCTGTGGGGCCGCCGGCGTCCGTCGCCAGCGGCATCCGCGCGTATGCCGGTCGGGGTCTCGGAGGTCATGTGGGTCTTCCGCGACCCCTTCGACCTCGAGACCATCGAGCGCCTGGGCGAGGTTCGGGCGGCGCTCGAGATCGTGGGCCCCTGCCGACGGCTGATCCCCAGAAAGCGCCTCGGCCGGCCCGACAGCCAGCCGGTGGACGAGTGGGGCCGGGTAACGGGCGTCTACGCCACCAGCTCGATGGCCAGGGCGCCCGGCGAGGGAGGCGCCCGCGGGCGGTCGCTCAGCGGATGCGCGGCAGGGCCAGCCGGCTCCGACAGAGCCCGAGTCGGAGCAGCCTGAGTCCAGACGTCGCCACGCCCGGCGGCCGCGAGCCGGTCCGGAGCGCGAGCCCTTCGCCGGGTGCGATAGCTGGCGACGACTTGCCACCGCCTCGAGCACGGGTCGCGCCAGCCGTCGAGCGTCTCGACGCCACCGGGCGGGGGCCGCGGCCGTGCTGCAGGCGCCTCGCTGGTCAGATGGCCGCGGGCAGGAGGGCCGTCAGATCAGCCATCGAGGCGGGCCGCGTTCCCAGGTCCGGCGCCGGCCACCGTCGAAGCCATGTGCGCGGACCACGGACCGACGCCGACGGTGGCCCGGTCGGCGCCAGTACGCCTGGTTGTTGCCCAGCTCTCGCGCACGCCCGGCCGCGCCCGGTTGGAGACCTCGTACCGGGCGAAGCCCGCTCGTTGGAGGCGCTCGTCGGCAGAGCCACAGGTACTGGTCGGCGGCTCGATCGTCGTCCTGCTCCAGCGGCGGCGTCGCGACGCCAGCGCCAGAGCCCCCGGTCGGACCGGCAGGTGGTCGCCGGTCGGCCCCGGTCAGGCCCGCGGCGTCGGGGTCGTCGAGCGTCGGGGCGTGAGGCCGGGGAGGTGGTCGATCGCGGCCAGGTCAGAGCGCCCCGCTCGACCGTGGCCTGCCAGGTGGCCATCGAAACTGGCCCGGGATGTCGTACAGCAAAGGTCCGCCAGATCGGTGCGCGATGCCGGCACGGCGCGCGTGCGGCGACCGCCTCGGCGACGTCGACGGGCCGATGTCAACGGCGACCCGAGTCGTCGCAGCTCTGCACGTCGTCGAGGCTCTGTGCGCCGAAGCTGAGGCGGGTCACGCCGGCCGCCCGGAAGCCGGCCAGGTCGCCGCGCTCGTCCGGGCCTGGGGTTGGCCTCGATCGTCACACTCGGCGTCGGCCTCCGAGGCCGTGCCGTCGTTCGAGCCGCTCGAGGAGCGCACGCCACGTCCGCGGCCGGCGTAGCGTGACGGCGTGCCGCCGCCCAGGTAGACGGAGCTCGAGGGCCGGCCGCCCGGACGGATCCGGGGCTGCCGAAGTCGCCGCGTGTCGAAAGGCCCGTCGGCGCGCAGGTCGAGCTCGACCTTCACGGCCTCGACGAACGCCGCGACGCGGGCGGTCAGGGCCGCGCGTCGTCCGGCCGGTGTAGACGGCGGGGAGTCGCAGTACGGGCAGAAGCAGAGACGCAGAACGGGACGATGGAGATGATAGAGGCCGACGGGCGGGCGGGGTCGCCGCTGCCGAGCGGGCGAGCCGCGTGCGGTGGAGTCAGCTGCCTCGGCGGCCCCTGCGGTGCTTCTGTCGGCGCGACGGCGGCGCGAGGCTCGGTCGTCGCTGACCCCCGACGCGCCAGCCTCCCAGCCACTCCGGTGGCAGGCTGGCCGCGAAGGCGCCCCTCGCACTCCGGCTCTGGCCGGGCGGCTTGACGAGCCCTGCGTGGCCGGTCGTGACGAAGGTCGCGAAGCGGGTGATCCGAGTGGGCCACGAACGAGGGCCCCGTTGCCGCCCGTCCAGACCGTCAGGAAGCCGGCCACGACGCCGGTGCCGAGCGCGATGGGCGGCATGCCGCGGCTGCGGCCCGGCGCCCCGGGCGCGTCGTGATGCCGTACTGAGACGGCCTGGGAAGGCGATGGCCAGATCGGTCGGCCAGCCGAGGGCGAGGGTGATGCCGAGAGATCGCACCTCGAAAGCAGGCCTCGTCGATGAAGGCGGTGCCGATGGCGTTGGCCGCCGCGCGCCGGGTAGTGGCGGTACTCCGGCCAGCGCGGCCGCCGATGATGGCGCAGCCAGGCGTAGCGAGGACGGCGACGAGCGTCGATGCCGCCGAAGATGAGGCCCGGGGTGAGCGTCTCTCGACGCGGTCGGCGCCCGATGTTCAGAGTGGAGCGTCTGCGTGACCGGCGTCGGGAAGACGTTGCCAGATGGCCCAGCGCCAGAGCGCGGCCCCGGTGCCGTACCAGGCCAGCCGCCGGCGGACCCGCGGCTGCTCGCCGTCGCGCGTCGCCTCGTAGTACTCGGCCGTGCCGAACCGCTCGGCGTCAGGCGGAGCATGCACGAGCAGGCCGGCCAGGCCGATCGTGATGAGCGAGCTGCGAGCAGCTAGGAACTCTTCCATCCACGCGGCCGTCTAGCCCTCGTCCATCCGGAGCATCGCCAGGAAGGCCTCCTGCGGGATCTCGACCGAGCCGACCCGCTTCATGCGCTGCTTGCCTTCCTTCTGCTTCTCGAGCAGCTTGCGCTTGCGGGTGATGTCGCCACCGTAGCACTTGGCGAGCACGTTCTTGCGCATGGCCCGCACCGATCTCGCGGGCGATGACGTTCGAGCCGATGGCCGCCTGGATCGGGATCTCGAACATCTGGCGCGGGATGAGCTGCTTGAGCCGCTCGGTCAGCGCGCGGCCGGTCGACTGCGCGCGGTCGCGGTGGACGATGAGCGACAGCGCGTCGACCGGCTCGCCGTTGACGAGGATGTCGACCTTGACCAGGTTGCGCCGGCCGGTAGCCGAGCTCCTCGTAGTCCATCGACGCATAGCCCTGGCTGCGGCTCTTCATCTGGTCGAAGTAGTCGATGATGAGCTCGGCCAGCGGCATCTCGAAATGGAGGACGACCCGCGTCGGGTCGAGGTACTCCATCGTCATGAACTCGCCGCGCCGGTTGGTCGACAGCTCCATCAGCGAGCCGATGTACTGGCTCGGCGTCACCACGCTGAGCTTGACCCACGGCTCCTCGATGGCCTCGATGTCGGTCGGGTCCGGGCAGCTCGCGCCGGGTTGTCGACGACGACCGGCGCCGCGGCCGTGGAGTGAGCTGGACGTGGTACTCGACCGACGGCGCCGAGGCGATGAGGTCGAGGCCGAACTCGCGCTCGAGGCGCTCCTGGACGATCTCCATGTGGAGCAGGCCGAGGAACCCGCAGCGGAACCCGAAGCCGAGGGCGACCGAGCTCTCCGGCTCGTAGGTGAAGCTCGCGTCGTTGAGGTGCAGCTTCTCGAGCGCGTCGCGCAGCAGCGGGTAGTCCTCGCCGCTGACCGGGTAGATGCCGGCGAAGACGAGGCTCTTGGCCGCCTGGTAGCCGGGCAGCGGCTCGGCGGCCGGCGCGCGCCGACGCGTCGTCACCGTGTCGCCGACCTGGGCGTCGCGGACGCTCTTGAGCCCGGTCGCGACGTAGCCGACCTCGCCAGCGACGAGCTGCTTGACCGGGACGAGCTGCGGCCGGAAGACGCCGAGCTCGAGCGGATCGGCGCTCGGCGCCGCTGGCCATCAGCCGGACCGGCTCGCCGAGCGCGAAGCGTGCCGTGCGGCCAGCCGGACGTAGACGACGACGCCCTTGTAGGCGTCGTAGTGGCTGTCGAAGATCAGGCCCTGGAGCGGGCCTGCCGGGTCGCCCTTCGGGGCCGGGATCCGGGCGACGATCGCCTCGAGGATCTCCGGCACGCCGGTGCCGTCCTTGGCCGACGCGAGGATCACCTCCTCGCGCGGGATCGCGAGGACGTTCTCGAGCTCGTCCATGATCGTGTCCGGGTCGGCCGACGGCAGGTCGATCTTGTTGAGGACCGGGATGAGCGTGAGGTTCTCGCGCAGGGCGAGGTGGACGTTGGCCAGCGTCTGCGCCTCGATGCCCTGGGTGGCGTCGACGACGAGGATCGCGCCCTCGCAGGCCTGCAGGCTGTGGCTGACCTCGTAGGCGAAGTCGACGTGACCCGGGCGTGTCGATCAGGTTGAGGCCATAGGTCAGGCCGTCGCTCGCCGTGTACTCGAGCGCGCACGGCGCGGGCCTTGATGGTGATGCCCTTCTCGCGCTCGAGGTCCATCGAGATCGAGGACCTGGCTGGTCATCTGGCGCGCCCTCGATCGGTGTGCGTCAGCTCGAGCAGGCGGTCGGCCAGCGTGGACTTGCCGTGGTCGATGTGGGCGATGATCGAGAAGTTGCGCAGGCGGTCCTGGGGGATGGTCACGGGGCTGGCAGATCTGGCCCAGTCAGGCGGTCGCGCTCGAGTGCCGGACGGCGACCCTCAGAGGCCGGCAGGCCGGCTTCGTGGAGAACCCTTGTCGCCGCGGTGGCGTTTGCGGCATCCCCTCGTCCCTTCCCGCCGGCGCACCGTGCTGGCCCCAGCGAGGTCGACACCCATGGCGCAGGGCCGCTGCTCCATCTAGGCCCGATCCGATCCCGTACGCCGAGGCGGCTCGCTGACCCGCGCTCGCCGGCCGGCTGTTCGAGTCGGCCGCCGGCGCCTTCGACCTGGCGGCGGTCTACATGGGCGACCGCGACTCGGCCTCTACCGCGCGCTCGACGTGTCGGGAGGGCAGTCGTCACCCGAGCTGGCGGCCCGGACCGGCCTCCAGGAGCGCTACGTCCGGAGTGGCTCGAAGGCGGCCTGAGCGGTGACCGGCATCCTGTCCGCGGACGAGCGAGGCCCGACGGCGGGATGCGTCGTTACGCGCTCCCGGCCGGCCACCGCAGAGGAAGTGCTGCTCGACGAGCTGAGCCTGGCGTACGCGACCCGACCGCGCAGAGCAGATCGCGGTTGCGATGCGGATGCTGCACCCAGATCCGCGCTGGCGGCCTTCGAGCACGGCGGCGGCGTGTCCCTGGTCCGACTACGGTCCCGGCCTGCGCGAGGGCACAGGCGGCGACGAACCGGCCGCTCTTCCACGGCATCCCTGGGCTCAGGTTGGCTGCCGGCGATCGCGCGACGTCCACGCTCGCCTGCTGGCCGACCCGCACCAGCGCACGCGCGCCGATCGTGGCCTGCGGCGAAGGCTGGTCGTCGATCGCGATGGCTCAGGGCGTATCCGAAGGTGCGCGTGAACGGACAGCGCATCGACCTCGACGAGCCGTTGCCATCGACCAGGCTCGCCGCCAACGCGGCCACTGACCGAGGTCGCCGATCGCGTCAGCCTTTCAGGCGCGCGACGCGGCGAGACCCGGCCCTCCGGGAGCGCCTTCGGCCTGGTCACGATCTTCGAAGCCAGGTCCACGACCTGTCGCAGCCCGGTCGCCGTCTGACCGCGTGTCGCGGGCTGCGAGCACCGGGCGGCGCGATGCTCGTCGCCGACGAGCAGCGTGAGCGAGACCTTCACGGCGCCCCGGCGACGCCGTCGAGCGCCTGATGTACGGCTACAGCCCGACCGTCTGCCTGACGGGAACGGCCTGGCCGGGAACGCCGTCGGTCGGTTCTGAGCACGGTGATGCGAGCGGCCGACGCTTAGCGAAGCGCTTATGCGCTGGCCGCCGGCTTCAGCCGCGTCACCAGATCCTGCCCATCGAGCACGAGACGTTCGAGGATCTGCCGGCTCGACCCCTGGCGGCCTCGGTCCATGAGGAGTCCGGCTGGTGCGAGCGCAGCGCCGCACAGGGCGGTTGCCCCCTGCGCACCGCGAAGATCCGTGCCTATGCAGCGATCCGTCTCGGTGCGACCGAACGTGCCTCTCAGCCTGAGATGGGTGCATCTATTTCGACGCGTCCACGCGCCGGCACCGCGCCGCGCCCGCGGCTTGCGGGAGAGGCAGATCGATGCAGGTCCGACGATCGCATCCCATCGCGCTCGGCATGTCGATTGGCGCTCGTCGTGGCGCTCGTCGCCAGCGGTGCTGACCATGGCCGGGCGGGCGGCCGTTCACCGGTCGCCCCGCTCCACCGGCGTACCAGGGCAGGCGCCGGCCCGGGCGATCCGGACGGCACGGGCGGCGCGCGCTTCTGGATGGACCCGGGTCAGCGGCCAGGTCTGCTGGAGACTTCCCGGCGTCTCGGGCGTCAGGCCGCTCGCCGCGGCGCGCACATCCATCACGCTCCGGCCGGCGGCGCCGGGTCCAGATCGTGATCCCACGATGCTGCACGACGACGGCGGCGACCGGCAGCGGGCTGCGCGACGGTGGCCCGCTCGCTCATCCTCGACATCGTGGTCCATCCCGAGCGACTACTACTTCAACGTCCACAACGGCGACGCGCCCCGGCAACCGGCGCGCTCCGAGGCCAGCCTCAGCCGCCAGCCCACGAGGTCGCCTGAGCCGCCGGTCAACGACCGGTCTCGCCCCAGCGGAAGAGGCGGCGCCGACGTCCGATGAACGCCGCCCTTGCCCGTTCGTTGAGGCGGGTGAGGCCATGACCGGCGATGGGCGGCTCTGGTACCATCACGCGTCGCGCCACCTGAATCCGGCGCGACCGGCTCATGCCCGAACCCATCGCCCGCAGTCGAGTCATCCCGGCTTGGCTCACTCATCCCGCACCTGGCGCGGCGCCCGAACGCCGCGGGCCATGAAGCGCGTCCGCCAGGACAGAGCGCAAGCGCGCCGTCAACCAGCCACCGCACCGATCGAGGGCCAAGACGCTCGTCGCCAAGGCGGTCGTGGTCGCGGCCGGCGCCGACGCCGAGGCGACGCGAGCCGCCGTGGTGGCCCGCCATCTCGGCACTGGACAGAGGCCGCCAAGGCGGGCGCGATCCACCACTGGCGCTGCCGATCGGCGACGCAGAGCCGCCCTGATGCGCAAGGCCAACGCCGCGCTCGAGGGTCGGGCTGTCGTCACCGGCGGCAGGTGGTGCGGACGACGGGCAAGGCGGCCGCCGCCAGGGAGGCCAAGGCCCGCATCGCGGCTTCGAAGGCATCGAGAAGGCCAGAGGGCGAGCAGACCGCCGCCGGCAAGGCGCGCGCCGCGCCTGACCAAGTCGACCCGGGCCGAGGGCGGCCTCGAAGGCCGGGCCGATCGGCGATTTTCCACGGACAGCGGCCTCACCCGCCAAGGCGAGCCCGACCAAGGCGGCAGCCAAGTCGGCTTCGCAGCGCGGCTTCCACGGCCAAGGCGCCCGCGACCAAGGCGGCCGCACGCCAGCCGCGAGCGAAGAGCTCCGGCGAAGAAGGCACCGACGGCGAAGGCCGGCTTCGGCCCAGCTGGCCCGCCGCCAAGGCCGCCCCGAAGAGGCCTCGACCAGCAGACGCTAGCGGCCCGGGCGCCGAACGACCTCGCTGGCGGCCCGGCGTCGGAGCCTCAGCTCGCGCTCTGGCGTCGCCGCTCCGGGATCCGGTCGCGGCCTTTCGGGAACGATGCCGGCGCCGTCGAGCAGGCCACCGACCAAGGCGCCGCCACGCCGCCAGGCCGATGATCGGTAGAGCGCGCCGTTGAGCTTTGCTCCTGGAGCACGAAGCGCTCGAAGGTCGACGCGTCGGTGACGCCGGCCGCCGCCAGCTCCGGACCGCGGCCGCTCTCGAGGGTAGCGCTCGTAGGTGCACTGGGGACCGGTCGTGCGCACGTCAGGGCCGCCCTGGGTGTCCGTCCCGGTAGCCCGCGTCGCCATAGACGAAGACGAGCCCGGAGGCCGGCGTACAGGATGGCCAGCGAGACGGCCGTGAACAGGCCGGCGTAGAGCGCGCGTTGGCGATGACGCGTCGCCAGGGCCGGCGGCGCGCTCGGAGCGCGCGTTGGCGTAGAAGCCGATTGAGCAGGCCGCCGATCGGCGCGAACGAGGAAGACGAGCGACTGCCTGGCGGCGATGAGCTCGAAGCCCATGGCCACGACGACGGCCATGCCGAGCCCGACCCAGCCAGCGCGAAGATCGCTCCGCGGTCGACGATGCGCGACACGCTCAGGATCGCGACAGCTGCGGCCGCGCCGAGGTAGCGCGCGGATCCGCCACACTCCTCTTCGATGCGCAGCAGCCGGTTGTACTTGGCGACGCGCTCGGAGCGCGACGGCGGCGCCGGTCTTGATCTGGCCGGTGCCCGTCGCGACGACGAGGTCGGCGATGGTCGTGTCCTCGGTCTCGCCGGAGCGGTGCTGACGATGACCGCCGTCCAGCCGGTCCGCTGGGCGAGCTCGATCGCGTCGAGCGTCTCGGTCAGCGTGCCGATCTGGTTGAGCTTGATGAGGATCGCGTTGGCGCGCTCCTCGTCGATGCCCGCGCTGCGAGACGCTCGGTGTTGGTCACGAAGAGGTCGTCGCCGACGAGCTGGACGCGCTCGCCGAGCCGCTCGGTGAGCGCCGTCCAGCCGGCCCAGTCGTCCTCGGCCAGGCCGTCCTCGAGCGAGACGATCGGGTAGCGCGCGACCCAGTCGGCCCAGAGGTCGATGAGCTCCGCCGCGAGTCGAGCGTCCGCCCTTCCTTGGCCAGGACGTAGCGGGTCAGCTCGCCGCCGCCGGTGCCGGTGCCCAGGCTCGACGAGCTCGGTGGTCGCCGGGTCGAGCGCGATCGCGACGTCCTCGCCGGGCCGGTAGCCGGCCTGTCTCGATCGCGCCGCAGGATGACCTCGACGGCCGCCTCGTTCGACGGCAGCGACGGGGCGAAGCCGCCCTCGTCGCCCTGGCCGGTGGCGTGACCCGTCGTCGTGGAGGATCGCCGCGGAGGCGCGGCGAAGATCTCGGCGCCGGCGCGCAGGCGCCTCGCTGAACGGTCGGCGCGCCGACCGGCATGACCATGAACTCCTGGAAGTCGGTCGAGTCGTGCGGCGTGCTTGCCGCCGTTGAGGATGTTGAACATCGGGACCGGCAGCGGTCCGCGCGCCGACGCCGCCGAGGTAGCGATAGAGCGGCAGGTCGTAGCGGCGGCGGCCGCGGCGTGGGCGCAGGCGAGCGAGACGCCGAGGATGGCGTTCGCCCCGAGCTCGGCCCTTGTTGGGCGTGCCGTCGAGCTCGATGAGCAGCGCGTCGATGACCGGCCTGGTCGGCGGCGTCGACGCCCGCAGAGCGCCGGCGCGATCGTCTCGGTGACGTTGGTCGACCGCCGTGAGGACGCCCTTGCCGCCGTAGCGCGCCTTGTCGCCGTCGCGCGAGCTCGACCGCCTCGTGGGCGCCGGTCGACGCGCCGGACGGCACCGCCGCGCGACCGACCGCGACCATCGTCGAGGACGACGTCGACCTCGACCGGTGGGATTGCCGCGCAGATCGAGGATCTCGCGGGCGTCGATGCGAAGTCGATCGTGCGTGCGTCATGCCGCCGGCCTTGCGCCTCGGCCCTCGGCCGATCCTGCAGCGATCGGCGATGCCCGGCAGCTCGCGGCCCTCGAGGAACTCGAGCGAGGCGCCGCCGCCGGTCGAGATGTGGGTCATCTGCGAGGTCAGGCCTAGCTGGGCCACGGCGGCCACCGAGTCGCCGCCACCGACGACGACCGTGGCGCCGGCGTCGGCCTTGTCGGCCAGGAAGCGGGCCATGGCGCGCGGTGCCGTCGCCGAACGTCGGGATCTCGAAGACGCCGAGCGGGCCGTTCCAGAAGACGGTCTTGCGCGTCGGCCAGGGCCTCGGTCGATAGGCGCCATGGCTGGCCTGGCCCGACGTCGACGACGTCGACCACGAGTTGGGGATCTTCTCGGCAGGCACGGTCTTGTGCTCGGCGCCGCGGGTGACCTCCTTGGCCACGACCACGTCGGTCGGCGAGCACGACCGGCACGCCCTTCGTCTCGGCCGGCGCCGAGGATGCGCGCGCGCGTCCTCGACGCGGTCGCGCTTCGAGCGAGGCTCTTGCCGACCGTCTTGCCCTTGGCGACCAGGAAGGTGTTGGCCATGCCGCCGCCGACGACGAAGGTGTCGACGCTTGCCCATGAGGTGCTCGAGGACCGGATCTTGTCCGACACCTTGGCCCCGCCGATGACCGCCGCGAACGGCCGCGCGGGCGACTCCAGCAGCGCCGAGAGCGTCGCTGATCTCGCGCTCCATGAGCAGGCCGGCGTAGGCCGGCAGGTAGCTCCGGCACGCCGACGGTCGAGGCGTGCGCGCGATGGGCCGTCCCGAACGCGTCGTTGACGTAGACGTCGGCGTACGCCGCGAGCGCCGCCGCGAAGTCGGGGTCGTTGGCCTCCTCCTCGGCGTGGAAGCGCAGGTTCTCGAGCAGCAGCGCCTGGCCCGGCCGGAGGCGCGCTGATCGCGTCCTCCGTGCCGATGCCCGAGCGCGTCGCCGGTCACCGGCACCGTGCGACGGAGCAGCTCGGACAGGCGCAGGCGCGACCGGGCGCAGGCGGAGGCCGTCGTTGACCTTGCCGTTCGGCCGACCGAGGTGGCTGGCCAGGATGACCGATGGCGCCGCGATCGAGGAGCGTGGCGATGGTCGGGATCGACTGCGCGGATCTCGGGAGTCGTCCGATGACCTTGCCGTCCTCGAGCGGGACGTTGAAGTCGACGCGGACGAAGACGCGTCTTGCCTGCCGGACGTCGACGTCGCGGACGGTGAGCTTGTCCATGAGCGTCTCGGCGGTCGTCCGGCAGACGACGAGCGCGCGCGGCCACGAGACCGACGAGGTCGGCGACGCGGCAGCTGTAGCCCCACTCGTTGTCGTACCAGGCGATGACCTTCACGCATGGTGCCGCCGAGCGACCATCGTCGACTCGGCGTCGATGATCGAGGAGCGGCGTGTCGCCGCGGAAGTCGGATCGACACGAGCGGCTCGTCGCTGACGCCGAGGATGCCCGCCATCGGCCCGTCTGCGGCGGCGCGGAAGGCGTCGTTGAGCTCCTCGACCGTGGCCGGGCGCTCGAGCGTCGGCGGTGAAGTCGACGACGCTCACGGTCGGCGTCGGGACGCGCAGGCTGAAGCCGTCGAACTTGCCCTTGAGGTCGGGGATGACGAGCGGCGAGCGCCTGCGCCGCGCCGGTCGTCGTCGGGATGATGTTCTGGCCGGCGGCGCGCGCGCGGCGCGGGTCCTTGTGGGCGACGTCGAGGATGCGCTGGTCGTTGGTGTAGGAGTGGATCGTGTTCATCAGGCCGCGCTCGATCGTCGAAGCACGTCGTGGACGACCTTCGCCGCCGGCGCGAGGCAGTTCGTCGTGCAGCTGGCGTTGCTGATGATGTGGTGGGCCGCCGGGTCGTAGCGGTCGTCGTTGACGCCGAGGACGATCGTGACGTCCTCGCCCTTGGCCGGGGCGCTGATGATGACCTTCTTGGCGCCGCGCGGCGAGGTGGGCCGCGGCCTTCGTCGGCGTCGGTGAAGAGGCCGGTCGACTCGAGCACGATGTCGACGCCGAGGTCGCCCCACGGCAGGCTCGCCGGGTCGCTTACCTGCGAGGACCTTGATCTCGCGGCCGTCGACGATGATCGGCGCGTCGTCCGTGTGGCTCGACCGTGCCCGGATAGGCGCCGTAGGTCGAGTCGTGCTTGAAGAGCAGGGCGTTCGTAGCTCGTCGTCGACGAGGTCGTTGACGGCGACGACCTCGACGTCCGGCGTGCGCTCGATGAGGGCCTTCAGGCGACTGGCGCCCGATGCGGCCGAAGCCGTTGATGCCGACACGGGTGGTCATGGTGGGGATCCTCCTCGGCGCCGGGATGGGCGCATGGGGTGATGGCTCGACGAAGGCGTCGATCAGGCTGATGAGGCGATGCCGGGCTGGCTGGGTCAGCGCGCGGCGATGCGCGATCGCGCTGGGTAGAGGGGGCGCGGTCGAACGTCGACCTGCGGCCACGCCGCTCTTCCCGTCATGTTCCCCGATTGTACCGAACCGGCGCCGGGAATCGGAAGGCCCCGGTCGAGACCGGGGCCCTTCCTGGGAGTCGAGTGGCGGTCAGGCGCCGATGCGGAAGACCTTGTTGCCACGACTTGGGACAGACGCCCTGCGTGGCCGGCTTGCCGTTCTTCATCGTGATCTTGACCGGGTTGTTCATCTCGACCTTCATCTTGTCCTTGACGCAATAGGCCTGGACCATCGTTCTGCCTTCCTCCCTCCCAGCCTGGGCCGGGTCTGGTGGCGGCGCCGGACGAGCGTCCGACATCCGTCCTTCGATCGCTCGCTTACGACGCCATGGGCGCCCACAACGAGGGCCGCCAATGCCGTGCTCCGGCGGCGGTGACGGCTTCATCCATCTCGGCCAGCAGGCTCAGTGCCTCTAGCCCCGTATCGATGCAGGCGGCCTCGGCGCGATCACTTCTGCTTGCCCTGCACGAAGCGACCCGGACGTTCGCTGTGGCATAGGCGGTGCAGACGACGCCGGCGCGACAACCTGCGAGGCCGGCGAGCACGAGCAGCGCCGAGGCCTCCATCTCGAAGTTGATGACCCGCTGGTCGCGCCATCTCGGCGGCCAGATCAGGAGATCGGATGGGCAGCTGCGGGATCGGCCGGCCCTGCGCGCCGTAGAAGCCAGGCGCGGTGGCGGTGATGCCGGTGTGGACGGTGTGGCCGAGGCGATGCGGCCGCCTCGACCAGTGCGACCACGGCTCCATAGTCGGCGACGGCTGGGTAGCCATCGTGGACGAAGAAGCTGGTCGTCGACTCGAGGCGCACGGCGCCGGTCGTGACGACGAGGTCGCCGAGCTCGATGTCGTCCTGGAGGACCCCGCAGGACCCGATGCGGATGAACGTGGGGTGCGTGGTGATGGCCAGGATCTCCGCCAGCACGATCTCAACGTTGTCGGTCCCGATGCCCGTCGAGACGGCCGAGATGCGCCGTCCGTGGAAGCGGCCCGTGACCGAGGCGAACTCGCGATGGCGCTGGCGCAGCTCGATGTCGGTCAGCCGCGCCGGCGATGCGCTCGATGCGATCCTGGTCGCCGGGAGGAGGATGTACTCGGCCAGTTCGCCTGGTCCGAGTGCGATGTGGTACTGCCGTTCGCTGTCGGGAAGCGCGACGCGGGGGTCCGCGTTCGGCAAGGCCGCTCCTCTGTCCGCTGTGCTGAGCGTGGGCGCGCAGCCTGCGCGGAGGATAGTCTCACGCTCAGGGAGCGTCAAGCCGCCAAGCGTGGCTCGTGCGTGGCGACGGATCGCCGTCGCGCCTGCCGACGGTCAGGCTGGAGAACAGGTGTTCTGTTCAGCATCAGCGCGGACGCGCACGCGTTCCGGTCGTGCCCCGCGCGTGCTCTGGATCCGGCGGCCGATCGCGCTCCGTTCGGAGGTTCCGCGGGTGATCCCGCGGTCGGCGATAGCAGCTCGACGAGGCGCTCGGTCGCCTGGTGAGACGCCAGCCTGGTCTGCGCGGCGGCGACGCCATCGCGCACCGGCGGCAGCCCGCGGCCAGGATCGCGGCGACCAGGCCGCCAGCGCCGGCCGACGTCCCATGAGGAGTCACGGGAGCGGCTCCGTCACGGCCATGTCGTCGTCGCCGCCCTCACGCGCGTTGCTCGCCGCCGGATCGCCGGCGGTCGGGTCAGATCCACCGCCAGAACTTGCCGACGGCTCCGACCCTCGGGGATCGACGACCCTGGCCGGCTGTCACGACGTCTGCCGCATCGTCGACCACGACCACCCAGCCGGCGCCGTCCGTCTCGACGGTCCCGGTCGCCTCGACGAGATCACCCGCGCGAAGCGAGGCGCCGACGGTGCCGCGGCAGCGGCAGAAGCGGAGCGTGACGCGTGCCACTGTCATCCTCGACGAGGACGGTCACGTCGGCGTCTGGCCCGAGTGGGCGCAGCGGGGCGTGTCACGAGCCCACCGACGTGGACGAGGTCGGCCGGCATTGGCCGGCACGTCGGCCGCCTCGACGGTCGCAGACCCGTCCAGTGGACGGAGGCCCGGATGGCGACGAGGCGGCGCCGGTCGACGATCCGACCGCGCCGGTCGGATGGGTGGCCCCACCGGCCTGTCCTGCGGTCGGCGGGCGCAGCGCCAGGGTCGAGATCGGATCTGCTGAACGCGGCAGGACGAGCCGGTGATCGGCGATCCGCGGTGGCGCTCGGGTAGGCGCGTCGGATGATGCCCGCGATCGACCCACGCCTGGCCTTCTGTGATCAACCCGACCGCGATGCTCGCCCGCGCCAGGCCGACGATCCGGCACCTTCGTCCCGTCGGCGAGGCGCAGCTCAGCGCGCCAGGCCTGCCCGTAGCGCCGGACGTCGACGACCGTGCCCCGCACCCGGACGAGCTCCCATTCCGTGCCCGCCGGGCGCCTTCGAGAGGGCGTGCACGATCGGCGTGGCCTTGCCGATGACGGCGACCTGCAGCCGTCGCAGAGAGCTGTGGCGCGCCGTAGTAGGTGCCGGTCGATCCCGTCGCCCGGACGCGGCTGCCGACGGCCGGTGCGGTCTCGTGCGCCAGCAGACGGAGGAGGATGGCACCCGTCTGCCATCCTCGATCGTCACTCTCCGTTCGTCAGCGTCGAGGAGGCCGGCCGGACTCGTGACGGTGCCTTCGACCGACGACCTTCTGGCCGGCGCGGGCGCGGCGCGACCGCGATGCTGACCAGGTTCGGCGATGTGCTCGGGCTGCTCGACGGCGAGGCAGATCCGGACGGCGACGCCGACGCCGATGGTGTCGCGGCGACCTGGAGATCGCCACCGTCCGGATCCAGATGCGATAGCCGTCGAGGCGACCGGTCGCCGTCGAGCGCTGCCCGCCGATGCCAGCGACCGACACGGTGGCCTTGGCGACGAACGGTGTCCGGGATGGTTCCCACGCTCAGCGAAGGCGACGACGCGGCCGCGGCCCGAAGCATCCTCGACGATGATCGTCGTCGTCCCGCTCTTGGCCGTGTCGATGTCGACCACGACTCCCGTCGCCGTGACGAGCTTGGCCTCGGTCGCCTCACCGAGCGCGGCGAGCTCGACGGACTGTCGCTGCGGGAAGCGATCCCGTAAGCCGACAGCCTCGAGCGGGTCGCCCGTCTTCGAGACGCAGCTCGAGCGCGCCATACCGAGCACCGATGCGCCCTTCGACGATGACGTCGGTGCCGCGGGCGACCATGAGGTCCCTTGCGGCCACCATCGAGGCGGACAAGGATGCCGGCCGTGCCATCCTGGATCGCGAACGTGCGGTCATCGACGATCCGTCCAGGCTCGACCGTCACGATGCCACGCACGCGAACGCGCGACCCCGCCGCGCCGGTGCGCGCGACGGCGATGTCGACGACGCCCGTGCTTGGCGACACGCTCGGAGACGGGGACGCTGACGGAGCCGGGCGTCGGCAGATGATCGGCCGGTGTCGAGACGGTGACGCCGACGGCGCCGGGACTAGACGTCGGTGCCGGCGGTCGGCGTACGGGCAGATCGGCGATGGGTCGGCTGTCGGAATGGGCAGTGCGGTCGGTGTCGGCGTCGCGACGGCGGTCGGTGACGGGCTCGGCAGTCGGTCGGCGCCGGCTGGGGCTCGGTGTCGGCGTTGGTGGCGCGGCTCGGTGTAGGAGCTCGGCAGCGGGCGTCGTCAGTCGGTGTCGGCAGTCGGCCGTCGGACGAGGCTCGGTGCAGATGTCGGGTACCGGCGTCGCCGTCGCGTCGGGCCCGGAGCGTCGGCGGTCGGGATCGGAGCCGCCGGGGACCGCAGGCGAGAGCAAGGTTCTGAGCCACTGGGCGCGGCGTTCAGCAACCAGTCGGCCAGGTTCTGGTTCGAGTCGATGCGGTTGCCGGCCGTGCCGCCCGGCCGTCGTTCGAGGCTCGAAGCCGGCCGCCGGAGCGGGCGCCGCGGTCCCTTCCACGAATGCATTGGATGCGTCGCGCCCCAGCCGACGGCGTCGACGACCGCGCCGCCGACCGGCCGGACGAGGGATCGCTGCCGCCGGTCGCCGCCAGCCCGCCGGAGTAGGTGGCATCCGCCATCGCGGCGAAGACACCGGCGGTGTTCGCGAGCAGGATGTGCCGGCCCGGATCGAGCACTGTCGTCGTCGCCCAGGTCGCCTTTGCGGGTGAGCGTGCCGCCGGTCGACGTGACGTAGACGACCTCCTGCCCGGCCAGATCCACGCTCGCCAGCCCGGCGTTGTAGAGCTCGACGAACTCGTCCGATGCCGACGCGCCGCCGGTCATCACCTCGCCGACCACGAGACCGCTCGACGGCGGCCAGTCGACCGCGGCCAATGGCTGGGCGGCCGAGCCGCTGGCCCCGGCTGACGCACCGGGTCCGATGGCCACGAGGGCGAGGGCGAGGAGCACCGGCAGGGATGCCGGCACGGCGTGACGAGACGAGCCGCGGCATGGCTGACCTCCGGGCGGGCAGCCGGCGGAGAGATGGCGTACCGTAGTCGGCCCCGCTTACCGGTCGCTTCTCGCGGCGATGCCCGGCGGCTGCCGGGATTACCATCGGGGCGACACGCCGCGGCGCGACTCGATCCGAGCGCGCTCTCCGGATCGACCTCGACTTCGACGACCGACAGGAGGCCACGTTGGCCCGAGCCAAGAGCACCGCCCGCGCCGAGGCCCGCCGCCGCTACCGTGCCAGCCAGGTTGCTGCCGAGGACGCCGACTCCGTGACCGATGCTGCGGACTGGTGGCGCCGCCGCGCGGTGAGCCGCGTCGGGGCCTGCTCGGATTCACGATGCCGGACTGGCGCGGGGATCTGCGCGCCTTTCCGCACGAGCTGCGGACGAACCGCTGGTGGTGGATCTCGGCCCTGCTGTTGCTCACCCTCGCCCATCGCCTACGTCATCGCGATCAACGCCCGCGAGGACGCCGGTGGCCGCTCTCGCTCTACGTCCGACTCGTCGTCTCCCCGCCGGCCATCCCCTATCCTCATCGCCGGCTTGGCATGCCGAGCGCGGCCCTACCTCATCGGCTTCGTCCTGGGCATCATCGATGGCCTGCTGATCGACCGCCTTCCAGACGGCGAGCCTCGAGCCCGGGTCGCCGATCACGAGCGACACGCTGCTGGCCGGCTCGGTCTCCATCCCTGTCGGCCGCGGTCCTCGGCGCGGGCTTCGGCTGGATCGCGTTCATCTACAAGGGCTGGCTGCAGAACTCATCGCGACGCCGCCAGGAGCAGCGTGACAAGCAGGCGCAGGAGCAGAAGCGCAAGGCGCGCGACGAGGCTCGGCAGGCGCGCTGCCGGCCGCGTCGGTCACGACCGGGCGAGGCGCGTCGGGCGGCTCCGGCCGCTGATCCACGGCTGCCGGGCTGCCCGGTTCGTCAGCCCAGGCGACGCATCCCGGCGTGCCCGAGCTGACGGACGCCCTCGGGTCGCGACGGTCCGCCGACGCCGCGAGCGAGGTCGGGCGGGGACTACGATCTCCCGTGCCACCAGGTTGACCACGTTCGCCTCGCGCTGGAGCGTGCCTTCGATGTACAGCAACGCGTGACGGCGGACGACGCCTCGCAGTCGAGCCCAGGTGTCTGGCCAGAGCGTGACGCTGACCATGCCCGCTCTCGTCTTCGACGGCCAGGAAGACGGTCCCCTTGGCGGTCATCGGGTGCTGCCGGGTCACGACCAGCCCGCCGATGGCGACCCGACCCGGCGGCCGCTCCGCCATCTCGGCCCGCGGTCACCGCCCCCAGCCCGGCGAGTGCCGGTCGGAAGAGCTCGATGACCTGGCGCCGGGCGTCCGAGCGAGAGGATGGCGTAGCTTCGTCCCCCAGGCGCTCCAGCTCTGATGGTGGTGGCAGGTCGGGTGCCTCGGTGGCGGGCAGTCGGAGGTCGAGGGTCGGGACGCAGCGGGACCGGCGATCGGTCGACCGCGAGTCGCACCGGCGACCTCCGTGGAGCTGCCAGAGGAGCTCGCGGCGCGGCCGGCCCAGCGAGTCGAGCCCACCGGCGCGGATGAGGCGCTCGACGGACCTCCTCCGAGAGCCCGTCCGGGCCACGACGTCGGCCAGGAGCGATACGGCCCGCGCTCCGACCTCCGCGTCCATGCGCTGCCCTCGAGCTCCTCGCCGATGCCGTTGACGAGGTGCAGGCCGAGGCGGATGCCGTAGCCGTCGCGCGTGCGTCCGCCGCGCCAGCCAGCCGCGCTCGCGGCGCTCGAGCACGACGCAGGCCGGCGAGCGGACCACCTCCGGTCGCCGGTCGATGCCCGCGTCCTGGGGAGTGGCTGCGCCGGGCATGCCGACCCATTCGGTCGCCGTCCGGTAGCGGCTGCGGCATTGATGTCCACCGGCAGCACCGCCACGCCATGCCGCTTGGCGTCGTTGATGAGCACCTCGACCGGGTAGAAGCCCATCGGCTGCGCGTTGATCAGCCCGACCGTGAACTGGGCCGGGTAGAACAGCTTCAGGAAGGCCGACTCGTAGGCGGTGCGCGCGAAGGCCGCGGCGTGGCTCTTGTTGAAGCCGAAGCTGGCGAACGCCGGCGACCTGGCGGAAGAGCTCCTCGGCCTGCTCCGCCGTCAGGCCGCTGGCGGCCATGCAGCCCTCGACGAAGCCGCGCGTGGAGCTTCTCCATCTCGCGCTGCGGAGCGCCAGGTGCCCATGGCGCGCCGGAAGCCGTCCGATCTGGCCGGCGCTGAAGCCGGCCACCTCGATGGCGATGCGCATGACCTGCTCCTGGTAGAGGATCACGCCCAGCGTCTCCTGAGCGACCGGCTCGAGGCTGGGATGGAGGTAGGTCACCGGCTCGAGGCCCTGGCGCGCGGCGCAGGTAGGGGTGGACGGCGTTGCCCTGGATGGGGCCCGGCCGGATGATGGCCACCTCGACGACCAGGTCGTCGAGCGTCTCCGGGCGGCTCTGGGGCAGCGTCTGCATCTGCGCCCGCGACTCGATCTGGAAGACGCCCACCGTGTCCGCCGCCTGGATCATCGCGAAGACCTCGGGGATGTCCTCGGGCAGGCGGTCGAGGTCGACGCACGACCGCCGCAGTCGGCCTGATGATCGCGCAGCGCGTCGTCGATGGCCGAGAGCATGCGCAGGCCGAGCAGGTCGAGCTTGATGAGCTTGATCGTCTCGACGTCGCGCTTGTCGTACTGGACGACGACGCGGCCCGGCATGCGTGGCCCGCTCGAGCGGCGCGATGTCGACCAGCGGCGCCCGCGGTGATGAGCATGCCGCCGACGTGGATGCCGAGGTGGCGCGGGAAGCCCGTCGATGCGGGCGCACAGCTCGAGCCAGCGCTCCCAGGGCGAGAGGCCGACCGTGCTGCCGCCCGCGGCTGCGGTGGCGGCCTGGTTCGACGCGAGCGACGCTGGAGTGGCTCGGGGCACGGTCCGTCGCCGCGACCCATCGCCTGCGTCGGCGGCGCGCGGCGTCCCAGGCATACGGTCGACCGAGGCGATCCGTCCGTCGCTCGGGTGGCAGCAGGACGCCCGTCTCGGGATCGATCGCCCGGCCGTCGATCGTGCCCTGCTGAGGTCGGTGGCCGGATGTCGGTCGGTGGCTGCCCGCCCGCCCGCAGCCAGCGCACGCTGGCCGGGAGTCGCCCGGACCGCCTTCGTCGTCCGAGGGCTCCGGGCGCAGCGTGGTCACGGGCGCCAGTACGCTCGGGCGAGTCGACGAGCGGATCGGCAACGACCGATCGGCCGCCGACGCGCGCGGCAGGATGTCGCCGATGGGCAACGGCCCGCCGTGTCCGCCGCGTCGCGGCCAGGTCCATGGATCCCCGGCCGCGGCCGACCGGCCCTGCCGCACCCCCTGGCCCACCGGACGCGACGCCCGACCGCCTGAGCCCGGTCCGCCAGGCCGTCGCGTGCGTGGGCGAGCTGGCCCGATGCCGTCCACCAGGCCACGCTCGCCGGCGACCGCAGCGGCGAGCGTCGATGCCCGGAGGCTCGCGCCTCCGGCCGTCGGCAGTCACCCTCCCCGGGCGTCAGGAAGAACTCGGCGAAGCCGCCGTCCGCCTCGAGGTCGCGCCGGACCATGACCGAGTCGTAGGTCTCGAGCGCCTTGGCCACCCGATCGACGAGCGGCCGCGGAAAGCCCAGCGCGTAGCCGACCTCGCGCACCGCCGATCGCGCCCGGTAGGTGACGACGTTGCAGACCATGCCCGTGTGTGCTCGGCGCCGTAGCGCTCGTAGACGTACTGGATGACCTCCTCGCGCCGCGATCGAGGCGAAGTCGATGTCGACGTCGGGATAGGTCGTCCGGCCCTCGTTGATGAAGCGCTCGAAGAGCAGCTCGATGGCGGATGGGGTCGACGCGCGTGATGCCCAGCACGTAGGCGACGATCGAGTCGCCCGCGCTGCCCCGACCCTGGGCCGGGATCCCGCGCTCGCTGGCGAAGCGCATGAGGTCCCAGCAGATCAGGAAGAACTCGGCCGAGGCCGGTCCGCTCGATGACCTCCAGCTCGTGGGCCAGCTGCTTGACCACCGCCGGCGTCAGCGGGTGGTAGCGCGTGCGGGCGCCCTCGTGGCAGAGCCGCTCCAGGTAGCTGAAGGGCGTCTCGCCGCTGGGCACCGCGAAGCCAGGAAGCGGTAGCGCTCGAAGCTCCAGGTCGATCGTGCAGCGGGCGCCGAGCTCTACCGGCCGTGCGCAGCCCCTCCGCCCAGGCGCGTGCCGACCGACCCGGTCCGGCCGATCCGGCGTCGCCCGCCTGGCTCGGCTGGCGGCAGCCAGCCAGCTCGTCGGCCGACTTGAGGTGGTACTCCCCGTTCGACCGACGCAGGTGGGCGCTCTCGTCGAGCGTCAGGCCGTGGCGGATGGCGACCAGCACGTCGGCAGCTCGCGATCCTCCGGCCGCGCGTAGTGGCTGTCGTTGGTGACCACGACCGGCAGCCCGAGCCGCTCGGGCCAGGTCGCGCCGTCTCGACGACCAGGAAGTCGTCGTCGGGCAGGAGGTGGTGCTGCAGCTCGAGGAAGAAGCCGCTCCGAGGCCGCTCACCGGGGCCTAGCGCTCGGCCAGAGCGACGCGCCACCGCGTCGGCGCCCGGCACGATCGCCGGCCAGGAGCCGCCGCGCGATCTCACCGTGGCGGCATCCGAGAGCGCCACCAGACCCTCGACATGCTCGCGCCAGGAGCGCCTGGCGTGAAGCGCGGCACGCCCTTGGTGCCGGCCAGGTGGGCAGCGCTGACCAGCCGGCAGAGGCTGCGACAGCCGATCAGGTCGCGGGCCAGCAGGACGAGGTGGGGGCCACGCTCGCGATCGCACGCCCGGCGGAGCTCATCGCGCTTCGGCTCGCGGTGGCCGGCGGACGCAGTCGCTCGACGCGGGGCGGACCGGCCGACCCTCGGCGGCCGAGGCCATGCCCGGATGCCGTGGCCACGCCGGCGGCCGGGACCACGCCGCTCAGCAGGCCAGCCTCGACCACCGGGCCAGCGACCCTCGGCGTCGACGGCGACGATGGGGCACCACGACCCCATCGGGGTCCGGCGACCGCGGCATCGAGCAGCTCGACCTCCAGGCCGACGATCGGCCGCAGCCCAGCCTCCTGCGCGGCGCTGACGAAACGGACCGGCCCCGTACGAGGCCCTGGTGGTCGGTCACGGCCAGGCCGTCGAAGCCCAGCTCGACGGCCCGCGCCACCAGGTCCTCCGAGGGGAGGCTCCGTCGAGGAACGAGAAGTTGGTGTGCGCGTGGAGCTCGCTGAACGGGCTGCGGCGGGGGACATGGGCACCGCTCCGGGTGGCTGGGGGCGTGTCCGATGATAGAACATCCGTTCTGTTTCTGCCACTCGCCTCGGCGGCATCCGACGAGGGCGCATGGCCTCGGCTATAGTCGCCGCCGATGACCCTCCAGGAACCGCCCGAGCTCGGCACGATCGACCGGCCGCCACGACGACGTCGGCGCCTGACGCCCGATCGCGTCGTCGGCGTCCTGCTCGTCGGTATCGGCGCCTGGCTCGTGGCGCCGGTCCTCCTGAACCCGCCGGCACCGGCGCCATCCGCACCCGCTGACGGCGGCGATCGCGGTCGCCAGCCCGACCGCCATGCCCGTTCCCGACGCCTGACCCGCTACGCCGGCCGGCGTCCATCCGAGCCCACGCCCGACCGACAACGCCGGCGACACGGTCCCGGCGACCCCGGCACCGACCGAGCTGCCACCCACCAGCGCACCACCCGAGGAGCTCAGGGCTATCGCTGGCTGATGGAGGGCGGTCGCATCACGACCTGGTTCCAGCCGGTCGACGGCGGCTTCATCGTCATCGACGGCGAACGCATCCACGATGGCATCGAGCGTCGCGACGTTCTGTGGCGACTACGTCCGATCGGCGCATGACGGCGTCGTGCTCTATGCCGGCCGGTCGTATGAGCCATACCTCGGCCACGACGCCCCGACCGACGCACTTCTACGCGCAGCTCAAGAAGAAGAAGCTGACCAGAAGGCGCTCGCCATCGTCGTCGCGTCATCGGTGACGGCAACGGCTATCGCAGCCTGCACGCGCACCTCGGCCAGGCGGGACGTCGACGCCGGCCAGGTGGTCAAGGCAGGTGATCTCCTGGGGCTCGAGGGCGCAACCGGCCACGCCACCGGTTGCCACCTCCACTACGGCCTCATCCGTATGGACGGCGCCTACGTGCCGACCGCCAGCCGAGCTGATCAGGAAATGGCACTACCCCGAGCGGACCCGCGAGCGCATCGACCCGCTGCGCGTCTTCAACCTCTTCGATGTCCAGGCGCCGCACGCGGTGCCCGGCCGACCACCGCCCGTGGTCTCACCCGGGCTTCGGTCCGACCGCGCCGATGCTCGCTGCGCAGCGCGCGAGGCCGCTGAGACCGCAGCACCCTAAGTCTGCCGACAGGCGAAGCGCATCCAGGCGACCCGGCGATCGGAGGATCGGCATGGACGAACGTGTTCCGCCAGGGCGATGGCCGACGGCTACGCGCTCGACGAGCCAGCCCGCGCGCTGGGCGCCGATGCACGGGACGCTGTCGCGCCGGACCTCGTGTCCAGCTCGCCCCCTCGATGGTCAATCGATACGTACACGGCTCATCGCCGATGCCACTGGGACGGGGCAAGACGAAGACCCTGCAACTGCTCGCCGGGCAGCTGTCGGACGCGGGCGTTCCGGTCTTCGTGGCCGACGTCAAGGGCGACCTGACCGGCTCGCCGCACCTGGCGATGGCACCAACCCCAGAGGTCGTCTCCCGCTGTGAGTCGATCGGTTGGACCTTCACGCCCAGAGGCGCACCCGGTCGAGTTCCTGTCGCTCTCGGGCGCCAGTCGGGCGCCCAGGTGCGGGCCACCGTCAGCTCGTTCGGGCCGCTGTTGCTGGGCAAGGTGCTGGACCTCAACGAGACGCAGACGTCGGTCCTCTCGCTCATCTTCAAGTACTGCGATGACAACGACCCTGCCGCTGCTCGACCTGTCCGATCTCGAGACGACGCTCGGAAGTACCTCGGCGTCGGACGAGGGCAAGCCCATCCTGGCCGAGTACGGCGGCATGTCGCCGGCCACGGTCGGGTCATCCTGCGATCGATCATCGACGACTCAGCAGGCGGGCGCGGACGGCTTCTTCGGCGAGCCGGAGTTCGACGTCAGGACCTGCATGCGCCTGACGCCCGACGGCGAGGGCATCGTCACCGCGTCCTCGAGCTCTCGGACGTCGTGGACAAGCCGCGGCTCTTCTCGCACGCTTCATGCTCTGGATGCTGGCCCAGCTCTACGCACACGCTGCCGGAGGTCGGCGACCTGCCGAAGCCGAAGCTGACGCTTCTTCTTCGACGAGGCCCACCTGCTGTTCGATGACGCCACCGGAGGCGCTCATGGAGCAGGTCGAGCGGACCGTCCGGCTCATCCGCTCAAAGGGGTCGGCGTCTACTTCGTCGACCCAGGCGCCCGACCGACGATGCCGTCGAGCGCGTCCTGGCCCAGCTCGGCAACCGCGTCCAGCACGCGCTGCGAGCGTTCACGCCCGACGACGCCGACGCGCCTCGAAGACCGCCCAGACCTTCCTGATGACCGACTTCTCCGACGTCGAACGCCAGATCCACGGCGCTCGGCACTGGGCGAGGCACTGATCACCGTACTCTCACCGTGGCGTGCCCACGCCGCCGCTGCGACCAGCTGGGCCCGCCCGACTCGCTCATGGCGGCGCTCGACCCGACGCTCTTCATTCGCAGGCCTCGCACGGGGCGGCCGCTGGCGGGCAAGTACGCCACGACGCATCGACCGGGAGAGCGCGCGCGAGATGATGCACCGCTCGACTCGCCTCGGCCAAGGCAGCGGCTGCGACAGGGACGGCTGGGGCTGGCGCGCCGACTGAGATCACGCCGGCCCAGCGACGGGCGGCCGAGAGCCGCCGAACGACGCGCGGCGACCATGCAGCGGCAGGCCGGGGCCCGCGTCAGAGCGCGACGAGGCACGGGCGGAACGCGATCAGGCACGCGCCGAAGCGGCACGCCAAACGCGAGAGCAGCGGACGGACGCAGCGCGAGCTCATCCGCGCCGGCACGCAGGTCGTCACGTCGCGCGCCGCCTCAGGGCCTCATCCGGGGCGTCTTCGACACCTTCTTCGGCAAGCGCCGAGGCGCCTCCGCGCCGACCGTCGCGTCCTGCGCCGTCGACGGCGTCTCGGATGCCGCTGGACAGTCGGCGGCGCTATCCTGCGAGGGCATGCCCCCGACGTGGCGTGACTGGCTCGGCGCCCTGCTGCTGACCACCTTCCTGGTCGCGCTCGTGGTGCCTCGCCGTGCTCGCCGCCGTCCAGCCTGAGGGCGAGGGACCGGCCCGCCGAACTCGATCGCGACCCGCGTCACACCGCGCGGATGTCGGCCGTCATAGGTCCGTACGACAGCATCGAACGGTCGCTCGTTCGAGGTGGCCCGAGGCACTCCTCTCTCGGACCACATCGGATGGACGTCCCATCTTCCGGACTCGGCCTGGTCTCCCCGGGGCCGAGTCTCATTCCTCTATGATCCGTCGCCTGTCGAAGACGCGCTCGAGGTGCCAGGTGCCATCCACGCCGTCGCGGTAGACGAGGGCCAGGAGTCGAGGCCCGGCGACCTTGAAGTAGTCGCGCCGGATCGGCCGGCGCCACCAGGCCTCCTCGATGCGCCACTGATTGCAGACCTCGACCGGCTCGCTCCAGCCATCCCAGCGCGGCCTCGTGCGTGGGACGCCCGAGGGATCGAGGTCGACCTCGATGCGCGGCTGCTGGCCGAGCAGACGGGTCATCGGGCGCGTCCGGCGTTGCGCCGGATCGCCGACGTACGGGGCTCTCGCCGACCGGCGCCCAGGTCGTGCGGCGCTTCGGGCAGCGAGGCCTCGGGATCGGCCAGCCCGACCCGCCAGAGCCGATCGGCGCCGAAGCGGATAGCCAGGCTGGCCAGCTGCCAGTCGAGGCGGGCGGCGTTGGCCGACTGCGGGTTGAAGAGGCCGAGCTGGGTGCCGCCTGAGGGCGCGGCCGTCGAGCTCGAGGGCCAGGCGGACGACCGGTGAGGTGAGGGTCGTGGCCTCCAGTCGGGCGACGAGGAGCCGCTCCACGAGGGCCGCCTGGGCGACCGGTTCGGGCAGCACCTGCTCGATGCGCAGCGAGGTCGTTGCTGGATGCGCCGATCCAGCCCCTGGCGAGCGTGGCGAACGTGGTCCGCCCGCTGCCCCTGGGCCATCGAGGTCCAGCTCCAGGACCGCCCGGCCGGCACCGGCACCGCGCGCAGCGAGCTGCTCACTGAGAGCGCACCGGCGAGATGGTGGAGGACGAAGCGGAGCGACTCGAGCTGGTCGACGGGCGGATCCAGCTCCGCCTCGGCCCGCAAGCCGCTCCACCGGCCGGTCGGGGTCGCAGCGGCCGGCCATCCGAGGCCGCGGGCGAGGTCGTGGAGCTCGCCGCCCAGCGTCCCGAAACGGGCCACGACCGCGGAGCGCGCCAGTGCAGCCAGGTCCCCGATGCCGGCGCAGCCCGAAGGCGCGGAAGCGGCCCTCCAGCTCTGGCGCCGGCAGGAGCCGGATCGGGAGCGGCGCCAGGAAGGCCGCCTCCTCGGCCGCGCTGCCGACCGGGATGGCCACCAGCGAGGCGGTCTCACGGGCCATCGAGGCCGCCACGCCGGCCCCAGACCGGGTGTTGCCGATGCCCGCTCGGGGCGCCACGGGCGGGAGCGCCGCCACGGCCGCCCGGGCACGCGCCGGTGAGGGTCGCCTCGTCGCCCCACAGTCGGTCAGGCCCTCGATGCCGAAGGGCCCGGCCGAAGGCCGCCGCGGTCAGGTCGGTCTCGCCCTCGATACCCGGCGTGAATGCGGCCAGTGCCTCGAGGACGGCCTCGAAGGCGGCCGCGTATGCGGCGGATCGGCCTCGAGGAAGGTCGCCTCAGGGACGAGCCGGTGGGCCACCCCCAGCGGCTGCCCCGGCGGACGCCGAAGCGTGCCGCGGCCGGGCTGCGATCGGGACGCTGCCCGGATCCCACGGCCGCCGCCAGGACGAGCGGCGTGGTCGGTGTCCAGGGCAGGCCCAGGCGGGCCAGCTCGAGCCGGAGCGGGAGGTTTGGGCCAGGCGAGGTGCAGGAGGCGCATGGTCGATGGTCACGAGCGGGGTCGGGGGCTTCTGGACGTGGCGCGCGGGCGGCGGGCTGCTACCGCACCTCGTCATGGAGGGCCGCGGACCCGGCCTCCGGCCCGAGCCGGGGTCGCGCCAGGTGCGGCCGCCGTTGTGTCGGCAGGCCGGTAGCGGTGGCCGAGCAGCGCGGACCCAGGCAGCGCTCGCCGTCGCTCGAGACTCGGCGGCATCGAGGAGCCGGGCCACGCCGGCGGCACGCTCGCCGTCGTCGAGGTAGCGGATCTCCAGCTCCACCTGGCGGCCGGGCGGCCGAAGCGGTTCTTGGCCACGGTCACCGCCGTGCGCTGGCCGACGATGTCACAGGCCGAGCCGGAGCCAGCCGATGCGCTCCAGCTCAGGCGCACGCCGGCCGCCTCGGCCAGGGCGCCGTGGATCGGCGCCGCGAGATCGGCCGGCTCGAGGACGAGGAGCTGGACGCCGATGCGGCGGGCGTGGGCCGCCAGCCGGCGCAGGAGCGCTTCGTTGACGATCGCCAGGCGTGGCGGCAGGTCCAGCACGAGCAGATCCACGGCGCGGCCCGAGACGAAGCGCGCCGGCAAGGCGCAGCCCCTCCTCCCACCTCAGCCGGTCGCGAAGCACGACGAGCCAGCGCAGGTCCACGCCACGAGAGCCGCCGCCTCGAGGCGGGTCGAAGGTCGGCCGCCATCAGCCAGGCCACGATGCCGCCGGCTGCCCTGTGCCTCAGCGACGGAGCGCAACGCCAGCGTCGTCTTGCCCGACGAGGCGTCACCGCGCAACGTGGCGCCGGCGCGCCGCGGCAGGCCGCCCGTGCCCAGCAGCGCGTCGCAGGGCCGGGAAGCCCGGTCGAGACCGCCTCAGTGACCAGCTCGGGAGCGGGCGTTGATCGGGCGGCTGGGAGTCAGGGGGCAACGCAGGCTCGAGGTCGGTATCATCGGCGCCAGGGCGAGCGCCCCGATGGTCACTGGTGACGCCGGACGGCGCTGGAGCGATGGCAGTCGGTCCATCGATGCGGCCGCCGTTGCCGAGACGACAGCCGCGCTCCCCCCAGCGAGCCTCGAGACAGGGCCAGCGCGCTGCCCAGCGGCTCGCCAGAGGGTCGGCGGCGGGGTGTCGGGGCGGGCCGGGGTCGTCGTCATGGCCCGGCCAATGATACGGGCATGCATGTTCTAGGTGTCGACCGTTCGATCGCGTGACCACCGTCCTGCCTGGCACGCAGCGTCACCGGCCCGTCATCCGGCGTCGATAGAGCTGCCGGGCTAGCATGGATGGCGTGCCCGCTCCCCCAGACCACCGTCCTCGTCGTCGACGATGACCGCAAGATCGTGCAGCTCGTGCGCACGTATCTCGAGCGCGACGGTCATCGCGTGGTGGCCGCCAATGATGGGCGGCGGAGCGTTGGACGTCTTCGAGGCTGAGCGACCGGTTACCATGGTGGTCCTCGACCCAGATGCTGCCCGAAGATGGACGGCTACGAGGTCTGCCGACGGATCCGGAGGCGGGCGGGGACACGCCGATCCTGATGTTGACCGCCCGGAGCTCCGTCCCCGGACCGCATCCACTGGCCTGCTCCAGGGCGCGGACGACTACCTGCCGAAGCCACTTCAGCCCTGCTGAGCTGGCAGCCCGCGTGCGCGCCATCCTGCGTCGGGGCGCGACCGACTCCCGAGGCGGCGACCGGACCTGGCACTCGAGGCCGAGCCCCGGGCCGGCCCCGGCCGTCAGGAGCGACCGAGCCACTGCACCAGGCGGACCTGACCATCGACCCGGCGCGTTACGAGGTACGTCGCGGCGCTGGGCTCGTGCCGCTGACCCAACGTCGAGGTTCCGGCTCCTGCTGGCGCTCGTCTCGGCCGACGGCCGGGTGCTCACGCGGGACCAGCTGCTGGACGTCGTCTGCGGCCAGGACGACGCCGACATCCTCGATCGGACGATCGACGATTGCACATGGCGGGCGGTTGCGCGAGAAGCTCGGTGACGACGCCGCCGCGCCGCGCTGCGTGGCGACCGTGCGGGAGCGTCGGCTATCGAGCGGCGCCGTCTCCGGCCAAGGATCTTGGAAGCGGCCGTCGGTCGACCGGGCAGATCGGTGGTCGGTCCGGGTGAGCCACCGATCCCGGACGCGCCAGGTGAGCTACCGCGCCCGGAAGCCAGCCCGGATCCCGAGGCCGAGCCCGCCCTCGGGGAGGAGCTCGCCCGGTCTGGCCGCGGGCGCGGCCGCGCGCATCGCGCTGGCGGCGCTGATCACGGCCGGGGCCGCGGTGGCGGTGCTCGCTGGCGACGTGGCGATCCCCTGGGCGCGGACGCGTTCGCGACCCTGATGATGACGGCCCGGCGCGACGGCCCGAGGCGGCGCAGGCGATGTTCGACCAGTCGGTCCGTGGCGTCCTCGTCGCGGCGGTGGTCTCGCGACCATCGCGCTCTCTCCATCGGCCTGGCCGTGCCCATCGCGCGGATGCTGGCGCGACCGACTCGAAGGAGAGTCGGCCGGGCCGCCGGAGCGAGAGATCGCCGATGGCGACTACGCCGCGCGCGCCGTGCCACGCGCGACGGGCCGGAGGAGCATCGCCTCGCTGGCCGAGTTCACGTTTCAGCCGGATGGCCGCTTCGCGCTCCAGGAGCAGGGCCGGCTGCGACGAGGTTCATCGCCAACGCCGCCCACGAGAACTGCGCACGCCGCTGGCGGCGAACCTGCAGGAGCTATCTCGAGGCGCTCCGCGACGGCGTCATCGTGGCCGATACCGGCGACCTACGAGTCGCTCTGGGACGAGGCCGAGCGCCTGGTCCGGCTGGCCCGCTTCGCTCGACGCCCTGGCCGAAGGCGATGCCGGCGACCGTGCCCGCCGGCGCTGTCGGACGCTCGACCTGGCGGCTGCCATCCGTCGACCGCCTCGGTGGCGCTCATGCCCACGCGCTGGAAGGTCGGACCATCCGCGGTCGACGCGTGGCCGGTCCCGGTACCCTTGCCCGCCCGGGGCGACCCGGACCATCTGGCCCAGGTGCTTGGCGAACCTGCTTCAGAATGCCGTCCGCTACACGCCCCGATGGCGGCTCCGTGACCGTCTCGCGCGGAACGCGCGATCGGGCCGAGCGTGCTGGTCAGCGTGATCAACACCGGCGACGGCCCATCCCAGCCGACGACCTGCCGCACGATCTTCGAACGCTTCTACCGGCGTCGAGAAGTCGCGCGACCGCGGCACGTGGCGGCGCGGCATCGGCCTGGCCATCGTCAAGCAGCTCGTCGAGGCCGGACCGGCGGCCGCGTCGGCGCCGAGTCTTCGGTGACCGGCACCCGCTTCTGGTTCAGCGTCCCAGGGTTGAGCGCCTATGGGCTCGGCCAGCCGGACCCAGGAAAGCCCTCGGCTATGCTCCGGGACCCGTGGGGATGGCAGCTCCGGATTGGGGGAGAGCACCGCGTTCGCATCGCGGGGGTCAGGGTTCGAGTCCCCTCATCTCCACCACCGCTCCGGTTGATGGCCGAGGCCGACAGATGACGGCGACCAGCAAGGCACAGACCCTTCGGGGCGTGGCCGCTGGTCGGCCACTTCCACTGCCTATTCGCGCGACCCGCTGGGCTTCGTGACTCACCAGCGCCCGGACACGCTGGCGGCGTGGTGCCCATCCGATTCGGGCCATCCCCGGCGCTCCGATCATCGCCGATCCGGCGGCGGTCGAGGAGGTCCCTGAGTCACGAGGCACCGCGACTTCCACGAAGGTCGGAGCGGGGCGGCGGGTGGGCGTCGTGGTCGGCGACGGGATCCTGCTCCGCGAAAGGTGAGACGTATGGCGCGAGCACCGGCGCATCGTCCAGCCGGCCTTCCACCACGACCCGCGTCACCTCGTGGGCCGGGTCATGGTCGAGGAGACCGAGCGACGCCTTGCGACCTGGGGAGCACCCGGAGACATCCGCGACGTGCACGCCGACATGTCCCGCCCTGACCCTGTGGCGATCGTCGGCCCGGACGCTGCTCGACAGCCAGATCGGACCGGCGCTGATGTCGAGGAGGTCCGCGCCGCCACGGCCACCCTGACCGACCACTTCGACTCCCGGTTCAACAGCCTGCGCTTCTTCCTGCCCGATGCGTTGCCGACACCGGGCAATCGACGGATGCGCGCTGCCGTCGGGCACGACTCGATCCGGACCGTCTATCGCCTGATCGCGAACCGCCGAGCAGAAGTGGCGAGCGAGGTGACGATGCGATCTCGATGCTGCTCGAGGCGAGCAGAGAGCGGACAGCCAACCGTTGACCGATCGCGAACTTTGCGCGATGGGTCGCTTGACGCTCCTCCTTGGCGGGGCACGAGACGACGGCGGTCATGACCTGGTGCCTGTACCTCGTCGCCGGGCGGCCGGAGATCGAGGCTGCGATGGCGGACAGAAGCCAGCGTCACTCTCGGAGGGTCGAAGGCCGACGGTGGCCGATCTCCCGCGTCTCCCGCACCGCCGAGGCGATCGTCTACGAGACCCTTCGCCTGTACCCGCCGGCCTACGCCCTGGGCCGAGAGGCGATCGTGCCGATACCGCAGTCGGCGGTCATCTGCCAGACGCGAGGCATCGGCGTTCATCAGCGTCTGGGCGGCCCATCGCCGTCCCGAGACCTTCGCGGAGCCCGACGCGTTCCGGCCGGAGCGCTGGCTCGATGGGCTCTCGCGCAGGCTGCCTCGCGGCGCGTATGGCCTTCCCGTTCGCCGAGGGACCCCGGAAGTGCACTGGGGGCAGGTTTCGCGATGCAGGAGATGGTCCTCGCCCTGGCGACCATCGCCAGCACGTGGCAGCTTCGGCCGGCCGACGCCGCCCGCGTGCGCGCCCAGGCCCGCCGTCACCCCTACGCCCTGCGGATCCCGTCCAGTCTCACCGTCTCGCGGCGCGCCCGACCAGCGCGCGCGCCACCTGGATCCGCAGTCGACCATGGATGCGAGGTTGGTCGCCTTCGGCGTCATCGAGATCGAGGGCCAGCGCTTCAGAGCACGTTTGAGCGTGGTCATCGACCAGGGGGCGCGGTCCGGAAGCGCCACGAGGGCCCGTCGAAGGCGTCGGCGCGCGGAGATTCGGTCACACCCGCTGATGACGGCCGCCGAGGCGATCCCCTGGGGCGGCGCACGGCTGATCGTCGGGACCGGACCACGACGGCCAGCTGCCGGTCACAGCTGATGTGCAAGAAGAGGCCGAAAGGCGCGGCGTGAAGGTCATCGTCATCCCGACGGCCGAGGCCTGCAGACTCCTCGATAGCATCAAGGCAAAGGACGCCAGGAGCGATCCTGCACGTCACCTGTCGGCGCCCATCGCGGAGCCGTCGACGGTGGCTCAGGCTGGCGCGGTGCTCAGTCGAGGGCGGCGCGCAATTCCGTCTCGTGGCTGCGCAACCAGCGTCAGAGAAGCGCCTCCGCCTCGGGCACGACCCCGTGCACGATCGTCCGGGCATGGCTGCCGTGCCCGAACTTTGCCGCAGGTGGGCGAGCTCATGGACGACCACATAGTCGAGCACACCGTGGCCCGGGGTCGTCACCAGCCGCCAGCTGAAGGAGAGCTTGCACCTGCCGACGACGCGCTGCCCCAGCGGCGCGCGCTGATCGCGGATGGCGACCGAGGTGGGCTGGACGCCGAGGTCGCGCTCACGGGTGCTCACCCGGCAGTGATCACGTCTCGCGCTGCCGACCACGCAGCCAGGCCTCGAGGACCACGCTGGGGTCGCGCACCTCGCCCGGAAGCGCGAGCTCGAAGGCAGAATGCGTGGCCCGTCGGCGTCGTCATGGACGACGCGCGACCGCCGACGACCGTCGCCGAGCGAGACGACGTCGACGACATGCTCGACTCCGCCGAGGCTGATCGGCTCGCCCCGCGCCGAGGCCGCAGGTCAGGAGGCCCGAGGCGGTCGCGGGCAGCGTTCATGCGGGAAGCTTGGTGACGATCGATCCAGGCGGCCCGGGCCCGGACCAGGTCGTTCGCCCAGCGCGCTCCGGCGCGCGCCCCGGCAGGGTGACCACGACCTCGCCATCGGGCCGGATGGTCAGGCGGGTGTGGCGCGCGCGGTCCGATCGACGGACGGTGTACTCGATCATCGGCCACGATCGTAGCGGCCCAGAAGTCGCCCGTTTGGGCTTCGCCGCAGGGATCGACCCCGGCCGTCGCGGTCCCATGGAGATGCCGGGGCCCGGGCGGTCCGGCCCGGGCCTCTGAGTCGCGATGGGTCGATGGTCGTCAGGGACGGCGACCCATCCTTCACGCGCGGTGGTCGGTTGTGGGGCCTTGCGGTGGCTGCCTTGCCCGGCTTCCAGGGCGTGCCCAGGATGGAGCGGGACCAGCGGTCGAGGCCGTAGTAGCCGGCGACCTTCCAGGCCAGGATGACGAGCAGGGCGAGCATGGCCATGATCCCGGGTTCGTCGAGGCCGAGCCCGCCAGCAGGAACGACATGTTTCATCGGTCGCGCCGAAGAAGGCACGCGACGCCGGTCAGCGGCGCCGAGGAGGAGCCCCAGGCCGACCGCCATCTCGCCGAAGGTGATGAGCCGGGGCGAACCACGTGCGAGGCGTCGTTGCTCAGCAGGAAGTTGAGGAAGTGCGATACCACTCGAACGTGATGGCCGGCGCCGACCCTGGTCAGGGATGGCGACGGCGGCCGTCCCAGTAGCCCCGGAGGGCCGCACCGCCATCGATCCAGCCGGCGCCGGTGAGCTTGTGCCAGCCGGCCTCGCAGCCAGGAGACACCGACGAACAGGCGGATCGGCAACCAGAGCAGGCCCGCCGCGACGGTTGCCGAACAGGAATCGCGCGAAGGCGGGACCTTCGATCTCGACCTGGTCGGCACCGGCCACGTATTGCGCTCCTGGGTCGGCGGCACGATGGGGACGATGGCCGGGAGGATCCAGGGACCCACGTCGCCCACGTCCACGGATGTCCCGGTCAGCGGCTCGTCGCCCGCGATGAAGATGTGGGCAGACGGCGGGAGCAGCAAGAGGGACGGTCGCCAGACCGCCGACGACCGCCGCTGCCTTTCGTTGTGTTCGGCATCGATCCTTCCCTTCCGAAGTGGTCCTCTCCGGTGACCAGCCCCGGCGGATGCTTGTTGTCTCCCTCACTGGTCCGATGTGCATCGTCGGTGCGCTATCGCACCGCTGCACACAAGGTCCATCGGCCTGCCAGCCAAAGTAGGGTCAGATCGGACCCCAGGCGCAGGAGCCACGCGGCCTCCGACGCCGACGCGTCGGTGCTGCGTGGGCCGACCTGCGATGGACGCGTTGTTGCTGCTCCCCGAGCGTTGCCCCATCCTTGTGTTGATGCCCTTCTACATGGATCGCCACGAGTTCAACGGCCTGACGGCAGCGGGCGCAGCGGCCGCACACCTCAAGGACCTCGAAGTCAGGGGCCAGTTCGGCGTCCGTTTCCTCACCTACTGGTTCGACGAAAGAGCGCCAAACTGCGTTCTTGCCGGCTGGCGGCACCGAGCGCTGACGCGGTCGGGGGCTGTCCACCACGCCTCCCACGGGTTCATGGCGTACCAGATCATCGAGGTCGATCGGCGCATGGTCGAGCGCTTCATGGGCAAGGATCGTGGAACATCCAGCCGGGAGAGGCCGTATGTCGAGACGGCATTCCGCACGATCCTCTTTACCGACATCGCGAGCATTCGACGAGGCTGACGCAGAAGCTCGGGGATGCGCGAGCGATGGTTCGTGGTCCGCGTCGCGATGAGCGACATCGTGCGCGGGGCGCTCGCGGTCGGCGGCGGCTCGGAGGTCAAGCACACACCGGTGACGGGCTGATGGCGGCCTTCCAGTCGGTCGTTGGCGCCATCGAAAGCGCGGTCGAGATCCAACGGCGGTTGTGGCGCGAAAGCGCGACCCACGGATCCGGAGCACCGGTGCGGGTCCGCTATCGGGATGGCGGCCGGCGAGCCGGTCACCGAGCCGCAACGGCCTCCTTCGGCGCCGCCGTCCAGCTGGCGTCAGGCTGTGCGACCGCGCTGGCCCCGGCAGCATCCTCGTGTCGAGCGCCATCCACGACCTTGCCAGCGGGGAAAGGCTTCACCTTCCGCTCCACGCGGGCGGCTGCGTCTGAAGGGCTTCGACTCCTCGATGCTGGCCTACGAGTTGTGGTCTGGGCGGCGGAGCCGGACCCCGACACATCGCGCGACGTCGCGTCCCGACTTGAACCGATGCGGCGCCTGCCTGCTGCTCGCTCGGTGCTCATCCGCCCCACACTCCGACGTTGGACTCCACTGTCCGCCAACGCGCCAGGCTCGCCTGGGCGTGAACACAGGGCATATAGCTCGGATTGGGAGAGCGTCACGCGTGGCATACCTTGCAGGGTCGGAGGGTTCCGAGTCCCCGTAGCTCCACCACTGACCGCCGAGGCACGCGTCCACCGCCTCGTCTGACGTCGAGGGGTGGCCTGATTCCCAGGCCCGTCGCGGGGAGCTCGAGGCGAGCCATGACCCAGGAGGCATCGGTGGTCGCGCCGCGGCGCCGCGGCGCTGGGGCGTGTCGGCGCCTGGAGCTTTGCCCTGCAGGCAGATCCGGCCAGCGCGTCTCGCAGTCGGCAGATCGGCGACCTCAGAAGGCCGCTATGGGCCTGGGCGCCGTCTGGATCCCGAAGCGTGGGCAGCAAGGAAGTCTTCAGCCACGCCGGCGTCCTGCTCGGCGGTGGCAGCGCGCATCCGATCATCGCGACCGGTATCGCCAACATCTACGCGCGCGACCCGATGGCCGCCGCAGACGGCGCCCGGACGCTGGCCGGGGCCTCATCCCGGCCAGTTCGCCTTCGGCATCAGGGTCAGCCATGCGCCGTCGGTCGCGGCACGCGGCGGCACGTACGCCA
>ERZ1370068.3981-contig-3077_pt1 | contig 36872 bp, 60 predicted proteins | sample MGYA00561227_ERZ1370068 | MGnify/ENA primary metagenome ERZ1370068 (study PRJEB38410, sample SAMEA6850437) | metagenome | study: Metagenomic assessment of the ecological functions of the soil: analysis of the soil microbiota associated with the...
AGTATGCGTTCCGGTGCGTATTGCTACAGATCGTTCTCAGCTCGCTGCCGGGCAGAACAACCTCAGGCGAGCCGGCTTCACGGGCTAGCAGCGCTTCATTACCCGGTCCCGCGCCGCGCGCAGCTCGGGCGTTGAATGATTTGTCTCAGATACTCGCGGCAGACCTGGACGAAGTTTCGGCGTTCCTCCCGGCACGCCTCGTGCGTCGGAGTTCAGCTTTGGCACGTGCTTTGAGAAAGTCGGCCGCTGGGCCCGGCCCGAGCCGTCCGATCTTATCCGGGGCATTCGGGCGAGCCGGAAAATCCAGAAGGCAATCAGCGGAAACCATCGCAAAGCGTTCTGTCTGTCCGGGGATAAGCTCTCCTTTCTCTTACTGTACGGCGACAAGCTCGCCGTGAAGAGTCTCTGACTTTCGCCCTATAGTAAGCCTGACCTCGCACGCTGATTTCAAAAAAATGTATGCGACAGGTGTATCAGCGAATGGATGTCAATGTAAAGCGCCAATGCCACCCACATACGAGGCGAGTTTCCTTTCGTTCCTGATCGTTCGTCCGCGGCTTCTGGGCCCGTACAGTGGGTTGCGGGCGGCCATGCAAGACCAAGGCGAGATGTTGGTCCGGGACTCGGAGATGACTCTTGTGGAATGTGACTTTTCGATATGCGGTTTCGGGCTCGCCCGATACGGCGGACGGCCTCAAGTCGGTCGGAACGGAAGATCGGCAAGAACGCGCTCAATACGCCAGAGTCCATCAACTCGGGGTTCTACCTTCAAGCCGACCTCTGCGCGCGACTTGGTAAATTGTTCCTCGACACTTAACGCGGCATGAGTCGCGGCCCCTCCGCCTCAACGCCGGAAAGCGTTGGAAGCCGGAGAAGTCCGCATTCGCGCGGGCGAGCAGCGATGCCAGTGGCTTTGCCCATATTGGCGCGAAGTCGCGCCGGGTCAACCTGCTCAATTTTGTCGAGATACTCGTCCAGACGCCGCGGGTCGCGCGGGGCAGCCTTTCGCGCAACATTTCCGGCAAGTTGACGCCGTAAAGCTGAGCGTGAAAGCACTTCGCGCCGATGACATCAAAGCACGCGGTCGGCTGTGAACCGCACTGCCATTTGTTCAAGCTTTTTCCAAAAGTCGAGTAAGAGATTTCGTCCTTCAACGATATCCTTTGACCTTCTTCGAGTTGAGCCGCAAACGAAGTTGAAAGCGTGACAGTCAGCGGCGCTCTTGCCCGATGCGGTGAATGCGGCCCGAGTCGCGTTGTTCCAGCGCGTCGGGTTCCAAGGCAAAGCCTGTAGTTGATCATCAAGTCGGCAAAACCGAAGCGTTGATGCTCTTCGCCCGCCGCTTCGGTCGCAACGCATAATGCTTCGCTTTGCGGTTCGAAATTCCTCTTGAGCTCGCTTGCGCTCATGGGGATTCATGCCACCGTGAATTTCTGTCACGGTATATCCCCATGCTTCCAGTGCTTGCGCAAGTGTTTTAGCGTATCACGGTGCTCAGTGAAGATAAGCAGCTGACCCCGCCCGTCGGTCAGTTCTTGAACTCGGCGCGCTGTGAGGCACTCGCTGTAGCGCGGAGAGTTTTGAGTCGTCGGCTTGATCGCGGACGCGGCGGGCGCGGGATAGCAATTCCATAGTAGGGCGGACGATTTCAGAGCGAAGCTGGTCGAGTTCAAGGGCGGCGGTGAACCCGTCCGTCAGGGTGGTCGCGCTCGGCTTCGTCGAGGTCGTCCTCGTCCCTGTTCATCGAGCAAGTCGGCGTGACGGCCTGCAGTTTGGGCAAGACGGCGGGCGCGAATTGCGCAGGGGACGGCAGGTCTTCCAGCTCTGTCAGGATGGCTCAAGCTGTTGTTTCGAGGCGCCGCCGGATGGACTCATAATTGCCAGTCGTCGAGCTGGCCAGGCGGCGTTGCAGGACGGTGCGGATGAGCGCGACGCTCTGTGTTGTTTCCTTCCCTGCCGCTGAAGTCTGGGGCAGGAACTCATTGATGTAGGCCGTGACGGGGTGCGTACGCGCGCAGGTCGTATTCGTCGCGGTTCAGCCGGAACGCGATTGTGTGGGCGTGCGGCGGTCGGGAAACAGGACGTCCGCCCCTCCATGTCCCTCAAGTCTTCCTTTCTTAACCGGGCGCAACGCCCACGGGCAATCCGGCCCCAAGCCGGAGAATGTCACGGCGGATCTCTCGCCGGCCTTGGGCCCAACCCGGTGCGGTTCTGGAAACAGGATCGGGGTCGAGCAGTCGGATGAAGTGGGCGAAGCGGTCGTCGTCGCCGTGGTGCGGGCGTGGCCGTGATGCAACACGACGTGGCCCGCCAGGTCGTGCAGTGAGATGTTCGGCCAGTTGGTATCAGTCGAGTCTCTCGCCACTTCGTCGCCGCGCCCCGATGAGCTTCTTGGTGTAGGCACTGCACTTGTGCGCCGTCGATCGACGATCAGATCCCCGCGTCGCTGTTGCCAGACGCGCTCGCGGACGTCGTCCTGTCTCGGCGTAGTCAATCGAGGCGTCCGACCTGGTTGGAACGCCGCCAGGGATTCGTGAGCTGCTGCTGGTCCACCGCGGAGAATATCATGTCGAACGACTCGCCAAAACCAGCGTAGCATTTCGTCCTGCCACGCGGGTCGCTCAGCGGCGAGCGAGCACGGGATGAGGATGCGCTCAATCGCCTCACGGCAGCTGCAGCCTCCTTGACGAGCAGCCTGCCATGATGGTCTTGCCGGCGCCGGGGTCGTCGGCGAGCAAGAAGCGCAGCGAGCGCGGCTGCGGCAGCATCTTAGCGAGATAAAACCGCCTCAATCTGGTGCGGCAGCGCGCGGATGCCCGACATGCTGACGGCAAAGTGGCGGTCGTGCGTGTAGGCGAGCCTGATGCGAGCGGACTACCCGACGAGCAGGCGAAGTTGGCTCGGCGTTCGCAAGCGGCACTGTGGCATCGGCGTATTACCAAAGCGGCTGCCAGGGACGCTGCCTCTTCATTTGCTTCCTCGAGTTCGCCGTCAGGCGCACTCGACACTCGAATCCGCCACCCGGCGGCCGCCTGTTCCAAAACTACAGGGGACATCGAAATGACCTGGCAGGAAATTTGTTGCCCTATCGGAATCATGCGGTCATCGAACATTTGAATTGGGACTCACGGGTTATGCAGAATTTGAGTGGAGCATCTATCAGTCGCGGTCGGGACTTGATTCGCTGAGACATCAGGCGCGATCGCGCCGAATGAAGCGCCTACTAGTGCTGGATCGGATCTGAAGTGTCCGTCTCCTCACCCCCGTCACAAAATACCCCGTCTCCCCAAAGCACGAGATCGGAATCCACTTGTGCTCCTCGTACGCGAGCACGACGCGCTTTCCGACAGTCAGGTTGATCTGGTCCGCAACATCAGTCTTCCCGCACCGTGAAATAGAACTTCTCGGCGACCGTCCCCGGCATCGTCACCATCGCCATCTGGCCTTCCCAGGTCTTGCAGATCCAGCCCTTCTTCGAGAGCTTCTGCACATAGCCCGCGCGCTCGCCCTTGCCGTCACGACCACGAGAGCGTGAACGCGGTGAAGGCGGTGATCGCCACGATCACAACCCCGACAAAAATCAGGAACTTCTTGAGCATCGACCGGCCCCCTGGCGGATTGCGGCGATTATGCGCCCAATCGGCCGTAACACGATTGATTCACATTCGGACCGCAATCCCATTGGCCGCTCGGGCGGTGTCGCGGCGTTATAGTCCGCGCGAGCCAAGGAGGCGCCCCATGAAGATCGACACCAAGGCCGTCGCGGCGACGCTCAACAAGATCATGGAATACGAGCTGGCGGGCACGGTGCGCTACACGCACTACTCGCTGATGACCTACGGCTACACCCGCATTCCCATCGTCAGCTGGCTGCGCGGCCAGGCGACCGAGTCGCTCGATCACGCCCAGCAGGCGGGCGAGCTCATCACGCAGCTCGGCGAGCACCCCTCGCTCGCGATCGGGCCGCTGCTCGAGACGCACAAGCACGACATGGGCGACATCCTGCGCGAGTCCCTGCAGCACGAGCGCGAGTCGCTCGCGCTTTACTACAAGCTGCTGGAGCAGGTGGAAGGCAAGTCGATCCAGATCGAGGAATACGCCCGCGAGATGATCCGCACCGAGGAGCAGCACCTCGGCGAGGTGGACCAAGATGCCGCAGGAAGCCGGGGGATATCGGAAAGGCGGTTGACCGCCCGCATCATCCCGCCGCGCCGCCGATGCCCTTAACGAGCCTCTTCAAGGCGTCGCGGCGCGTGCGGCCGACCGGGATGGAGCGGTCCGCTGGCAAAGCGTACAGGCAGTACTCGACCGTCGCCCGTCGAGCGGATTTCCGAGACATGCGCGGCATTCACGATCGCCGACTTGTGGATGCGGAAGAAGCGTGCCGGGTCGAGATTCCGTTCCATCGAGGTCAATGACCGGGACAGCAGGTAGTCGCCGCCCTTGGCGTGCACGCGGCAATACTGGCTCGCGCCCTCGATCCAGGTGATATCCGAGACCTCCAGCCAGATGCGGCGGCGGTGCACGCGGATGAGCATCTGCTGCGGGTACTCCGCCGTGAGCTTGCCGGCGGCAGGATCGTCCCGGATCTCGGTCGCGAGCCCCGCGATGCGAAGCGCCAGCTCCGTAAAGCGCTTTTCGACCAGCCGCCGCTGCACGCGCAGGACGCAGGCGGCCAGGCGCGGCTGCGTCACCGGCTTCGTCAGGAAGTCGGCCGGATGCATCTCCAGGGCAGGCAGGGCGTACTCGGGGTACCCGGTCACGAAGATGACTTCCGGCGGGCTTTCGAGGCCGCGCAGCAACTCGATGCCGTTGCCGCCCGGCATCTGGATGTCCATGAAGACGAGATCCGGCCGCAGCTCGTCCAGTTTCTGACGGGCATCGGCCACGCCGCCGGACTCGGCGACGATCTCGATGCCGTCGACGACGACTTCAGCAGCGTGCACAGCAGTCGACGGTTCAGCGGGTTCGTCGTCGACGACGAGCGTTCGAACCGCCGTCGCGGGCATTTCTCGTTCGTGGATGGCGCGTTCACCATGGGCACTTCCATTCTGTGATGAGACGCCAGCGCAACAGAACTCACTTTGCGACAAGTCGCCATCACGCTCAGCCAGTCCGAGTGTTGCCGCAAAGCAACCGCGGAATGGCAACGCGACGTTAATCGCGCGTCGAGACTGCTGCGAACCGACTGGGGTTTGCTTGCGTACGTCGGCGGCGAATCCGCTGACTCCGTTTTCACGCCGCTCGTGCGGCTCGTCGCCTGAATATTTTCTCTTGTGGGGTTCTTGCGACCGCCATTCGCCCGCTGTTCGCAAATCGCTACGTTCGCGACATCAGAGTCGCGGATTGTCCGCGGGAGGAATGGACATGGAGCGGAAAAACTACATTGCGGTGGCCGTACGCCGCGCGCTCGTCATGGGCGCGCTGGACGGGCCGCCGGCGTCACGCGCCGGCGCTTGCACAGGAAAACCTGGGTGAAATCGTCGTCACGGGCTCGCGCATCCGGAGCGCGAACCTGGAGTCGACGACGCCCGGTGACGCAGGTCACGGCGGCGGACGTCGTGACCGCAGGGCGTTACCCGCATCGAAGACCTCGTCAACCAGCTGCCGCAGGCCTTCGCGGCGCAGAACGTGACGGTTTCCAACGGCGCGACGGGCACTGCGACGCTGAACCTGCGCGGCCTCGGCTCGAACCGGACGCTCGTCCTGATCGACGGCCGCCGCATGCCGTACGGCGGCGTGCAGTCGGCGGCCGTCGCGCCCGACATCAACCAGATCCCGACCTCGATGATCGAGCGCGTCGACATCCTGACCGGCGGCGCATCCGCGGTCTACGGCTCGGACGCCGTCGCCGGCGTCGTCAACTTCATCATGAAGAAGGACTTCGAGGGCGTGCAAGTTCACGCAGCCAGTACAACATGTACTGGCACGAGAACGACTTCAGCGGTCCGGGCGCGACCAAGCTGCGCGACGTCATCGCGGACAGCGCGGCAACCAATCCGTCCGAGTTCGCGCTGCCCGACGACACCGTGACCGACGGCGAGCGGCAAGGAGCTCTCGCTGATGGTCGGCGTCAACAGCGGCGACGGTCGCGGCAACCTCACGGCCTATGCCACGGTGTTCGACAGCGACGCCATCCTGCAGGCGGATCGCGACTATCTCCGCCTGCACCCTGGACGCCAACCCGGTCGACTCGTTCGTCTGCGGCGGCTCGTCCACGAACGCGGGCGGCCGCTTCACGGACTTCCAACTCGTCCGACGTTCTACGATTTCACGACCGATACGGCAACTGCGTTCCGCGACTACAACGCGCGATACGGACGCGTACAACTTCGGCCCGCTCAACTACTACCAGCGCCCCGAGCGCCGCTACAGCCTCGGCGCGATGGGTCACTACGAGTCTGGCGAGCACGCGGACGTCTACACCCAGCTGATGTTCACCGACTACACGTCGGTCGCGCAGATCGCCCCGTCCGGCAACTTCTTCGACACGACGCACGATCAACTGCAACAACCCGTTCCTGCCGGCGGCAGCAACCTCGCCGACATCGGTTGCGGCCCGCGGAAACGCGGCCGGAACTGCGGTGCCGATGTACATCGGCCGGCGCAATGTCGAGGGCGGCGGACGGCAGCAGTCGTTCGCGAACAGCTCGTTCCGTGACCGTCGCGGCGTTGCGCGGCGCGATCAACGACGCCTGGGGCTACGACGTCTCGGCGCAGTACTGCAGAGCAGCACGCAACGCGTCGACGCTCAACTACTTCGTGACGCCGCGCCTGCAGCGTGCGCCGAACGTCGTCGACGTCGGCGGCGTGCCGACCTGCCAGTCCGTCATCGACGGCAGCGACCCGAACTGCGTGCCCTGCAATCCGTTCGTTCCGGAGTGGCGTGAACGCGACCGCAGCTGGTCTACCTGCAGGCGTCGGGCATCCAGTCCGGCCGCATCAGCCAGGAAATCGTACAACGGCGTGATCGACCGGGACCTCGGCATCTATCGGCGTCAAGTCGCCGCTCGCAACCGATGGCATCCAGCGTCGTGTTCGGCACCGAGTACCGGCGCGATGAGATCGACAACAACGTCGATTCCCTGCAGACCGCGGGCGACCTCTGCCGGCTCCGGCGGCGCGACGATCGGCATCGCCGGCGCGACGAAGGTCACCGAGCTCTTCATGGAAGCGCGCGGTCCCGATCGCGCAGGACCAGGCTGTTCGCCGAGAGCCTGTCGTTCGATACGGCGTATCGCTACTCCGACTACGGCGGCGCAGACGACCGACACCTACAAGCTTCGGCCTCGAATGGGCGCCGGTCGCCGACGTCACGCCTGCGCGGCAGCTACCAGCGTGCCGTGCCGTGCGGCCAACATCGTCGAGCTGTTCACGGCGCAGGGCTTCAACCTGTTCGACGCGTGCGGGCGATCCCTGCGGCGCGACGGGGCGCGCGATCCGGCTGCGAGCGACGCGGAGTGCATCGCGACCGGCGTGCCGGCGAGCCAGGTCGGCTCATCGGCGCTCGACAGCCCGGCGGGCCAGTACAACTTCCTGCAGGGCGGCAACGTCAACCTGACGCCGGAGAGCATCGGATACGTACTCCTACGGCGTCGTCGTTCCAGCCGCGCTGGGTGCCGGAGCCTCGCGATCACGGTCGACTACTTCGACATCTCGATCGACGACACGATCACGACGTTCCAGGCGCCGCAACACCTGGACGGCGTGCTACGCGCAACAACGATCCGGCGGCCTGCGCCCGCATCAACCGCAACCCGAACGGCCAGCTCTGGGTCGGCAACGGCTTCGTGCAGGACCTCAACATCAACATCGGGTCGCTGCGAGACTTCCGGCTATCGACGTCAACATCGGCTATACCGGGCCTCGAGATGGGCCGTTTCGGCAGCCTGTCCTTCAACCTGACCGGCACGTATCTCGTCGACCTGATCACGCAGCCGGCGCCGGTGTCGACCTCGATCCGGATGCGGACCGGTTCTCCGACACGTTTGACTGCGTCGGTTTCTACCGTCGGTCTGCCTGACGCCGAGCCCGCAGTGGCGGCACCGGTTCCGCACCGCCTGGCAGACGCCGTGGGACGTCGACCTCGTCGTTCACCTGGCGTCACTACGGCGCGGTCACGGGTCTCACCGGCCCGAACAACCCGATGCCGAACAACCAGCTCGACCGCGAGCTGCCGGCTGAGGACTACTTCGACCTCGCCGGGAACTGGGCGATCGACGGAGAAGGCCTCGGTGTCGCTCGGCATCAACAACGTGCTGGACGACAACCCGTCGCTCAGCGGCGCGGTGGGCAACGTCGGCAACGGCAACACCTACCCGCAGACCTACGACGCGCTTCGGGCGGTACGTCTTCCTCCGGGCGACGGTGGACTTCTGAGTAAGCAGACCCTGTTCCATTGCTGGAAACATTCGCGGCGGCCGAAAGGCCGCCGCTTTTTGCTAGCGTGTTTCGGCTTCGGCGCAGGCTTGCGGCGGTGAGCGGAAAGACTCTGCGGGCTCATGCGTCTGGATCGGCTCATCGGCAAAGAGAGACGTGGATCCGATTGGGAGCGACGTGCTCCATGCCCCGCTGCGTGATCAGCCACTTCGCGCACGAACTCCGCGACGGTCTTTCGCGCCAAGTCGCTTCTGCAGCAGTGAGGTAGGCGCGGCTCGTGGCCTTGGACGCGAGCTTCTTCGTGATGGCGCGCTGCGCCGCATCGAGCGACTCGGTGCCCGTGAAGAAGGACCAGTTGCCGGACACGTGCTTCTCCATCTTCTGGAGATCCACGGCGACCGGCAGCGACGGCTCCACCTTCGGCGCAATGACCGCAAACTCGTCGCCGACCCGCAGCACCTTCCACTCCTTCGCCAGCGGAATCCGGTACGTGTAGACGGCCGGCACGCGGATGCGAGTCACCGTGGGGTCGAGGGGCATGAACAGGAATTCGTGGGCGAACGTCGCGTCGAACGACCTCCAGGGCCTTGACCCGCGAGACTTCCAGCAGGCCGCCGTGGGTCCGCATGACGAGCATCTCGTCCGTGAGCGGCGAGGAGAGCACGACGTCGGGCTTCGAGAAGAGTGCCCGGTAGCCCAGCACGGCGAACACCGCGGAGGCCAGTGCGACGAGCACGTAGGCAATGAGTGTTCGCCTCATTTCGCCGACCAGTATTGCGCATCGGCTCGGGATCAGGGGACCGCAGCCGCCTCGGAACATAAGGCGGCGGATCGCATTAGAATCAGCCGGTTAGCGCCGCTGACACAGGGAGCATCCAATGAACGAACCGCAGCCGGAATACGTCGGCTTCTGGGCGCGCTTCGGCGCATCCATCATCGACTCGGTCCTGATGGCGATCATCCTGGTGCCGATCGCGCGGATCTTCGGCATCGGACTGGACCCGGAGTCCGCGTATCGGCTGGACAGCCCGGCCAACATCTTCGTCAACGGCATCCTGCCGGCCATCGCGGTGATCATCTTCTGGATCTACCGCCAGGCGACGCCCGGCAAGATGGCGATCGGCGCGAAGATCGTGGATGCGACGACGCTCGGCAAGCCCTCGACCGGGCAGATGATCGGGCGCTACTTCGCGTACTACCTCTCGACGATCGTGCTGCTGCTCGGCTTCATCTGGGTCGCCTTCGACGACCGCAAGCAGGGCTGGCACGACAAGCTGGCGGGGACGGTGGTCATCCGATCCCGGTGAATAATGGCGACACTCCCGACCATTATCGGCGTATTCGATCGAGATTCGTGCTAGTCCCCTCCTGACGACTGACACAGGATCTCCGGTGAACCGTGAATCCTGCGAGGCATTCCGTGGATTTTCTCTACTCGCTATATGATGCTCTGGTAAGTATCAATGCATGCCGTCTGACAAGGCTCGGGCGGTCGTGGATGCAATGGAGCTGCGACATGGGCACGATCCTGGCAACGAAACAGGACCTCGCAGCTACCAGACTCCTGGCAGTGAAGCAGGAGTCGCAATTCTGAGGGGCGACGCTAAGCAAGGAACTGGCGATTTTGAGGAGCGACGTTAAGCATAGAAATCGCGATTCTGAGGGGCGATATGGAGAACCGCTTCGCTCTCCAAGACCAGAAGTTCGATACTCTTGAGCTCCGGTTAGTTGTGAAGCTCGGCTCGATGATGGTTGTTGGCTTCGGGCTGACAATCGCCGCACTGCGTCTCTGGTCTGGCTGAGAAACCAACGCCGCATACGCGTAAGGCGCGTCGGCCGCATGAGGAGACGTAATACGTGGGAGTCGCATTTTGCGACTTCAAGTTGCGGTCGACGCGGTCAAGCGGCTCAGTCCCAGTTGGCCACGCGCTTCTCCCGCGCCTGCGCGGCCGCAGCCCCGGCACCAGCATCGGCACCTTCCGCCGGTATTCCTGGTACGACGCGCCGTGCTCGGCGACGAGATCGTGCTCCTCGAACTGGATCGCGATCACGATGTAGGCCGGTCGTCGCGACCGCGAACACGAGGTGCGCGAGCGTCATGTGCGGCGTCGCCCAGAACGCGAGCACGAAGCCGAAATAGAGCGGGTGCCGCACGATAGCGGTACGGCAGCGGCGTGACGGAAATTCACGGGCGTGTAGGGCTTGCCGATGAGCGGCAGCCACACCTGCCGCAATCCGAACAGGTCGAAGTGATTGATGAGGAAGGTGACGACGAGCACCGTCGCCCAAGCCCGCGGCGAACAGCGTCCAGAGCACGGCCGCGGGCAGCCGGGTTCTCAACGGTCCAGATCTCGATGCCGATCGGCCGCCACTGCCAGATGACGAGCAGAAGCAGCGCGAGGCTCGCGGCACAGCACATAGGTCGAGCGCTCGATCGTCCACGGAATGATCTGCGTCCAGCGCTTCCTTGAACCAGCGCCGCGCCATCACGCTGTGCTGCACGGCGAACACCATGAGCGAGCAGCGCAATCGATCGCGATCGCGGCTGGCGATCGAGCCCTCGAGCGGTCCGTCGAGGCGGTTCGGGACGATGAATCCGCCGACGAAGGCGATCGCGTAGAGGAAGGTCGCGAGGAAGATCGTGTAGCACGGCGAGGCCGTAGGCGAAGAAGAACAAGGCGCTTGAACATGGCGGTTCCTCCAGAACTGCCGGAGAATCCTGCGCGCCGGCGACCGCCTGCGCCAATGGGTCCTTTGTCCCGGTTGGGCTAAGATTCTGGGCCCAGACCCGCGACAAATGTCCCGGTGAGGCCGATGGCCAACGCCAAGCAGCTCCGGCAACACATTCGCTACGTGCAGGCGTCGGACGGCGCGCGCCTGGCGTGGGCGGAGGCGGGCGAGGGCCCGGTCGTCGTCAAGGCGGCCAACTGGCTCACGCATCTCGAATACGAGTGGGAAAGCCCGGTCTGGAAGCACTGGCTCCAGTTCTTCTCCGGGAATTTCCGTTTCGTGCGCTACGACGAGCGCGGCTGCGGCCTGAGCGAGCTGCGAAGTCGACGATCTCTCGATCGATCGCTGGACGTCGGACCTCGAGTCGGTGATCGACGCCGCCCGGCCGGACGGGCCGGTGACGCTGCTCGGCATCTCGCAAGGTGCGGCGGCCTGCATCGGCTACGCGCTCCAGCATCCCGATCGCGTCGCGCGGCTGATTCTCTACGGCGGCTACGCGCGCGGCGCGTATCGGCGCGGCACGCCGGAATCGCAGGCGGCCTACCGCGCCACGGTCGAGCTCGGCACGCGTGGCCTGGGGCAGCGACAACCCGACCTATCGCCAGGTGTTCACCTCGCGGTTCGTGCCGGACGCGACGCGCCGAGCAGTTGCAGTGGTTCAACGACCTCTGCCTGAAGACGACCACGGGCGAGATCGCCGCGCCGCTTGCTGGAGGCGCGCGGCGCGATGGACATCGAAGCGCTGCTCGGCAAGGTGCGGGTGCCCACGCTCGTGCTGCACGCGCGGAACGACAAGGTGATTCCCGTGGCGGAGGGACGGCTCCTCGCCAGCGCACATCCCGGGCGCCGAGTTCGTCGAGCTCGACTCGCGCAACCACATCCTGCTGGAGGACGAGCCGGCGTGGAAGCGGTTCCAGGATGCCGTGTCTTGCGTTTGCTCGGGCCGGAGCGCGCAGCGGACTGCGGGCGTGTTTGCGGCGCTATCCGCGCGCGAGCGCCAGGTGCTGGCGCTCATGGGCGAGGGCCTCAGCAACACCGGACATCGCGACGCGACTGAAGATCAGCGAGAAGACGGTCCGCAATCACGCGTCGAACGTCTTCGACAAGCTCGGCGTGTGGTCCCGCACGCAGGCGATCGTGTTTGCGCGGGATCGGGGATTCACGGGCAACACGCTAAAGGGACGCTCCTCCCCGATTTCCCGGGACTGGAAAATCGGGGAGCGTCCCTCAGCGATCCGCGTGACTACGATAGCGCGGCGAGGCGAAAACGCTCGACCGCTGCTGCGGCGTCGCCGTTGACGGGCGGCGTTGGCTGCGTGCTTCGAGCTGCCGGACGGGCGCATGGTCCCGGTGTGACCCTGCGTCGACGGGGCGGGCTGCGGCGGCGCGCGTCGGCCGGTTGCGTCGACGGGGCCGGCTTCGGCGAGGAAACGCGCGGGTCGCCCAAAACGTGGACCTCGCGACGCGGCTGCGTGCGCGGTTCGCACGGGCTGTCGAATTGACCGTACCGCCTTCGTCGAACCGGGGTTTGTTGCGCGGATCCGACCGGGTCGCGAAGGATGCCCGAGGGGATGGGTCTCGCTCACGACGCGCGGCTCACGCCAGTGCGGGCTCGGCACCCAGCACCAGCGGCCGCGGTCATGCAGGTACGCCCAGCGGCCGGAATTGAAGGTGAAGAAGCCCCAGGGCGCGGAACTGGCCCAGCTCCAGCCGTAGCCGCTGTGCTGCCACTGGCCATAGCCGTACGGGTCCCAGCCGCCGTACGCGTAGCTGCGGCATCCAGACGTGGCCGTAATTGGAGTCGTCGTACCAGTCGCCGTTGCCGGTCGAGTTCGGCGTAGGCGTCCTGGCCTTCAAAGCCGTTCGGGGCTGTCATGACTTCCGCGAGCTGCACCTCGCGATCGAGCACCCAGTCGTCGAAGTCATCGGTTGGCAGGCGCCGGCTCGAGACTCGCCTGCGCCTCGCGCCCTTCGAGCCGCACGCGCTGGCCGCTCGGCGACGCGCACGGGACCGGCTGCCGTTGCGACGTCCGCAACTCCACCGCGAACCGTCAGCACCGTGAGGTCCTCAGTGGGTGACTTCCACGCGGTATTCGCCCGGCTCGCTGAGCGTGATGCTCGCGTTCGCCGTCGCGATTTCGAAGGTGTCGCCCTCGAGCAGTTCGCGCAGGCGCAGGCTCGCGACGCCCTGCTGAAGGTCGACACGAACCGTCGTTGCTTCGAGCGTCTCGACGCGAAGTACGCTGTGCTGATCCAGCCGGATGTTGGAAGTGTCGAGCGCGAGCTCCGCGCGCCCGCCGTCCTGGGTGATGAGGCGGTCGCCCGGGATCAGCGGCCGGTTGGGCAGGGTGGTCGGCGCCGCCGCGTCTTCGGCCTGCAGCTTTACGACGCCTTCGACATAGCTCAGGCGCAGGACCCGCTCGGGGGTTTGCGCGGCCTGGCCCCAGGCCAGGCTCGGCGCCGCGAGCGCCAAAGCGAGTATGGCGGTGTGCAGCTTCATGACGGCTCGATCATACGCCCCGGGTCGGTGAACGGAGGCTGAACGGCCCCCCGGATTCCGGGCGCTCCGCCTACAGTCGGTCCTAGGCGCGGTCGCGGGCCTGTCCTACGGCGCTCTCGGGGTACTCTTTATGTCACACAGCCCAAACTCCGAGTACTCCAAACCATGTCAACTTCTTCACGCGCCCTTTACCCGGTGCTGGCCCTGTTCGCCCTTACGCTTCCGCTGTCGCTCCATGCGCAGGACGTCGAGCGCGACGTGTCAGTCCAGAGCCAGGAAACCGCCCGGCTCGACGGCTTCAGCTACCAGGAAGGTCCCGAATCGCACCTGGCGTTTCGCGGCACGGCGATCGCGCTCGGCGCGTCAGGCGAGGCGGAGGTCGAGTTCAGGATGGCCGCGCGCGCGTGGACGTCGACGTCAAGAAGCTTCCGCATGTTTCGAGCCTCGGCCCCTTTGCCACGTACGTGCTGTGGGCGGTCACCGCCGACGGCAACGCCAACAACCTCGGCTCCATCGAGGTGAAGGACGGCAACGGTTCGCTCGAGGCGACGACGCCGCTCGCGCAGTTCGCGCTGATCGTGAGCGCGGAGCCGCACTACGCCGTCACCGTCCCGAGCCGCGCGATCGTGCTGCAGAACCTCGCCAAGGACGTGAAAGGCAAGAAGTTCGTCATCACCGAATTCAAGGAACGCATCGACTATGCGTCGCTCGAGCCCCAGCTGAAAGGTAAGGACGACAAGACGCCGCTCGACCTTGTCCAGGCGCGCTATGCGCTCGCGATCGCCAAGGGCGCGGACGCGCAGCGCCTGGCGCCGAAGGAATATTCGATGGCCGATGCGCTGCTGAACAAGGCGGAGGCCGGCCAGACGGACAAGAGCTACACCACGCGCAAGAGCGTGCCGCAGCTGGCGCGCGATGCCGTGCAGGCGGGCGAGGATGCGCGCCGGGTCGCCGTGACGGCGCTTGCGGCCGAACAGAAGGAGGCCGCTGCCGCGCGCAGCGCGCGCAGAAGCCGAGAGCAAGGCCGCGAGCCGAAGCGGCTGCCGCGGCGGAAGCGGCCAGGACGCACGAGGCGCAGGCGGCGAGACCAGGCGACGCTCGATGCGAGGCGTGCCGCGCGCGCAGACCTCGTGGAGCGGCTGAACCGCGTGCTGCCGACGCACGACACCGAGCGCGGCATCGTGGCGGAGATCTCGGGCGTCCAGTTCGCCACCGGCAAGGCCACGCTGAATGAGCAAGCGCGCGAAGCGCTCGCGCGGTTCGCGGGCATCGTCGGCGTGTATCCGACCATGAAATTCCGGATCGAGGGCCACACGGACAACACCGGCAGCGACGCGATCAATCGTCCGCTTTCGCTGAATCGCGCCGGCACGGTGCGCGACTTCCTCGTCGCCCAGGGCGTGCCCAATTCGAGCATCGACATGGACGGCCTCGGCCCCGATCACCCGGTCGCAAGCAACGACACGGTGGAAGGGCGCGCGCGCAACCGGCGTGTCGAGATCATCCTGACGGGAGACCCGGTCGCCGGATCGCCGTAACAGGAGTACCCATGAATCAGCTCGAGCCCTATCTGTTCTTCAACGGCAACTGCGCCGACGCGATGCACTTCTATGAGAAGGTGCTCGGCGGCAAGGTCGAGATGATGATGAAGGCGTCGGAAGCGCCGGGCGGAATGGAGAAGCCGGGTTCCAAAGCCGACGGCATCCTGCACGCCGCGATTTCCGTGGACGGCCAGCGCCTGCTGGCGTCGGACTGGATGTCGCCGGATCCGTATCCGGGCATCAACGGCGTATCGCTGTCGCTCGTTTATCAGACGGTCGATGAAGCGACGCGCAGGTTCAACGCACTCGCCGAACGGCGGCACAGTGCAGATGCCGCTTTCAAACACATTCTGGGTCGAGTCCTTCGGCATGCTGAAGGACCAGTACGGCGTGGCCTGGATGGTGAGCGGCGGCAAGCAGGGCAAGCCGGAATAATGCTAAAGGGGACGTTCCCCGATTTCCGCCGCGGAAATCGGGGAGCCCCTTCAGCTGAAGGGGCGCAGTCCCCTTCGATCAAGGCGGGCGTCCCCTTGGGAAGCAGGGCGCCGCCTTTTTCAGAAGAGGGAGGTCTCGCGGCGGAACAGGGGCGTCGCGAGCTTGCGGACATAGGAGCCGGCGCCGGAGGCGAGCGAGGCGGCAACTCGCAGCGCTCGTGCGCTGCACATGGGTGCGCAGCTCCGGCACGGCGGTCGCTTCCCAATGCCGCGCGCGCAGCAGCGGGCCGATGTAATAGAGAACCTGCGAGGCGTTGCCGGCCGCGTCGAACATGCGCCCGTCCGGGTCCGTGCCCCAGCCGAGGCCGAGGCCATCGGCTTCGCAGAGTCCCTGCTCGACGAGCGACTGCACGAACGGGCAATTCGAGCGCGTTCGGGTTGCCATCCGGGCCCGTCACGTTCACGACGGCATCCACGAGCTCCTCGCGGAGCCGTCTCTTCGCCGCGCGGCCGCCAGGTCACGAGTGACGCCACCCTTGATGCGTCGCGTTCTCGACGAGGCGGCCGGCCTCGATCTCGAGCCGCTTCTTGTTGCGCAGCAGGTCGATGCGCTCCCGCGTCGCGCCCGGCACGCGGTGGCGATGCATGTCCCAGTAGCGCGCGCAGGTGCCGCAGGAAACGCCGACGCAGGCGACGCGGCGCCGCACGCCACAGCGACGGCATGATTTCGCGCACGAGCTGCAATGCGGCGCGCCAGTTGCCGCCGGAGGCATGCACCACCGCGCGGAAGTCGTGCAGGCGCCGCGACAACGGCCCGCGCCCGAGCAGCGCCTGCGCGTCGAACTTAGGCGGCGGCGCGCGCTCGAGGTCCTCGAAGCGCTGCGGCAGGAGGCCGTGGCGCGAGATCGCGAGCATGCGCGTGTCCGGACGCCGGTCCGCGATCGCGAGCACCATGTCCACCATCGTGAGGCCCGTGCCGACGAGCAGCACGCGCGGCACGTAGGTCGGCAGCTCCTCGATCCACTGCAGGTCCCAGGCGTCCTGCACCGCATGCAGCACACCGGCAGCGGGCCCGCAGCCGGAGAATTGCCGGTCGTGACAATCACGCGGATCCGCCTCGACGACCGGGCCGTCCATCAGCTCGATGCGCGCACTGCCGTTCGCGACATCGATGCCCGTCGCGCGCGTGCGCAGCCGCTCGAAACCGAGCCAGCGCGGGCTGCGGCGTCGCGCAAGGTCGAGGCGCTCGGAGAGGTAGTCGCCGTACCAGGAGCGCGGCAGGAAATCGCTGCCGCTTACCATCGGGTTACGCCCTGCGCCCATTGCAGGAAATCGTTCGGCCGTTCCGGGAAGGCGGACATCCGCTCGGCCGGCACATTGAGACGCCAGTAGTCCGGGCCCGCGCGGTAGGCGAGGCCTTCACCCGCGCGGGCCGGCTCGATCAGCACGACGCGGCTGCCAAAGGGCAGGGACGGACCGCCGTTCTGTGAGGAGGTCAGAAGGCGGATCGCCGCGACCGTGCCGGAGAACCCACCGCCAATGATCGCAACCGTGGTGCTGCTCATGGGGCGGAATATTCGGCTTTGGCGGTCTTGGCGTCAGTCGCGAGGCGGTGACAGAAAGGTCATTTCTGATGTCGAATAGGAAGCCGGCCATTCGATTAGCCCGGGAATTGGAGGAAAAACCCGTAGTCAGCCAGAACCTACACGCCGGTCCGTGCCCTTATTCAGCTCCTGCTGGCCCTCGTATTGGCGCTTCTCGTCATGGAGGCTGCAACCGCCGCCGTGACGAGCCAGGCCGATGCCGAAGAAAACCGGCCATATCGACGCCAACGGCGTCAACTACTACTGAGATTCATGGCGCAGGGCGAGCCGCTCCTGTTGCTGCACGGCGGGCTCGGCTCGATCGACATGTTCCGCCCGTGTTGCCGGTGCTGGCCGAGGGCCGCGAAGTCATCGCCGTCGATCTTCATGGCGGCACGGCCGGACGCCGCTCGGCAATCGAAAGATCAACCTGATCGATATCGGCGATGACCTCGCGGTCATCCTGAAGACAGCTCGGCTATGGCCAGGTCGACGTGCTCGGCTATTCGTTCGGTGCCGGCGCCGGCTTCCAGCTCGGCGGTGCAGCATCCGGAGCTGGTTCGCCGGCTCGCGCTGGTCTCGGGCGGATTCGCGCAGGACGGCTTCTATCCCGGATGCTGCCCATGCAGGCGCAAGTCGGCGCCGCGATGCTGGAGCAGATGAAAGGCACGCCGATGTACCAGTCCTATGTCGCGGTCGCGCCGAACCCGGATGAGTTTCCGAAGCTGCTCGACAACATGGCGCGCGATGATGCGCACGCCGTACAACTGGGCCGAGGACGTCAAGAAACTCAAGATGCCGGTCATGCTGGTCTACGGCGACAGCGACATGTATCGCCCGGAGCACATCGTGGAGTTCTATCACCTGCTCGGCGGCGGCCTTCGGGACGCAGGATGGCAGCAGGAGCACATGTCGCAGAACCGGCTCGCGATTCTCCCCGGTCTCACGCACTACGACATCTTCCTGTCGCCCATGCTGACTGCGACCGTCCTGCCATTCCTGAATGGTGAAAACGCGACGAAGGAGCTGGAGCGATCAGGTCGTGGAGCGTTCGAACTGATGGTGGCGCGACGCAAATTCGGAAGGCGGCTGCCTCTGCGGCGCGATCCGCTACCGCGTCACCGCCGAGCCCTTCGCGCGCTCGATCTGCCATTGCCGGTCCTGCCGCCGCGCAAGCGGCGCGCCCATCGGTCGCCTGGGCGGTGTTCCGGCCGGAAGACTTCAGTTTCGTCCTCGGCGATCCGCTGCGCTTCGAGTCTTCGCCCCAGGTGATCCGGACTTTCTGCGGGCGCTGCGGAACGCCGCTGACGTATCAGCACACGGGCCGACCGGCGGCCATCGATCTCACCACCGCGTCGCTCGACCATCCCGAGCGATTCCCGCCCGCCAAGGAAATCTGGACCGAGCACCGGATTCCCTGGGAGCGCGTGAACGAGGACATCCCGCAGTTCCCGCGCAGCAGTCTCGACAGTTGACCGCCGTGAAGTGGCTCATCTTCGCGTGCCTCGCTGTGGGTCCCGTCGCCGCGGCCCAGCCCGCATCGCCGGATTTTCGGGTCGTCGCCTACGTCGCAAGCTGGTCGATGCCGGCGGTGATCCACGCCGAAAAGCTGACGCACATCAACCTCGCGTTCGCGCACATCGACGCCGGCGGCCGCGTCGTCTTCGACAATCCCGATCTCGCGCCGGCAATGAAGTCCCCTGCTCGCGCTCAAGCAGCAGAACCCGAAGTTGAAAGTCATCATCTCGGTCGGGGGCTGGGAGGCGGATGGATTCTCAGACGCCGCCCTCAGCGATGCGTCGCGCGCGACGTTCGCGGAGAGTGCGCTCGCGTTGATCCGTCAGCACCACGCCGACGGCATCGATCTCGACTGGGAGTATCCGGGACAGGGCGTGGCGAAAATCAAGTTCCGGGCGGAGGACAAGGAGGAATTTCACGCGCCTGCTGAAGCTGCTGCGCGGGACGCTGGACGCCGCGAGCACTGCGGACGGTCGCACCGGCCCTGACCGCTACACGCTCACCATCGCCTCGGCCGATCGCCGAGTACTTCGATCACACCGAGATGAGCCGGCTGCACGTCGATCTCGACTGGATCAACGTCATGAGCTACGACTTCTTCAACAGCCTGACGCCGACGACCGGGCATCACGCGGGCCTCTTCGCCTCGGAATTCGCGGCGCCCACGGATCGCAACGCGGATGCCTCCATACGCCAGCACCTCGCGGCGCGGCATTCCAGCCCGCAAGCTCGTGCTCGGCGTCGCCTTCTACGGGCGCGCGTTCGCGGGCGTGCAGCCCGCGCACGACGGGCTGAATCAGCCCTACGCGCATTTCGAGGGAGCGCCGAGCTACGCCGAGCTCGTGGAGAAGTGGATTGGCCACGACGGCTTCGTCCGCCACTGGGACGAGCGTGCCAAGGCGCCGTTCCTTTGGAATGCGGCGACGCGGACCTTCGTTACCTATGACGACCCCGAGTCCATCCGCGCAGAAAGCGGAGTACGTCCGGCGCAAGGGTCTCGGCGGGATGATGTTCTGGGAGTTGAGCCAGGACCGGAACGACGAACTGCTCGATGTCATTGCGACTGCAGCTCAAGAGCGGACCTCGAGCGATGTGATCGCGTTGCCGTCCAGCTTGAAGATGAAGCGAACCTTGATCGGGCTGCCCGGGAATGATCCGCTCAGGCGGCAGGTGACGATCGTCTCGTCGCGCATTCGTTTCGGACGCCAGCGGTTCCACCGTGTGCGTGATATCTTCTTCGGGTCTCGGCCAGCCAATGCCTGATGGCGCGGCCGTCCCTGGATGACATGGCCCTCGTCGAGCACGACGCCGTCCTCGGCAAACGCCTGACCCAGGGCTTCCGCATCGTTCCGGCTTTCGGCGTCGAAAAAGGCGCCGATGGGTGTTGGCAGCTTGATCGCCATCTTGATTGCTCCTCGATCGGATCGACGGACCTAGTCAATCGGCCAGGGCATGGCCCTCGGCAGGGATTCCACCGCGGGCGTGCGGGGTTCGGGTCTTCGCTCCACGCCGTCGACGGCGCGCCACCAGGGTTCGATGACGGACTCGCGAGCCGGCTCGATCGGTTCGCCGAGCCGAGGCATCAAGAGGCGCGCGCCCATGGCCGGGCCAGCTCCAGCAACGTCTCGGCCGGCTGATCCCAGGCATGCAGTGGCAGGTTGAATGTGCCCCAGTGAATGGGCAGGAACAGGCCCGCCACCGAGCAGTGCGTGCGCTTTCAGCGCGTTTTCCGGACCGAGGTGAATGTCGCCCCATGCGGGATTGAAGGCGCCGACTTCCAGCATGACGAGGTCGAAGGGTCCGAGTCGCTCGCGGATCAGTTCATATTCCGTCGTGAGGCCGGTATCCCCGCTGAAGAAAACGACCTGTCGTTCCGACCGGATGACCATCGAGGACCACAGCGTGCCGTTGCGGTCGTGCAGACCGCGACCCGAGAAATGCTGCGACGGCGCGGCCGTCACGGTGAGCGCGCTGTTCGGCAGCCGGTACGTTTCCCACCAGTCGAGCTCGGTGATGCGCGCAGGCTGCGACGCCCCAGGCTTCGAGGTGCGCGCCGACGCCGAGCGACGTCACGAAGCGGCACGTCGCGCGCCGCGAGTTTTCGAATCGTCGGGTAGTCGAGATGGTCGTAGTGATCGTGCGTCACGACCACGAGATCGAGCGGCGGCATCGCGCGCAGCCGTACCGGCACGGGCTGGAAGCGCTTCCGGGCCGGCGAAGCGGGAGGGCGATGCGCGCGGGCCCCAGACCGGGTCGGTGAGCACGCGCAGGCCCTCCAATTCAAGGAGCACCGTGGAGTGACCGAGCCAGGTCGCGCGCAGCCCGCTGCCAGGCGGTCTGGTCCAGGTCTCGAGCGGGTCGAGCGCCGGCAGGGGTTTTTTCGGCACGCGCCGCTCGCCGCCGCAGAGAAACTCGCCGATGCTCGGCATCGACGCATTCCGGATCTTTCAGGCCCGGAAGGATCGGGTGCAGGTTGCGGAACCGGCCGTCCGCCCAGCGGGGCGAGGCCTGCATGCGCTCGAGTCGCGCGCCTTCCGGTTTTCTGCCGAAGTGATTTCATTCCGGCACCTAGCGTACTCCTCTCAAGCTTGCTGAAAGTGCCGCCCGGCATGCACAGTTCGTGAAATGACTTCCTTCATCCTGGTGATGGCCTGTGCGATTGCGGCCGGCTGGGTCGCAAACCGCATCCACGTGCCATACCCGATCGTGCTGGTGCTGGCGGGCATCGGCATGGGCGTCCTGTTCAACTGGCCCGCGCTCAGGACCGAACCCGACCTCGTGCTCGCGATCGTCCTGCCCGCCGTGCTGTATCCGGCGGCGATCGCAACGTCCTGGCGGGACTTCCGGCGGAGCCTGCGCTCGATCCTGCTGCTCGCGATCGGGCTGGTCGCGACGACGACGCTGGCGGTCGGACTCGCGCTCAAGGGGCTGGTCCCGGGCGCGCCCTGGGCCGTCTGCTTCGCGCTCGGCGCCATCGTCTCGCCCCGGACGCCGTCGCGGCAACGGCGGTGCTGCAGCGTTTCCGGTTGCCGCGCCGGATCACGGCGCTCCTCGAAGGCGAAAGCCTCGTCAACGATGCGACCGGCCTCGTGCTGTACCGGTTCGCCGTGGTCGCGGCGCTGACCGGCGTGTTTTCGGGCTGGGAGATGGTCGGGCAGTTCGGCCTGATCGCGGTCGGCGGAATCATGCTCGGCATCGCGATGGGCTGGATCACGACGCAGATCCAGGAGCGCCTGGACGACGCGATGCTGGAACTCGCGATGTCGCTGACGACGCCGTTCGCCACCTACTTGTTGTGCGAATGGCTGCAGGTGTCGGGCGTCCTCGGCATCGTCGCCGTCGGCTTGTATCGCTCGCGCTGGGGGCATCGTCGGCATCTCGCCGCTCGCGCGCCTCAATATCCTCGCGTTCTGGCGCGCCGTCGTATTCGTCGTCAATTGCCTCGTGTTCGTGCTCATCGGCATCCAGCTGCCCGCGATCTCAGCCTCGCTGCTCGATCAGCAGGCCCTGTCCTGGCCGCGGGTGGCGGGCCTCGTCGCCGATGCTGAGCCTCGTCGCGATCGGCGTGCGCTTTCTCTGGATCTTCACGGCGACCTATGGCGTGCGGTTGCTGGTGCCATCCCTGCAGAAGCGCGATCCCGCCTCGGCGCGGGTGTCGACGCTCGTCAGCTGGGTGCGGCATGCGGGGCGTCGTGTCGCTCGCCGCGGCGCTCGCCATTCCCGTGGCGCTGCCCGAGCGGCGAGCCGTTTCCGTATCGCGACCTCGTGATCCTGCTCGCTTTCGGCATCGTGTTCGTGACGCTGGTGGGGCAGGGGCTGACGCTGCCGGCCCTCGTCAAGGCGCTGCACCTGAAGACGGACAACACGGCACGGGATGAATGCGCGCTCGCGCGCGAGGCGATGCGGCGCGCCGCGCATCAAGGCCGTCGACAACCTGGTCGAAGAGCACGGGATGCCGGCGCACGAAGCCGTCGCGGTGAAGCGGTTCTTTGACAGCCACAGCCGCTCGCCGAACCGCAGCAGCACGGCTCTCGATCTCGACAGCGAAGCTCGCCTGTGGCTGGGTGCGGCGGCGGCGCAGCGCGAAGTGCTGCTCCGGCTCTGGCGCAACGAGGAGATCGGCGACGACGTGCTGACGCGTCTCGAGCGCGAGATCGACCTCGCTGAGGCGCGGCTCGCGCGGGACGACTGATCGGGTCAGCGCTACGATTCGTAGCGGACCGAGAAGTCGCGCATCTCGTTCATGATTTCCTCGCGCGTCAGGATCCCGATGCAGGGGAAGGCGCCGCGCTTCTCGAGCGGTGCGTAGCCCGGAATGCCGAGCAGCTTCTTGACGACGAGCCGAGGCCGGCGCCGCGGGCACTTCCGGGCCATCGCCATGCCTCGGCGACGATGATGCCGGTGCGTGTGGCCGTGCGCGCATGCGCATCGCGGGTGCCGACGCGCACGTGCATCGCTCGCGGTGTCGGATCCAAGCGGGTCGAAAGCCTTGGCCATCTTGAGGAATGGGCTTCGCCAATCGCGTCAGCGACGGCAGCACGCCGATCCGCACGCCGCGGGAAAGCGCGGTGCAGCGCGAGGTGCAGGATGCTCACCTCGAAACCCGAGGCGAACATCCGCCTCTTCGAGTGACGGGTAGCGCACGCGCCAGAGCACGCGCTCCGGGCTGTCCAGGTTCGAGAGCCAGCGCTCGCCGGCGGGCGACGGGTACTGGAAACGCGTGAGGTCGCCCCAGCCGTAAGTCTCGCGGTCGCCGCAGACCGGGGAATTTCCTTGCCGCAATAGCTCGAGGATCGCGCTCACGGTCGCAATGCCGGGCGGCGCCCGGTGCCCGGGCGAGATGCCGACGTCGATCGAGACGACCTCGTGGGGCTTGGGCGCAAGCTCATCCACGATGGCTGTCGAAATTGCGGGAAGGGCGGATGCGCCGCTGACGATGGCCGCGTGCTCGACGCGGGCGGCGGCATCGAGCGAGGCGATCTCCGTGACGCGTGCGCGCGCGTCGGAAATGTCCACGTAATGGATGCCGCGCCCCGCACAGCTTCGGGGCAGCGTGAGGTTGCGCGTCTGGAACGGGCCGAGCGTGTCCACGACGATGGCGGGCTTTGCCGCGAGCAGCGTCGAGACCGCAGCGGGCTGGGCCATGTCCACGGCCAGTGACCGCGCACGGCCGGCGCCGAGCGTCCGCGCGAGCGCCGCCGCGGCTGCAGCATCGCGGCCGGCGATGACGAGGTCGATTTCTTCCCGCCGGGCCAGGTTCGCCGCAATGCGGCGCCCGAAACGCCATAGCCGCCGAGGATGAGGACGATAGGGCGGGCCATGGGGCAGTCTAATCACTTGTGTCGCCCGCATGACAGTCCGGGGCAAGCCGAACGGCCATCCTGTCCATCACTGGAATTCACCCCCAACGGGGACAGAGAGAGAGTCATGAAAGGCGACAGGCAAGTTCGACGCGTTTCGCCAGAGCTTTGGCGAGTTCTTTACGGCCCTGCTGTTTACGGCCGTGGTCGTCGTGGTCGTCGGCGGGACGACGGCGATGCTGCTGGAGCGTCCGGCGATCTACGCGTGAGGGCCTGCCGCCCTCAGGCGGCGGCCGATTCGGGAGAATCACGGCCGCCGCCCTGCACCCGGACCGACATCCGTGTCGGCCCTTCGCTCTCGTGCAAGGTAGCGTCGCGACGTTGCCGTCTGATGAACGTCCGATGACGGCGCGGTGTCGCAGCCGCGGAGGATCAGCCGCGATACGCCAGCACCTCGAGCACGTCCACGTGCTCGGCACGGCCCTGACGGGCAGCGTCGCGCTGCGCCCGAACACGTATGAGCGGCTCAATCGGTCGGCAATCCCCTGGATACCAATACAGTCGCGTGAAATTCCCGCGTCAGCGCCTCGACACGATTCGCGAGATTGACCGGGTCGCCGACGACGCCGTACTCGACTCGATTGTCCGGTCCGATCAACCCGGCGATGACCACCCCGGTGTCGATGCCGACGCCAATTTCGATCGGTGCGAGGTCCTGCTCGCGAAGTCGGGCATTCAGCGCGGCGAGTCGATGGACCATGCCGAGTGCGGCGCGGACCGCGCGCTCGGCGTGGTCCGTGCAGGCCTGCGGCGCGCCGAACAGGGCCATCACGCCATCCCCGATGAACTGCTTGACGACGCCACCTTCGGCCTCGACCGCTGCGACCATTTCCGTGAAGAACTGGTTCAGCAATCGAAGCAAGGCCGCGGGATCGAGACGCTGGCTGAGGGCCGTGAAGCCGCGGATGTCCTGAAACAGGATGCTGACTTCGCGCCGCTCGCCTTCGAGCGGCACGTTGCCGCTCAGCACCGGCAGTCGCCACGTCGCGCGAGACGAAGCGGCCAAAAGTGTCCTCGATATGCGCGCGCTCTTCCAGGCCGACGACCATGTCGTTGAACGAGCGGGCGAGGAAACCGACTTCGTCCTCGCGCACGATGGGCGAGCGATAGCGCAGGTTTCCGGCGACCACTTCGCGCATGCCCTTGACCAGCGCCTGCAGTGGCGAGGTGATCCCGCCGGCGAGGTCCTGCCGATCAGCAAGGCGAGCAGCAAGGCCGCCACGCCGATCGCGGCAATGCGCCACTGCAGCGCACGCAAAGGCGCGAGCGCTTCGTCATAGGATCCCTGCACGATCGCGTAACAGCGGCTGCGTCAGGCGGGCATCGATCGGGACGACCCGCGTCAGAAATCGCTCGCCGTCGGGGGCGAGCAGGGACGTCTGCCCGGTAGCCGCCGAGCCCGAATACTCGCCTGGCCGCTCGCCCGGCGTCGGCAAACGGCGATCGCGCATCGTCGGCGGCCAGGAGGACGCAAAGACACGATCGCCCGTCAGGAATGAGATATCGGAGCCTGTCGCCCGCTTGAGTTCCGTCGCGAACCCGTCGTCAATCGCCTGTCCCAGGACCAGGTAGCCGATGACATCGGGCGCGAGGACGGGTACCGCAACGAGCTGGAACAGCTTTGCCGTCGACCGCCGCGATGGCGAGCGCCGTGTCTTCGGTTTCCAGCGATTCCGCGATGGGCGAGTAGCCGATCTGCGGCTTCAGGCCTTTCGGCGAGGCCGGCAGGTTCACCAGCATGCGGCCCTGGTCGTCCGCAATCCACAGCAGGTCGACGCCGATGCGGCTCTGGTAGCTCCGGGCTGCGGAGGCGAAGGCGTCTCGGCACTGTAGGTCGCGGGATCGAAGTACGTGGCGATGACGCGTTTCGGGGCGAAATCGCTCGCCAGCAGCGCGGAATTGGTTTCCAGGCGCGCGCCGCGCTTCTTTCACCAGTCCGTTGAATACCTCGGCGGTCGTCGACAGTTCCCGCTGCAGCGTGCGCGCTCGGCTTCCCGGCTGACGACCCACTGCGTGAATCCAAGCGTCGCGATCAGCGCCGCCAGCACCAATACGGAGAATGCGATGAAGATGCGCGTGCGCAGGCGACTCCGCGCCCACCACTTCATGGATCCGCCCGCACACCGTGCTGGCCGGGCCGCTCGTGCCGGATTTCGAGCGACATCCGGAAGTCCGCGGTCAGGTTCTGCCCCGCCAGTTTCACCGCTTGCCCCAGGTCTTCGGTTTTTCACGGGCGAGCGCATGCCAGGCGGTGACCGCATAAGTGCCCGGCGGAAGTCGCGACAGCACATAAGCGGCCGTCGTCCCCGGTTGTCGCGAAGTGGCGCGTCGGCAGGACCAGGATGATCCCCGACATCCAGTCGTGGATATTGCAGCCGAGCTTGACGACGCCCGGCTTGTCGAACAGCACCGGTTTCGCACTCTCGCCGCGATAAAGCGGCAGCTCAGGACTTGGTGCGGGAAAACGAGATAGACGTGATGGTGGATCTGGTCCTTGTTCGGGAAACGCACCAGGTGCCGACGGCGACCGGCAGCACGTGCGGGCACGAAGGTCTTGTTGATCTGGTTCATTTCCGCGGACGGCGGCGTGCTCGCGTCTTCCGGTTCACCCGCCACGGGCGACTCGACGAACACGACTGCCTGGGGAATGGGCTGCCCGTCTGGCCCCGTCACCTGGCCGGAGATCGTGGCGGCGCTTGCAGCGGATGCAGAGATCCCGAGAAGTGCGAGCACGGCGAGTTCACGGCGTCCGGATGAGATCACGACAAGGCCTTCGATCAGTAGCGGAAACGATGGCTGACTTGCCAGCCGTCCGAGGAAAGTTCGAACGCGGCGAGCTTGCCGGACGGCGGCTGTTGATCCAGAGGTATTCGAGCCCGATGCGGTGACGCAGCCCCCATTCATAGAAGTAAGTCGGCCGTGAAACCGTCGCCGCGTTCGTCCGTCGGGTTGCCCCGTCCACGTCTTCGACGCGGAAACTCGTCGTAACGGATGCTGAATCGATGGTTCCAGGTAGCGATGCGAAACTGAGCGCGTAGAACGCGCGCAGGTCGCTGTCGTTGGTGAGCGTCTGCACGCGCGCCTTGCCGCGCAGGGCCTGGACGATGACATCGACGCTCGGATGCGGATGGAAAACCACGCCCGCGGTGGCGACCCGCGTGTGCCAGACCCCGGGTTGTCCTGGTCGCCGCGATTGTCAAAATAGCCGACCTTCAGTGCGACCCGCTCGCCCACGGTCGCCGGCCGTGACCCAGGTGTAGGCCGCCGGTCGGTCGTCACGCTCATCATAGATATCGCGTGCGCGTTCCGTTCGGCAGCGGCAGGTCGCCATTGAAACCGCCGAGGCCGTCGCCGAGCGCCCAGCCGCGCAGCGCCAGCAAGCGCCCGAACAGGTCCGGTCCGTAGCCAATCCCCGCAAGCACGCCGAGCCGCAGGCCGGATTGCGTGTCCCTTCCACCATTCGCCCTCGACGCCGGCAAGACTCACGTCTTCCCACAGCCAGCTGTTCAGTGCGGAGGCTGAAATCGTCAGTTCAGGAGACCAGGCAGCGCCGGTATGTTCCAGGAGAACGGCAGGTTCATGATGCCGCCCTGCAATCCCCAGCCGCCGGACGCCGCGTCCCATTCCTTGCGCAGGTTTGCCTCAACGATCCACGGCGTGTAGTCGCCCGCAATGTCGTATCTGCACGTTGACCTGCGCCCGCGCGCGCAGGTCCCCCGGCGCAGGGATGCGCCGAATTCGAGTGCGAGCTGCGAGAGCTCAATGCGTGCGTCCCCGCCATAGCGGATCTTGCCCGGTCCGCCATCGGTCCAGCTCAGGACTGCGGGTCCCTCGACGAGCCGCACGTCGAGCACGGCGCGAAGCCAGAAACGGTCGTCGCCCTCGACGTCGTACTGGGCAGACGCCGCCGGGAGCCGCACCGCAGCCGCAGCAAAGCGAGCAAAAAGGCATAGCGGACGCGGGTCAGGGAACATGGCTCGCTAAACCACCTGCCGCTCAGTTTGCGCGTTGTGTCAGGCGCATGACGGTCCCTGAACTCCCCCGACGACATCATGGTCCCCGTAGGACGTTCAATCACTTGCAACCGATTCAGGAGCTGAACATGGACATGAAGAGCAGGTTTGATGCATTCCGCGCAGCCACCTCGGAGCTGATCTCGGCCGTGCTGTTTACCGCGGTCATCGTCGCGGTCGTGGGCGGCACGACGGCCATGCTGCTGGAGCGCTCGGCGATCTACGCTTGAAGCACCCGTTCTTGGCCACGGTCAGGCGGTGTACATTGCGCCCTGACCGTGCGCAACAAGTCGAACATCACACGTCGCTCGAGGCGACGCTGCGCGAAATCATGGAAATGATGGCGCGGCAGGAAGTCGTCAGCCAGCTGGTGGCGCGCGAGCACACCAGCAAGCAGGACCTCGTGCAGTCGCTGGTCGCACGCCAGCACGCGGTCGAACTCGAAGACGAAGCTGAACCGGCTTGCACCCGGCGGATGCCGCGTTCATGCTGGAGAGCCTGCCGCGGAGCAGCGCGACGCGGCCTGGCACCTGATCCACAAGGAGCGTCGCGGCACGATCCTGCTGGAGCTGGCCGCCTGCCGTGCGTGTCGCCGCTCGTCGCACCTGCTCGAGGACGAGGAGCTCTCTGGCGCTCGGCAGCGCAGATGCCGCCCACGGATTTCGCGGACCTCGTCAGAGACCTGCCCGAGACCCGCAAGCGGAACATCCTGGCGCGACTCGACTCCGGCGAGCGCGCAGGAAGTGCAGACGGCGCTGTCTCTTCCCGCCGGACAGCGTCGGCGCGCTGATGAAGCTGGATGTCGTGACGGTGCGCGCGGATCTCTCGCTCGAGGAGGCGATCGCGGCGCTGCGCCGGCCGGCGCGCAGCTGCCCGAGCAGCTGACGGACGTCTACGTCGTCGATCGCAAGAACGTGCTCCGCGGCGTGCTGCCGCTGGCGCGGCTGCTGTTCGGTGATCGAAGGTCGCGGTCGGCCGAGGCCATGGACGCCGATCCGGTCCATTTCTGCGACGACCGATGCGCGCCGACGAAGCAGCGCAGGCTTTCGAGCGTTACGACCTGATCTCGGCGCCGGTCGTGAACCTGCACACGCCAGGTCGTCGGCTGGGTGAAAGTCGAGCAGGTGCTCGAACCGGCTTGCGGAGGACACGTTCAAGCAGTCGCTGAGCCAGGTGGGCCTCGAGCGCGGACGATGGACCTGTTCGGCCCGATCTGGCCCGAGCGCGCGCAAGCGCTGGATCTGGCTCGGCCTCAACCTGTTCACGGCCTTCATCGCCTCGCGCGTCGTCGGCGTCTTCGAGGGCTCGATCGCGCAGCTCTCGGCGCTGGCCGCGCTGATGCCGATCGTCGCGCAGCATCGGCGGCAACACGGGCAACCAGACCGTCGCGCTCGTCATCCGCGGCCTCGCGCTCTCGCAGTTGAATGCCGAGCAATCGCGTGCTTCCTGCTGCGCAAGGAGCTCGCCATCAGCGCGCATGAACGGCGCGCTCTGGGGCCTGCGATGGCGGCCGTCACGTTGCGTGCTCTATCAGGTCGCTGGGCGCTCGCCGGCGTCATGGCCGTGCGCGATGCTGCTCAACATGCTGGTCGCGGCGAGCCGTCGGCGTGCTCTGCCCGCTGCTGCTGCAGCGCGCTGGGGCGCGATCCGGTGCATGGGCAGCAGCATCCTGCTGACGGCCATCACCGACAGCATGGGATTCCTGATTTTCCTCGGGCTTGCGACCGCACAAGTACTGATTAGTGGACGGCGGCGAGCCGGGCGCGGCGGTGCGGCGCACGAAGTCGGGGCTGCCGTAGCTGCCGTAGCGCGCGTCGCTCGCGACGTCGAAGATGTAATAGAGCGTGCCGTTCTCGTTGACCTGCAGTGCGCTGCAGGTGATATCCACCGTCAGGCCCGCGTAGGCGAGGCTGGTGTTGGCGCGGGAGCCGCCGACGAGGGCGCGGTTTCGCGCCCAGTCGAGCCCGCTCGCCGCGGCCTGGTCGACCTGCCGCGAAGTGCGGTCGAGCGCCGAGGCGGCATAGCGGCCGCTCACCGACTCCGCGAGGTAAGCGCCCGCAAGGCCGAGCACGATCATGATCATGATTGACGCTGAGGATGGCGACGCCTTCCCGGCGCTTGCGCGGCGTCATGGCATGGTTCACCAGGCGAAACTCGTCGAGCATCGGCACGGAATCGATCGAGCCGTCGCCCGCGACCAGCCGGACCGTGACGAGGCGCGCGAATCGTTCAGCGTGAAGCGGCAAGTCCACGATGCCGCTCGCGAGCAGGTCGCCGAGCGCCGTGTTGGTCGGTTGCGCGGTCTGGGTCGCGTAGCCGGCGTAGCGGCGCAGCGTCCCGCCATTCGCCGCCGGCGCAGAGGTAGGGAGACCGGCGTGCCGACCACGAAGAAGCGCTGGCGGGCGGAGGGCGCCGGGAACAGCTTGGACGTGAAACCGGATCTGCGATGCGGTGGTGCCGGCGACGATCGTGCCGCGGTCACTGATGCTGTCCGCGCTGTACGCGGCTGCTGCCCGGTCGAGGCCGAGCTCTGGTTGTTGATCACGATCTCGAGCCCGGTCGCCGGTGCCGCGGCGAGCGGCATCAGCACGTCGAACCGGTCGTCCGCGGCGGCGAAGTCGAGCTTGTCGCCCGGCGTCAGCGCGCGGTAGTCGGCCTGGTCCAGCACCGGGATGAATTCGAGGCAGGCGCCGCTGCAGGCGATGCGCACGCTGTTCGGCAGCGCCGTCGGGAGCTCCTGGCCGAGGCGCGCGAACGCGCGCTGTGCGTGCTCCGCGATCTCGCCCGTGCGATTGCCGACCACCATCGCCTCGAGCGGCCGGGCGAAGAAGGGCAGCAGCGCCGACGAACAGCAAGCGAGGTCGCGACGAGCGCGACGATGCAGTTCGATCATCGAGAAACCAGACTGCAGCGCGTTGGCGCGCATGAGTCAGCTTTCAGTCCGGCGCTCGAAACGACTGGAGGGTGACGGTGTTCGAGGCGAGCCCGCTGTTCGTCACCCGCACTTGCGCCTGAAGGCCCGTGACGCCGCTCCAGGTGGAAGGCGCGACGGAGACGGTCACGACGAATCCCTTCAGCCCGTCGATCGGCGCGCCGTCGCGGCCGCAGGCGCAGCTGCCGAGCGTCGGGCAGGCGGTGGGTGGTCGTGGTGCAGCCGTTCGACGCGAGGCCGTTGTAGTCGCAGACGTTGTCGAACAGCGTGCGATTCGCCTCGACGCCGCCGCAAAGGCCATTCGTGTCCGGGTCGAGGTAGGGCCGGCTCGTCGCCTCGCTGAGATAGCCCTCGGCGACCGCCAGGGCCTCGCGCTCTCGAGCTGCGGCTCGGCCGCCTCGTGGAAGACCGTGGCATAGACGGTGGCGAACCTGCCGAAGATGAGCCTGAGCATCACGATCGCGACGATGACCTCGATGAAGGCTGAAGCCGCCCTGGCGGCGATATTCAGATCGAGGCATGGCCCGTCGTCCCGACGATCAGGATCGCGCCGCTGCCGACGGTGATCGTGACGTTGGTGTAGGCCCCGCCGGTGTGCTCCGGACTGCGCCCGTGGCGTCGTAGTAGAACGTCGCGGGCGTGGAGGAGAGGGCGATGCCGGAGGCGGCGTGCGCGCTGTCGAGGTCGAGCCCGCGCCCGCGGTGCCGGCCAGTGCGAGGCTGAACGCGCCGCTGCAGAGTCGTCGCGCGCTGCGCGACTGGTAGCCGCCGGCTGCGATCGTCAGCGCGGACGTCGCAGCCGTCGGCTCGTGCACGACGCTGGGCCAGCCGGAGCGCCGTCATCGTGCGCTCGCGGAAGCCCAGCTCATCGACGCCGCTGCCCGAGTCCCAGCGTGACGCGGCGAAAGCCGCGATCAGGCCGGCAATGACGAGGACCGCGATCAGTTCCGGGAGAGTGAATCCCCTGACCGGCAGCGCCCAGCGGACCTGCGGCGCATGGCATCAACCAGACCTTAGCAGCCGGTGACGTCGCGCGTGAACGTCGGGCGACCGCCCGACGCGCGTCACCTGCGCGCATACGTCACGCCGCAGTTCGCTCCTTGCCGTCCCACCAGCAGCGTGCGATTCGCAGCCGTGCCGCCCACGGTCCACGACGCGTCGACAGGTCCTCGAACAGGTTCTGGATGTTCGTCGTTCGTAGACGCCGGACGGAAACCGTAGCGGGCCTCCACGGTCACGCCGTTGCCCATGTCGCGACGTTATAGGCCGCAGTCGGTGAGCTAGCCTGCGGCCGCCACCTCTGCGTACACCATGTTCGCCGTGCTGCGGATGCCGGTATAGACGCTGTCTGGCCACCGCCGTGCGTGCGCCTCTTTCTCGAGCGACATCAGGCGCGGCAGTGCGACCGCCGCGAGGATGCCGAGGATCACGATCACGACAATGAGCTCGATGAGCGTGAATCCGCGTTGAGTCGAAACCTTCATATCCGTCTCCCGAGTGTCGAACGAGCGCCTGGCGGATGCCCGCGATGCGCGCCCAATGGCTACATAAGCCATGCGTTTTTACCAATAAATACATTGAACTAGGTCACATGAGGCCGCTAGTCGCTTGAGCGCTATCGCGAGCCATATGTCCCACATCGGCAAGAAGATGCCGAGCGCAATGTGTGAGCACCATCCCACCTCGCGATGAGCAGGAGCACGGGCTCGATGTGGTCGGCCAGCGTCTTCAGCGTCGTAGGTGACTTCACGCTCGTAGGAATCGGCGGCCTCATCCAGCATCTCGTCGAGCCGGCCGGTTTCCGCCGGTCATGATCATCTGCATTGACGAGCGCAGTGAAGAAATCCGTGTTGCGGGCGGCGAGCGTGAGCGAGCGGCCCTGCGAGATGCTCTCCTTCATCGGCCGCGACCTTGCATCGTGAAATGCCGGTTGGTGCTGATGCCCGGCGACGGTGGCGAGGGCCTGGTCGAGCGCGATGCCGGAGCGCAGGCACATCGAGAGCGTGCGCGAGAAGCGCGCCATGGTGGCCTTCAGCAGGATCGGCCCGAAGAGCGGGATGCGCAGCGACTTGCGGCCCCAGGTTCTCGCCCGCGCGTGCGCAGGCCCAGTGACGCACGCCGAGAATAACGAGGGCGACGCCGCCGAGGATATGCGGCCACCAGCTGCGTATCCGCGTCCGACATTCCGATCAGGCCGCGCGTGATCAGCGGCAGCTCCGCGTGGAAGTTCGCGAAGATGCGCGCGAACGACGGGATGACGAAGATAGTTGACGACGACCACCTCGCGATGACGATGGCCGAGATATGACCATGATCGGGTAGCGCAGCGCCGTCTTGACCTGGCGCTGCGTCGCCTGCTCGAGCTCGAGAGTTGCGCTGCAGCTCGTTGAACACGGTGTCGAGCCGCCCGGTCTGCTCGCCGATGCGGACCATGTTGATCATGATCGGCGGGAACACGTCGCGCAGGGTCGACATCGTCTCCCGGAAAGCGCGCGGCCTTCCTCGACCTTGCGGCGCATCTCGCCGACTGCGCGGCGCATCAAGGGGTTCCGCATCGACTCTCCGAGGGTCTGCAGCCCGCATGATGCAGCGGATGCCGGCCTTGGTGATCGAGCATACATCTGCCGGCAGAAGAACACCCTGGCTCGATCGAGGGTCGGCCGGTTGAAGTAGCGGTCCTGAAACTCGCCGCGCTCCGGTTGCGGGCGCGGCGCTCCGCAGATCCGGATCGGGATCAGGCCGCGCTCGATCAGGAGATCCGCAATCTCTGCCTGAGCCGCTAGCTCCAGCTCTCCGCCGACCGAGTTGCGCTCGCGGTCGCGGGCGACGTAGGCGAAGGCACGCCTCATCAGGTGCCGTCGTTGAAGTCGGAGCCGATCACGCGCAGCACTTCGGTCAGGCTCGTGAGGCCGCGTCGCGCCCGGTCGAGGCGCGGCATGCGCAGAGCGGGCGGTAGCTCGTGGACTTGTCAGAACCTGCGGCCGCGAACACCTGGCATCGCCGGTAAGCGCGCGCATCGGCCAGGTCCGCATCCACTTCGAGGAGTTCGTAGACGCCGACGCGCGCCGACGCGTAGCCGGTCTTGTTGCAGTGGTTGCAGCCGGCGCCGGTCTTGTAGCTGCCGGCACAGGGCGTTGGTCGCCCGCAGAAGCCTCGCAGCCACACGGTCTCCTGTGCGTTTGCTGCGCCGGCTTTGCGCGCAGCGATCGCACAGGCGGCGGATCAGGCGCTGGGCGACGACGGCCCGCAGCGCATTCGCGATCAGGAATCCCGGCGCGCCCATGTCGAGCAGGCGCACGGCCGTGCTCTGCGCGCGCATCGTTCGTATGCAGCGTCGACATGACGAGGTGACCCGGTGATGGCAGGCGCGCAGGCCGATCTCGACCGTCTCGCTTGTCGCGCATTTCGCCGACCAGGATCACGTCCGGGTCCTGCGCGCAGCACCGATGCGCAGCACGCGCGAGAAGTCGAGCCCGATCTGCGGGTGGATCTGCACCTGGCTGATGCGCGGCAGGCGGTACACTCGACCGGGTCCTCGATCGTGATGATCTTGCGGTCCGGCGAGTTCAGTTCGTTAGAGCGCGGCGTAGAGCGTCGTGCGTCTTGCCGCCGCCGGTCGGGCCAGTGACGAGCAGCGATGCCGTACGGCCGGTGAATGATGCTGCTGGATGCGGGCCAGCATCGGCCCGGGCATGCCGAGCTTCTCTGAGGTCGAGCAGTCTCCTGGGACTGGTCGAGGCAGTCGCAGCACGATGGTCTCGCCGGGAACTGCGCGTCGGCATGGTCGCGAGGCGCACGTCGAGCGTGCGCCCGCGATCGTTCACGCGGAAGCGGCCGTCCCAGGTGCGGCGGCGGCGCTCGGCGATGTTGAGGCCGGCCGACGAGCTTGAGGCGCGAGCTCGAGCGCGCCGGCGAGCCTGTTTCTGGCCGCCCGGCAGCTCGCGCAGAGGCCCGTCCACGCGCTGGCGGATGCGCAGCACGTCTTCGCCGGGCTCGATGTGGATGCTCCGAGGCGCCGGCCTGGATCGCTTCCTCGAGCAGCGAGTTGATCAGGCGGCTGACGAGGGCTGTCCGAGGCATCCTGTTCGCCCCGTGCGCCCTCGTCAGGCGTCGAATCGATGATTTCGGCCGTGAGCTCGGCCGCGAGGCCCCTCGATCTCCCCGCGCCGCGGCACACGCGGTCGAGCGCGAGGAGGCGGAGGTCGCGCTCGCGCGTGATCGCGGTGGTGCACGGGCCGCCCGAGCTGGCGTTCGAGTTCGTCCTCGTCGAGCGAGGTTGTCGGATCCGCCATCGCGACGAGGTAGCCATCCATCCCGACGCTCCAGCGAGGACGTACGCGCGCCGGCAGCCGCGTCTGTCATCTCGGGCAGCACCGCGATCTTCGGGTCGATGGTGTAGTCGGAGATCTCGATGCGGGCGATCGGCAGAGCTGCTGAGATCGCGTCGAGCAGCTGGTCCTCGCTCACGAACTCCAGCACGATCAGGACCTCGCCCAGGCGCCCGCGCGTGCGCTTCTGCTCCTTCAGCGCCTTCTCGAGCTGTTCCTCGGCTGATGATGCCCGTCTTAGTGAGATGTCCCCGAGGGCGGAGCCTCTTCATCGCCAGGACGGACTCGGCAGTCCTCACTTCGAGGACCTCGGCTCGTTTATGTTCGCGCATGCCCGGGGCCGGCGGCGAATTCCCAGTCCGTGTCGGTGCTGACGACCACGGGCCGCAGCGGGATCACGAGCTCCGTCTTCTTCTCGTCGCCTGCCGCTGGTGGCTGAACAGCTTGCCGATGCCGAGTGATCGCCGAAGCCGGGCATGCGGGCCTCGGCGTCTGAGCTCGTCTCCTGCAATCAGGCCGCCGATCACGATGATTCGCCACGCTCTTCGCGCGCACGATGCTGTCGGCCTCGCACGCACGGTGGAGAAAGCGAGCGGCAGCGACAGGTCGGTAGTCCGACGATCGTGATCTCCTTGCGGCGATCGACGACGCCCAGTGACGGCCGGGCGCACGTGCAGGATCACCTCGTGCTGTTGCTGCTGATCTGCGGCGGTCACGTCGAGCGCGATGCCGGAGAAGAAGGGCGTCAGCGTGACGTTAGGCGTGCTGGTTGCCGCCTCGGCGCCGGTCACCGTCGTCGAGGACACGTCGGTCACGAAGAATTCTCGGTGCCGACCTTGATGACCGCTTCTGGTTGTTGACGGTCGCGACGCGCGGGCTGACGAGCACGCTGACCGTCGCCCCTGCGGCCCTTCAGCGAGCTCGATGAAAGCCGTGAAGTCGCCGAGCTCTGGCCGCGATCGCGAACATGCCGCCAAACGCGGAGGTCAGCGATGCCGCCTTCGGCAGCGTGCCGCCGTTCGGGTTGAGGTCGCCCGTCTGGCCCCTGGATGTCCGAGCGGGCGCCCTGGCCTCGAGCAGCGTCCGCGCCGCCGGTCTGGCCGAAGGTGATGGAATGGGCCGTCCCGGCGTCGCGATCGCACGCCCAGTTGATGCCCGCCTGGAACTGGTCGCTCAGCGGTCACCCGACGATCCTCGTCTCATGATGACCTGCCGCACCATGCTGTTCTGCACCTGCGAGAGGTAGAGCCCGACCTCGCGCAGTTCTGCGGGAAGCGCGCGCATCCATCGACGATGCTTCGACTGCGGGCTGACGACGACCTTGCGCCCGCCGTCAGGTGCTGATGATGCTGCCGAGCGCGATCGCGATCTCCTTCCAGAAATCGGTGTCCTCGCTCGTGTCAGCTGACGATGTCGCCGTTTCGGCGTGCTCCGGTCCTGCTCCCGGCCGGCCCCGCTGCCAGGTTCGAGGAGCCGAGCCATGGTATGATTGCTCACCGCGACTTGATGCGCGTACGGGAATTGCCAAAGCACACGTAACTGAACGAAAAGGGCC
>ERZ1370068.6695-contig-5663_pt1 | contig 36871 bp, 42 predicted proteins | sample MGYA00561227_ERZ1370068 | MGnify/ENA primary metagenome ERZ1370068 (study PRJEB38410, sample SAMEA6850437) | metagenome | study: Metagenomic assessment of the ecological functions of the soil: analysis of the soil microbiota associated with the...
TAGTTACGTATTGTTCCATGCTCGTTTCCGAGGGGAGCAACTTCGTGTTCGTCGCGGGGAATCGCAGGCCAAGCTGCATCGCGAGGCTTACGCGACGCGCCGAACCACGACGACGACACGTGGTGGTGGGCGAATGCGCGCCGGTAATCACACGCGGCGCCATGAATGGCGAGAGGCGCTTCCCATCCCTGGTGGGCCAAAATAAACGGGGCCATGATCATTACGTTCAACGTCGATGGCGACTCGTACTGGGCGCACGGCGAGTTCGTGACGTACGAGGCGCGGTCCTCGACTCCTACGACATACTCGCCCTCTGACCGACGTTTCTGTCTCGTTTTCTCACGCGATCGCCCTTTTATGGCGAGTGGGAGCGATGGCAATTTACGTCGACTGTTGGGTAACTCGCTCCAGCTGGTGTCCCATGCGTTCCGTTCGTTGGCAGGCTTGATCCGTTTGTGGCATCGCCGTCGCCGCCGCAGCCGAGGTCAAGATGATCGGCAAGCCGAAGGTCGGATTCGATGCCGACGGCCCGCCGGTCTCGACATCGCGGCGACGGCCGCACCGGACGGGTTCTCCGTGAAGGGAGGAGAACGGAAGACATTCACGATCAAGACAACGAGCATCGACACGGCATCGAGCCCGCAACCACCACATGTGCGAGAAGTTCGCGGAGTGCAGAGAAGTTCCCGACCGCCGCCACGCCGCCGATCGATGGCAGCGCGCTTCCGATCCCCGACGACCGAGGACAAGAAGGTCTCGATCCCGCACGTTCAACGCGCAATGGCGTCGATCAACCGACGACGGTCGACATGACGGTCAAGCCGGCGAAGAACGGCTGGGAGATCGACTTGCCTGTCTGGGTTCAACCCGACGAACCAGCTGGAATCGTTCATCCCTGAACTATCTCAAATACGGTGTACCCGGATATGGTCGGCCACGCGAAGTTCACCCTCGTCGACGTCTGACCTCTTACTCGAGCGCGGAGCGCCCAGGTGTCGCTGCTGGTCGCTGTGCTGTGGCTCCTCGTCGGTTCCGCTTCACAGCGCACCCTGGATGATCCGCGAGGGGTACGCGACGTGCGCGGAGTGCCAGACCTGATCCCCGGGCGCCGGACTCACCGACTACGGCCGCGCGCAAGGCGATCCTCTGCGGCATGCCGCATGAGGATCGCGCGCCCGACTGGGAGCCGGGAAGGCGTGAAGGACTTCCTCTGGGGCGTCGTGGCGCTCCCCGATTGAAGAAGCTCGGCGTAGCTTCTCGCAGCGCGCGTGTTCATTGCAGCAGTCGGGGCGACGTGAACACGCACCGCTTCATCCAGATGCAGGCCGACCCTCCGTGCGCACCTCGATCGAGCACTTCCGCGCGTACGGATCGATCGCCCTCGCGGAGGAAGGCGCGCGCGGCGCGCTCATCACGTCCATGCCGGACATGAACATCGTCTCCGCGAGCACTGGCTCGGGTACGACCTGAACGATCACATGCTCGTCCGCGCCGGGCGGATGCCGTCCCGTTCGGCCTCCGTGGCCGAGGAGCACGACGCCGCCGCGCGGCGCGACGGTAACGATATCAACGACGCGGCAGCTGGGCGCCGCCTGGGCCTGCTACAACGGAAGGCGATCCGCAACGGAGGTCGGGCAAATCGCCGGGAACTTCCAGGCGTGAGCCCCGACGTGACTACCGCGAGCGCGGCGGGACCGGCCTCAACGAGTGGCCTGGGGTTCTCGCGCGCGCGGCGCGTTCGGCGTTCCTGGTACCTGCCGCGCACGCGACACGTCGACCCGGACCTACCTGCCGAGTCGCGCACGCGGCAAAGGCGGCACGGCGTGATCGCAGCCTTCGCTGCCAGCCCTGCCGAAGAGATTTGATATCGGGATCCACGCGGCGGAGGGAGGCTGATCTGGCGCCGGTCGAGGACCGCAACAGATCGACAGAACTTCACGGGCAAACACGGGCTTCGTCGCCGTCGACGTGGCAGATCATCCAGGGGCTCCACCACTGAAGGGCACGGGCGGTGAGCTCAGCCACGGCATCGATACGTTTCGCCGATACGGTCGGCGGCTGGGGAACCGTGCAGTGGTTCTTCGCGCCGCACGCGGACATCCGCGTCGACGTCATCCAGCTTCGGCCACGGCGCGCCGTCGACCGACGTTGACGAAGTTGTCGCGACAGACGACGACGGGTCTCAGGATGCTCCACTCTCTACTCTGCGAGGCCGCGAATGCCGCCGGTCGCTCTCCTCCTCGTACCACACGGCCGCCATGCAGCTGTTCCCGAAATCCACCCGGCCGTCGTGATCCACGAGGACCTACCCCATCGGGCTCGAGCTGTACGCGCCAGCGTGCACGCTCTGCCATCGCGACACTTCGTCGGCGGTCGCAAGAGCGTCGAGAAGCCGTTCAGGCTGCAGAGGTGACAGGGCCGTGGCTGACCGGCGGCTCAATGGGCGAGGACGGTCACCGCCACGGGGAGATCCTCGATAAACGCGACATAACGGCGAGAAGGAGGACCGACCGGGGCGACAGTCGACGCACGGCGATGGCGCCGCGCGACATCGACGGAGCCTGCTGAACGGCACTGGATCCGGGCAATGGCAGGCAGCACGTCGCGCCGCCGGACGCACGGCTGCCTCGAAGCACCACGCCGCGCACTGCGCCTGCTGCGCTGCTCGCGCTCGTGGCGCTCGGCTCTCGCTCGCGCGCCGCCGATAGGCTCGCTTCGATCGGAAAATCGGAAACAGCTTGCCGTCCGACGTCGATTCCTGGTCTGATCCCCGTGGGGAGAGATGCGACGTGCGATCCTGGCAGCGGCCGTCGCTGATCGGCTGCAGCGCCGAAGCTCAAGACGGCCGAGGACGAGCCGATCTACCGCGGCGTGGCTCGAGTACTTCGATCTCTCGAGCGTCGCGATGCTCGGCGGCGTCGTCGATGGCGATGCGTTCCTCGGCTGCCACGATGCGCTCGACGGCGAATAGTCGCGGTCGCTGCCCAGTCCATCTCGGGGGTCCTGTCGTGGGGCTCAGCGTTCGACATGACGGTCGACCCCGAGTGGGGACCGTCCGTGCCGCTCGACTTCACGGAGGCCGAGGTCGACCCGGTGATGCTCTCGGACGCGCTCAGGACGTTCCACGGATCGGCTCGCCTCGTTCGTGATGGGCGGCGGCATCGACCACGCGCACGCTCCGGAACAAGCACGGCATCCAGTTCCAGGAGGATCACCTCGCGTTCGGCATGGGCATCATGGCCGGGTTCGAGTGGGTCCGGATCCGCGAGGGCGGGAGCGAGCAGGGTGAGGAAGATCTGGATCACCGACGACACGAGCACCCCGCCCGACGACAGCGGGGACGACAGCGGCGGGACCGACGACACCGCGATCGCCGACGACACTGCAGCGGCGGACGACACCGCGGCGGTGACCGACGACACGGAGCGGCGAGCGACGACAGCGCAGCGCCGCCGATGACACGCGGCGAGTAGCGGCGGACTCGGAAACGGTCAGGCGCCGCCGCCCCGCCGCCAGCAGAAGGACGGCTGCGGCAGCGACGACTACGAGCGATCGATCAGCAGCAGGCAGCAGCAGCAGCGGCGGATGGCTGTTACTGCGGTGCGACGAACAGCGCGCTTCATCGTGGGCGTGCTGGCTGCTGCTCGGTGGGCAGCGGCGCCGCCGCGCGGGTCTGACTCACATCCAGGCGAGACAGTGCGCGCATCGTGAGGCGGCCATCGATGCGGCGTCGAGCGCGATGGGACGGCCGTGCCCGGGGAGCACGCGCGGCGGAACGAGTAGCGTCGCGGAGATGCCGCACACTCTTTGCTCGAGCTCGTCCCACGAGTACCAGCACGCATCGCGGAACGCGTACAGATGAGCCGAGCCGCGGGCTCCAGGCGAGCGTGTCCCCGGTGAACAGGGATCGCGTCGTCGACGAGGAGGCAGCGGCGGAGCCGCGCGTGTGACCGGGCGTGGGAATCGCGACGACGCCCGGCACGATCGATCCCTGCGTCGGCGCCGAGCCAGTGCTCGACGCTCGCGGTGCCGCGCGTGCGGTCGTCGCGGTGGAGGATCCGGCTCCGCCCCGAAATGAGCGCGACCCAGTTCGCGTGATCGGCGACGTCGTCGCGGTGCGTGAGGAATCAGTGTGTACCGAGACGCCGCCTATGTCCTCGAGCGATTTGGCGAGGTGGGCGTTGTAGCGCGGCGAGTCGACGAGGACGTTTCCTCGGGCCGCTGCACCAGGTACGACGCCGCGCCGAAGCTGTCGGCCGAGTGGTAGCCGCAGTGGGAGATGCCCGGCTCGATCGGGAGAGGGAACGAGCGTGGATCACACCCCGCTGAGCCCCGGATGCTTCGGTGGTTCCGATCGAGCCGGTCGGACAGGCGACGAGCGCCTGAGCGCGGCGGTCGTGGCCGCGGAATCGGCTGGCTGGCGATGGACGCGCGACGCGCCATCGGCGGCGTCGAACGTCGCCGGGGCCATCCAACGGCACGTCGCGCAATCGATGCAGGTGTCGTCGACGAAGAAGTCGCCGGGAGCGTTGGTGGGAAGCCGTCGCCTCGCGTTGGCCATCGGAAGATAAGGTAACGGTCGGGATCCGGTGGCATCCGCTGACACCCGCGGGACGCCCAAACCCCCGGGTCCGGGGTAGGTGCCGCGATGCGGATCGGGGCCCTTCGTTGTTCTTCTCGGCTGCGGTGGCGCGGACACGACGGCTGCCCCGGCGGGTCCGCCGCCCGTTCCGGTGAAGGTGGTCCACGCTCGTCGCGAAGCCGCCTGGACCGGGTCCTCGTGGCGACCGGCACGGTGGAGGCCGTCGAGTCGACCGAGATCCGTCCGGAGATCCAGGGCCTGGTCGAGGAAGTCCTCTTCCAGGACGGCGCCGGGTGGAAGAAGGGCGATCCGCCTCGTCCGGCTGCGGGCGCAGGACGCGCGAGCATCCTGCTCGACGCGCAGGCCCGCGGCCCAGCTCGCGACCGTCGACTCTCGAACGGGCGCGTACGCCTTCGATCGCGGCGACGTCGCGCGCGCCGACCTCGATCGCGCGGTGGCCGCCGATTCGCTCGCCAAGGCGACGCTCGATCGCGCCGCGGAGACGCCCGCCGCACGACGGTCTCCGCGCCGTTCAATGGCGTGGTCGGCAAGCGCGAGATCTCGCCCGGAGAGCTCATCGATCCCACGCGCACCATCACGCGGATCGAGAGCCCGGTGTCCGCGGCTCGTCGTCGACGTGGCCTCGCCGAGTCTGAGCCTCGGGCGCCTCGCCACGGGACAAGCGGCCGAGGTCACGGCCGACGGCGCTTCCCGGCGAGACGTTTCGCGGAACCGTGGCGTACGTGGCACCCGGTGCGCGAGGACACCTGAACGGTCGACGTCCGCGTGGCGACGCGACGATCCGCTGATGCGGCTGCGGCCCGGCCTGACGGCGCTCGCGCGGATCGTCACGTCGCACGTCGACGACGCCGTCCTCGTGCCGAGCCAGGCGATCGTCCGATCTGATGCGGGCCGCCAGCCGGTGTACGTGCCGTCGAGAATCAGGATGTCGTCGGCGGAGCCCGGCCGATCACCACCGGTGAGCGCACGAGCACCGACGTGGAGGTCGTGCATCGGCTCTCGCGGTCGGGGACCGCGTGATCATCGAGGGGCTGGCGCGACTGGAGCCCGGTGCGCCGGTCGCGGTGGAGGCATCGGCGGAGTCCGCGGGCGCGAGCAGCCGAGCGGACGCCGTGACGTTCACCGACATCCTCGTGAAGCGACCCGTCCTCGCGGTGGTCATCTCGCCCTGATCGCGCTGCCTCGGCGTGCCTGCCTCGTGAAGCTGCCGGTGCGCGAGACGCCGCAGGTCGACAACCCGATCGTGACGGTGACCACGGTTTGGCTGAGCGCGGATCCCGCCATCGTCGAGAGCGACGTGACGGAGCAGCCTCGGAGCGCCAGCTCAACGGAATCGAGGGCGTCCGACGATCACGTCGACGAGCCAGACGGGCGCCTGAGATCCAGGTCGAGCCTCGATCTCCGGCGCGATCTCGGAGGCGGCGGCGAACGACGTGCGGAGCATGGTGTCGCGGCGCGGAAGAGCCTGCCTGACGAGATCGACGGAGCCGGTCGTCGAGAAGACGGACGCGCCCGGGGCTTCGCGGTCCCGTTCATGCGGCCTCGGGCGAGGGAAAGGATCCCTCGAGCTCACCGAGGTCGCCGATACGCTCGTGCGCCAGCGGATCGAGAACGTGCCCGGAGTCGCCGCGGTCCAGCTGCTCGACCACGCACCTACGCGATGCGCATCGTGCTGGATCTGGTGCGCATGGCGTCGCGCCAGGTGACCGTCGCCGACGTCGAGAACGCCGTGCGCAGCGGAAACGTGGACGTGCCGGCCGGCAGGTCGAGGGCGCGTCGACCCAGCTCACGCTCCACCTCGAGGGCGGACTCCGGACACCCGAGGAGTTCGGTCGCCCATCGTGAAGTCCGATGGGTCGACGAAGGTGCTCCCTCCGCGAGGTCGCCGATGTGCGTCCCGGTGCCGAGAACGAGCGCGCCGCGGCACGCGCGGACGGCGCTCTGATGATCGGCTCTCGGTCGACCCGCTCGCGAACGCCAACATCGTCGACGTCTCGGACGAGGTCCAGCGGCGCCTCCGGAGATCGAGGAGGGCCTCCCGCGGGCATGTCGTCTGATGTGGTGTACGACCGCGCGCAATCGGTGCGGAAGTCGATCCACGACGTCGAGCTCACGCTCTTCGTCGCGTTCGCGCTCGTCGTGCCCCCGTCATCTTCCTCTTCCTGCGCGATGCGGAGCACGCCTCGCCCCGCGGTCGCCATCCCGGTGTCGATCGTCGGACGTTCCTGTTCCTGTGGGCGATGGGGTTCACGATCAACGCGTTCACCCTGTTCGCTCGTCCTGGCGATCGGGCTCGTCGTCGACGACGCGATCGTCGTGCCTCGAGAACATCGTGCGGCGGATGGAGGAGGGGGAGATGCGCCTTCGATGCCGCGATCCATGGCACGCGCCAGATTCGCCCTCGCCGGTCATCGTCACGACCGCGTCTGCTCGTCGCCGTGCGTTCGTGCCCGTCATCTTCACGGGCGGCGCGCGACCGGACGGCTCTTCCTCGGAGTTCGGCGTCACGGTCGCCGTGAGCGTGCTGCTCAGCATGGTCGTGGCGCTGACACGCCGACGCCCGATGCTCCTCGTCGCGGCTCGTGCGCGTCTCCGAAGAAGCACGCGGAGTCCGATGGGCGGCTGAAACGCGCGTCCGATCGATCGCTCCAGTGGGTCATCGGCCCGGCCGTGGAGCACGGTGGTGATGCTCGCCTCGCGGCGCTGGTCGGAGGCGTCGGCGTGAAGCTCACGCCCGTGGAGTTCTTCCCGATCGAGGACCGCAATCTTCATCGTGCAGACGTCTCGGCAGGGAGGGCGCGACCTTCGACTGGATGGACGCGCATGCATGAAGGAGGTCGAGGATACGCTGATGCCGCGCTCGCGCCCGAGCGGCGGAGACCATGATGGCCCGCGTCGCGCCTGGTCGCGGCGGCGTCGTCGGACGAGACGAACCTCCGGCATGATCATGTTTCCCGCTCGTTCCCCAGGACCAGCGCGACCGATCGCAGCAGCAGATCGTGGACCGACATCCGGAAAGTCGCTCGCGCAGATCACCGCGTTCCGCGCGACGCCGGTGCAGATGCCGACGGTCGGGCAGCGGCTTCAATCCAGCCGGTGCAGCTCAGGCTCCAGAACAGTGACTTCGATGCGCTCGCGAAGGAGAGCTCCCGATCTTCCTGAAGGCGGCGCGCGAGATCCCCGGGCTGACGTCGGTGAACGAGGATCTCGAGCCTCGATCGGCCCGAGCTGCGGTCTCGATCGATCGAGAGAAGGCGGCGGCGCTCGGCGTCCAGGCGAACGACGTCGCCCGACCCTCGAGGTGATGACGGGTGGCATCGAGATCTCGCAGTTCAAGCGGGGCGTGCGCGAGTTCAAGGTTCTGGCCGAGCTCGCGCGTTCGCAGCGCGACGACCCCGACGACGTGACGGGCATCTACGTCCGAGCCGGCGACGGGCGCAGTGGTGCCGCTGTCGAACCTCCTCCACGGCCGCGAGGGCACGGGACCCGCCACGCGCTACCACTACGACCGATCGCCGTCGGCAACCATCAGCGCGAACCTCGATGGCATCAGCATGGGCGAGGGCATCGACCGGATCCGGAAGCTCGCGGAGGAAACACTTACTCCCTGGGTTCCGACCGCGCTCTGCCGGTCAATCGAAGGACTCTCGCGGAAGGCACGTCCGCGCTCGCAGCAGCTCTTCTTCCTGTCGCCCCTGTTCGTCTTCCTGCTGCTCTGCGGCGCAGTTCGATTCGTTCCTGGCGCCGATCTCGATCCTGCTCGCCGTCCCGCTCGCGCTGCATGGCGCGCCTTCGCCGCGCTCCTGATCACGGGCCTCGACGCTGTCGTTCTTCGCGCAGGTGGGCCTCATCCTGCTCGTCGGGCCTGTCACGAAGAACGGGCATCCTGATCGTCCGAGTACGCGCAGCAGGTGCAGAAGGCGGAGGGACCTCGGCCCGATGGAGGCCGCGGGAGAAGGGAACGCTCCTCCGGTTCCGGCCGATCCTCGCGACCGTCGGTGGCGACGATCGGCGGCGCCATTCCGATCAGCCTGAGGGTTGTCGGGGACGAGCCGCACGGGCCTGGGCATCGCCGTCGTCGGCGGCATGCTGGACGGCGACGGCGCTCACGCTCTACGTCACGCCCGTCGTGTACGCGACGCTCGCGTCGTTGCGGCTGCGACGCCGCACGGTGGAGGTGGCGGCGAAGGTGGCCCTCCGGCGCCTCTCGTCCTCGGCCACGCGGGGCGGCGCGAGCCGAGGCGCTCACCCTCGGCAGCGCGCTCGCGACGGCGCTCGAGCAGAACATCGACATCCAGACTGCGGAGGCCTACGTCGACAGCGCCGCCGAAGCGAACCACGATGCGGTGCGGGCCGCGGCGCCTCCCCAGCGCTCGCATCGACGGGGCGGCGTTCGTCGCGAACGAGGCGCAAGCAGGCCTGAACAGGAGCGGGGCAGGGGGCGCAACGCGTACGCCCAGCTGGACGTGCCCTTGCTCGCGCTTCCAGTCTGACGCTCACCCGTGCGGCTCGCTACGATGCACTGGCGGCGCAATCGGATCGCGACGTGCGGTGGAGAGCGCGCTCGCCGAGGTCGCTTCGAGCGCTTCGTCGTGCTCCAGCAGGCACGCGAAGCGGTGATCGCGGCACAGGCCCAGTACGACGCCGCCACGCGGCTCTGCCGATCTGGCGGCGAGCCGCGTGAGGTGGGCGCGGCGCCAGCGATCGATCGCACGCGTGCGCAGCTCGAGCTCAAACAGGCGGAGGCACGACGAGATCGCTGCACAGACGATCGAGTACGGCGCAGGCCTCCGATCCTCGGCGAACGAGCTGGGGGTCGACATCGCCGGCGGTCGACGTCGTGGCGGCCGCCGCGCCTCTGGTCGAGCCGGAGGCGCTGCCCTCGGACGCCGAGCTCGAGACGGCCCTGAGCGGCGCGCGAGACACGCGACCGGAGATCGTCGCCGCGAGGCGCGTTCCCGGAGTCCGGCGGAAGCGCAACGGCGCGCCGCGAACCCTCGGGAGGGCGCCCACGCTCGGGGCGTACGGAAAGGCCGGCGCGTTGACGGACCTCGAGGGCTATCCAGCCGCCCCGCTCCTCGAAGCCGGACTCGTGGCCACCGTTCCCCTGTTCGAGGGTGGCGGACGCAACGCGCTCGTGCGGCAGTCCAGTGCATTGAGGCGAAGCCGACGCGTCGCCCTCGCCACACCCGCGGAGCGCGACGTCGAGGTCGGCCGTCCGCCTCGCGCTCCGCCGCGCTCGCGATCAGGCGCGTGAACCCTCGACGTCGCTCTCGACGCCACGGCCCTCGCGAGGGAGGAGCTGGAGCGCGCCGAGGCGCTCTACCGTGCGGGCTCGGGCGACAACCTCGCTGGGTGACGCAAGGCCCAGGCGTCGGTCGCGGATGCGGGATCGCGCACCGTGTGTTCGCGCTGGCGGGCTACAACCCGGCCGTCGTGGATTGGTACGTGTCGCGCGGACAGCTCCGCACGCTCGCTACGCGCTGAAGTCTCCTCCACCGCTGCGGGCGGTTCTCTGCGAAGGATCACCGCGCGGCGGCCCTGGCTGGCGAGGCGACGGCCACCGTGGGCCAGCCGTGTTGTCGATCTCGCGGGGTCGCAGATGACCCCGCCGTTCAGCAACGCCTGGTGCGCGAACTCAGAGGCTGCGGCCAACCACCGGGGTTCGACGACGAATCGTTGTCGAACTGAGCGGGTCATCCACGACCCGTGACTCTGGCAACCCGCCAATGGGTGTCAGCCTCCGCGACCACCGTTCCGACATAGTCAGGCAGCAACCCCGCTCGGCCCTCATCGAGCCCAATGGAACAGCGCGTGCGCCGCTCTGTCCATCACGCCAGGGCGAGCTTTGCCGCGAGCGCCGCGTCGCGATGGTCCTTCGACCACGGCGGGCCGAGTCCCTTGCCGAGCGCCTTCGCCCAGGCGTCCGGGTCGCCAGAGCGCGCAGCGCGTCCGACCTTCAGCTGCTTCGCGGCGATCCGCTGCACGGCGATGCGGCGCTCGGCCGCGACGGTCGCGAGGACGTCTCGGAAGAGCCTTCGCCCTCCGCGGTGTGGAGTGCGGCGTGCGACGCGAGGATCTCCTCGAGCGACGGCGGCGACGGAACGTTCCCGTGATGATGGCGCACTTCCCGACCGTGTGCTCCGACGTCATCGCATCGAACGCGGTGCGCGCACCCGCGAGCGCCCAGGTGCGGACCCGCTCTGGATGGTGGCGACCGGGTCCTTCGCCTCGACGGCCGCGTGGTGCGCGTGCACGCTGCCGCCGTGCATCGGACTTCCCATGTCGACGTGGAACCGCGCGAGCACCCGGTCGTCGTCCGATAGCAGCACCCCGCGGCCCATCCGGTGTGCACCGAGAGTCCCAGCGCCGTGCGCATCGCGCCTCCGCTTTCCGGGTCTGCCGCGCAGCGTAAGCTCGCTCGACGATGCTACCCGTCCCGCCCGCCGAGCGCGAATGACCGCCGACCCGCCTCGCCGCATCGGCGGTCGTCGGCGCGGGCGCCATCATGGTCGGCGTGATGATCGGGAGCGGCATCTACCGCACGCTGCCGATCATCGCGCAGCACTTGCTGAGTCCCGCGCGGATCCTCGTTGTGGGTCGCGGGCGCGCGCTTTCGCTCGCCGGTGCGCTCACCTACGCCGAGTCTCGCGTCGATGTACCCGCGCTCGGGCGGGGTGTACGTCTTCCTCCACCGAGGGCTCGGTCGCGCCGTCGCGTTCGTCTTCGGCTGGACGTACATGCTGATCACCAAGCCGCTTCGCGGCCGCGGGCATCGCGGTGGATCTTCAGCGAGACACCTCTTGGTACCCGGCGGGCTGCGCCAGGCGGATCACAGCGATCCAGGCGCTCGCCGTGAACGGGATCACGACGAGTCGCGCTGAGCTCGTGCTACGGCGATCAACGTGCGCGGGGTCGGAATCGCCACGAACATCGCCAAGGGGCTCACCGGCTTCTAACGATGATCGCGTCTCGCGGCGATCGTGCTGCTCGCTGTCGTGCCCTGGCAGGGCGACGCGCGGCACTTCAGGCCGCGCCTCCGCCTCGAGCCGATCCTCCGCGCGTTGGCTCCCGTGATGCTCGCGATCCTCTGGACGTACGACGGCTGGAGCGACGTCGGCGCCGATCGCGGGCGAGATCGAGCAGCCGCACGAAGCAACATCCCGCGCGCGTCTTCGTCCTCGGCACGGCGAGCGTGACGGCGTCTCTACGTCGCGGTCGAACGCCGTCGTACATCTGGCTGGTGCCGCTGCTCTGAGATGAGGGACCTCGACACGCGTCGCGCCGCTCGTCATGCACCGCTTGCTCGGGCCCGCACCGGCGGCGGCGGCCGTCACTGGCGATCATCATCTCGTCTCGACGATCGGCGCCTCGCACGCGTCCGTCCTCACCGGGTGCGCGAGTCACTTTCCGCGCAGGCTCGCGACGGGCTCTCTTCCGCTTCCTCGGTCGGATCCATCCGCGCTACGAGACGCCGGCGGTGTCGCTGTGGCTGCAGCTCAGTGCTGTCCTGCGTCGCGCTCTGGCATCCGATGCATGCTCGGTCGTGTCGAGGGCGGAGCCTCTTCCAGCAGCTCGCGGATGGGTTCATCTTCACGATGTGGATCTTCTACGGCCTCGCCGCGATCGCCATCTTCGTGCTGCGCGTCAAGGAGCCCGACGTGCACCGCCCGTACCGCTGCTGGGGCTACCCCGTGGTGCCGGGACTCTTCGTGCTGTGCAAGCGCCGGCATGACGGCGCTTCACGATCGCGGGCGACGTGACGGATCCGGCGTCGCGCGGATCAGAGCACGCTCCCCATGCTCGCGATCCTCGCGGCGGGGTTCCCGATGTACTTCGTGTGGCGGCGGTTCGTGCCCGAGGCGTCTGCAGTCAGTGGAGCAGGCTGCCGTTGCAGTTCTCGTCGATCGAGCTGAAAAGGATCCCGCCCGCGTCGGGATTGATGGCGGCGTTGCCGTCGTCGCAGTCGGTGCCTCCCGGGTACTCCGTCGAGGACCGGAACCCGTCGCCGTCCGCATCCCAGTCGTCCGCGTCGTCGCAGTTCGCGTCGACGCCGTCGTACCAATCATCCGGGGCGCTGACGTAGACATCGGGGTTGGTGTCTCGTCACAGTCCGTGCCGCCCCAGCTGTCGGAGTCGTCGCCGTCGAAGTCGCGGTCGTAGTCCGACAGCTCGTCGCAGTTCTCGTCGAACCCGCTGTACCAACTCTCCACGGCGCCGGGATGCGTGCCGGAGGCGGCGGCGTCGTCCGCAGTCGGTGTGATCCGCCACCGTACCCGAGGGTGCGACGGTGGCGTTCGTGGGACTCGCGATCGCGTCGCCGTAGTGATCGCCGTCGTCGTCGGGGTACCACGCCGTCTTGCTGTCCGGGTCGGTGAACTCCGCTCGTCGTCTCCGACGAGCCCATTGCAGTTCATGTCCGTGTCGGTGTCGTTGCACTCTTCCGTGGCGCCCCGGGTTGATCGCCGGGTCGGCGTCATTGCAGTCGTCGCACCCTGCGTCATACCCGTCGAGATCGTTGTCCACTTTGCCCGTCGATCCGTCCGCAGTTGTAGTCCTCCGTCTCCCCGCACTCGTCCGCGTAGGGATTGGTGCGCGCCGTCGTCGTCGTGGCAGTCCCCACCGCGGTCCACGTAGACCTTGCCGTCGTCCGGCGGCTCGCACGACTCTCCTTCGCCCGCGCCGCCGTACGTGCCGCCGTCTCCGTCGACGTACCGAGGCCTTCGATCGATCGCGTCGTTCTCGTCGTCGACGCAGTTATCGTCGCGACCGCTGCACACCCTCGATCGCGTCAGGATTCACCGTGGCGTCGAGGTCGTCGCAGTCGGTCGCGTCGGAGCTCGTGCCCGAACGGTGCGCTGCACGCGACGACGGCCGTGCCTGCTGGCGTCGCCGAATCCGTCGTTGTCCTCGTCCTGGTAGGTACAGCTCGCCGTCGAGCGAGCCGTCGGCGTCGTCGACGGAGCTCGTCGCAGTCGTCGTCGTAGCCATTGCGTAGACCTCGGCGCCGTCCGGGTTCACGGCTGCGTCGGAATCGTCGCAGTCGCCGGCCGCGGCGGCGTAGCCCTCCGGCGGCTCGCAGCCCGGCGCGACCTTTGCGACGGTGTCGAGCCCGTAGCCGTCGCCGTCGGCGTCGCCGTACCAGGTCGAGTTCTCGAGGTCGTCGTCGAAGTCGACGGGGCCGTCGCAGTCGTCGTCGATCCCGTTGCAGAGCTCGGCGACGCCGGGGTTCACGAGCGCATTGTCGTCGTCGCAATCGCCCTCTCCAACACGCTGTCCCTTCGGGGCGCGCACGGCCTCGGACCGCCTCGCCCCCACGTCGTCGTGATCGAGATCCAGGTAGAAGGTAGTCGCCCTCCGGGTGCCTGGACGTCGTCGACGGTGCCGCTGCAGTCGTCGTCGATCCCGTTGCAAAGCTCCACGGCCTGGTCGTTCCGCGCCGGGTCCTCGTCGTCGCAGTCGGTGCCGCCCCATTGGGTCGCCTGGTCGCCGTCGCCGTCGCGATCCATCCGCTCGGCGCATCTCCGCGTCGGGTGATCGCGGCGCAGCCGGACATCAGGGCCCCATGTCAGCGCGAGGGGCATGGAGGGTATTATCCCCCACCGCGCACACCCCAGTCAGCCGGGACGACCGTGTTCTTGAAGGTCGGCGACATCGTGGACCGCTACGTCGTCGAGGATCTCGTCGCGGAGGGCGGAACCGCAGCGATCTACCGCGTCGCCACGCGCAGCTCGGCTCGCTCCACGCGCTCAAAGGTGCTCCGCGTGGTGTTCGATTCACTCCGCCAGCGGACGGTGACCGAGGGGCGCATCCAGGCGCGCATCCGGCACCCGAATCTCGTGCCCGTGACCGACATCATCTCGATCCACCGACGTCCCGGCGCTGGTCATGGACTTCGTCGACGGTCCCACCTCGAGGACTGGCTCACGTCGGGGAGCGCCCGCTCGACCAGCTCGACGCGATCGCGCCGGGGAATCCTCAGAGGGTCGCGTTTGCCCACGAGTCCGGCCTCGTGCACCGCGACCTGAAGCCGTCGAACGTGATCCTGGCGCGCGACGGAATCCGCTTCGTCCCGCGGATCGTCGATTTCGGGCTCGCGAAGGCGGTCGACATCCAGCTCGACAACGCGATCTCGGTCCGGCGCAACGATGTGGGCATCGCTGCGAGTAGCACGGCGCCCGAGCAGATCGTCGATTCGAAGAACGTCGACGCGCGCGCCGACCTCTACTCGGTGGCGGCGATGCTGCTACGAGGCGCTGGTCGGGAACGACGTCTGTACTCTGGCGCGAACCTCGTCGAGCGTCATGCGCGGCGCGTTGGTCGACGACTATCTCGAGTCTCGCGTCGCTCCGTCCCGACCTCGAGCCGCGGTTGATCGAAGCGGTCACGGCGGGGCTGCGCGGCAAAGCCCGGCGGATCGCGTTCCGACCGCCCGGGCGCTGCCCAGGCGTTGTGGGTGGGGAATCCCCGGTCGTGCTCCCGAGAGACGCGGTGCTGTGGGGCGGCGAGCCGGCGCCCCTCCGCCGCCCGAGCGGACGCTCGTTCCCCTTCGGTCGTCGCCGCGACGATGCCCGAGTGGACGTCCAGTGCGCCGCCCCGACCCCAGACCTCAGGGCCGCCCCGTCCCAAACGCCGCAGCGCACCCGGAGCTGGGCGCCGTGGCTCGAGCTCGGCAGTGACCGTCGGGCCTTCGTGCTCGTCTTGTGGCGGATGCTCGCGACGCCGGATCCGGCCCCCGCGCCGCAGGTCGCTGTCCCCGAGGTGCTCGCCGAGGCGGCCCCGCACGGCGCCGGAACCCCCGTGGTGGCCGAGGCTCCGCCGCCCGAGGCGAAGCCAGCAACCGTCGCCCGAGAAGCGCCCGGCGGAAACCCAAGGCACCGGTCGTCGAGGTGACTCCGTCGCCCCCGCCCGAGACGAAGACCGCAGCGGGGCCCAACGTCACGATCGACGGCGTGGAACGGAGCTATTTGCGCGACACGTCGGGAAGACGTGGCCTCCTTCCCGCGTCCGTGCCGGCTTGGGTCGGTACCAGCTCTACGTCTTCTGGGATCCCGACAAGGCCGACGCGCGACCAAGAACGTGACGGTCGACGGGGCCGTGACGATCCACTGCGTGCCGAACCTGCGGATGTGCCCAGTGATGGCCGTTTTCGTATACTCGCGCCGTGCTCGCACTCAGCCTGCCGCTTCGCCGCCGCGGCGGCCGCTCCTGCCGCGTGTCCAGCGCCGCTCGCGCCGGCCGCGCTCGAGCGAGCCTTCGCGAGGCGGAATCCGCCTGGAGCGCCTCGACGTGCAGCGCTTCGACGGCGTGATGGACTCCGGTCGCGCTCACCGCTCCCCTGCCTCGACGCCGATCGTCACCCCCTCGCGTCGCTTCGCGCTACCACCCGCTCCAGGGACTGCGGCTCTACGCCGCCGGGTGACGAGCGGCGCGCCGTGCTCGCCTTCGCCGCCGCGCGATGGGCCGACCGCGATGCCACCGATCTCGGTGGCACTCGTGCCCGAGGGACACGCGATCCGCGAGCTCTTCGCTTCGCTTCCGATCGACGGCGCCGACACGGGAGCCGCTGCCCACGCCGCGCGGGGTGCGACTCGTCCTCGACCGGGACCGAGCGCTCGGTCCGGCCGCACGACTGGCCGACCCTGTTCCAGATCGAGGGCAGCGACGTGGAAACGGTCTACCTCGCCGCCCGGCGAGCCTACGCCGGTCTACCCGGCGGTCGATCCGCCGGTCGAGGCGCTGCCGTTCGTCCACTCGACGCCCCAGCTCGTCTTCCCCTCGGCACGCGGGCGCCGTGCCGCCAGGTGGTCGCAGGTGTGTTCTACGCACTGGCGGGGAGCTCGGCGCAGACCTTCCAGGCGGACCAGCCGAGCTGGGATCGCGCGGATCTCGAGGCCCAGCGGGCGCAGACGCAACACGTGGGCCGCGGCGTCGGGCGTGGCGGGCGGCGTGCCGTGGGCGGCCTGACCTCGGCGCGATCTCCGGCCGGTGGTGAGGGCTTAGTCGCCCAGGGACCATCCACCGGGTGTGGTTGTCGAAATAGCGTTTCGCCCGGACCGTAGGCCGGGCCCGCTGCACGGAGAGCGTCCCATGCCTGCGCTCGTGATCGCCGCCTCCCATTTGCGGAAGACGTACCGGTCGGGCGACCAGGACCTCCACGCGCTCCGACGACCTCTCCGCTCGACGTTCGCGGAGGGCGAGTACGCGGCCATCATGGGGGCGTCGGGCCCCGGCAAGTCGACGCTGATGAACATCCTGGGCGCGCTCGATCGCCCGACGACGGGCAGCTACTCTGCTCGACGGCGAGCCTGTCGCCGAGATGAGCGACAAGCAGCCTCAGCTCGCTGCGCAACCCGGAAGATCGGCTTCGCCTCCAGAGCTTCAATCTCCTGCCGCGCCTCGACGCCGTCGAGAACGTGGAGGTTCCGTCTCGTCTACGCCCGCGTATCGCCGAACGAGCGGCACGCGCGCGCCCGCGCGAGCGCTCGAGCGCGTTGGGCTGGGCGAGCGGATGCACCACCGCCCCACGGAGCCTCGGGCGGCCAACAGCAGCGCGTGCGCGATCGCGCGCGCGCTGGTCACGGAGCCGCGGCTCCTCCTCGCCGACGAGCCCACGGGTGCGCTCGACAGCGACACCACGCAGCAGATCCTCGCGCTGCTCGACGATTCACACGCCCAGGGAAACACCATTCTCGTCGTCACGCACGAGGATCGAGGTCGCGGCGCGCGCGCGCCGGATCGTCTGGGTGCGGGACGGGAAGGTGGGTCGCGGATGGCGATCCCGCATCGGTGCTGGAGAAGCGTCGCGCCGAACCTCTCACCGCTGGGATGCACGCATGAAGCTCGCGCTCTGTTCCTCGCCTGCCCACATCGGCGCCAGCTCGGGCGACGATCTCGACGAGAACCTGATCCGCAAGGTCGAGCGGGGCGATATCGTCGACCAGGTGTCCGAGTCGGGCAAGATCGCGCCGAGTTCGACGTCGACATCAGAGACGAAGGTCTCGGGAGAGGTCGAAGCCGTCCACGTCGAGGAAGGCCAGACCGTCGCCAAGGGCGACCCTCTACGAGATCGTCGACACGACTACGCGCGCGAGGTGAGCCCCGCTCGACGTCGCGGTGCGCCAGGCGCAGCTCCACGTCCGAGCAGCGCCGCCGCCGATCTCGGGCGGATGGCGCAGGCGCACGACAACCATGCCGTCTCCGAGGCGGAGTTCGATCGCGCCGAGCGCGAGGTGCGAGCTCGCGAAGGTCGAGCTCGCGAGACCGCCGCGTGCAGCGGAGCGGCGGTCTGGACCGCCTCGACTACACGCACATCACGGCACCGATCGACAGCGTCGTCATCGTGCGGAACGTCGAGCCCGGCGAGGTCGTGACCGCAGGCGTGTCGTCGGTCGTCGACGGCAAGCCTGATCTCACCATCGCGCAGATCGACCGGCTGCTGCTCGAGATCGATCTGCAACCAGGTCGACGTCGCGAAGGTCGCGGACGGGACAGAAGTGCCGCATCGATCTCGACGCCTACCCGGGCGTCGAGGTGCCCGGGGACCGTCGCCAGATCGCCGCCGCCGGACACACCGACAGCGCTCGCGGCATCGACGTCTTCACGGTGAAGGTCGAGGTCGATCCGTCGCAGGCCGAGGTGGAGATCAAGCCCGGCATGACGGCCGAGGTCCACATCGCGATCGGCGACTACGCGGATCTGGTGAAGCTCCCGCGGAGACGGTCTTCGAGGAGGACGGCAAGAGCTGCGTCTACGCTCGTGAAGGACGAGGACGGGAAGAAGGTGAAGTCGAAGACGGAGGTGACGATCGGTCACCGCACCGACCGCGAGGTGGAGATCAAGTCGGGCGTCGCGGGAGGGCGATCAGTTCTACGCGCAGGCGACGTGAAGGACATGAAGGCGGAAATCAACTGATGCTGGAGAGCGCGCGACTGCGCGTTCCGCACGTTGCGCGGACACCTCTTCCGCACGTTCCTCACCATGCTTTCCGTCACGATCGGCGCGTTCTCGATCGTGGTCGATGCTGTCGCTCGCGCAATCGGGGCAGGGCACCCTGTCCAAGGCGGTCGAGGAGATCGGGGGATGCGGCTGGTGCTGTGGATTCCTTCCGACGACGCGCGCCAGCGTGACTCGCGCACGACAAGGCGGTTCTACGATCGCGGGTCCACGCAGGCGGATCTCCGAGCGCCCTGCCGAGGGTGCCGTACCTCGAGAAGGTCACGAGCGAGTCGCAGCACGGAACCGAGCGCGTGTACGCGCAGGCGGACAACGCCTGCAAGGCCGACGTCGTCGGAATGCAGGCCGGGCTCCTCGACGTGCTGAGCTGGAAGCTCGCCGACGGGACGCGCGATCGACGACGCAGGACAACGTCGAGAAGCAGCGCGTCGCCGTGCTCACGGAAGAGCTCGCGCGGAGCCTCTTCCCCGATTGGGACCTCGCCGCCGTCGTCGGCCAGACGGTGTTCGTCCGCCAGAAGCCGTACGTCGTCGTGGGCGTGCTGGAGCAGCGCGGACATGATGGGCGTGCAGTTCGGGCTTCTCTGGCAGACCACGGTGTTCATCCCGCAGATCACGGCGGAGAAGCGCGACGGCTGGCCTGAGGACGCGAAGTTCTTCATCGGGCTGACGACCGATCCCGCGAAGAACGACACGGTCACGGCAGCTCGCCAACAAGGCGCTCCTCGTGAACCACCGCGGGCGTCGAGGACTTCCAGTCGCTCGACTTCAGCGGCTTCCCTCGAGAAGTTCTACTCCTTCTTCCGGATCCTCGACGCGATCGTGGCGCTACATCGCCGGCATCAGCCTGTTCGCTGGCGGAATCGGCGTCGATGAACATCATGCTCGTCTCGGTCTCCGAGCGGATCCGGGAGATCGGGATCCGTCGATCGGTCGGCGCCTCGCAGGCGCGACATCCTGAGTCAGTTCCTGCTCGAGGCCTGCACGCTCTCGTTCACGGGCGGGCTCTTGGGCGTCGGGCTCGGCCTCGGCGTGGTTGCGATCGTGAATCCGATCATCCGCCACTTCCTCGACTCGTGGATGGGGATGTTCAGCGTGGTCGGGCGTCGTGCTCGCGCTCGGCGTGACCGGAGCGATCGGCATGCTGTTCGGCGTCGTGCCCGGCGTGGCGCGCGTCGCGGTTCGACATCGTCGAGTGCCTGCAGGAGCGTGCGGTGACGGGCCACCTGCGCGACGGCGCTCGATCTGTTCCGCACCCAGAAGGTCGCGGTTCCTCCTGACCGTGTCCGGGATCGTCGTCGGCGTCGCGAGCCTGCGTCGTCGATGGCGAGCCTGCTCGAGATCGGCGGCCGGACGCTGGCCCGCGCGAGCGGACAGGCGACCGGCGACGACGTCATCACGGTGAGCGACGACTGGGACGCGATCAGCAACAATCCCGACGCGAAGCGCATCGGCTGCGACGATCGCGACGCGCTGCCGGACTCCACGCTCCTCCCCGGTGGCACGACCGTGACGGCGACGTACGGCATGGACATGCAGCAAGGCGACGCGACGAAGGAAAGCGTTCGACGCGATCGCGATCGGGGTCGGGGCGGAAGCGTTCGACGTGTACCAGCTCGAGCCTCGCGCGCGGCCGGGTTCGTCGCGTCCGAGTACGACGGCGCTCGGCGCGTCGCGATCGTCGGCTCGAAGGTGCGCGACGGCGCTCGTGTCCCCGGCGACACGATCCGCGTCGAGGGCAGTCCGTTCACTGTCGTCGGCGTCATGAAGGAGAAGCCCGAGATGGGCCCGGGCGGACCCTGGAGCTGGAACAACCGATCCTTCCCGCGCGGACGTCACAACCTGTCGCTTCGATCCGAGCGAACGGCCGTCGAACATCGTCGTGAAGGTCACGCCCCGACGGCTACGAAGGCAATGTTGAAGGACTACGTGCTCGGCGTGCGCGACGTCGTGAGCACCATCCTGATGCGCGGTCGCAACGACGCAGAGCTTCGAGCTGGGCGGCGTCGAGCGACAACTCGGGAACGGAGGCGCTCGTCTTCGCCACCATCCACGCGCTCCTCTACCTCACGACGCCTGTTCAGCATGCTCGTCGGCGCCATCAACATCATGAACATCATGCTCGTGACCGTGACCGAGCGGACGCGCGAGATCGGCGTGCGGCGCGCGCTGGGCGCCACGCGCAACGACATCGTCGGACAGTTCCTCGCGGAGACGATCGCCGTGACCCTGTCGGCGCCGTCGTCGGCCTCGCGCTCGCGATGGTGCTCCTGGCACTCGCGACGCTCGGGCTCGACCACTGGGTCGGGGACTGGCCGTTCCACGTGGAGACCTGGTCGATCGGCGCAGCGCATCGCGCTGTCCTCCGATCATCGGCGTCGGGTTCGGTCTCTACCCGGCCTGATCGCGTCGCGCTCGGATCCCGTGGAGGCTCTGCGCTTCGAGTGACGATACGGACAGGAGTCCGGAGGGTCCATGCGCATCGCGGTTCTCGGCACGGGCATGGTGGGCAAGACGATCGGCCCGAAGCTCGTCTCGATCGGCCACGAGGTGAGGATGGGGAGCCGCAGCAGCGACAAGGCGGCGGCTTGGTCGAAGGAGGCCGGACGCGGCGCTTCGCACGGCACGTCTCGCCGATGCGGCGGCGTTCGCGGAGGCGGCGTTCAACTGCACGTCGGGCGTCGGCTCGCTCGAGGCCCTCGAGGCGGCTGGACGCCAGAACCTCGCGGGAAAGATCCTGCTCGACGTCTCGAACCCGCTCGAGTTCTCGAAGGGGATGCCCCCGACGCTGACGATCTCCAACACGGGACTCGTTGGGCGAAGCGATCCAGCGCCAGCTGCCCGACGTGCGGGTCGTCAAGACGCTCAACACGATGAACTGCCGGGTCATGGTCGACCCGGCGCGGGTCACGGGCGAGCACGACGTGTTCGTCGCCGGGAACGATCCCGAAGCCCGCGCGCAGGTCGCGCGACGGCTGAAGGAGTGGTTCGGCTGGAAGGCACCCATCGATCTCGGCGACATCACGGCCTCGCGCGGGCTCGAGATGTGGCTCCCGCTCTGGATCCGCATCACGGGCAGCCTGGAAGACAGCGCGACTTCAACCTGCGAATCGTGCGCTGAGCAGCGAAACGGCTCCGATGGTCGCCCATCGGAGCCGTCGATCCTTCACTCGGCGGCTACTTCGGGCCGCACGTCGGGTAGAGCTCGTCCTCGTCGAGATCCGTGCCGTCGGCAGATCAGCGCGACGATCGCGGGATCGATGTCGTAGTGACCGCTGCAGTACATCTCCTCGTCGGAGATGACGGAGCAGCCGGGGTACATCGTCGCCCTCGTCGGTGCAGACGCTGCCGTCCATCATGATGCACGAATCGGACATCGTCCAACCGGTGTGGATCGGCACTGGAACCAGCCGTGCGAGTCCATGTCGATGAGGTCCTCGATCCGACCTCGTTGCCATCCTCGTCGTACGCCAGATCGTAGGCGGTGATCTCGACCGTGTAGTCCGGCGATGTCCTCCGTCACGATGTCCGCGCACTGCCGCCACAGCCGGTGGCCGGACTCGTAGCCGACGAGCTCGATGTCTCCGACGTCGATGTCGAAGAAGTCGTGACCTTTGGTCAGGTTCGTGAAGTCGAACTCGATCGGATCGTCGTCGGGATCCCAACCGGTCGCGCAGATCTGCGACCGTCCCGCACTGGTTGTCGAACTTGTTCTCGATGTCGGGAACGACGGTCGGCGGCGTGTTGGTCATCACGAGCGCATCGATGGCACCGACGAGATCACCCCGCACCGCGAGATGAGCGTCACTTCTGTGGTGTAGCCGCCCTCGACCTCGAGCTTGTCCGACTTCGCCGTGCTGCAGTCGCACGACGCCTCGAACTCGTCGCCAGTCGATCGACGACACCGGCGTCGCCGTCACTTTGTAGCAACCTGGATCGAGCGCGATGAAGAAGTCGGCGCCCAGATGCGCGGAGTCCGCATCGAACGGAGCGTCCTCGAGGAACTCGATCCGACCCGGGAACACCGTGTCGTCGAGCTTCACGTTCTCGGCATACCAAAATCTTCATACGGACCGCCGCTGGCACGCCTTCGCGTTCCACCTCGAAGTGGAACCCGACGACGTCCGTGTCGGTGCCGAGCGAGACGGTGAGCTTCGCGCCCGTTTCGCCGCTCGGCGCCGTCTGCTGGGTCGCGGATCGCCACTTCCGAGGATGCCGGTGCTGCAACCGGCAAGCAGAAGGGGAACAAGTGATCTTTCGCAAACATGGTCTGTCACTCCTGGGCCCAAATTGGGGATGTACCGGCGCACGAGCGCGCAGCAGCGCCGCGCTCCCGGGGACGGGGGCCCGCGTCTTCCGTTTTTACGTGGAGCAAGCGCTACAAAAGAGGGGGGATTTGCGCTCGGTCCGGTGAGTTCCTTTACGGACATCCGGAGGGGGGTCAAAGCAAATCGACCCGCCCGTGTGACAAGTATGAAACGCGAATAACAAACGGATGTATGGCCACTTTCACGGTGCCCGTCACCAGGTTCGCGATCGCTACGGGATGGGGCAGCTGGAAGTGGAGGGTTCTGGAGTGGGGTCCGGATCGGATTCGGGCTCGCGGTTCCGGGCTCGATTAGGCACCGGATTGGAGTCCGGCACCGGCGTCGGGGCGCGGCTCCGGAATCGGGTTGGCGGGGGCAGGCGGCGGCTGCTTCGTGACACGCCGCCAGTCAGGGAGAGAAGACAGGAGAGCTCGGCATGGATCCTCGCGATCGATGCCTGACCCTGGGGCGAAGTCGGCGCGACGACCGGGTCCGACGGTCAGCGCGGCGCGAAGAGGTCGAGCGTCCGACCTAGTCCGCCGCCTTCGTGCCCGACGGAGCCACTGCTCTCGCCATGCCGCCGCCGTAGCCCGCGAGATCGCCGTTCGATCCCACGATGCGGTGGCACGGCACGATGATCGGGAGTGGGGTTCCGGCCGTTCGCCGCGCCGACCGCGCGCACCGCCGCGGCGACCTGATCGCTCGCGCGACGGCCGCTGTAGCTCGACCGTTCCGTACGGAACGCGAGAGAGCGCTTCCCAGACGCGGTGCTGGAATGCGTGCCGACCGGTGCGAGCTTCACCGTGGAACGTGCGGCGCCCACCGCCGAAGTACCGACGAGCTCGTGCGCCCGCCTGGTCGAGGATCGGTGCGACGGAGACGCTCGGCCTCGGGCCGCGCGTCGAACTCGATCGCCACGAGCGTCGTCGGCCTGCGACGAGTCGCAGCGGGCCGATGGGGGTCTCGACGACGCGCGAAGGCATCTGCCTCTCTACCGCGCTCGGCGCCCGATGCAGCTACGTTCCGGCGGAATGGGAACCGTGCGCCTGTGCTCTGATCGATGGCGATCTTCTGCAGTGGTCGCCGGCGCGCTGCCGACTTCGCGAAGATGGACTACTGCCTGCCGCTGATGCACGCCGCAGCTCCTGCGGCACCGCGAGGCTGCGCGATCGTCTCCGGGATCGCCGAGATCGTGCTCGGGATCGCCGTGCTCGTTCCCGCGACCCGGGTCTGGGCCGCGTGGAGCTCGTCGCACTCTCGTCGCGGTCGTTCCTCCGGCCAACATGCTACGGTGCCGTCGCGCGCGTGCCCCGCACGGCGGACTGCGCGCGGCTCCGCCCAGGCGTGTCTCATCGCTGGGCGTAGGGTGGTACACGCGGCCGTGAGCGCATCCCGAGTAGGAGGGCGGATGCGAGATCCGCCCTGCGACGCTCCGACGACGCTCGACACGATCGTCGCGCACAACCTCGCCATGGCGCCTGAGACCGAGGACGGTGCCTCGCGCTGGCCGTAGCGCGGCGCGGCGTCGAGTGCGCCGTGCTGGCCGGTCGCGTCGACGCGTTCTACCGGCTGGCGCAGGAATCGGACGACGGGCGCGGTGATCGGTCAGCCTCATGATCACGCGCGAGTGGAGCGACTGGCGGGAACGCCTTCGCGTGGAGTGGACCAGCTCGTCGTACGTGCCGCCTGACGCGCGCGGGCGCGGGCGGGCTCGAGCGCGCTCTACGAGCACATGCCCGCGCCGAAGCCGTGGCAGCGGGCGCCGGCGGGCCTTCGGCTCTACGTCGACCATGCGGAACACGCGGGCGCGCGCCGTGTACGAGCGGCTCGGCATGCGCGGCGACCACTACCAGGTGTTCGAGGCGATGTTCGAAAGCAGCTGACGAACGAAAAGAGCGCGAGCCGAGGCCCGCGCTCCGATGGGTTCGAGGGTCTACCAGCGATCGCGACGATCGCGGCCACCGCCGCCACCGCCACCACCACCGCCACCACCGCGCGGTCCGCCGCCGCCGCCACCGCCGCCAATGCGCCGCCTTCGCGCTCACGGGCGACACTGACGCGGGATCGTGCGGCCGTCGAGGACGGTCGAGTCCATGGCCTGATCGCGGTCTGCGCCATCTCGGCGGGACTCCATGGTCACGAAGCCGAATCCGCGGGAACGGTCGGTGTCGCGGTCCATGACGACGCTCGCCTGGGTCACGGTGCCGGGGCCTGAAAGCCTGGCGAAGCATCTCATCATCGGTGTTCCAGCTGAGACCACCTACGAACAGCTTGGTTACTCATTTCTCTTTCTCTCTCTCTTCTTCTTCTTCGACCGGTCCAGGGACCGACCGAGGTGCGGCTGTTGCCGCAGGACTGCCCGGCCGACGTGGCCGGGCATCGGCACCACCCGTCGATACAGCAAGAACGCCGGACCCCCGAGTGGAACCAGCTGGCGCGTAACGGAGCCGAGCGGCCCTGGCAAACCCGGCGGATCATCAGGATGGCGTGCCAGGCCGCTCCCAGGGCCCGCTCGACCCCGCGTGGAGCCCGCGCCCCGCCGCCAGCGCCGCTTCCGACCACCGACGATGAGGTCCCCGGACCAGATCAGGTCGACGTCCTGACCCCCGCGATCGCCTCCAGCAGTGCCTGGGCCTCCGGTTGCCGCAGCCAGGACTCGGCCGTGCTCCAGTCGCTCACGTCGCGCGGAGAAGAAGGTCCGCGCGATCGCACCGCTCGAAATCTCCTGGCCGCCGCCCGAGAGCGCGGCGGAGCCCGAGGCGCACGGTGCGCCGACGCGGTCCACGTTCATCGCGGGCCGGCTGGTTCCATCCGGCGGCGTGTAGGGCTCGGCGATGATCGGCCAGCTCATTCCAAGGGCCTGCTGGAACAGCTCTTTCAGCTCGTCGTTGTCGGCGTAGAGCTCGTCCACGAGCGGCGACGCGATCAGGACTCTCGACCAGGAACGGCGCGAGCTGCGCCGACGGCCGGCGCGGTCCGGAAGCGGGCGAGCAACGGCGGCGACCAGCGCCTCCTCGGTCGCGCCGTCTGCGAGGACGAGCCGCGCGTGCCTGCAGCGAGATCGTGGAGTGCGCGAGCGAGGGCGCGGTCGGCGAGACCTCAGTGGGAGGACCTATCGCACGGCGACGTCGGAAACCGTCCGGAGGCGTTTGGGGCCGGGCCATGCGCGCGCCTGACGAGGCGCTTCCGATCTCTTCCGCTGCTGCTCTTCGCCGTCGTCCTGGCCGTCGTCGGATACGGCGCGGCGCTCGATCGCGCGGGCGGTGGCGACCGAGCGATCGGCCGCACCCGAGGCGCCGGTGCCGGGCGGGATCCTGCCGGGCACCGGCTCTACATTGTGGTCCTCGATTCGCCTTCCCGTTCAGAGGTCGACGCGATCCCGGCGTCCGGTCGCTCGCCGAGCGGTCGTTCACCGCGACGATCCAGCCGTGCGTCGACAACTTCACGACCTCCTGCGTGCGCGAGGCGCTCACGGGTCGGTCGCGCGAGTCCGGTCCTCTCCGTGCTCGAGGACTTCACGTCCCTCGCCCCGACGTCGGCGCGAACCTCGTGTCGGACGCCAAGGCGGCCGGCATGCACACGGCGCTGGTGTCCGCCGGCAACCTGCGGAGCTGGACGAGTCGCGTCGACGACGACATCCGCGTGGACCGCGCGGAGAGACGACGCGCCGAAGTCGATATCGCGCTCGATGCGGCGCGCGCGACCACGACCTCGTGATCCATCACGGATCTCGCCTCGACATCGCCAGCCATCACAAGCGCACGCGCAAGGACCGCTACGAGCGGGCGCTCATCGAGACGAGCGAGTTCCTGGCGGGCCTCGAGGCCGGGCTTGCCGTCCGACATGGACCTGATCGTCACGGGCGATCACTTTGCCACGACAGGACGGACGGCACATCGAGGGCCTCGACGTGCCGACCTCGTCGCGGCGCGGACGAGCAATCTGGCGAATCGTCCACTCCCGAGGAACGTTTGCCCGTGACTGGCGCGCTTCCTCGCCGGAGCGGCCACCGGTCTCGCGAGCCCTTCGATGCGCGTCGAGCCGCGGTACCGCGAATGGCTCTCCGACGCCGTGGGGAGGGGCTTGGACGGTGGGCGCCACGCACGAGGAACGCGCCGACTGGCGTGGCATGGGTCTCGTCGTCGCCGCGGCGGTTCCTCGCCGGGATCGCGATGGCGGCGCTGCCCTCCCGATCGGTCCTGCGGCCATCGGTTGGGCCGCGCATCCGGGATCACGTTCCAGCAGTGGCTCGAGCCCGTGAGCCAGCGCGGCAACACCCAGGACCTGCGTCCGTACACCTGGGTGATTCCGGCGGCGATCGCGGCTTCGTGGATCCGGCGTCGGGATCCGCTCGGCGGGCGTGCCGCCGGTGGCACGGCGCTCCTCCTCGCGCTCTGGCCCGGACTGGCCCGCTACGCCGTCCCGCCGAACGCCCTCACCGCGCTGGTTCCCTATCATCGCCGTGCCTGCGCTCCTCTCGTGGTGCCAGCAGAGCTCACGCGACCGGGGGATCCTGCTCGTGCTCGCTGTCGCGCTGCTCTTCGCCGTCTGCGCGTTCGACACGAAACACGTTCCGCATCCGGCACTACCCGCTGCGCTTCCTCGGTCGTCGCGAGGCAATTGCGGCGGCGGCGGTGCTCGGGGGCCTGTCTACGCGCCTGCGTCGACCGTCTGCCGCTGCGCGTGCTGGGTGCCGCCGCATTCGTCGCGGTGGGATTGTCTCTTCCCTCCGATCCAGGCGCTCGTCTCGCCGCTGCTGGGCGCCTTCGCGCCTCGGACGGAGTCGCCGGCGAACGCTGATGGCTCTCGCACTGACGGCGAGCGCCATCGCGCTCCCGCCGCGAGACGCCGCCGGAATCCTGGGTCGTCGCGGCGTCGGGCTCGCTGCGGGCGCTGGCACGCTGGACGTGCCCGTGCGCTCCGCGGTCTGGACGGCGGCGTTGTGCTGGCGCTCGGCTCCTACCCGGCCTCGCCGTGGACGATGGGCCTGACGATCAGCGGGATCGACTTCGACTTCGCGCTCGACTGGCTTCCCGGTCGCTGGCACATGACGCTCTGGTGGGCCGTCGCGCTCGCGATGATCCTCAAGGTACTCCTGGCGCTCGTGCTGCCTCGACGGTGGCCACGCACGTCCTCGATCGGCGGATCGCGCGCATGGCGCTCGTCGCGGCCGCCGCGCGGCCGTTGTCCGGGCCGCGTCGACGGCGCTGCCGCGACGCTCTGGCTCGCGCCGGGCGGCGGATCGGCCGCACGTCGCGCGCATGCGCGTCATGCTCTTCGACGGGCTCTGTTGATCGTTCTCGCGCTCGCGTTCGGGGTCATGCAGGGGCGTTGGATGCGCCGCGCCCAGGCGCGGGGAGTCCCCCCTGCCGTTGCAGGCCGCGCGGTCGGCGCCCGGAGCGTGACGTCAGGCAGCGGGCCGATGGCCCGCCCGTCCGGCTGTCGTCGGAAACGAGCCGCACGTCGAGGAGCTCGAGCGCCCAGCCCCGCCCGTCGCGCTGGTTCACCTCGTCGAGGAGCCGGTGCCTGCACTTCGCCGAGCGGCTCCTCCCTCGAATGAGTGCCGCGAGAGTCGAGGCCCGCCTTCGGGCCCTCGACGATCTCGTCGACGACGCCGGGGCCCGCGAGCCGCGCGACGGCGGCCGCGCTCCACCGGCGCGGCGACGACGAGGCGCCGTGGGCGGCCGCAGCGGATCGCCCGTGCCGCGGCGGCGACAAGGATCGCGGGATGGGGAGGCCGTCGTCGACGAGGACGACCGAATGGCCCTCGACGCCGGCGAAGATCGTGTCGCGGGTGAGCTCGTGGGGATCGATGCGAAGGAGGACGCGGCCCGGGAGGTACGCCAGCGGAAAGTGCGACCTCCACCGCGCCCGGCTGAGCACGACGACGATCGCGTCGATCGCCTGGCCTCCCATCCGGAAGTGGAGCTCCTCGCCTTCCTGGTGGCGGTCGGCGATCGCGTGAGCCGTAGAGTCTGCGTTTGGCCATGGGCACCTCCGCGCGGCCTGTCGCAAAGGCGATGCCCTCGAAGTTTCGCGGAGTTGGGCGATCGGTGCCGGGAAGGTGTCCAGCGAACGGGCGGGTCGGGCGGCGGGGGCACCACGCGCTAAGCCGGGTGCCCATGAACGTGGTGCTCGGTGCGAGCGGGATGGTCGGTCAGGTGTGCTCCTCGAATGCCTGCCGACCCGGCCATCGCGAACGTCGTGCGATCGGTCGACGGTCGCTGGCGTCGCACGACAAGCTCCGCACATCGTGCACGAGGACTTCCTCGACTACTTCGCGCTCGAGGATCGGCTCCGATCCGCGGACGCGTGCTTCTACTGCCTCGGCGTCTCGTCCACCGGATGCAGGAGGAAGCGTACCGCCGCGTCACCCACGACTACCCACTCGCGGTGGCGCGCACGCTCGCCCGGCTGAACGACGCTCGCGTTCTGCTACGTCTCGGGCGCCGGGACCGACAGCACGGAGAAGAGCCGGCTCATGTGGGCGCGCGCGAGGGCCGCACAGAGAACGAGCTGCTCGCGCTGTTCCCCACCGCCTACATGTTCCGCCCTGGCTTCATTCAACCGACCGATCGGATCGAATCGAGCACGCGTCGCTCACCGCTTTTCTGCAGCAAGGCGTTCGGGTTCCTCTTCCCTGCTGCGCCCGACGCCGCTTCGTCCCTGAACCTGGTGACGACCACGGCGCGCTTCGGACGCGCGCGATGATCGCGGCCGTCCGTACCCACGGCCCATCCCGCGTGATCGAGATGGCGGAGACCGATCAACGCGCTCGGCGCCCGCGCGCTCTCGACGCGCCCGTCCGCAGGGAGGGGCGGAGGCGGTCGGGGGCGAGAGAGGACTCTGAACCTCCGACCCCCTGGTCCCGGAACCAGGTGCGCTACCAGGCTGCGCTTACGCCCCGACAGGCCGGCTTCCTGGGCGGGGATCGGCAGCCCGCGGGCAAGCGCGGCCAGGCGCGCTTGCGTTTTCCGGGGGCCTTCCTACCAACGAGGCTGGAGGCATCGACTGACGATTCCGCTGAACTTGTCGTTTGGAAAGCACCACGCTACCGACCACAGTGCTGGAGGTAGTCATGCGGCTGTCCCTGGTCGCCCCTTCGCCCAATCTGCCAGTGCGTCTCCTTGTCTTTGTGACGCGCTGAGCGGGCGCGCTTCGATGCGTTCGCACAGAGCCGCCGATCGAGCCGACGCTCGACGAAGCGCAGGACAAGGCCCTCAGCAAGATTGCGCTCACCCGCAAGGCGGTGGCGCTAGCTGACAGAGCAGCTGCACGGCGATCCGGCATCGCCGAGGCGACGGAAAGCTGGACGCGCTCGAGGCGCGGATCCGCTCCGCCACGAGCCAGCAGCAGGTCTCGCTTCGCGTTCACCCAGCTGAACGCAGGACCGCCGCGTGGGCCTGGGCTGCGGCTACAACGACGACGGTCGAGATCCTGCTCATCATCCTCGGGCTCCTCCCCGTTCGTCCTTCCGGGGATCATCCTGCTTGTTCCTGTTCTGCACTGATCAGGGGGCGGCCGGCTTCCGCCGCTGGTAGGCCTCGAGCAGGCCGTCAGGGCGCGTCTCGCATCGCCCGAGACGCGCGCGCTCCAGGTAGGTCTGCGAGCCCGGATCGCGCGGACGATGCCCGCGCGACCAGCGCCGCGCGCACGCGCCCGCGCAGCTCGGGGAGCGTCGAGACGGGGATCACTGAAGTCGCCGCGCGCCGGGGTAGATCCGGTAGCAGCCGATGCTGGTCGCCACCTGGCTGCTAGCAGCGAGGCGCGCCGAGCTCGATGGCGTTGGCGAGACTCCCGACCGTGAATCCGAGCTGGTCACGTCGGGGCGGCCCGCGAAGCCGGTGGGCGGATGCACGGGCACGTCTGCGCGGCGGTCGAGAGGTCTGGCACTCCTCTTGCGCGGGTTCCTTCACCGGCTCTTTGCGGTTTCGGGCGGCGCGTCGGGCCCTTGGCGGCCATCCAGACGTAGAGGAGCGCGCGCGGAAGCATGGTCCGCTCCTACGTTCGCGCGTCTATCCGCGGAGCGCCACGCGATCGCGGCCGCGCGATCCTTCGCGCCAGAACGCGCCCGACCCGCTGACGGGCACGTGCGCACCACGCGGCGGTGAAGCGCGACGCGTTCGTCCGGCTTGATGCCGCCATCGACCTCCACGAGCGTGCGCGAGCCCGCGCGCGATCGATCTCCCCTTGCGCAGCCGCTCGATCTTCGGGAACGCGTGCTCGATGAGCGACTTGTCCGCCGAACCCGGGTTCACGCTCATCACGAGCACGAGGTCGAGATCGTCGAGCACGTAGTCGAGCGACCGAAGGCGGCGTGTGCGGGTTGAGCGCGACGCCAGCCTTGGCGCCGAGCTCCTGATCCGCGTGCACGCGTGCGATCGAGATGCGGGGACGCTTCTCGGCGTGCACGGTGATCCAGTCGGCGCCCGCGTCGCTGAGAGTCGCCGATGTACTTCTCGGAGCTCGACGATCATCAGGTGCACGTCGAGGCGGCAGCGTGTCACCTTGCGTGCTGCGCGCACGATCAGCGGACGCCGATCGTCAGGTTCGGCACGAAGCGCCGTCCATCGCGTCGCAGTGGATCCAGTCCGCGCTCGGACCGATCGCGATCTCTCTCCCGAGCCGCGCAGAAGTCGGCGGAGAGGATCGACGGAGGCGACGAGGCGCGCCTCACGGGATGCTCTCCTCCGGAGGACGGCTCCGTCGCTAACCTCCTGGGGATCAGCCGAGTCGCTCCCCCGACGGAGATGCGCGCGCCGTTCACGAGATCGCGACCGGGCTGGCGCTTTCTTCCCCGGGGAGCTGGACCTCGACGAGCTCGACCGCTCGTCGCCCGTCGCGACGACGCGACCGTCGAGGAACGCCCCGGCTCGCCGCCGCTTCGACGACTCGCGTGCGGTGGATCTTGAGGCGCTCGCCGCGGAACGACGTGAAGGCACCGGGCACGGGTTCGTGCCGCGCACGAGGTCGTGGATCTGCTTCGCGGGCGCGATCCAGTCGATGCGGCCCGTCGTCCTCGTGGAGCGGCGGCGCGAAGCGTCGGCGAGCTCGTCGTCCTGCCGTTCAGGCTCAGGTGCGGCAGCCGCTCGAGGCGTCTCGATCAGAGAGACTCCGCGCCGAGCGCGAGCCGAGGCGAAGGAAGAGCTCGAGCCGGTCTCGTCGGGGGGCGACCGGCGTCCGCTCGTCAGGCAGGTGCGGCCCGTGTCGAGGCCACGTCCTCGAGGCGCATGGTCACGCAGCCCGTCTCCTCTTCTCCCTTGATGAGGCACCACTGGATGGGCGCGGCCCGCGGTAGCTCGGGAGGAGCGACGCGTGCACGTTGATGCACCCGTGGCGCGGTCCGTCGATGTACGCGGGAGCGGGATTCGACCGAACGCGACGACGACGGGCGACGTCGATGTCCTGCTTGCCCCACCACTCGAGGAACGGACCGCTCTTGAGCGCCGTCGGTTGGCGCAGCTCGAGGCCGAGCTCCTTCGCGCGCGCCGCCACGGGCGGCGTCGTCTTCCGCTGCCCGCGGCCCGACGGGCGGTCGCGGTTGCGCGACGACGGCTGACGACTGTGTCCGTGCTCGACGAGCGCGTCGAGCGTCGGCACCGGCGAACTCCGAGGTCCCGAGAAGCAGACGCGCATCAGCGACCGATCGTCCCGTCGAGCGCCACCTGATGCCGAACGCGGAAGTCGTCCTGCAGCGCAGGCACAGGTCGCGGACCCGCGCTCGAGACACGTCCTTCGACGACGCCTTCTCCCGTCTGTGCGTCGAGAAGATCCGTCCGCTCACGAACCGGCCCTGCTTGTCGAGCGTGACGTCGAGCACCGCCGCGATGCCGCCGTTGCCCGCGGATGTTGAACCGGCCGTAGGTCGCGAAGTTGCCGAGCAGTAGAGCGATGAGGCGGTCCTGGTAGATCTCCATCCCGCGGCAGCACGTGCGGGCCGCTGCCGAGCACGAGGTCAGCGCCCGCGTCGACGACGCGCATGCGTGAACGCGCGCGCGGTCCGCGCGTCCTCGCCGTAGAACACCTCCGTTCCCGTGCAGGGACGTGGATCGCTTTGTTCCCCTCGGCGCCGCCGTGGAACGCGACGATCACGAGATCGTGAGTCCGCCGCGACCGCGCGCACGAGCTCCTGCGCCTTAGGGATGTCGAGCGTGTTGTGCGTGCGCGGCCGCGCAGAAACCGACTGACCGATCTTCACGGCCCGTTCCGTTCGAGCGTCGCGATGTCGCCCGGTGCGCCCCGAGTGCGCGATGCCGACGCCGTCGCAGGAACTTCTCGGTTTCGAGCCAGGGCAGTCCTCGCCGGGGGCGCCGGCGTGGTTGTTGGCGGTGTTGACGACGTCGAAGCCGCGCGGCTGCGTAGCCTCGCGTAGCGTCCCGCGGGACGAGCGGGACGGGCGTAGCAGCTCCCCCTCAGGCGCGCCGGCTTGCACTTTCGGGTCGTCGTCGCCGCGGTCGCAGAGCGGGCCCTCTGAGGCTCCCGAACGACGACGATCGGCGTCGAGGAGCCAGCTCGCGCACGGCGTCGAACGATCCCCTCGCCGTCGTCGGGCGGGAGGAAGCCCGCGGGGAAGTCGCTGCCGATCATCATCGTCGCCGACCTGCGCGGATCCGACCAGGTCTCGCGCGCTTCGGGCGCCGAATCGAGTGGAAGGTCTGCGGCGCGCACGACGCCTTCGCCTCCGCGAGCAGGCCGTCGAGCGCGAGGTTGTCCTTCGCCTGCACGCGAGGCCGCGGCCGAGCCCCTCGCGGTTGGGATCCAGCGCTCCACGCGTCGAGTTGCTCGACGACGTCCTCTACATGCCCTGCATCCGGAAGGCCGAGCCGATCTCCCCAGTGGCAGTCGGCGTTGTCGGGCTCCGCTGGCGAGGCAGCTGCTGGAAGTCCGACCGGGCCTCGGCGTGGCGTACTTGCCCTGGAGTGCCAGGACGCCGTCGTCGTAGGGCGTGGCCGCCGCGGCAGGCGACCGGGGACGAGCGCGAGCATCGCGAAGGGCCTATCCGGTTCGACCTGAGGTCGGCCGAACGGCGCGTGCTGGGCCCTTCGTCCTTCGCGCTGGCGCGTCGCGAAGGCGCGGAGAAGCCGCCGATGGTCGCGTGCGAGCGTGGAGGCCGCGCGTCGACGCGTGCTCGACCGCCGACGATCGTCTGCGCGTACCGGAACCAACTGGGCGCCGCGCGCGTGTTCCGAGGCCGTCGCGCCAGCGGGCGCTCGTGACGGCGCTACGAGCGCGCGCTCGCATCGTGGGGGCCGTGCGGGGACTCCTGCGCGGCGCAGACGGACTGGTCGATCCCGACCGCTGACGGACGCGCCGTCGCTGGCGCTGCTGCGTGCGGCCCACGCAGCGCGCACCGGGCACGCTCGAGCGCATCCGTTCCTACGCGGCGGCGCGCGACGCGCGCTGCCGAGAGCCGGCGGCGGCTCCTGCGCGCTCCGGGATCTCGAGCGAGCTCGTCGCGGGCCGCGGCCAGGGGAGCCCGGCGCATCTCCCGGCGCTCACGGCGGCGTACGTGTGCGCGCCCGATCCGGCGGGCGGCGGCCTCGCTCTGCGGGCGGGGCCGGCGCGCTTCGGCCTGGCGGGGCTCGAGGCGCTCCGCGCTGCTCGCGTTTCCGTCCGTCGAATCCGTTGCAGTAATCCGCTCACCAGCCGGGCTTCGCTGATCCGGTACCGAGCGTCGCGGGCGCGATCGACGCCGGCGCGCGATTCCGCTCGACGCAGACGGCGCCGCTGCCGCTCAGGCGCGCCCGGCACGGTCCGGAGCGGGCGCGCCGCTCGTCGGTCGCCGATCGGCCCGCCGTACCTGCTCGTCGGCGAGCCGGGCGGCCTCGTGGCTCGCCGGGTCCCAGGGTCGCGCTCACGCCCGAGAGCATGTCGATCGACGTGGCGGACGCCGTCTGCGCGTCCGGCTGGCCGGAACGTTCCGGACGGGCCGTACCTCTGGATCGACAAGGCCGTCGCGGCCGAGCAGCTCTCGCCGGCGACGCGTCGAGGGCCACCGACTGGAAGGCGCCCCGCGGTCGTGGGCACGGACGGGAAGGGCGCGCTGGTGCTCGCTCGCCGTGGCGCTCCCCGTCGGCGCGTGCGAGCAGCCGGCGGGAGACGCCGATCGTGGTCCCCGCGGGCGGCGTCGGTGCAGGATCCTCGTGGCGCTCAGCGGAAGCCCGGATGCGAGCCTGGGCGTCCTCGTGGCGCCGGCGCACGCGTTAGGCTGTCGGGTTTGCGGGGCTCGGAGGCTGCGTGGACGGAAGCCTCGCTCGCTCGCTGCGTTCCGGTCGACATCGAAGAGGAGATGCGATCGTCGCACATGGACTACTCGATGTCCGTCATCATCGCGCGCGCGCTGCCCGACGTGCCGCGACGGCCTGAAGCCGGTCCACCGCCGCATCCTCTACGCGATGCTCCGCGAGGGCCTGACTCCACAACCGCGCCGCTACATCAAGTGCGCCGGCGTCGTCGGCGAGGTGCTCGAAGAAGTACCACCCGCACGGCGACACCGCCGTCTACGACGCGCTCGTCCGCCTGGCCCAGCCCTGGAACATGCGCTACCCGCTCGTCGACGGGCAGGGCAACTTCGGCTCGCGTCGACGGCGATCCGCCGGCCGCCTACCGCTACACCGAGTGCCCGGATGACCGCAGCATCGCCGAGGAGCTGCTCGCCGACATCGACAAGGACACCGTCGACTTCGCGCCGAACTACGACGACTCGACGCACCGAGCCGACCGTCCTCCCGTCGCGCGTTCCCGAACCTGCTCGTCAACGGCTCGACCGGCATCGCGGTCGGCATGGCGACGAAGATCCCGCCGCACAACCTGGCGCGAGGTGGTCGACGCGGCTGACCGGCGCTCATCGACGAATCCCCGAGATTGACATCGGCCGAATCGGCTCATGAAACACTGATCGCCGGGTCCGATTTCCCGACCGGCGCCGGACCGATCCACGGGCAGGCTCGGCGTGCAAGCGAGGCGCTACGGCACCGGGCGGGGCGGCAAGATCACCGTGGCGCGGTCGGGCCGCAGATTCGAGGATCAGTGGAGGAGAGCCGTGAGGCGATCGTCATCGACGCGAGCTCGCCGTTCCAGGTGAACAAGGCGACGGCTCGTCAGGAGGCCATCGCGACGACCTGGTCATGGCCAACGAGGATCGAGGGCGTCCAGCGGCGTGCGCGACGAGATCGGACCGCGACGGGATGCGGGTGGTGGTGGAGCTCCAAGCGGGACGCCGCCATGGCCGGATGGTCGTGCTCAACCAGCTGTACAAGCACACCGCAGCTCGCAGAGCGACGTTCGGCGTGATCCTGCTGGTCGATCGTCGGCCAGCGGCCGCGGATCGTGGACCGACGCTCGAATGGAGTTGGTTCATCACTACCTTGCAGCACCGGCGCGAGGTGACGCTCCGGCGCTGGCGCCGCTTCGAGTTGCGTCAGGCCCAGGCGAAGGAGCGGCGCCACGTCCTCGAGGGCCTGCTCAAGGCGCTCGATCAGCACTGACGCGATCATCGCGCTCATCCGCGCCAGCGCCACACCCGACGACGCGCGGAACGGTCTCGTCTCCACGTTCGGAGTTCAAAGGAGATCCAGGCGCAGGCGATCCTCGATCTGCGCCCAGCTAACATCGGCATGGAGCGGCAGAAGATCGAGGAGGCCGCGGGTCGCGCGCGTGAAGGAGCTCGAAGAGATCCGGTGACGCCGCGAAGCTCCCTCGCAGATTCACCGCCGCGAGGTCGTCGCGATCAAGGAGAAGTACGGCGACGATCGACGCACGCGGTTCACCGAAGCGACGGGCGAGTTCGATCCACGACCTGCTCACCGACGAGAGTCGCCGTGACGCTGTCCGTCGCCGGCTACGTCAAGCGACCTCGCTCACCGAGTACCGCGAGCAGCGCCGCGGCGGATTCGGCACGAAGGGATGAAGACGCGCGAGGAGGACAGCGTCCGCGAGATCTCATCGCGAACACGCTCACCGATCTCCTGGTGTTCACCCGCAAGCAATACGGACCAACGAAGTGT
>ERZ1370068.9208-contig-8001_pt1 | contig 36870 bp, 64 predicted proteins | sample MGYA00561227_ERZ1370068 | MGnify/ENA primary metagenome ERZ1370068 (study PRJEB38410, sample SAMEA6850437) | metagenome | study: Metagenomic assessment of the ecological functions of the soil: analysis of the soil microbiota associated with the...
GTTGTACTTCGTTCAGTTACGTATTGCTGACCGCCTTATCGTGATGAGCACGAAGGAGCGGGGCGTCGACCGCGCTCTTCTCGGCAGCGTGACGAGCGCGTCATTCGTCTCGCCCCGTGTCAGTCCTGGTCGTTCGCGCTGGACGGGTGACGGATGGTCAACCTTTCGAGCGTGCGCTTCGGGGTGCGTAGCGCGACCTGGATGACCCGAGCGCCCGCCGCGGTCAGTCCGGATTGCTCGATCGAAACTGCTCTTCTATCTATGCGCCAGACCGAGATTCGCCACCACCTCGTCGTCGACGCCGGCCGTCTGGTGGGCATCGTCTCCAGCCGGGACTGGCGTCGGATCGACCCCACGCCCTCCGGTGGAGACGCAGCCCATTGCGCATATCATGAGCGAGGATCCTGTGACGGTAGCGCCCGAGACGCCCGTCACCGTTGCCGCCCGGGTCTTGCTCGAGCGGAGAATCGGCTGTTTGCCTGTCCGTGACGGCGAGACCATCATCGGGATCTTCACGAGGTCGGACGCGCTCGACGCTCTGCTCCTCTCGGCCCCTCGAATAGACTGGAAGCCTTTCTATGAAGAAAGCACGAATCTTGAGGGCGCTGCAACCTGTCCTGATGGGTTGTGCCGTGTTGACTTCTACCGCCGCGGGCGAAGCGGGCGCCGACTGATGAGGTTCTCCCGGGTGGCTTGGAGAATGTCGAAGGCAATCGACGGCAATGCCTTCCCGTTCAGCACGGGCACGTTGCCGTCGCAGCGTTATCAGCAAGTGTACTCGTCTTCGGATTTCGAAACTCCTCTGATGGGGCCTTGCGAATGACTGCGATCGCATTCCGTCAAAGCAAAAACGAAGCCGCTTTCTCGGTCACACTTCGGATAGCCCAGATCAACCTATCGACCCATACCACCAGTCTAGTGTCTCGTATCAGAAGTAGAGTTATTATAGGTCATGGCATGCTCCGGGAGGGCATTCATGGCCAACCATGTTCGGCCTATTGCAGTGAGTCCGGCAGAGCGGGCGGAGCTGGAGCGACCTGCAGCGAAGCTCCCGTCGACGCCAGCGGGCCTCAGCCGGCGCGCTCGGGCGGTGTTGCTGATGGCGCAGGGTCTCGGGGGTGGAGATCGCCGAGCGGATCGGCTATACGGTGGTCCAGGTGAGCCGGATTCGGCGGCGGCTATGCTGACGGCGGCGTGGCCGGGTTGTCCGATCGACCGAAATCGGGCCGGCCCCCGACGGTGACCCGCGCGCAAGCGCGCGCAGATCGTGGCCCTGACGCTCAAGCCACCCGGCCGAGGGGTGACGCACTGGACGACGCGCGAGGGTGGCCCGGACGGCGGGCGTGTCGCACAGTACCGTGCACCGGATCTGGCAGGCCCATGCGCTGCAACCCCATCGGGTGACGACCTTCAAGTTCACGACGGACCCCGAGGCCGAGGCCAAGATCCACGATGTGGGTCGGCCTGTACCTGCAGCCGCCGACAAACGCCGTGGTCGTGAGTGTGGACGAGAAGACGCAGATCAAGCGCTGAGCCGGACGCAGCCCCTGCTGCCGTTGCGGCCGGGGCTGCCGGCGCGCCAGACGCACGACTACCAGCGCAACGGCCTGAGCGAGCTTGTACGCCGCCCTCGAGGTGGCCAGTGGCAGAAGTCCTGGGCGAGTGCCGCGCGCAGCATACGGCCGTCGATTTCTTGGCTTTCCTCCAGCGGTTGGCCCGTGGCTATCGCGGGCAAGAGCTGCACGTGATCCTCGACAACTCCTCCACCCATAAGACGCCCGCGGTGCTGGCGTGGCTGGGGCGGCATCCGCGCGTCCACTTTCACTTCACCCCGAAGGGGCCTCCTGGCTGAATCTGGTCGAAGCGTGGTTCCAGCATTCTGACGCTGCAAATCGATCCGTCGAGGCTCGTTCGATACGGTCCGAGCCACTCATCCGCCACATCGAGCGGTACCTCGCCGAGTGGAATGCGCACCGACCCCCTTTGTGTGGACCAAAGAACCTGCCGACATCATCCGCAAAGCCCTCCGGCGTGCTCGTTAACCATGACGCTCATGGACGCAACACTGGGGTACCCGCTTCACAGTCACACCGGCCGCGAGCGTTGTTGCCTGAACCTTCTACCTTCAGTTTTACTGAGCCTATGGGGATGCTCAACCTAATCGCTACAATGTGTGGCTCCGGAAGGAGCAGTTGCTTCTCCACCAGCGGTTAAGCTGGAGAAGTTTGAATCTACTCGTAATGGTGCTCCGTGTCGTTGGCCGTTCGTCCTGGGAAGGTCGATGACCTGCGGTCGCGACGGAGCTGTCTGCCATCTGGGGGAACAACAAGGTTCCGGCCCCTACAGAAGTTCATCCGAGGTCGTCCGTCAGCAATTTGCCGGGATCGCGCGACATTGAGATTCGCCCGGGACGGTGGCCGTGCAGGAGACGATCGGCTCTCTGTGATCGGGGTTGTAACGCGCTCCTTGCGTCGCTTTGTCGCTCCCGTCATTTCTTGACGGCGCGCCGCTGTGCGCTGTCGCGGATGATCTCCGGTCATGTCCTGGATCGGACGGATCTCCCACGGGCCCATCGTGGCGCCGGGGTGTTCCGACATGATTCGGATCACATGGTTGAGATCCCGGGCCTCCAGGATCAGAAGTCCGCCCAACACCTCTTTGGTCTCTGCAAGGGGCCGTCGGTGACAAAGACTTTACCGTTCTTATGGCGCAGGGTCGAGGCGGTCTCCGGGCCCTGAAGGCCCTCGCCATGCACCCAATGCCCGTTTTTCCTCAAGACGTCTTCATCGTAGGCGAAGCACTTGTCCATCCATGGCCATCTGTTCGCTCTCGGAGAGCCACAGCCCACTTGTCCGTATCGAGATAGCCGAGGCAAAGGTACCTCATAAGGCCTCCTTCGGAGATTTGACCGCCTCTACGCTCTGGTCGTTTGGCCGGACGCCAGATCGACAATCCATGATTCTTGTCAGAAATCAGTCCTGGCCCGGATCGCCTCCCGGCGTTTCGCCCTCGAGCGGCTGCGGCATCGGCTCCTGCGGCGTTCCGCGTCCGAGTCTGGCAGATCACGTTATAGGGACGGGGGCCACGAGGGGCGACCGCCGCCGGAGGGGCTGGTGCGCTAAAGTTGGCTACGCTCTGGAGAGCGCGGCGCCCGCGAAGATAGCCGCGCAGAAGGTGGCGAGGAGCTGCAAGATCTCAAGCACGCTGGTGGTCTCCTTGTCATTCGACAGTCGCAGCACTACTATACCTCCTGACCGTTACACGAGGGGTTGGCGACGATCGCGTGTAGACGCGCATCGCTTCGGCACGGCCACGCAGGTGGTGGAGGCCGGGGTCGTCGAGCGCGAAGCCCGCGAGATCTTCTGGCCACGCCCAGCGCATCCCCTGCGACGACGAACGTGCTCTCGAGATCTCGCGTGGGCCGGGCGTAGGTTGCACAGCGCTTCATTCGAGGCTCCGTCGGTCAGTGAATTCCTGGATCGCCTCGGCGCGAGTCGTTTAGCCAGTGAAGGCGAGCCAGTCGGCGACGAGTGGCCGCGATTGTGTTCCGGCAGGACCACCCAGCGCTCAGGCTCAAGCGGTGAAGAGGGGAAGGCGGAGCGTCAGGAGAACTAGCCGCGCCCTCTGCGACTCTGACGGTGCTTCGGGCGATGTGGGAGACCATGCGACAAGTCTTCATCAGCGGTCACGGCGGCCCACGCAGGCTGCAGCTGCGCGATGCGCCCGATCCGCAGCCCGGCACACGAGAACTGCGCGTCCGGGTGCATGCCAGCGGCATCAACTTCGCTGACATCCTCGCCCGGCGGGGCCTTGTATCCCTGATGCACCGAAGCCCCGTGTGTGGTCGGCTATGAAGTATCGGGCCACGTCGACGCCATTGGCGGCCGACCTGTCGCCGGATTGGATCGGGAAGAGGTATTTGGCTTGACGCGCTTTGGTGGTTATGCCGACACCGTGATCGTTCCCGAGGGCCCAGGTGTTCGCGAAACCGGCTGCCCTCAGCCACGAACAATGCGCCGCGATCCCAGTGAACTATCTAACGGCGTGGCAGCTGCTGGTGGTGATGGGCTCGCTGAGTGCCGGCGAGACGGTGCTGGTGCATAATGCGGGCGGCGGCGTTGGCTTGGCGGCGATCGATATTGCGCGCCACGTCGGCGCCTGTCGTGTGCGGCACCGCAAGCCCGGGAAAGCACGAGTTCCTGAGGCGCGCGGTCTGCACCAGGCGATTGACTACGTGAACGAGGATTGGGTCCAGGAAGTGATGCGCCTCACCAGCGGCCGTGGTGTGGAATTGATCCTGGACCCGCTCGGCGGCAGCCATTGGAAGAGGAGCTTGAAGGCGCTGCGCCACACGGGGCGTCTGGGCATGTTCGGCGTTTCCACGGCGACACAATCGCGCCTGCCCGGGTCGCTGCGCGTGATCCCGCTGGCCCTGGGTATGCCGCTGTTCCACCCGCTGTCGCTGATGAGCCAGAACCGCTCAGTGTTCGGCGTGAACCTGGGCCATCTGTGGCATGAGGTTGACAAGATCCGCCTGTGGATGGGGCGACTCCTGCAGGGCGTAGCCGATGGCTGGGTGCGACCGCATGTGGATAAGACCTTCCCAATGGCCCGGGCGGGCCGAGGCGCAAGCCTACGTCGAAGCGCGCCGGAATGTCGGCAGGTGGTTCCTGACAACCTGGGCGAAGGAACATACTACGGCGCTCGACGGTGATGCGCTCGACCGTGTCGGTAACGACCCGACGCATGGCCCTACCGGGCGTACGTGTTCAACTCAACCAGCGCGATCGCCTGCCCGTCACGCTGACCGCTCGCCACGAGCTCCGACGGTTCCGCTACTGACGCCCGGTGCCAGGAGCGATCTTGGTCAAAGAGAGTCATAATGGTCTTCGCATGATCGCGGAAGCCTCCGCACCGCGCCGCAAGCTCTCGGCCATCGTCATGGTCGACGTTTCCGGTTTCAGCCGCATGATGGGGCGAAACGAGGAACGGACCACCGTGCTGATCCGTGAATTCCACGCCCGCACCCAGGGGCTCGTCGGATCGCATCAGGGGCGCGTCGTCGACACGGCGGGTGACTCCGTGTTCGGTGAGTTTGACAGCGTTGTCAACGCGGTGCGCTGCTGCACAGGCGATCCAGGACGCGCAGGCGCTCGCCAACGTCAGCCCTCGCGGCGGCCGAGCGGATCGAGATCCGGATCGGCGTGCACCTTAGCGACGTGATCGTCCAGGATTACCGCGTCTATGGCGATGGCGTGAACATCGCGGCGCGACTCCAGACGATCGCCGCCCCCGGCAGCATCTGTGTGTCTGACGCCGTCTACCAGCAGGTCTACAAGACGCTCGATCTCGCGTTCGAGGACGCTGGGGTACAGATACTCAAGAACATCGAGCATCCGATTCGCCTCTATCGCGTGAGGCGGACCACGGTTGGCTCCGTCGCCTCGCGCGACGCCGCCCCCGCCGAGCGGCGTCACTTGGACGGATGCGCTGCTGCATCCATCGAGCCTTGCTCTACTCCTCGGCGGCGCGTACCTGCTTGCGACAGCTCTCGGCCTGCCCCGGCCGGTCGCCTCTTCCCTGCCTACGGCGTCGTGCTTCTGGGCGTGGGCGTCGGCCGCGTCCTGAGGTTGCGCACGGGACGGCCGGCGTTTTCCTCATCGCACTTGGAACTGGGCTCGTCCTCGGGCGGTATCCGGCAATTGGCGCCACGGGCCGCCGTGGTGGCTCGTCGTCGGCGGCATCGTCGTCACGGTGCTCGGCCTCACGCAGCTGCGAAGACGCGATCCCGCGCGCCCGGCCCTGAGGAGCTTCCGGGATGTCAGAGTCGCGCAGTACGATGCGACGGTCGGCAGAATCGGTGGAGCCGACACGAATCTACGTCCTGCCCGGCGGGCGGCAGCGGCGGTATCGGGGCCCGGCTCCTCGGCACGGCGCTGGCGGAATTCGCCGACGAGAGACTCAAAGCGCTTGACGGTGGTGGTCGAGCAAGAAAATCTCGTCGGCCGGCGTTTCTACGAGAAGAAGGGCTTCACCGAGGCCGAGAGGCTGATCGCACGGCATGTGTAACAAGGTGGCTCGTCCGCACTGGCCGGAGACCAGGGAGACCCTTCGGCGGTTACTCAGGCGGCGCGGTCGTTCTCTAGCCGTTGCTCCTCGCGTGCACAAGCGCCGCTCAACGCCGCCAAACGCCCGAGCCTCGCGGTCATGCTCAGATCGCGTACCATGCGGATCTCAGCCAGTGACGGAGAGTGCCCTACGGGTCTCTGGTTTCCTGTAGGCCGGAAGCTGCACTTGTCATAGAGCGCAATGGCGGAATCATTGGTGGCCGTTACCCACAGATAGAGGCTGGTCGCTCCGCGAGCCTCGTTGCCCAGGCAGCCACTGCCGCTACGAGGGCAGCACCTGAGACCGCGGCCCCGCTCAACCGGCTCAACGAACATCCCGACGAGCAGAGGGCTCTCCCTTGTCTGGCTCGTCTGGGTCCGCTGCAGAGGCCCGTCGCTAGGCTCGACCCATTGGCCGTCGCGCTCGGCGATGAACGTCACGCGGTCAGCCCCGGAGGCGCCACCCGCTGCCCGTTCATGCCAGACATCTTCCGGGAACGCCTCTTCCCGGAGCCAGCGTCGAGCCGAACGCCATTGGCGCGTCGGCCAGGGCACGCAGCCGGAGCGCCCGTAGCCGTAGCCCTTCCTCTGGACGAATCTGTCGGACTTGTAGCTTCATCCCAGAGCAGTCTACTGTGGCATCGGCTCCTGAGGCGCCCGGTGTCCGGAGTCTGGCAGCTTACGTCGTGGAGCCTGGGGCCCCAGGGGGCGACCGCCGCCGGAGGGCTAGTGTTGACTATCCTCGTTCAACGTCTTCGAGCACTTCCCAGCCGAGGCCCATCTCCTCGATGGTCCCTGGACGGAAGTTCTGCACGAGCACGTCTGACACCTGGATCAGCTTGCGGAGGACCGTCTTGCCCTCCTCCCTTGCGCAGGTCCATGCTCACGCGCTCCTCCTCGTTCGATAACGTTACCGAGAATTGCCGAGAGCCTGGTCAGATCGTCGAAGCGAGTCGAAGACAGGAGGTACTTGCCGCGTGCCGAGTCGAGCGTAGCAGCGCGCGGCGTTGTCCCAGAGCAGCTTGCGCCGCACCGTCTCCGAGAGGAGCGCCAGCCCAGGACCGCCTCGACCGACTTCGGGAACCAGCTCTCCGAGTGCGGGTAGTCGGTGGCGAACATCAGGGTATCCTCGCCGAGCGACTCGATGGCGTGAAGCAGCGACCGTTCACCTTCATAGATCTGGATGCTTTGGAAGTACTGCGGCCCACGGATGTACTCGCTGGGTTTCCTGGCGAGCGGCGGCAGAGCGTGACGGGACATCTCGGCCAGCTCGTCGAGGCGCGCGGCCCACGACGCCAGCCAGCCATGGCCGCACTCGAGCGCGGTCAGGCGCAGCCGCGGGTAGCGATCCAGGACACCCGCGCCGATCAGCGCCGCCATGTTCCGCTGGGCGTTCCACACGTGCCCGGCCGCGCGCTGCAGGAACACGTTGTCCCAGGTATCCCAGACCCCGGCGGGTAGGGAACGGTCATCGTGAAGGAATGGATGACCACGGTGAGATCGTGCGTCTGTGCGGCCGCCCAGATGGGTTCCCACTCCGGATCGTCGAGCGTCATGGCGGGTGGGCAGATCGGCAGGATGCCGACCGGCCAGTCCTCGTTCGCACAGCGGCCGATTTCGGCGACTGACCCCGGGATCGCGCGCCGAGACGAGCAGTACGCCAGTCAGGCGTCCGGAAAGGGAGCGCAGTAGTCGGCGAGGAACCGGTGGTACGCGCGGTACATCGCCTGCTCCAGCGCAACGTCCTCCAGGGCACAGAACGCTGGAACACCGCCCGACGGGAGGATCATGTTGACGTCGATGCCTTCGAGATCCATGTCGCGCACCCGCGCGTGCGAATCGATGCTGACACGCTCGCTGGGAAGGGAGGACCCTGCCAGCGGACGTCCCACGGAGTGCCACCATCCTTCGCGCCCCGCGCCGCCGCGGACGGTGGCTCGACGCGCTCCCGCGAACCGAGGCGACGGTTCAGCGCCGGCCGCTTACCGATCAGGTAGCGTGACGCTCCCGCCTTGGCCGGAGAGCGTCCGACCAGTGGGCCCAGCGCCGCCAGCTTTGCCCGCTCCGCCCCCGTGAGGCATTCCTCCGATGGGCTCGACCGGCTCGAATGATGTGCGTGTCAGCGTCGAAGATGCGATATCCCGCCCGGGCCATGGGTTACCTCCTCAGGACCGAGTGATCACGTCGACCAGGGCCGGTCGGCCCTCGTCCTTCACGACGTGCAGGGCGCGTCGAAGGGCGGGGCCGACGGCGTCGGCGCTGTCGATGGGGCCCTCGGCCCAGATGCCGAAGCCCTGGGCGATCCGCGCGAAGTCCGGCGCGGGATCGTCGATGCGGATCCCCACGACCTTGTTCTCGACCGGCCGCGCTCGCGCCTTCGCGACGACCTCCTGGTGCGCCTCGTCGTTGCCGTATGTCCGATTGTTGAACATCACGGTCAGCAGCGGCAACCGGTGGTGGGCCGCCGTGTAGAGCGCGCTCACGACGTAGAGGAGGTCGCCGTCGGCCTGGAGGTTGACGCAGACCTTGCCCGAGGCCCGGTGGGCGAGCGCGACGCCCAGGGCGGCGGGCAGGCCGTAGCCGAGGCCGGCGCCGCCGCTCCCGCCGAAGGCTCCGCTCGGGCCGCCAGTCCCAGAGCCGGCGGGCCCACCCCTTCGCGGTGCCGTTGGCGAGCAACCAATCCTCGCCCTTGATGGCCTCCCATATCTCGGCGGCGAGGACCGACGGCGCCAGCGGCCCCCGGAGCGCTCGAGGCTCACCACGTTCCGTGCCTCGGCGCGGAGGGCGGCGTGGCGGGCGGCGATCCGGTCCGTACGTGCCGACCGGTCGACCGCCGCGCGATCCCGCTCGAGCCGATCCTCGACCATCGCCACCAGCGTCGGCAGCACCAGACCGGCATCGGCGGCGATGGGGAGGTCCACGGGAGCCAGCGACTGGAAGGTGTGGGCCCAGCTCCGGAAGGCGTAGTCGTCGAGGGAGACGGCAATGATGCGGGCGCGCTCGTTGAGCAACCGCACCTCGCGTGTGGTTCGATCCGTTTCCCGAGCACGGTGAAGAAGCTCGTCACATCGAGCGCAAGCACGGTGTCGGCCTCGCGGATGACCTCGCCGCGCGCATCGGTCATGTCGAGCGGATGATCAGCGGGGACGCTCGGACGTCCCTGTGACTCGGCGGCAAGGTCGATGAGGGGCGCCGCGAGCAACTCGGCCAGGCGACAGAGCGGTCCCGTGGCCTCGGGCCGACGGCCGAGCGACTCCACGACGATGACCGGGAAGCGGGCCTCGACCAGGAGCCTGGCGGCTTCGTCGAGCGCGCGCGGGTCGGCGTGAGGCGCCGTCGCGGGCTGGAAGCGCGCGGGTCTGGCAGCGCCGGTGGACGATCGAGCGCCTCCTCCTGCAGGCCGGCGTCGAGACACAGATAGACCGGCCCCATGGGCTCGGTGCGAGCGACGCGCCATGCGCGGAGGAACGCCTCCGGTAGCGCCGCCACGCTGGCCGGCTGGTCGTCGAGCTTGACGTAGTCGCGCACCTGGGTGCCCTGCACGAGCGCGGTGTGGATCCAGTCGATCCAGGGCCGTCGGTGCGTGGCGTCCATAGGGCCCGTGGCGCCGAGCACCAGAACGGGGGCCCGGTCGCAGAACGCGTTGAAGATGGCCATGCTCGCGTGCTGCAGGCCCACGATGTCGTGAACGATCGCCGCCATCGGGGCCCCGCGGGCCTTGGCGTAGCCGTGAGCCAGGGCCACGGCGATCTCCTCGTGCATGGTCAGGATGAGCTCGGGGCGCGATTGCCACCGTAGTTGACGAGTGAGTCGTGCAGCCCCGGTAGGTGGCGCCCGGGTTGAGGGCGACGTAGTCGATGCCGACGGCGCGCAGCAGGTCCACGACGAGGTCGGAGCCGTAACCGGGTGCCCGCGGCACGACAGGTCGCCGCCTAGGGTGGGAACACGAGTGGAGTGTCGCGATCGCCGCGGCCTTGGCGGAAGAGCGCCTCGGCGCGGGTCGCCCGCGGATCGTCGACGGGGAAGAGGTCGATGGTATGGACTCATCCCTCGAGGGCCATGAAGACTCCCCCATGCTCGGGGTCCTCCTCCACGACCTCGAAGCCGAGCAGCGTCGTATAGAAGGCTCGGGAGCGCTCGATGTCGGCCACGCGCAGCGCCACGTGGCCAATTCGCGTGAGCCGGATCATGCTACGTCGTGCGTCCACCCGCGGCGAGCTCGTGCGCGTCCCGCTCCAGGCTCCGGTCGATCTGGGCCGTGACGTCGAATGTGCCCTCGATCAGGCCCCAGCCGGCCATCCAGTCCCATGCCCAGCGCGCCTCGTGCTCGGGGATCGGACCCGGCTCCTTCACCTGGATGCGGCCCAGGTTGAAGTCGCCGGGCGTCAGCGCCTCCACCTCGGGGTGCCCGGCCCAATCACGGATGAAGTACGAGACATACCGTCGCTTGTCCGCGTTGATGCGATGGACGGCCTTGGTGATGGCGCGCAGGAGCGCTGCGTAGGCCGCGGGACTCACGTCGCGGGTGGCGACCCAGGTCCCATGAAAGAAGGTGGTCGAGACCAGCCGGCATCCCGCCTTCTCCGCAACCGTGATCCAGGGCTCCTGGAGGACGGTCGCGGCGAAATCGCCACGCAACAAACCCGCGAAGCGCTCGGCGGGACTCGTAGCCGCAGAGCAGGTCGTGACGGCCTCGCGAGGCATCGCGCCCTCCAGCATCTGCAGCCCGGCGTACGCGGTGCCGTTGCCATAGTCGAGGGCGACTCGCTGGTGGGCGAGCTCCTGGGGTGTGAAGATCGACGAGTTGGGCGCGACGACCAGGGCGCCGCAGACGATGGTGGCGCGCCGGCCGACCTGGCGCGCGCCTACGGAACTTTCCGCCACCCGGCGGTTATTGCCGCACTCTCAGGCCTGGAACATCTGGGATTCGCCGCGCGCCTGAAGCTTTCCCTGGTTCGTCACGGGCTTCGTGACCGAGCCCTCCGCGGCGGAGCGCATCTCGTCGGGAGAGAGCGCGGCGATCTGGAGATCGAGACCCTCCTCCGCAAAGAGCCCTTCGTCCCTCGCCACCAGTACGTCGAGACCCATGAAGGCCATCACGCGCTCGATCGTCAATGTCATGGTCATGGTCGCCCTCCCCAGCTCGAGGTCTCCCCATGTCTCGCCGGCCGCGCCGGCGGACGCGGCCCGACTCTAGCTCTCGAGCCGCGGCTCGTCAACTCTGACACGACGCGCCAGCGGGCCTGGAGTTGCTCCGCCGCCACGCTCCAGCTAGACTGCGGCGGTGGTTCACGCGGATCATGGGATGCGCGGAGTTCCCGAACGATCTGCGCTTGCCCGTGACCGAGTCACGCTCGTCACCTCGGCCACCCTGATCCTCATTGCCGCGGCGGCCTGGGTGGACGTCGTGCGCTCGAGTCTGGGCGAGCCGGACATGATGATGACCATGTTCATGCCGCTGACGCTGTCCGATGGGATCGTGTTCGTCGCGAGCTGGGCGGTCATGATGACGGCCATGATGCTGCCGAGCGCGCTCCCCATGATTGCCCTCTACGGCGCGACGCAGCGGGGGGCGGCTGGGCCCGCTCCCAGGGGCGTGTCCGTCGCGGTGTTCACGCTGGTGTATCTCGTCGTGTGGGCGGCCTCCGGAGTGCCGGTGTATGTCGCTCACAACCTGCTCATGGCCCTGCCGCCGAAGACCTTCGCCTACGCAATTGCCGGGATCCTCCTTGCGGCCGGCGTGTTTCAGCTGTCATCGTTCAAGCAGGCGTGCCTCCGGGCGTGCCGGAGCCCACTGGGGTTCTTGCTGGGCCACTGGCGCAGGGGCCTCCTGGGCAGCCTTGCCCTCGGCTGGTCACATGCGGTGTACTGTCTTGGCTGCTGCTGGGCCCTCATGGCCGTCCTCGTCGGGGCGGGAGGCATGGGGCTCATCTGGGTACTGACGATTGCAGCGGTGGTGGCGGCGGAGAAGCTGCTCCGACGGGGCGAATGGGTCGCACGGGCCACCGGGGCGGCCTTCCTGCTTCTCGGTGCGGCGGTGGCCCTGTGGCCAGGATCTCGTGACCGCACTTCGCGGCGGCCATGCGACGTGAACCCGGAATCGAGGAGGGTGATCCCATGGCAAGTCCTCAGTGGAAGGTTAGCGGCGACTACTTCGAGGCGTGCAGCTGCGACTCCGTGTGCCCGTGCCCAACCTCCGGTCTCGCGGCGCGACCGACCCAGGGGTTCTGTGACGCCGGTCTCGTCTTTCATGTGGAACGGGGATCGTACGGCCCGACCACGCTCGACGGCCTGCGCTTTGCCGTGCTCCTCCACACCCCGGACCGATGATCGGCGGCAATTGGACCGTCGGGCTGATCGTGGACGAGAAGGCCAACCCCGCGCAGCGCGAGGCACTGACCGCGATCGGCAGCGGACAGGCCGGCGGTCCCATGGCGGCCGTGGGTCCCCTGGTCGGCACCTTTGCTGGCGTCGAGGCGAGGCCGATCCAGATCGAGCGCAACGGCATGCGCCGATCGGTATCGATCCCGGGCATGCTCGACATCGCCGTCGAGGGCATTCCCGGCGCCAGCCCAGCGGAGCCGATCTACCTCGACAATGTCGCCCACCCCGCCGCGTCGCGGCTCGCGCTCGCCAAGGCCTCGCGGGGCCACATGCACGCCTTCGGCATCAACTGGGACGATACGACGGGGAAGAACAACGGCCATTTTGCCCCCTTCGCCTGGAGCTCGAGCTAGTTGGCGACAGCGTCGAGGCGCTGCTCACCGACGCTGACAAGATCCTCAAGGGGGCAAAGCCCGCGGACCAGGTCATTGAGTCGACGTGAGGCAGCAACGTATGGCCCCCGAACGAGCTGACGACATCAAGCAGCGGGTCGCGGCCCATTGGGACCGCCGGGCAGCCCACTTCGATGAGGACTTCGGCCACAGTATTCGCACGCCGGCCGAGCGCGCCGCCTGGAATCGCATACTCGATCTCGTCCTCGGAGGGCGAGGGGCGCTGCATGCGCTCGACGCGGGCTGTGGAACTGGCTTCCTCGCTCTGGAGCTCGCGACGCGTGGGCATCGCGTCACAGGGGTCGACTTCGCGGCCACCATGCTGGCCGAGGCGCGGCGCAAGGTGCGTGGATTGGCCGTCCGCCTCGTAGAAGCGGATGCCGAGCAGCTTCCCTTCAAGACCGGCAGCTTCGGCCTCGTCATCAGCCGGCACCTCCTCTGGACGCTCCCGCATCCGGAGGCGACGATTGGGGAGTGGATGCGCGTCCTCCGACCTGGAGGGCGTCTTGCGGTCGTGGATAGCCAGCTCGTCGCCGGTGCGGCGTTGCCCCAGAGGGAGAACGCCCGGACGAGTCCCGAGTACGCGACGATAGGGGACCAGCTCCCCTTCCTTGGAGGCCGGGCGCGCGAGGAGATCGCGACCCTGCTGGCGGCGTACGGACTCGTGAACATCGGCAGCGATCCGCTGCGCGACCTCGTGACCGCTCAGGAGGAACGAGGGATCCAGGAGGGGCAGGAGCGCCAGACTCGCCGACGCTACGTGGTGTGGGGCGACGTCTCGGCCGACATGTAGTAGATGTTAGTCCTCGGCTCGCGCGGTTCGTCCCTCGCACGCGATGGGAGCATACGATGAAGCAGAGCACCGAGCGGTTTCTGACGACGCACACCGGCAGCCTGCCCCGACCGGACGACCTCATCCGGACGATGTTCGCCAAGGAGGAGGGCGTGCCCGTCGACGGCGCGGCGCTCGCTGCCCGCGTCCGTTCCGCCGTGGACGAGGTCGTGCGCAAGCAGGCGGAAGCCGGCGTCGACATCGTCGACGACGGCGAGATGAGCAAGCCCAGCTACGCGACCTATCCCAAGGACCGGCTGAGCGGGTTCGAGGGCGCCAGCCATCCGCTGCAGTACCGTGATCTCGTCGACTTTCCCGGGATGGCCAGGCGCGTCTTCGGCGATCCCGGCCGCGCGCGGCGCAAGACCCCGGCCTGCACGGGGCCGATCACGCTGCGGGACGCGCGCGCGGGTCAGCTGGACGCCGACAACCTCACGGCCGCCTTGGGCGCCGTCCCGGGCAGGGATGGCTTCCTGACTGCGGCGTCGCCGGGCGTGATCTCGCTCTTCTTCCACAACGACCACTATCCGAGCCACGAGGCCTATCTCTTCGCCATCGCCGAGGCGATGCGCACGGAGTACGAGACGGTGGCCCGGGCGGGGCTCGTCCTGCAGGTCGACTGCCCGGACCTCGCGATGGGCCGGCATATCCAGTACGCCCACCTCGGTCTCGACGACTTCCGCAAGATGGCGCGGCTGCACATCCAGGCGCTCGACCACGCGCTCGCCAACATCCCGCCCGACCGGATCCGGATGCACCTGTGCTGGGGCAACTACGAGGGCCGCACCACTTCGACGTCCCCCTGGCCGACATCCTCGACCTCGTCTTCGAGGCGCGCCCCGCCGGCATCTCGTTCGAGGCCGCCAATCCGCGCCACGCTCACGAGTGGCGGGTGTTCGAGCGCGTGAAGCCGCCGAAGGGCAAGGTGCTGATTCCCGGCGTCATCGACTCGACCACCAACTTCATCGAGCATCCCGAGCTGGTGGCTGAGCGCATCTCGCGCTACGCGAAGCTGGTCGGACGCGAGAACGTCATTGCGGGGACCGACTGCGGGTTCGGCACCTGGGTCGGTCAGGCGGCGGTCGATCCCGACATCGTGCTGGGCCAAGCTCGCGGCCATGGCCGAGGGTGCTCGTCTTGCCTCGGCGCGAGTTCTGGTAGCGTTCGTGATGCTGTGGCATCGGCTCCTGCGGCGTTCCGGCGTCCGAGTGTAGGAGCTTATGTCGCGGGGACCGGGCCCAGGGCGCGGCGGACGCCGCCGGAGGGCGTTCGGTCTTCGCCCTGGGCCCGGGCCTGCTGAACGGTTCCGCGCGAGGTCGACGCCGGACATCAAGCCGCGTGTGATCTCTATCAAGTCAGGGGAGCGACCGCCGCTCCTCCCCGACACCTCAGCGGCTAGGAGCTGCCGGGATTTCCAGGCGTGAGTTGGGGCGTACGGCCAGCACTGAGATGGCGACCGCGTTGTCGCCGCTCCGCTTGGCTGTCACCGTCACGAAGTCTCCGGGTCGGAGATCAGTGCGCCGGAGCTGCTCCTCGCTGAACCCCACGCCCACCCGTCCCTGCCCTTCTGGGTCCGCTCGGTCCGCGCAACCTTCGTGGTACCGGTCAGCTGAAATACGTAGCGCATGGGTCGAGTGGCCGGACCGAGCCAGGGCCCCATCTCGTCAATCGTGAGATGCGTTGGGCTCGCCGTGACCACAACGCCAACATGCTTGGTTCCCTCGGGCCGATCGGCCTCTCCCCGATCCTGCGCGGAAGGTTGCCCCACCGCACCACTGCGGGAGCTCCTCGCCGAAAGAGCCTTCAGACGGTGCTTCGGACTTTGCGGCGGCCGAGGCCTTGCGAGGAGGCGCGGCGAGACCGAGGGCGGCGGCAGGCTTCGAAGCCGCGACGCGAGCTTGCTTCGTCCGCTTCAGGCGCTACCGGCCTCCGGCGCCGACTGCGGAGTCGGCGATGAACGCGAGGGCGCGAGCGCTGCCTCCTGCGAATTTGTCGTTTCCTCACGAGGCGTCGAGCCGTCGGGCGCGGTCGCCGCATCGGGCGCGAGTCGCCGCATTGGGCGTGGTCGCGGCATGGGCGTGGTCGCGGCATTGGGCGTGGTCGCCCGCGCATGGTGGGCGCAGTCGCCCGCGGCACTGCCGTGAGGAGGGCGGTCGAGTCTCTCGGGAGTCCATGTGGAGACGGACGAGGCGAACACGACGCCGATGCCCACGATGACCAGCGCGGCACCGATGAGCACAGGGCGCAGCCAAGGCCGCGGCCGAGGAGGCTCCACGACGAGGTCGTGAGCGTCGGAGGGATCGGGGAAGGGTCAACGTAGACCTTCGTAGCATTCGCTTGCTCTGGGTTGTCGTCTCGACGTCTCAAGCGGTAGAGCCCTTCCAGCAGATCGCGACACTCGGCGCATTGGCTCACATGGGCATCCACTCGAGCCGACTCGGTCAAACCCATTGTCCCGGCGATGAGATCCGCGAACTGCTGGCGAGCTTCGTGACAATTCATCGTTCTTCCTCCCGCACTCTCGGGAAGCGCTCCCTGGTAGATCGTCCACGATGGATGTAGCAACAGGCATGCCTGAACCTTTGATGGACTTTCATAGCCGAAGGAGCGGGGCTCTGGAGGGGAACGGACGCCGCATGGGGGCCCGGGCAAAAACAACCCGGGAACGCCTTCCTTGGTTTGGGTAGGAATTACACCCGTGTAACTAGTACCGCGCAACCATCCGACGTGACAAATTTCTAAACGCCTGCCGCTGCGTGGGACCAGCGCAGCTCGCGCCATGACGAGTGTTTGGACAGGATTGCTTTGCGGCGGCAATGCTCTGCTCTTCCCCGACATTCCTCGGGATCACTTCGGGTTGCCGACGATTCATTCAGGATGCAAACTTGAATGTTGACGCGCTGTTTCAAAACGCTCTTCTAGCATAAGGAGGATAGATGGAGATTTTCATACGCGCGAGGCGCAATTCACAGCGATGGATGTTGGGGGTACGGGGAGTCGGATCAAGAACAATGGTGAATATGAGCAGACTGTCTAATAAAGTGGCAATAGTGACGGGCGCGTCCAAAGGCATAGGCGGTGGGATTGCAACGGCCTTGGGAGCGGCGGGTGCGCGCGTGGCCGTGAACTATTCCTCCGACCGGGAAGGCGCCGAACGCGTCGCTCAGGCGATCACCGACAACGGGGGCGAGGCGATCGCGGTCGGGGCCGACGTGTCCAAGGCCGCAGATGTCGCGCGGTTATTCAAAGAAGTGGATTCTGCGTTCGGAAGACTGGACGTTTTGGTCAACAACGCCGGGGTATTCCGCTTCGGCGCCTTCGCGGAGATCACCGAAGAGAGCTTTCACCTCCACTACAACATCAACGTTCTCGGGGCGATTCTCACCGTGCAGGAGGCGATCAAGCGGTTCGGGGCCGACGGCGGGAGCATCATCAACCTCAGCTCTATCGTCGGCTCGCATCCGGTGGCGGGAGCCCTGCTGTACCGCTTCCACGAAAGGCGCCATCGAAACGCTGACCAGGGGATTGGCGCTCGAACTGGCGCCGCGCAAGATACGCGTCAACGCCATCGCTCCGGGTCATACGGAAACCGAAGGCAATGTAGCCGGCGGGGACCTTTGAGGGTGGTGCCGGCGCCGTTCTGGCTGGGAAGACGCCGCTCGGCCGGCTCGGTCGCGTCACGGATATCGCCCCGCTGGCGGTGTTCCTGGCGTCAGACGAATCAGCCTGGATCACCGGGGAGGTCATTCGTGCCGCAGGCGGTCTCGTTGTGGCCACCTGAGTGCAATGTGCTGACCTCGCAATGCCACATTCGGGTGAACACAGAGGAGAACCTGTCGCCCAGAAGGGAAAGTCCACGCCGAAGCGCACCGAAGCAGCTCATCCCCTCAGGTAGCGCAGAAGACGCAGCCGGAAGAATTTGATCTTGGTGATTCTCGGGGGTGGCACGGGCTCGACCATCGCTGCGTGGACTTTTGCTGGCGAAGGAAAGCAAGTCGCAGTCGTCGAGCGCAAATACATCGGCGGGTCATGCCCGAACATCGCGTGCTTGCCGAGCAAGAACATCATCCACAGCGCGAAAGTCGCATCGTACTTTCGCCGAAGCAAGGAATTCGGCATCACGCACGACGGCTTCGCGATCGACATGGCGGGCGTGCGCGAGCGCAAGCGCAGGATGGTGCGCGGCCTGAACGACATGTATATGGAAAATTACAGGAACACGGGAGCCGAGTTCATATTGGGAACGGGCCGGTTCCTAGCTCCGAGAACAGTGGAAGTCACCCTGGCCGATGGGACCACACGTCAACTGCGGGGCGCGAATGTGATCGTTAGTACGGGCACGCGTGCCGCGCTGGAGACAATTCCTGGCCTTGCGGAAGCGCAGCCGCTCACGCATATCGAGGCTCTTGAACTCGATGAAATTCCCGAACACTTGCTTGTTGTCGGTGGGGGCTACGTCGGAGTGGAGATGTCCCAGGCGATGCGCCGCTTCGGCAGCAAGGTGACGATGGTCGATCGCAACGGGCGGCTGATGTCCAAAGAAGACCCGGACGTATGCGAGGCTCTTCGCAGCCTGCTCGCAGATGAAGGCATCGACATTCTCCTGAATGCACGGATCAAGCAAGTGTCGGGCAAATGTGGCGACTCGGTGAGTGTCGTCGTCGAGCAGAATGGAATTGAGAAAGTCCTACAGGGTAGTCATGTATTGGTCGCCACGGGCCGCAATCCGAACACCGAAGGACTCGGCCTGGAACTGACCGGCGTTGAGCTCACCGACCGGGGATACATCAAGGTCAACGAGCGGCTGCAGACCACCGCGCCCGGCGTCTGGGCGATCGGCGAGGTCGCAGGTAGCCCGCAGTTCACGCACATCAGCGTCGACGATTTCCGCGTAGTCCATGCCAATTTAACCGGCGGCAACCGTGTGACCACGGGCAGGCAAGTCCCATATTGTCTGTTTACCGACCCCGAACTTGCTCGTATCGGCCTGAGTGAAACAGAAGCGGAGGCTCAGGGGATAGCGTATCGCCTGTTCAAGGTCCCAATGGAAACCAACCTGCGTGCACGCACGCTTTCGGAGACCCGCGGGTTCGTGAAGGCCCTCGTGGAGGCTGATAGCGATCGCATCCTCGGGTTCACGGCCTTCGGTGTCGGTGCGGGGAGATCCTGGCCGCCGTCCAGATTGCGATGATCGCAGGGCTGCCCTACACCGCGCTGCGCGATGCGGTCCTGACTCACCCAACACTGGTCGAAGGTCTCATACCTCTGTTCTCATCCGCGGCGTCAGCGCACAACGTTGTCGAGACGAGAGGAGCTCAGATCTCCGCCGCATGAGGTATAGGACATCCCTTCGACGACTCTCAGATTACGGGCAACTCGATCAGCGTCGTGAAAAAGACAAGGCTCTTTCCAGGTGCTCTTCCAGGCGCCTTTCTGACAGCGGCAAGGGACCATCGCTCGTTGACGAGGCGTACCCCGGCCTCGCCGAGTGCGCGAGCCTGGTTGGTGTCCTTGAGCAACTGCCGGATCGCGCTCGCCATCGCCTCCGGATCGGCATCGACGAGCAACCCATTCACCCCGTCGACAATCGTTTCGCGAATCCCTCCTTCGGCAACTGCCACTACCGGCAAGCCACTGCGTTCCCTTCCAGAGGCGCCAGCCCGAATGGTTCCAGCCGGGGGCGTACAGCATCATGGCGGCGCGATTCAAGACGTCAACGAGCTACCAGATCGCTGATCAGTAGCCGGATCTCGAAGGGTACGTTCAACGATCTGGCGAGCTCCTCCATCTCCCTTCGATACGTGATGTTGTGGCGGCGTTGGCAACCCACACCAGCGGTGGGCGAGGTTCGTAAAGTCTGGAGACTGCCTCGATGATGCCCCGGGCATTCTTCTCTGGGGTCATCGACCCGAGGCCCACGAGGAAAGGCTCTCGCGGGCGCTTGTTGTTCACGAAGGCCGTGGTGTCGATTCCGAGATAGTACACCGTTGCCTCGAGTCCGTAGGCACGGAGCACACTTTCTCGACTGAAGAACGAATTCACGAGGATCTGCCCATAGACACGGGCGTTCTCCACCTTCTTCACGGGCTTGGATTCGCAGCCCTTGGACATGCACGAGATCCTTGAGTGACCGATACACGGACAGAGGCGATAACCGAGGCGGTGCCGGACGTGCGAGCCACGGCAGCTGGGGCAGGGCTTCGTATAGCGAGCGGAACGGCTCCTGAAGGTAGAGGATGGCGGGCAGTCGCACGGATCGAGCGATCGGCGTGACGCGGAAGAATTGGCAGGAAGCAAGCAGAGAGCAGGTCGAAGCCGCCATCATTGATTTGCTGAGCGCACGCCCGGCAGTGTTCTTCCATCGCGCGAAGAAGCGATACGACGTCCCGGTAAGGAACCCACCAGAGCGATTCCAGATCGGTTCCTTCTCGCGCGACACCCAGTCCAAGGGCACCACGTGCTCGGGAATGAGTTCTCCGAAAGGGAGATACGCCTGATCTGCAGTCGGAGGGCACCACGACTCCACCGTGTGCCCTCGTTTGAGGGAAACCGCGGATCTGGTTATAGAGGGCTTCGCTTCCCTCCGCCGCTCGGAAGGTTGTGCCAAAATGGCAATCCTCATGTCCGCAATACGCCTTGTGTGCTCAAAAGGACACCTGCCGGTCCGAGATCGAGAGGCCTGCACCTCGCTATTTCTCCGAGGGACACCGTATCCTACATGACGAAGCCTCCCAAATACAGCCCGTTGCGGTGACGAAGCGAGCGGCTTCCGGATGAGCGATTCCTCGTTGAAGGAGTCGCAGCGGACGTGGCCGGCAAAACTTGCGCGGTATTACCGGGAGGCAGTGTCGGCCGGGCTACCTATTCCGCCGCGGCCACGTCGCACGGAGCGCGGCGGCGCGGCACCGACTCCTCGGCCTGGCGGTACGGGGACGGGAGCCGTGAAATCGAGGTCGACGTCACCGCTCAGCGCGGATGACACGGCTCTTCCAGCCGTTCCTGGAGCAGGCAGAGCGTGCAGCGTAGGGCATACTCTGCCAGTTTCCACCTGTCCTTTCGCGTTCACCGAAACGCATGACTCTCGAGAGCAATCTTCGTGAGATGGAGCGTGGACGCGAAGCCTACTGGCTTCGCTACCCGGGACTTCGCCTGTCAAGCTCCGGCTGGCGGGCGGCAGCGGTTCGTCACTCGTTCCACGTGCTACCCGGCGAGTCGATCCTGGACTTGGGCGCCGGGAGCGGGCTGTGGACCGAGCACCTGACGAGCGTGTGCCGCGGAGAGGCTTTCATCACGGCGGCCGTGTTCAACGAGGGACTTGTGGGAGCAGGCGTCCCGCCGGAAGCTTCCCAACACGACCTTTTGTGCATGTCGCCGACCACGCTCGCGACCTGCCCCCAGAATCCTTCGACTACGTGGTGGGCACGGCCATTCTCTGTCACGATGCGTACGCCCTCAATCTGAAGTGGATCCATCGCCTGCTGAAGCCGGGGGACAGCTCTTGTTCTTCGAGGCCAATTTCTGGAACCCCCAGGTACTCTCAAAGGCGCCGTCCGCACGGTGAGGCGCCGCCTGGAGTCGCCCCTCCTGCCAGGTCGGCCTGCGCAAGTACAAGCTGATGCACATGACCTCGCATCAGGGCTTCACGCATGTGGAGACGATTCCCTTCGACATCATCCATCCCCTGTTGCCTCGCGCGCTCATTCGATCCGTCCAGTCGATCGCCTTCCTGTTCGAGCATGCGCCGCTGATCCGTGAGCTGTGCGGAACTCTCTACATCTGGGCGAGGAAGCCGTCCGTGACCGAGCCTCACCGGCCGCGGGTCAATCTCGCTCGCCATCGCGAGCTCTTCAGGTCGACGTCGGTGGTGGTACCGTCCCACAACGAGGAGATGAACATCCGTCCTCTGGTGGAGACGCTCCTTCAGCTCTACGGCGACTACATCCACGAGATCATCATCGTCAACGACAACAGCACCGACCGGACGGCGGAGGTCACGCGGGAGGTGGCGCGCGCGTATCCGCGCGTTCGGCTGGTCGACCGACGGCCGCCCAACGGCGTGGGGCTCGCCCTCCGGGATGGGATCGCCGCGGCCACCGGCCGCTACATCCTCACCATGGACTGCGACTTCGTGCAGATCCTGCCTGAGATCGGTGACCTCTTCGATGCGATCGCGAGGGGGCGCGTAGGGGGCGGTGGGCAGCCGATTCTCCCATGAATCCGTCATGATCAACTACCCCTTCTTCAAGACGCTGTGCAATCGAGCCTTTCATCTCCTCGTCAAGCTCCTTCTCGTCTGGCAGCGTGCACGACATCTCGAACAACCTCAAGCTCTACCGGACGGAGATCTTCCGGTCCATCGAGATCGAGGAGCGTCATTTCGCCGCGAATGCGGAGCTGGGGCTGAAGCCCCTCCTCGCCGGTTACGACATCGAGGAAGTCCTGATCTCCTGGATCAATCGAACACTCGAGATGGGCAATTCCTCGTTCCAGATCGTGAAGGTGGCGCCGAACTATATGGGCAGCTCTGACGCGTGCTGTTCGCTCTCGCCTGGCGAGGCAAGCGTCGCCCCGGCCAAGAAGAGTGGCGGCGTTCAGCCTCCGTGCTGAACCGACGCTGCTCCCGACGCGACCGTGATGGCGCTGGGGCCGTCACGCCGTGACCTCATCGCCCGGCCTGAGCGGACGAAGCGACGTCGCCCCGAGGGAGGACAGCGATCGTGAAACGAGCCATCGGTGACGGGCAGCAGCGGGCTCATCGGCTCCGAGGCGGTGGCGTTCTTCGACCAGCTCGGATGGGACGTTCACGGGATCGACAACAACATGCGCCGATCGTTCTTCGGACCCGATGGCGACACGACGTGGAACCTGGAGCGGCTCCGGCGCGAAGCTCGTCACTTCACGCACCACGACGCTGGACATCCGTGATAGTGATGCGCATCCCGGCGCTGTTCAAACGCCATCGTCCTGACCTCATCATTCACTGCGCGGCCCAGCCATCGCACGACCTGGCCGCGCGTCGCCCCCTGGACGACTTCGGCATCAACGCGACCGGGACCCTGAATCTGCTCGAGACCGCCCGTCAGCACTGTCCGGAGACCCCGTTCGTCTTCATGAGCACGAACAAGGTCTACAGGCGACGCGCCAAACGAGAAGCCGCTCGTCGAGCTCGCGACCCGCTGGGAGTATCGCGACCCTGCCGACCACGCAGGGGATCGATGAGAGCTGCCGGGTCGACGCCACCCTCCACAGCGTCTTCGGCGCATCCAAGCTGGCCGGCAGACGTCATGGTCCAGGAGTATGGGCGATACTTCGGCATGCCCACGGTGTGCTTCCGCGGCGGATGCCTGACCGGGCCCAATCACTCCGCGGCGGAGCTCCACGGCTTCCTCGCCTACCTCGCCCGGGCCGTCAAGGAAGGCCGCGTCTACCGCATCTACGGCTACAAGGGCGAAGCAGGTCCGTGACAACCTTCACTCGTACGACGTCTGCGCGGCGTTTCTCGAGTTCTACAAGGCGCCTCGGTCGGCCGCCGTGTACAATCTCGGCGGTGGGCGAGCCAACAGCGTCTCGATCCTCGAGGCGATCGAGCGCTGCCAGGACCTCACCGGCAAGACGCTCGCCGATGGAATACGTGGACACCAGTCGGCTCGGCGATCACATAACCTACATCAGCGACTTGCGCCATCTGCGAGCCGACTATCCGCACTGGGAGATCACTCGCTCTCTCGGACGACATCTTCCGGGAGCTCAGCCGATCGCTAAGCGAATCTGGAAGTCGCGGCCTCGAGCAGCCTGGATTCGCCTCGAGAGCACGCTCACGGCTGCCGCTCGAGCGGAGGAAGTTGTGGTCCTCGCGGCCTTCTCGGTCGCGTACTTGGCGATCACGCGCCGTGCTGGCGTCGTACGAAGCTCCTCTGGAACGACGAGCTCTTCACCCTGTATACGGCCCGACTCCCGACCTATTCGGACATCTGGTCCCTGCTCGCCAGCGGCGTTGGAACAAATGCCGCCGACCTTCCATATCCTCTCCCGCATGTTCTTGAGGGTGTTCGGTGTGAATCCACTGGCCCTGCGCCTGCCGGAGATTCTCGGGGTCGGCGTGATGAGTCTCTGCTTGTTCGTCATCGTGTCGCGGCGGTCGTCAGCCGTCTACGGGCTGGTCGCGATGGTGCTTCCCGCTCGTCACGCACGCCTTTACTATGCCACCGAGGCGAGACCCTATGGTCTCGTGCTCGGCTGTGCCGCTCTCTCGCTCTGCTGGCAGTCGGTGGCGGACGATCGTCGCCGCCTCTCTCTCTCGCTGGGATTGACCGCCTCGCTGGCGGCGGCGTTGGCCAGCCACTACTACGCCGTCCTCATCTTCGTTCCTCTGGCCGCGGGAGAGGTCGCTCGCACGATCGTACGGCGGCGCCTCGATCCGTGGGTCTGGCTGGCGTTCGCTCATGGCTACGATTCCGCTCTGGGTGTTCCTGCCTCTGATTCAATCCGGCCGTGAGCTGTCCGCTACGTTCTGGGCGAAGCCTCGATGGTTCGACCATGGTCTCCTTCTATCAGAATCTTCTCGCCCGGACGGCATCCGGCGCCATCTTTCTTGTCATCGGGATACTCTTGCTCCTCACCATCTATGCCATTGTTCGTTCCTACCGTCGGGCGGAGCCGAGGCAGATCGGCAGTCCTCGGATCCCTGCTGACGAACTCGTGGCGGCCCTTGGGTACCTGGCCATTCCCGCCCTCGCCGTGCTTCTCGCCAAGCTGGCGACCGGCGCCTTCACCGATCGCTATGCGATGTGCCGCCGTACTCGGTCTTGCCATGATCATTCCATGGGGCGCCTACGTGATCCTGGACGGGCGGGCCACGATGGGAATCGCCCTCGCCGCCGCCTTGTTTTCCTGGTTCGTGCTCAAAGACGGTATCGAGCCGGCGTTGAAACGACGCGTCGCGAGCTGGCCGGTCTCACGGACACGTTCGAGTTCCTGCAAACGGCGGCGCCGGGCGAAGCGCCGCTCGTCATCGCCAGCCCGCATCTCTTTTTCCAGTTCAATCACTACGCTCCTCCCGAGCTCGCCTCGCGATTCGTCTATTTAGTCGATCGGGCCGCCGCTCTGCGGTACTTGAAGGCGGATACGGCAGAACTTGGCATGCAGGAATTCCGGCCGGTGGACACCGATGTCGATAGAGGACTACCGCTCCTACGTCCGAGCGCATCCCCGCTTCCTGCTCTATGGCGACACGGGCCCGTGGGTCTGGCTCCTGCCACGACTTGAAGTGCCAACGCGGTGCCCGCCTTCAGCTGGTGGCGAGTCGACGGCTCCCGGCGTCTCTTTCTGGTCGATACCGCCGCCGACATCGAGCAACCGCGACTGGAGTCAGGGCCGGGAAGGCCGGTCGCGTGATGCATTTCCACGACGCGGTCGCGGTGCGCTCCACGATCTTCGCAGTCGCCAGTCGCAGGTCGACAGCCGCCGTCGACGGCCTGACTTGATTGCTCAGTGTCCGTCGCTGACATCGGTTTGACGCGGCCGGTCATGCTCGTTTCCTGGTACTCAGCAACATCGAGAATGATCTGTCGAAGTGTCAGTTGCGGCTCGAATGTGAGTTGCTCCTGGAGCTTGCGAATATCTGGCACTCGACTTTCCATGTCTTCGAATCCTGCTTCGTAGGCCTGGTCGTACGGAACAAAGACGATGGGTGACGTCGTGCCGACGAGCTCCTTGACCAGGGTCGCCAGTGCTCCAATCGAGATTGTCTCAGTTCCTCCGATGTTGAAGACCTCACCAATCGTACCGTCGGATTCCGCCAATGCGAGGATGGCGCGAACGGCGTCGTGCACATGGATGAAGGTTCTCGATTGTTGACCGTTACCGTAGACCGTAATGGGTCTGTCGTTCAGGGCTTGTTCGACGAAGCGGGGGATGACCATTCCGTATCGACCGGTTTGACGCGGTCCGACCGTATTAAACAATCGGACTATCGTGACGGGAGTCGTTTTCTCTTTGAAATAGGCAAGCGCGAGGAACTCGTCGATCATCTTCGAAGCCGCATAGCTCCATCGACTGCGGATCGTGGGGCCCAGTACGAGATCATCCGACTCGGAAAAGATCGGCTGCGTCGATTTGCCGTACACCTCGGAGGTGGAGAAGATGACAACTCTTTTGGTCTTCTTCGCGGCAAGCTCCAGAACGACTTCAGTGCCTTTGATGTTGGTTTCTATCGTCCGTATGGGGCTCTCCACGACGAGGTGAACACCCACGGCGGCCGCGAGGTGCAGGATGATGTCCGCGTCATCCACCAGTTCCGCCATTGCCTGGCGATTCGTGACGGAGTCCACGATGCACCGGAACGCTCGGTGACCTTTGAGGTGCTGCACATTTCTTATCTGCCCAGTGGACAGATCGTCCACCACACAGACCTCGTGTCCCCTGTTGAGCAACTCTTCGGCGAGGTGAGACCCAATGAAGCCTGCGCCACCCGTCAACAGATACTTCAACGATCCACTCCTCTTCGGCGCTCTAGTCCTTGAGGTTCGTCTTTGGCTGACTCGGCGCGAGAGACGCGTTCCGCTTGTCGGATCGCGAGTTCCTGCACCACTATCACCAGCCGATTCGAAACCACCGTAATCTGGGCCAGCACGTACACGAGCATGAAGACGATAAAGCAGAGGGCGAGGAGCGTCAACGCCGAGGCGGGAAACAAGGCTCCGACCAGGCGGGTCATCCATCCGAGCAGGGAGGGACGAGCAAGACGAGAAGCGCACCAAGAATGGTGACGATGAAAATGATGCCATAGCCGACATATAAACGATCACGTCGGACGAGGTCGAGGATCCAGACCAGGAGGGTCAGGCCAACCGCAATCAGAACAATGATGCCTTGAGTGGTCATCGTCGGCTCCTTCGCGTGAGCTCGGCTTCAACGATCGCAATCAAGAGAATGAGGAGCGTTTTCAGCGGATAGGTCACATGGCTCAGGAGCGAATACATCGATTGGCCATGCCTGCGTTCGGCGACGGTAATTGGGTATTCTCCGACGCGGTAGCCCAACCGCAACAAGTACACGATCGCCTCCGCATGAAAATCAATAAAGTGCCAGCGCGTGAGCGGGGCAAAGAGCCGATCGCCGGATGATCTTCAATCCGGAAGTGGTATCGTAGATGTGCTGCCGGCCGACCAATCGTACCAACCACGAGAAGAGCCGCATCCCGATGCGTCGTCCCAGCAGGGACCGCGAGTAGTCATGGGACTCGACATAACGCGACCCGATCAGCACATCCCAGCCGGCGCCAAGGTTTTCGTGGTAGAGAGCTTTGACCTGCTCCGGGTAGTGCTGGCCATCGGCGTCGAGAGTGATCAAGACGTCGTAGTCGCGACGCAGCGCGTAGATAGAGTGCGGTCTGAATGGCTCTGCCGTAACCAAGGTTGCACAAGTGGGTCGTGGTCAGCACGCCAAGCTGATTCAAGATCCGTCCGGTCGCATCGCGAGAACCGTCATTGACAACGAGCAAGTCGAAATCTGGTAGGGACTCGCGCACTCTTTCAATGACCGTTCCAATGCTCTCTGCCTCGTTGTAGGCAGGGATGGCGACGAGAACCCGAGGCTTAGTCTCCAATCAGGGCCGTCCCACGCGTTCGTAGATTGCGAATGTGCCCGGCAGGCCAGACGTTTCATTGGTCGAGTCTGCGAAGACTCGCCGCCAGCGATCCGGGTACGCGGTCACGACGGGAGCCGTGTATTTCTTGAAGGTCACCTTCGTCTACCATCAAGAATGTCACGGGTACGCTGTCCAACAGCCGTTGGGCTCTGGCGGGGTCGAGGTCAAACGGTGGAAAGACCGATTTGAGTCCGCTCCGCAGATACACCCACTGCGGATCGGTGGCGGCCACGACGTCGCCGGCCCTCGCCCTGGCTCTGAGTCGATCGACAGGCGGCGTCCGCTGCCGGATAAAAGCCTTGATAGAAGAAGAGACGGTACTCCAGTGTCGCTCCATTGGTGGTATGCCACTCGACCTTTGATGCCATTTCGTAAAGAGCACGAGCAACGCAGGAACTTGTGAGGCAAAGATGAAGGATACCAATGCGCCCGCCGCAGTAGCGGCGAACCAGGCGAGGCCTAAGAGAAAAGCGTTCCGCAATAGTGCCCGCGATCGACCGCAGGGCAAGAAATAGAGAGAGTGAAAGAAAGGGAGCAATGAGGTACGAGATAGCGGTTGAATTGACCTGGCCACGGTGTGGTACATATGGCAATCAAGGAAAAGACGACATAGAGAGGAATGAAATACTGCTTGCTTCGCCACCAGGAGCACGATTCCGTAGGCAATCAATGCGCTGAGTAACGAGCAAGGTGACGCGGATGCCGGCCGGCGGCAGGACGGCATGACCCGACGCGCTTGTCGATTGCCGAACGCAACAAATCCCATATCGGCTCTTTCGTACTGACCGCTTCTCCGAGATTGACGGCCATGCGGAACGTGTTGCGGACGAAGCCTCTAGCTCTATCCCGGAGCGAGGCATAGCCTAATTCCGGACGAAAAGAATCCTTGTACCTCAGATTCCGCGCATAACTGACATTGGTGTACACATAGTCCGCGCGCTGATACTGATAGGTGGGATTCTTATACTCGTGGCTGGCCTCGACGTGAGCCACGTAGCCCATCCAGCACAGAACGGGAACAACTGACACCAATGCGCGAATCCCTGCTTGCTTCAATCGTCTGCTGAGCGATAGCTTCAACGACCCATGCCGCGAGGAGCGCGCGCGCCGATCGTGCGCAGCGCATACGAGATCACGGCCAGGGGAACTCTCAGGAAACGGCTTGGTCCTGCGCTCCAATTGCAAAGCGTGAAAAGAACGGTCGCGAGCCCGAAGGGAATTTCGGGAAAGCATAAATCCGACATGAATATCGTATGGAGCTGGAGCGTGAACACCAGAGCCGCCAGGAACGAATAACTCGTCGGCAAAAACAGCCGGAGCATAAAGTAGCCGGCTCACGACATACGAGACGAAGAAGACCACGTAGGTCAGTCGCAACCAGTGACCGAGAACGACGATGTCGTCCGTTCGCAATATCCATCGATGAAGAGCAATCAAGACCGGCAACATCGGGGGTGCAACGTCGACTGAATCTCTCCGGGTTCGTTGAGCAACCGGTAACCTTTACCCTCGGCCAGCGCAGTTCCCAGGACGTAGTAGGCGGCGCCGTCCCATCTCAAATCGATCGGTCCTTTGAGGCGGGGAACCCAGCAAAGCGTGGCCAACGTGGCGAGGACCAACGCGGCGATCACATCCGGTCTGTTGAGTTTCATATACTCACTTTTGAGAATACCCGCTTTACGCTGGTCGTGGGGTCCGGCAGCTGATCCTCGACCATGGACCGCAGGATCGCGCGCAGACGCCCGACCTTGTGGGAGTTCCGTTCAGCTCGCCAAACGGGGTCCATCTCATGGCCTCGGCTTCGCGCTTCCCGCCGCCTGTCCGGTCCGTACCGCGGACGTGCGCTCGTACACCGCGACCAGTCCCAGGAGGCTCGTGTGGATTCGTGTCCAGCGGCCATCGGCATGCATGATGGCTCCGGCGGACTCTCTCATCATGCGCGTGGTGTCGGCGTCCATGACGATGTGCCGGATCGGTACCGAGTCTAAAGGGCTTCGGCCCTGGCTGGGTCCCGCTCGAAGGGAGGCACCACCGTCTTCATCCCGGTGAGCAGGTGTGCCCAGTGCGGCATGGCGCTGGCCACCACGTCACCTGGACGCCCGCGCCCGTGCAGCCACTCGAGAGCCGCATCGCGCTCGCGGTCCGGTTGACCGTAGAAGAACAGCGAGAACCGCACCGGCGATCCTCGCTGGTCGTGAAGCACGGCATCTCCGCGAGATCGTGCGATATGCGTGAAGTACGGTGAACAGCTCCACGACGAGCACGCCGGCGACGACCACGGCCGGCAGCATCCGAGCCACTGAGTCGACCCGGGGCCGGAGCCGGTGAGGACCACCGCGCGCGCCCGACCCAGAGCAGACACTGGAACAAGGCCAGCACCAGCAGGGTGCCAGGGAAACCAGTACCGCCGCCATTGAGGTGGCCATGGCGTCAGACAAACGGTCCCGCAGTACGCCAGCACGTACAGCCCCATGAGGCGGCCCGATCCCCCAGCTGAATGGCCACGCCGACGAGGGACCAGCATCCCGAGGCCCGTCAGGGCCACGGGTACCGCCTACGACCTGACGTACGTGCCGGCGCGCAGCTGCGCCCCCGGCAGGCGAGCGAGGAGGTTGTGCCAGTCCCCTTGTCGGCGCTCACCGCCTCGCCGATCGATTGCGGCAGCCGAGTCAGGTTTCGCGCCACCCGCACCGCGAGATCGCGAAAGGAAGCCTTGCCGAGCTCTGGCCGAAACGGGTCGCGCAGGGACAGATTACTTGGCGTACGTGACGTTGTAGAAGACGTACTCCGCGCGCTGATAGGGATAGGCCGGGGTGGCGTACGACGCGCCTGCCTGCACACCGGCGATGTACGCCTGCCAACCCACGATCGGCACCAGCGCGATCGCACCTCGCACGGCCACCCGCCTGAACTCTCGCCGGAGGAGGCTCTCCCGCCACCCATGCGATCAGAAGGGCGACTCCAGCGGTTCGCAGAAGATAGGCGAGCGTGGCACACACACCGCTGAGGAACGGGCGCTCCCGCGAGCCGCCCATCCCGCTCCAGAGCACGAACAGCAACGACGCCAGCAAGAACGGCAGCTCGGCGAACAGCAGCTCCGACAGGAACATCGAGAAGAGGTGCAGCACGCACATCGACACGGCCACGAAGGCCCACGCGGGCGGAAGGACTCGCTCGAGTAGCGCGTACGTCGCGAGCACGCTGACCAGGAACATGACGAAGAACGTGAGGCGCAGCCAGTGGCCCACGATCATCGGATCGCTGCTTCCGAGAATCCACTGGTGGACCGCCACGATAGCGGGAAGCAGCGGCGGGTACTGGACGGCCTCGATCTCCCCAGGCTCGTTCAGGGAGCCGGTAGCCACGGCCTTCCGCCAGCGACGTGCCAAGGACGTAGTAGAGTCCCCGTCCCACCGTAGATCGATGGGCCCACGGAAGCGCGGCAGCCAGATCGCCAGGCTCAGCACCAACAGCGCCGCAATTGTGAGCGAGCGAGTAGGTCTACTCACGCACGCCGACCCTCGGTCCGGACCGCGAGAACACAAAGGGTTGGAGTGGAGGCGACCATGAAGCAGAACGGGAGAAAGGGAGGGACCGATTGGCTGGCGGAGCTTCAGCGAGACGCCAGAGCCGACGTGGTGCGTAGCAGCGAAACTGCCCTCGGACCACCGTCCGCGCGCCATTGAACGCAATGTTGCATCATCTCGATCCAGTCTATGCCGCCCGGGAAGACGCGATCCGGGTGGGACGGGCGTTCGACTTCGCTGCCGGTCCTGTCCCCCGTTCTTCCTCGGCAGAGCGACAAGGCCGCGTGTCGTCACGCCAAAGCCATGGCCCCTGTACGGCCAGAGCGCGCTACCGCCACGCCCGTTGGTCTCGCCCGTCCGTCGGGCCGATGAAGCTCATCCGACGGACCCCACGGAAGGGACCACGAGCCGCTCTCGACCGCCGTGTCACGCGAGGCTCCGCCCGTGCCGTACCAAGACTTCTCGCCGCTGCCACCTCCCGCCGGGGTCAGAAGGCGCGCTTGCTTTCGCACTGGCCGCGACATCCGTGATCATGATCACGGGTGTGATATCCGGAAGAGCAGTTGGACCGGAAGGTCGGCGACACGGCTCGCTTGAGTACCATGTCGTCGCAAGTACCGGCTTCCGCCCCCGGCGTGTGCGCGTCGGCACCCTGGACGCCATACTGAGATCCTGCATCTAATATGATGCCGCAGAGTGAGTGGGTGAACGAGAGGACGCTCTCGAGCCCCCACGCGCCGGTGAACCATGCCATCATCGAACACTATCGCGTGGTAGAAGAGGTGGGGCCGTATTCGATCATGAACCGGATGAGGGATCACTTCGATCTCGTAGATCGGCGCAATGACAAATAAGGCCGCAGAAGATTGCTCACCGGGTGGTGCGGGCCTCGTCGGCCCAAAAATTTGATCATCCGGCTGGCAGAGCAGCACGGCCACAAGAATCTTGTGGTCCTGGACAAGCACCACCGCGCCAGCCCCTGGCGATCCTGAGACGTTTGCATCCAGACATCACGGCGGAGCGCGTACCGATCCTAGCCGGAAGGCGAGGCGATTGGGCCGACGCTTCGAAAGCGCCAGCGTGATCGTCATGCTCAGGCTCAGATCGGCGCCCCGCCACCGCCGCCCCGGTCATTCGGAACAATCTGGCGACCACCGAGCTTATCCCTTGCCGCGATCCGGAGATATGAAACTCCTTACACGGTCCACGTCAGTTCCTCAGTGGTGTGAGTCAGTCGCAGGTCGATGACTACCCGCGACGACCAAGAACGGCAGGAGCAGCTGGTGCTGGAAAGCGGGATCACATGCGTTGTTCTTCGCCCTACCCTCATGTTCGGCTGGATTTCGAGTCGCCAGCCCCTTAGGGTGGCTATCCGGGTTCATGCACAGGACCACCGGTGTTCCCCATTCCGGGGCATGTATGGACGTTTCGTTCGGCGGCTTACCCTCTTTATGCCTGAGAGACTTCTGTAACCTGATCATCAGCTGCATACGCTCTCGGATCAGCGGTAAGGTTTTCAACATCACTGGTCTCCAGCGGGTGACTTTCATCGACATCGTCCGCGAGCTCCAGGCGCGCCACCGAGAGTCGATGCGTGATCGTGAGGATCCCGTACCCGATTTTCCATTTTCTCTTGCGCCTCTGGACGCTCGTCGATCCCGACCCGCCCTTTCACCACGGACCAGGCTCACGGCTCTGATCGCAGGCGATGAGTTCGAGATCATCGACTGGGATACGACATCTTTGGAATCGTGGCCACCCCTTCTGATGGCCATCGACGAGACGCTTTGCCACCCGTGTACTAGCAAGATAGTCCTCGAGTTCTGAGTCCATTCTCGAGAGGGCAGGCGGACCTGGCCGGCATCGTCTATGAGCTCTGCATTCTGGCTCGTTTTCGATGCGCGTCAACCCACCGCACGTACTCCTCCGACACGACCAGGAACCCGCTATCGAGAAGGCTGTTCACGCCCTCGAACCTCTTCGCCGTCTCTTGCTTCAGGCTCAGGTGCGGCGTCTCCTTCAGTCTCGACCAGTATCTCTTGTACTCCCGCTCGCCGACACTCTTGATATCGATCGGTCCGCACGGCCTCCTCGACCTTCTCGTAGAAGGTGCTCAATGAAGGGATAGTGGAGAAGGACACAGCTGAAGTCCGCGATGGACGCGTGTTCCGTGTGGTGCCATCCCACGAAGGGGACGACCTCCGCCGAGGCGAGGATCAACGCCGCCTTCGTGAGTCCGTTCTCCGTGCCGAACACGGCTTTGCGAACTCCTCCCGTAGTGCATCTTGATCGCGGAGTTCGCCGGGCGGCCGAAGGCATAGTCATGTTTTCGACGGCCGAGATGTCGTAGTAGGGATACTTTCTCTGCGAGCGAATCGTCGGGGTGCTGCGCACGCGGTCCAGCGGTCCGTCGCCGAACAGGTCCAGCATTTGGTGCCACGACGGCCGTATAAGCGAGTGCTCGTTCAGGTACGTCAACAGCTCGCGCAGATCGATCACGTCTGAATAGGGGTAGTCGAAGCCGCTCATCGATGTCCGCGAAGAGGTTCCAGCGATTCCGTGAAAACCGATTGCACCAGATAGCGCTTCAGGATCGTCTCGTACGTCCGATACGGGCACGTCGTGCGGAGAATGGTGACGCGGTCATACTGCCGGGCCAGATCGATCGTGCGCATCCGTCGACCCGTTGTCGAGGAGGACGACGTGGGTGACGCCGAGGGCGAGGTGGATGCTCGAGGAACGACTTGACGTGCAACGCCCGTTTCTCACGACGCACAGCACGATCAGCTGGCGTCCGTCCATACGGCGATCGTCTGGGGCCGTGAACGTGCCGCAGACGGAGGCGGAGGATCAGTGGTCGAATGCGGAATTCGACGACCCCGCCGCTGACCGGCGCGGATGCGCCGGAGATGTGTCAGGCGAGGCGCCGGAGCTTGTAGGAGTCGCGTAATGCGGCTGACCCCAGCGGCTCACGCCACGTCGAGCGCATGTCCATCGGCTGTCCTCGGCCCTCTCACGAGACCACGGAGCATCCGGGGCAGACGTCCCGGAGGGAGGCGCGCCCTGACCGTGCCTCACGTCCTGCGGTTGTACGCGAGCTGGGCGCTGAGAAGACCGAGCAACATAGTCGATCACCGCGGTCACCGCGATGATCGACGCCGAGCATCCCAACAGAACGACATGGCGATGAAGCGCGACCAGTGCTCGTACGTGGAGCCCGTGCGGACGAGCTCGAGAAAGCTGGGCAGCACGAGCAGGCCACCGCCCACGAGCAGGAGGGGCGGGACGAGCCAGGGAAGCCAGTTCGAGAAGAACCAATCGAGCGGGTTCCGGCTGCTCCGCTTGCCCTCGACGTCCCGTGAGGGCGATCGCCACCATCCTCCCGGTCAGATAGCTGGCGCACAAGAGCAAGCCCGCCAGGGTCCCCGCCAAGTGGCCGACCACGAACCTGTAGATCATCCATTCCTGCACGGCGTGATGACGGAGATAGTATGCCGTCGGCGTGAGCATGAGCGCCACGGTCAGGGCCAGCCAGAGACAGCCCAGGATTGCCAAGGGACGCGCGGGACGATAGAGGAGCGCGGCGTCGAGGATAGCCCGGAGGAACCGCAACCCATCTTTGCCGGGTGGAGCTTCGATTCGCCCTCCCGCTCGTGATACGGCATGTCTATTTCGACGATCTTGGTCCGAGCACTCAGGATGGCCCGTGCACTCATGGCCGGCGTGAAGTGGAGGCCGTCCGGCAGGGAAGCAGGGCGGGGAGACATGTCCGCCGCACCACGCGCATGCCACTCGCCGTATCACGAAGGGTCGATGACGACAGGAGGCTTAGCGTCGAGGCAAAGAGAACGTTTCCCAGGCGACGCAGCCAGGGCATCTTGGTGCTCTCATTCAAGCGGCAGCCGAGGGCAATGTCCGCATCGTGCGTCTTCAGGGCATTGATCAATTGCGAGAAAGAATCGGGGCTCGCACGTGCCATCCGCATCGAGAAACCCGAGAAGATCTGCATTCGACTGGGCCCATGCCTCTTTGATGGCGGCCCCGTACCCGCGGTTTTTCGGGAAGACGATGAGCTTGACGTGATCGCGGTATCGCGATGCGAGCTCGACCGTCCGATCCGTTGATCCGTCGCTCACCACGGTGATGTCGACCTCGGTCACCGGCGACGTCTCGATGATCTCCGGGCGAGCCTCCAGGCAGGCGCGCGATGATCTGCTGGATGCTGGCTTCCTCGTTCAGAGCAGGGATGGCGATGAGAAGCTTCATCTCGCTGGAAGCGCCTTCTCATGAGCCCGTGCGTCCGCTCGTTGCGGGATGGTACCGCTCCGGGAGGCGACCGTCCGCATCGGGTCTCCGTCTTGGTGCCGGCCGGTCACTGGTGCCGCCGGGTCATGGTTCCCCAGATCATCCCTGCCTCGAGGGCGAGGCCGAGTTGGAGCGAGAACGCGTCCGGTCGGCGAAGGCCAGCGTGCACCAGCGCCGTCCAGCCGGAGCTTAGAACATGTCGGTACCGCCAGCGCTCAACTCCGAGAATCCCTGCCTCGTTCGCGGTCCGCGCGTGCCGAGCCTTCCCGCACGCGTGATCGAAATATCGACGAATGAAGAATGACTTGCGCAGCCGGCTCGCACCGATGCGATGGTGGACGACCGCGGACGGGTCGTAGCCGATCCGCTGTGCCGTTGCGGAGCAGCCGATGGATGAATTCGACCTCCTCTTCTCCATACAGGCGACGCCCTCGGTGACCAAGACTGGTCTGGAATCGACCGAACTCCTCGAAGACCTCGCGTCGGAAGCGCCATGCTGGCGCCCACGATTCGACGTGTAGGCGAGAGCGGATATTCCAGCCGGCACGGCGTTGTCTTCCTCGACGAGGGCCAACCACGACAGCAAGTCGGGACGGCTCGAGAGCCAGCGCGGCACGTCCGCCTCCCACTGCGGCAGCACCTCGTCCTCCCACGCCATCGAGACGATCGGTGGTCAGGGCGTCAAGCATGCCTGACACCCAGCCGCGGTCGGGAAGGATGTCGTCGTCGGTAAACAGAATGACCGCGCCCTTCGCCGCCTCGATGCCCGAATTTCGCGCGAAGCTCTGTCCCTGCCTCGGCTCGAATTCGTAGCGGATGGGCACGCTGCTCGTCTCGCCGAAACGACGCACGGTCTCTCTCGTCGTATCTGACGAGTTGTTGTCCACGACGACCATCTCCCATTGGAGCGCTCGTGGAACTACCTGCTGGGCGCAGAGGGACCGCAGGGTATCAGCGAGGAGGTCCGATCGGTTATAAGTGGCGATCACCACCGAGCAATCCACTTCGTTCCTCCCGATGCGACGCTCTGTGGAGGATGGGTGCGAGGTCAGTCGGATGACCACGCATAGCGTTCAGAAGTGAGGTACGGCCAACGACCCGGGTCCCGCACCGCCATCGTAACAAACACGAGGCGCCAATGTCCCGACCCTTGTGGGGTACCCTGCTCGAAACTGGCCACGCTCTAGCGTCGGGCTGATTCCGAGTCGTCGCCGCACGATCTCCTCTTCTCCAGTTCTGGCAGGGTGGACGAGGCGTCAAAGCGTCCCAAGCACCAGCCCGGTGCGGTGAGCCGGTAAGAGTTACTGAGGACTCGCGGGCAAGATGTCAAGCGCGCCGACGACATGGGGCAAGCCACTACCGAGGACCCCGAGCTTTATCGCCGCCACGAGGATCGCGACCTTCGATACCGACCTCGTGATGTCGTCGTTCGCGGCCATTGGTCACCGCCTCGCGAAACGGGATCACCCGCGCTCGAAGAACTCGTCGTCGTCGGAGGCGACGTGGGATCGGGCACAAGATCCTCGCCGATGTAGCGTACGCGGTCTCGTCGAGATAGGCGTTGGAAGGTTGAGTCTGGCAGCTTATGTCGTGGGGCCAGGACCGGGGACGCGACGATCGCCACCGGTGGGCGCTAAAGTTGCCTACGCTCTGGTGGTGGGCGATGATGGCCAGG
>ERZ1370068.11084-contig-973_pt1 | contig 36859 bp, 61 predicted proteins | sample MGYA00561227_ERZ1370068 | MGnify/ENA primary metagenome ERZ1370068 (study PRJEB38410, sample SAMEA6850437) | metagenome | study: Metagenomic assessment of the ecological functions of the soil: analysis of the soil microbiota associated with the...
TCAGTTACATTGCTCAAGGAGATGAACCGACAGCCGCGGAGAAGGGTGAAAAGGTCTCGCAAACTCGCGAAGCCGCAGGGAGCTGCGCCAGCTCGATCCGCGCAGTGGCACGCGGCCGCTCAAGTTCTACGGTACGGTCGCGGTCGAAGGCGCGGCTCCCAGCAACACAGCGAGGTGTTGGACTCTCGCCGAGACCTGCGGAGCGCCCAGAGGCGACGTCGTGCAGGACTCGACGGACTGATAGCATTACGACGAGATCGGCGAAGCGAGCACGCTCCTACGAGATCGACGGCGTCGTCTACAAGGTCAATTCGCTTCGATGCAGCAGCGCGACCTGGGTTTCGTGCGCACGCGCGCCGCGCTGGGCGATCGCGCACAAGTTTCCCGCACACGAAGAGAACACGATCGTCAGAGGCGGTGGGTTCAAGGTCGGACGAACGGCGCGCGCGCTGACCCCGGTCGCGCGCATGGACCCGGTCTTCGTCGGCGGTGACGGTCGAGTGAACGCAACGCTGCACAACATGGACGAAGTGCGACGCGTGGACGTGCGCATCGGCGACACCGTCGTGATTCGTCGCGCCGGCGATGTCATCCCCGAAGTCGTGAAGGTCATTCTCGAGCGCCGCCCGAGAAGACGCGCGCGAGGTCGACCTGCCGGCCAAGTGCCCGTGTGCGGCTCGGCGGTGGAGCGCGAAGAGGGCGAAGCCGTCGCACGATGTACAGGCGGGCTCTACTGCGCAGCTCAGCGCAAAGAAGCGCTACGACACTTCGCGAGGCCGGCATGCGCTCGACATCGATGGCCTCGGCTCGAAGCTGATCGATCAGCTGGTCGAAGGCGGCGTGGTGAACAATCCCGCCGACCTATACGAGCTCACTGCCGACGCGGCTCGCGGAGCTCGATGCGCATGGGCGAGAAGTCCGCCGAGAACCCGGTGAAGGCGCTCGAACAAAGCAAGCAGAAGGCGACCTTGCCGCGCTTTCTCTACGCGCCCTGGGCATTCGCGACGTCGGTGAGGCGACCGCGGAGGCCTTGGCCCGGCATTTCCGCGTTCGATGCACTGCGCACCGCGAGACGGCCTCAGTGACGAGGAAGTCCTGATATCGGCTCATCACGGCGGCGCACGCGCATGCGCGTTCCCAGCCGAAGCCAGGAACGCCAGAGTGATCGATGCGCTATTGAAACAGCAGCGGCTGAGATCCGGACCGCACACAGGCGAAAAGCGATCTCGACGGGAAGACATTTGTCCTGACGGGAAGGCTGTCGAGCTTTCGCGCGACGAAGCAGGCAATCTCATTCGCGAAAGGGGCGGGACAGTTTCAGGCAGCGTAGAAAACCGACTACGTGGTTGTCGGTGAAGATGCGGGGCACCAAGCTCAAGAAGGCAACCGGAACTTGGCGTCAAGATCCTGGATGAGGATGAGTTCTGAAACTGATCGGACGCCAGCGCTGATCAGACCGGTCGTGGTCCGATAGCCCTTCACGTTCCTCGGATTCCGTATCCAATGAACATCTGACGATGATGCCAGCGCGAACTGCGTCCGAGCGTCAGTTGCCTGCCCGACACCCAGCCCGACATCCTCAGCAGTGAAGGCGGCTCCGCGCAGGCGGAGCAGGTGGCGGAATAGCGGCAGTGCCGCGCGGTCGAGCCTGACAGAGACAAACAGTGTCAATGTAGAGTCGCACTCAGCGGCATCGCGAGACAGCTCGAGTGTATTGAGTGGACGTCGCGCGCCAGGCTGCCAGATGTTGGATCGATGCAGGCCCTGCACCGCCTGACGAGTATCGCCGGGTGACCGCACGAACACTGCCGTCCTTCAGGATCTTGACGGCACCGACTTCCAGCAATTCGTCCAGATGATCCCGGCGAGTTAGATATCGTCGACGAATCGCACCAGCGACCCAAATGAAGGTTCGGGTCCGTCGGCCGGGAGCACCTGCGGTCACCTCGTTGTCCGTGGCATTGTTCCTGAACCAAATGGTCAGACACGGGTGAAGGCGCGATTGCGCCGGTAGTCCTTGTCGATCGCGGTATCCGCGGAACCTTCAGCCGGCGAGTTAACAAGACGTTGACGATGCCGGTGCAGGCCAGTAATTGCCGAAAACGCGCGAGAAACTCAATGGTTTCCCCGTTCCCTTAGATATCCCGGCCAAATGAACAAAAGGCATTATTGGCAATTACGCGCGAAATCATAAGACGACAAACCGTGACGCGTAAGATCCAGGCGAGGGGGCGCAGTGAGGGGCGGAGACAAGCGGTGAATAGCCAGCCCGACGGGTCAACGTGTGCATCACCTTTGCTCGAAACGCCGCTGATGCCATAGGTGTTGAAAAAAGCCAACTCTGTAGCACGAAAAAATACGACAGGTGGGGACCATGGTGACAGCGAATATTCATCCGGAAGGATTCATCAACTGATGATGTGTCTGCGGTTTGCAATGATGGGATCTCCGACTCGGCACGCATTCTTTTGCGCCGCGTTCCGCATATTGCGAGGATGCGGATCCTGAAAGTAATCTTCGTCAAATGGCGCTTGAAGCTGTGAACGAAGTAGAAATGATCTCGCGACTCAGCCAGGCCGTGTGACCGCGCGTCAAGCAATGATGTGCTGCGATGTTGTGCTTAATTGGCGGCGGAATATTGCATTTGATACCAGTGGTTTACCTGCTCAACTCGTACGTGAAGGGGCTCCTCAGTCATTCAATGAACTGGTTCGATATGCTCGCCCACTGCGTGATCCAAGTTCACTGTTAGGGCGAATGCTTTGAGCTTGGCGTTGCAAGACTTACTGATGAAAATCGAACTGAATGACGTGAATCTGTTGTGGTGCATGTTCGGGGCAGGACGGAAGCGCAATTGCGAGTGAGTGTGTACTGAACACATCTGTGGGATTTTGATCCGTCGAGTTCAATGTTTTTGATAAGCCTCGCGTGCAAAAAGGGCGTTTGAACGAGCGTGTTATGCATCAGTACCGAAAGACCTGGTGCCAACTCTCCAGCAACTAGTCAACTCACGAGGCCAAGAATTCGTGGACGTAATCGACGAATGGTTGGCACGCAGATCAATAAAGGCTGAGAACAAAGGGGACAGCGTTCTTGTGGGCGCCGGCGCCTATTTGTTCGTCCGCGAGAACTTTACCTAAAAATACCTAGAGTTTTTAGGTTATGGCATGATCCTCTGAAGAGGATCATGCGGCGCTCTGTTTTCCTCTAATAACTGCCGCATTTGATTATCAGGCCTTCGCGGTCGGCTCGTTTGGTTTGCACTCACTTCAGAGGGTTAGCGCCTTCGTCCAATCCAGCTAGATTAAGTCATGTCAGGATACTTATGATGTTAAACGAGATCTTCTGCGGCATTTTTGATCGCCATGACTCCTGCCATCAGATCTTGCTGAGTATGGGATTACGTACCAAGAATTGGGGGTACTTAAAGACGTCTACGTAAGTGTGCGCGGAGATGACTCTTCCGGGTCGCAAGATGAGCTGGCTCGCGCGTTGTAATCGCGACAGGCCCGCGCGACGCAGAGGTTGCGAAAAATCGTTCGCAACGAGGGCAAGACTCAATGGGGCGTTTGGAGTAACGCGGGTCTTGCTGCAAGTCTTGGAAGCCTGGCACACCGACGCGCAATACCTTGCGCCTACGGCTATCCCCGCGACTTGAAGATCGACGGAACTGATGTAGTTCCAACATTTGAAGATTTGGCGCGTCGCTTTAGTACGGACGTTCCACATGAGGTGTTGATAGGGAATTGATTCGCGTTGGTGCCGCCAGGGTATTGAAGGTGACAGTATTTGCGCGTTTTGAAAACGCACATACATCCCGACCGACATGACGGCAGAAATGATCTGATTTTTTTCTCAGGTTGTACGTCGATATATCGAGACCGTCGATTACAACTTGGGAGGGGAAAGGGCCAAGAAAAGCGATCTGATCGCATGGTCTATCCCGATGAAGGATTGCGGATTGTTGATGTAGAGATTTTTCAGCAGGAAATTCGGGAGTACTTAGAAACAGTCATTCAAGAAATAGATCAGGAAGTCGGCCACCTATCCACGACCCGCTAAGAAAAAAGGCGAGCAGGCAGTTCAGGTCGGTGTAGGCATCTACTTCATCAGGAGACGACCGAGGATCGCGCGCCATTGATGGAGAGCTTCGGTGACCTTCTGGTAGTTCGCGAATGACGTGGTTGGACGATTGACAAAGGTGTCGAGCTGGGGAAGGTATCGGTACCGCATGGTTGTTGATTGGGATTGATCGGAGCATGAATTAATGAAAATTGGACCGTAGACGAAAAGTTTGCGGTGGCATTTTGTGCTGGTGGCAATTTTTGTCGCCGCAAATCCAACGCATTCGGTATCGATCCTCTTAGTGGTCGCAAATTCAACTGCGGTCGCGCAGCGCGGATATCCTAGCTATTGAGCGCGCAGCAAATGGGCGATTGCTTGCGGTCGGTCGCCTTGACCAGATTTACCCAGCATTTCGGTCGCCGTACTTGGTCAACGGTTTGTCTTATTGGCGTCACCCGGCAACGATCGATCTGTTTCTGAAGCAAGGATTGGTCGGCCAGTCGCCCTTTTTGGCGATAAGGAGCGGTGGTAGCACTGGTCGATGCCGCCATGACCTCACGGTCAGTATGTGCAAGGCGCATCGAAAGTTTATCTGCGTGGCGCGATTCAGTCGGTCAATAGGAAACTAGACTAATCTCGTTGGCTCAGCCGAATTGATACTTCGTCTTTTTTGCTACGCGCGCAACCGTGGACCGGTTTGGTGTCGGCGCGATTGCAGCCGTAATTGGCACTCAGCCTTCGATCAAAGGCCGCATTTTGTTGAAAGCATCCGGAAATCTGGCTGAACTGATGTTTCCGTTGGAACCGGTAAAGCCTGACGCATCTGTAGCACCGGTCGTCCCGATGCTTCATTGGGAACTGGCTCGAGTTGAAGCTCGGTGGGCACCTGGCTGGGTAAACGCTTCTGTTGGCGCACTGGTCGCCCAGATGCATCGCTCGGTACAGGTCGTACCGACGCGTCACTGGGAACCGGACGTGTTGATGCGTCACTGGGCACTGGGCGCACGGATGCGTCGCTAAACCGGCAAGCTGATGCCTCACTCGGTACTGGGCGGACTGGAAGCGTCTCTTGAACTGGAAGGTCTGACGCGTCATTGGGTACGGGTCGCACCAACGCATCAGCTGGAACGGGTCGCGCTGAGGCCTGTGGGAACAGGCAAGTCGGACGCTTCAGTTGGCACCGGGCGCACAAATGCATCGCTCGGTACGGGCAAAGTCGAAGCATCCCTGGGTACCGAACTGATGCCTCCCTGGACGGGTCGTACTGATGCATCGCTGGGTACGGGACGTACTGACGCACGCTCGGTACAGGCAAAGTCAAAGCATCCTGGGTACTGGCCGAATCCGATGCCCTCGACGGGTCGTACTGATGCATCGCTGGTACGGATGCACGGATCGGATTGTTTCTGTACAGGCAAAGTCAAAGCATCCCTGGGTACCGGCCGAACTGATGCCTCCTCGGGACGGGTCGTACTGATGCATCGCTGGGTACGGGACGTATTGACGCACGCTCGGTACAGGCAAAGTCAAAGCATCCCTGTACCGGCCGAACTGATGCCTCCTCGGGACGGGTCGTACTGATGCATCGTTGGGTACGGATCACGGAAGCATCGCTCGACGGTAAGGTCGAAGCGTCTGTGGGAACTGGCCGAACTGATGCCTCCTCGGGACTGGTCGCACAAAGGCTTCTGTCGGAACGGGTCGGGCCGATGTTTCGTTGGAACAGGTCGGCCCGATGCATCGCCAGAGCCGCACGAATGCGTCTGTAGGTACCGGCAACTCTGCTGGCTGACCTGGTTGTAAGTTTTTTCGAATAGAACGGCGCCCCAAGGCGCCGTTCTTAAGGCCGGCATCCGCTGCGCGCACCACACCACAATTCCGCTACACGTTGTCGTAAGTCGCGCCGGCGCGCCTGTTCGCGCCTGGGGCATATAGTGGTGCGATGGTGCGGTTTTGAAAATGAGCAGCGGCCCGGAATCGGGTGGCCGCGATGGCCGCTGGTCGTCGTCGCGCTTGGTTCCGTCTCTGGTGCGGCCGAAGCTCATGCACGAGGGTCATCGGCGCGATGCTGCGCCGAAGCCGCTCACGGTCCTGACGCGCAGCATCGCGCAGCCAGCCGGGTTCACTGGACTCCCCAGCGTGCGGAGGACGCACCTTCTCATTACGACGTTCTGCGCGACCTGTACGAAGGCCTGACGGCCAGCACGCCGGATGGCGCGGTGGACCGGCGAGACTGTCCCGGCGAATCGACGGATGACGGCGGCAGGCTCTACGTCTTCCAGCTGCGGCGCGACGCGCGTTGGTCGAATGGCAGGTCCAGGTCACGGCCGGCTCACTTCGTCGCTGGCTTCCGGCGTGCGTCGGACCCGAAGACGGTAGTCCGGTGCGGGCCGACTCCGGCTGCAGGGGCGATCGAGAACGCGCCGGCCATCCTGCATGAGGAAACTTGCTCGCCCGGATCGCCTGGAGGCGTGCCTGCGTGCGATCGACGAATCTGCACTGCTGGAGGTCCCGGCTCTCCCACGCCGTTCCCGTACTTTCCGGACATTCTGACGAACACTCGTTGCATCGCCCGTGCACCCGTCGCTTCGACTACGGCCGACGGGCGGCTTTCGGAGCCGGGCGAAGACCGTATCCGAACGGGCCGTATGTGCTCGCAGCATTCGCCCCCGGCTGCAGTCCCCGCGCTCAAGCGCAACCCGCACTACTGGGACTCGGCGGCGGTGGCACGTTTGACGAGGTCCGGGCTACGAATTCGTGCCCGGACGGAAACGCGGAGTTCACGCGGTTTCGCGCGGGCGAGCCTTCGACGTCACGAACAACGTCCCGGAGCAGCGATATCGTGGAGCTGCTTTCGAGGCCGGACTCCGGGCACCGCTGGCACACCGCTCCACGCTTGCGACCGTCTACTTCAGCTTTCAATACCGATCGCGGGCCGCTGCAGGCAAAAGCGCGGCCTGCGCGAAGCGCTTTCTCGCACTTGGACCGGCGACGCAATTGCGGAGTCGGTGGCGCGCGGGCCAGGTCCCCGCTATTCGCTGGTTCCGGACGACGCGTGGAATCTACGAGCCCGCGTACTACAGCTGGCGCGACGACAAGGCCGCGGATCGCATTGGCGAAGGCGCGAAGGCTGCTATGCAGAGTCGGGCTATTCGGCCGCGCGGCCTGCTGCGTCTTCGCATGCTTCTACAACGAGAATGAGCTAGGTCGAGAAGGTCTGCATCGCGCATTGCCGCGATGTGGAAAGAGGCGCTCGGCGTCGAGACGGAGCTTGTGCAGATGGAATTCAAGGCGTATTCGCTGCGCGCGCGGATCCGGCGCAGTGGGACGTCGTCCGCGTGGGCTGGACCGTCGAGCTACAACGATGCCTCGACCTTCTCGACACGATGACGAGGAACAGCCCGCAGAACTTCGGACGCTGGGTCAGCGCGGACTACGCGAGGACTGCTGGACTCAGCCGCGAGGCGAATCGGACCCGGCGAAACGGCGCGACACGCTGCAGCGAGCGGAGTCGTTGATGCTCAACGATTATCCGCTGCTGCCCGTGTACTACTACGTGACACGACGGCTGGTCCAGCCGCGCGTCGCACGCGCCGGCGATCAACCCGATGAACCGGACCTACTCAAAGTACTTCCGGCTCGCAAGTAGCTCAGAGCGGAGCGTTCGACCTTCGCCGTCTTCAGCCAGGGTCCCGAGGTAGGTCTCGAACTGCTTCTGCTGGACCAGCGGGCCGAGCTGGCTCTTGACCGCGTCGAACGGCGGCGGAGTCGTCGCGCGCTTCCCTCTAGCTTGATCACGTGCCAGCCGAACTCGGACTTCGACCGGCGTTGTCTGTGTACTTGCCGGTCTCGAGCTGTTTCACGGCGTCTGAGAAGGGCTTCACCATCTGGTTCGGTTGAACCAGCCGAGGTCGCCACCTTCGGCTGACGAACCGTCCTTCGAGTTGTCCTTCGCAAGCTTCGCGAAGTCACCGCCCTTGTCGAGCTGGTGCGATGAGTGTCCTTGGCCCTCGCCTCTTCGTCGACAGGACTATGGCGGCGCATGGATACTCCTCCTTCCGGTGCTTCGCTCGCGATGCGCGCGTCGTATTCCGTCTTGAGCTCGGCATCGGTCGGCTGCCGCCTTCAGTGAACTTCTTGAAGAGCAGCTCGGCCATCCGCGCTCTTTCCAGACCAGCTCGAGCTGCGCCTTGGGCTCACCCACGCCGAGCTTCTGCTTGTCGGCTTCCTGGGCGCCGGCACTACATGCCGATCAGTTCGTCAGAGGGCCGCTCTTTGTTCCTCGGCAGCTCAGGTCGCCGGGCGTCTTGCCGCCATGGCGCGTCTTCACGACAGGTTCCGACGTCGCGCGATAGATCGGCGTGCCGTTGCACCACACCGCAACGCGGCTTGCGGCGGCAACCACCGGGCGTTTCCGCCTTGGTGCAGCCAGTCGCCAGGAACATGCCCAGCGCGAAAGGGCGAGAATCTGCGCATATCTCATTGGGTCCTCGATGAGAGTCGTCGTCCCGGGTGAAACTGCCTCGATATTGAGGGCGTGTATCTCCGCGCGGCAGCATTTCGGCGAGTGCCTGTAGACGCCAGGCGATGCCGCTCGAGGCGGCTGCGCCCGGTGAAATCTTCAGACTCGATCACGGCACAAGAAAGTGCCCGGCGCCGATCGCGCGACCTGCGTGCCCGGCGTGCCGCGCGCTGTCGTCCTGACTGCGACACGGGCTGAGCTGAATGCCTGTTCGAGCATGGACTTGATCCTCTCCAGCCCGCGCGGGCTTGTCATGGATCGTGCGACCTCGACGGCGATCCGAGATGCCCTGCGCCACGACAAAATCGCCGTCAGCCCAAGGCGTGAAATAGAGCTTGAAGTTCATCCAGCCGTCGTCATCGAGATAGCGCAAGGCGAAGAGGTTGGTCGTACCGAGAAACAGGAAAGTAAGCGACCCACACGCCGTTGAGCCGGCGCCACTGCGCGTCCGCTCAGGTTCAGTCTGAGCGGCTGCGTCACCAGTCATGCGCTGGATCAACGGGCGGTCGCTGAAGCGGCGCCACATGCTGCCGCGGAGAACGCGGCCGCGAACAGCCAGTTCACGACGCTGAACTCCACTCTGATGAACGCCGTGTCGTGGATGATGAGCGTCAGCCCGCCGAAAGACGAGCGCGCAATCCAGCCGCTGACCAGGTGCATCTTGTTGACGCTACGTGTCCGCAGCCAGTGGATGCCGACCTGAAGTGCGCATGCCACGATGAGTACGACCGTGGCGACGTACATGCCCGCCAACTTGAAGGCGCGCGAAGAACGCGATGAGCGGCGAAGTCGAACAGGAGCTGCATGCGGGAACCGGGGAAAATGGGCGCTAATCATAGCGGAACAGGCTCTTTCTTGCGCCCGGTTCATAATCGAGGCATGAGCTCAGCGAATCGAACTGCATCCCGTCACGCCCCAGCCTCGGCTGCTGCGCATAAGGCGGCGGATTGCCTGCAGGCGAGGCGGCGTCATCGCCTATCCGACCGACTCCTCGCTATGCGCTCGGCTGTGCGTTGGGCGCCAAGGAAGCCATGGAGCGAATCCAGGCGCTGCGACAGGCGCGCAAGGGCCATGTTTTCACGATCGTCATGCCGCGACCTGTCCGAGATCGCTCGCTTCGCAATCGTGGAAAACTGGCAGTACCGGCTCTTGGAAAGCTTTACGCCGGGGCCATACGCCTTCGTGCTGCGGGCGACGCGCGAGGTGCCGCGGCGCTCTTCTGACGACGCCGCAAGAGCATCGGCATTCGCGTGCCGATCACGCGGTCGTGCGCGGCGCTGCTCAAGGAGTACGTCGAGCCGCTGATGAGCACGACGCTGCGGCTGCCGGGGACGATCTGCCGATGACGACGGCCGCGAGATCGAGGCGCGGACCGGCAGGTGCCATCGACCTCATCCCTCGACGCCGGCAACTGCGGGCTCGAGCCCAGCACGATCGTGGATCTGTCGGGCGATGCGCCGAAGTTGCTGCGGGCCGGCAAGGCGATCCGCGCCTCAGTTTCAATGACCTTGGCGCGAGCGGCGCACATCGTATAATCGCCGCGATTTACCAGTACTGGCCGGCTCGCCTGAACTGGAACATGGATCCCGCATCATTTCTCCACACGGTATCGGTTGCGGCGCATTCCCGTCGTCTTCGCCATCACGGTGCATGAAGTTGCTCACGGCTGTGGCTGCAGTGTGGCATTTCGGCGACCGCACGGCTGAGTCGCTGCGGCCGCCTGAGCCTCAACCCGATCCGTCACGTGGATCCGGTCGGAACCGTGCTCGTGCCCGCGATCCTGCTGCTGCTGTCCCGGCAATTTCCTGTTCGGCTGGGCGAAGCCCGTGCCTGTCGATGCGCGCAACATGCGCAATCCGCGAGCCAACATGGTCTGGGTGTCCGCAGCCGGTCCTGCCGCCAAATATCGCGATGGCGATCATCTGGGCATTCCTCATGATGCTGTCCCCAGCGCATGGCGCTCGGGACCGCAGGCCAGTGGATCGAGGAGATGTCGACCTATGGCATCCTACTTCAACGTGATGCTCGCGGTCTTCAACATGCTGCCGATTCCACCGCTTGACGGTGGCCAGGTCCTGATCAACCTCCTTGCCGCGCGGATCCCTCAGCACGCTGCTTTGCGAGTGGCGCCGTTTGGCCTGTTCGCCGTCCTGATCCTGCTGACGACAGGCGTGCTGTGGCCGATCATCAGTGGTCCGGTTCGAGGCCATCGTGGGCTTGCTCGCGACAGCCTTCGGACTTCACTTCCGCTAGAGTCGAAGCATGTCCAGCAAGCCAGGCCAGAACCGCCGCGTCGTCTCGGGCATGCGTCCGACCGGCCCAGCTGCACCTCGGCAATTACCACGGCGCGCTGGCGAACTGGGTCGAGCTGCAGTACCAGTACGAGTGCTTTTTCTTCGTGGCCGACTGGCACGCATTGACGACAGGCTACGAGAACACGGTCGATCTCAAGGCCAATACGAACGAGGTGCTGATTGACTGGCTGGCGGCCGGCTTGAACCCGAGCGCGCGCTGCACGATCTTTCGTGCAGTCGCGCATTCCGGAACACGCTGAGCTGCACCTGATCCTTTCCATGGTCACGCCGATTTCCTGGCTCGAGCGCGTGCCGACCTACTAAGGACCAGATCGAGCAATTGAAGGACAGGGACCTCAGCACCTACGGCTTCCTGGGTTACCCGCTCCTGCAAAGTGCCGACATCCTGATGTACCGGCCCGAATACGTTCCTGTCGGCGAGGACCAGGTTGCGCATGTCGAGATCACGCGCGAGATCGCCCGTCGCTTCAACCACATCTATGGCCGCGAGCCGGACTTCGAAGCGAGAGTCGAAGGCGCCGTGAAGCGCCTCGGCGCCCCGGCAATGCGACCAAGTACGCGGAGCTGCGCCGGAAATACCAGGAAGGCGGGGATTCCGCGGCGCTGGCCGAGGCGCGCGCCTTGATCGCCTCGGGCGCGCAGCTGACCGTCGCTGACCGCGAACGGCTCGTCGGTTCCCTCGAAGGCGGCGGGACGCGCGATCCTGACGGAGCCATCGGCACTGCTGACCAGAGACTCCCAAGGTGCCCGGGCTCGACGGCCGCAAGATGTCGAAGTCCTACGGAAATACGATCGGACTGCGCGAGGACCCGGACAGCGTCCAGAAGAAGCTCAAGGCCATGAAGACCGATCCTGCCCGCGCGCGGCGCAGCGATCCGGGTGACCCGGACAAGTGCCCGGTCTGGGACCTGCACAAGATTTACTCGGACGAGAAGACGCAAGCCTGGGTGCAGGCGGGTTGCCGCTCGGCCGGAATTGGCTGCCTCGACTGCAAGAAGCCCGTGATCGAGTCAGTCCTGAAGCAGCTCGAGGTCATCCGCCAGCGCGCGCGCGGAGTACGAAGAGAACCCCGGAGCTCGTCCGCGGCATCGTCGCGGAAGGCTGCGAGCGCGCGCGCGATGCGGCACGTGCAACAATGGCGGACGTTCGCGAGGCTGTTCGATTGGAGTACCGGTGAGCGAATCTCCCGAACGCGTTGATGGAAGCGAGGCCGCAGCCGCGGCGGGCGAGCTGCCGCCGCAGCAGGAAGAAATGCCATTCGCGATGGTGGACGGCGAGCCGGTCACGGAGATGCCCCGCGACCTCTACATCCCGCCGCAGGCGCTCGAGGTTTTCCTCGAGGCATTCGAGGGGCCGCTCGACCTGTTGCTGTACATGATCCGGCGCCAGAACCTCAACATCCTCGACATCCCGATTGCGGACATCACCCGCCAGTACATGGAGTACATCCAGCTCATGCAGGAGCTGGATCTGGAACTGGCGGGTGAGTACCTCCTGATGGCCGCGATGCTCGCGGAGATCAAGTCGCGCATGCTGTTGCCGCGCGTCTCCGACGGCGACGACGATGAAGAGGACCCGCGCGCGGAACTGGTGCGCCGGCTCCAGGAATACGAGCGCTACAAGCAGGCGGCCGAGGACATCGATCGGCTGCCGCGCCTCGAGCGCGACGTGCACCCGGCGATCGCGGAGCTCACGCACCGGCAGGTCGTGCGGATCCTGCCGGAGGTCGCGCTGCAGGAGATGCTGGTCGCTTTCAAGGACGTGGTGCAGCGGGCAACGATGTTTGCCCACCTTCACGTGCAGCGCGAGACGCTTTCCGTGCGCCAGCGCATGTCCGGACGTTCTGGCGCTGCTCGGCGGTCGGGCTGATCGAGTTCATCCGGCTGTTCCGGCCGGAAGAGGCGCAGGCTCGGCGTGACGGTGACCTTTGTCGCGATCCTCGAGCTCCTGCGCGAACAGCTGGTCGAGATCGTGCAGGCAGAACCCTACCAGCCCCTGCACGTGCGGCGCGTCGAGCGGGACCCGGATGCGGTGTCGCTCGATGAAATTGAAATAACGACGACCGCCTGACGGGGCGAGCCATGGAAACAGCACAACTCAAGGGCATCATCGAGGCGGCGCTGCTGGCCTACGGGCAGCCGCTCGGCATCGAGCAGCTGCGCGAGATCTTCGAGGAGTTCGAGCGGCCGGACGCTGCGGCCAGTCCGCAAGGCGCTCGCCGCGCTCGCCGACGACTGCGAGGGCCGCCCGATGGAGCTGGTCGAGGTCGCGAGCGGTTGGCGCCTCCAGGTCAGGAGCCATTTTGCCGACCCGCCTGTCGAAGCTCTGGCAGGAGCGGCCGACCGCGATATTCGCGCGCGCTGCTCGAGACGCTTGCGCTGATTGCCTACCGCCAGCCGATCACGCGCGGCGAGATCGAGGACGTCCGCGGCGTGACCGTGAATCCGAACATCGTCCGCACGCTGACCGAGCGTGGATGGATTCGCGTCGTCGGCCACCGCGAGGTGCCGGGACACCCGGAGCTCCTCGGCACGACGCGCGAGTTCCTGGACTATTTCGGCCTCAAGAGCCTGGACGAGATGCCGTCGCTCCGCTGCGCTGCGCGACATGGACGACATCGGCATCCAGCTCGACTTCGACGGCCCGGCCACGGTGCAGGCCGCGCCCGCGTAGCCTGCCGGCCGCCAACGACGCCGACGCGGCGAGCTGAGTCGACGCGGCATGGCCGCCAGCCGCAGACCGGTGCGCGAAAGAATCCAGAAGGTTCTTGCGGCGCGCGGCGTCGGATCCCGCCGCCAGGTCGAGGCCTGGATCGTCGCTGGGCGAATCATGGTCAATGGCAAGCTGGCCGCGGCCGGTCAGCCGATCGGCGAGCGCGATGACGTGCAGGCTGGACGGCAGGCGGCTCCGCCTCGATCGCGATGTGGACAAGGCTCACAAGGGAATCGCGTATCACCGGCCGGCGCAGGAAGACATGCGGTCCGGCGCCGCGGGTTCCGCACCGAGTTCAATGGAGAAGCTGCCGAAGTCGAGCGGCCAGCGCTGGATTCCCGTCAGTCCGCTCGCCCCGCGCGACGGCGGCCTCGAGCTCTTCGTGACCGACGGCGAACTCGCTGCGGCCCTGACCAAGCGGGGCATCGGCATTTCAGAGCGAGTACAGCGTGCGCGTGCGCGGAGTATTCGACGAAGCCGGAATCGAATCGCGTTTCCGCGAAGAAGCGGCCTCCGCAGGCTTGAAAGGCGAGGTGGCGTCCGTCGCGCTCACCGGCGGCGAAGGCAGCAACCGCTGGCTGCAAGTGGCCGTCGTCGGCTTGAGGCCCCGGGACCTGCGGACGGTTTTCGAAGCCTGCGGCCTTGAAGCAAACCGCATCCTGCGCACGCGCTACGGGCCGATCGCGATGGATCGCGTGCTCGCGCCGGGCCGCAGCCGGCCCCTGACGGACGGCGAACTCAAGGGCACTGCACGATACGGCGGGCGCCCTGACTACTGGCAGTCGATCGCCTGCCCGTTGACGCCGAGGCTCGCCGGCCCCAGCAGGTACAGGAAGGGCGCGAGCACGGCCGACGGTTCTGGAAGCCGCGCGGCATCCTCGGCGGGAAAAGCCTGGCGACGCATCGCCGTGCGGGTCGGCCCGGGTTCACGCTGTTCACGCGGATGCGTGTCGTGCCCGCCATTTCGTGGGCCACCACCTGCATCAGGCCCTCGGTGCCGAACTTGGAGACCGCGTATGCACCCCAGTAAGCGCGCGGTCTGCGGGCGGCTGTGCTCGAAGTGAAAATGATCGTCCCGTCCTCCGAGCGCCGCAGCAACGGCAGGAGGGTCCGCGTGACGATGAATGCGCGCGGTCAGGTTGACGTGCAGGACCTTGCACCAGGTCGGCACGTCGTATTGTTCGATCGGGCTGAGGTCGCCGAGGATGCCCGCGACGTGCGCGAGTCCGTCGAGCCGGCCGAACTCACGCTCGAGCGGCTTCGAAGAGCGCGTCGTACTCGCCCGCCGCCGCGGTCTCGAGATTGAACGGCAGGATTGCAGGCTTCGGGCCGCCGTCCTCGACGATGCGGTCGTAGGTGCGCGCGAGCTTGCGCTGCATGCGTCCCAGCAAGCGACTGTCGCGCCCTGGCGGGCGAGGGCGACCGCGAGCGCCTGGCCGATGCCGTCACTCGCCCCGGTCACCAGGATGACGCGACCCGCATGCGAGCCCGTCCCCGGCACATAGGAGCGCGCCTCGGATTGCTTCGTCACGGCTTTTGCGATCTCGTCGCCGCTCAATGCTCTTCGGGTGGCGCGAGCGCCGGAGCCGGACTGTCGGAGAGTCGCACGCTGACTTCGATCTCGGTGAGTTCCTCGATCGGCTTCTCGGTACGGACACCGAGTTCGATGAACTTGCGCGCGCCGCGGCAGCGCTGCGCTCGAGCGACCCAACCGCGCTGTTGAACGCGCGCAGGCTCGCCTCGAGCGAGCTGCCGATCTTGCCCATGTGATTGCGGAAGGTCGAGAGGCGCGCGTAGAGATCCTCCGCGAGCCCCGCGGATACGCTCGGCATTCTCGGCAAGGCGCACGTTCTGCCAGCCGTTGTAGACCGTCTTGAGCAGGGCGAGGAGCGTCGACGGCGTCGTCAGGATGATGTTGCTGCTCATCGCGCGGTCGAGGCAGCTCTGGCTGCTGGTCGAGCGCGGCGGACAGGAACTGGTCGCCAGGCAGGAACAAGACGACAAACTGCGGCGCCTTTTCGAACTGTTGCGAATAGTTCTTGGACGAGAGCAGGCGCACGCGCTCTCCCACGTGCTGCGCATGGCGGCGGAGCGCCACCGCCCGCACTTCGTCGGTCGGGGCCTCGACGGCCGCCAGGTAGGCATCGAGCGGAGTCTTGACGTCCACGACGACGTCGCGGCCCTCGGGCAGGTGCACGACCATGTCGGGCCGCAGCGCGCCATCCTCGCCTGCGACGTGCACCTGCTCCTCGAAGTCGCAGTGCGCGGTCATGCCGGCAAGCTCGACCGAGGCGCCGCAGCGCAATCTCGCCCCACTGGCCGCGGACCTGGGGCTTGCTGAGGGCCTGCACGAGATTCCGCGTCTCGCGCTGCAAGGCGCCCTGCGATTCGCGCATGTCGGTGAGAGTGCTGGCGCAGGCTTCCGAAATCGCGCTGCCGCTCGACCTCGATCTCGCGCAGCGCCTCGGAGGTGCGCGACAGCGACTCCTGGATCGGCTTGATGAGCGCCTCGATCGCCTGCTCGCGTTCCTTCAGCGAGCTGTGCGCCGCCTGCTGGTGACCGCCCAGGTTCTCGCGCGCGAGGCGCAGGAAGTTCTCGATGTTTTCCTGGAGCTGCCGCCCGGCGAGGTCGTCAAAGCGCCGGTCGAGCTGGTCCATGGCACGGTCGATCGCGATCGTCCGCTCTGCCTCGATCGCAGCCGCGCGGCGACGTCCCATCCACCAGCCGGCGCCGAGCGCGAGGGCGACGGCCAGCAGGATCACCAAGCAGGGCGGTCAGGTCGAGGTTCATTTCCCGAGTTCCAGCCAGTCGATCAACTCTTCGGGCCGCGCGAAGATCGCCCTCGGGCTGCCAGGCGGCCGGGTCTTCGCCGTCGCCGAGGTAGCCGAAGCCGGCCACCAGCGGAATCATGCCCGCGTTGCGGGCAGCCTGCACGTCGCGCTCGGCATCGCCCACGTACACGCAATCGCGGGGCTCGAGTCTGAGCAGGCTCTGCCGCATGCAGGAGCGGCAGCGGATGCGGCTTGCGCTCGGCGAGCGTGTCGCCGGCGACGACGCAGCCGCAGCGTGTATCGAGACCGAGCTCGGCAAGCAGCGGCACGGTCAGCCAGCCGGGCTTTGTTGGTCACCACGCCCCAGCGCAGGCCTGCCTGCTCGAGACGGTCGAGAACGCCTGTCAAATCCCGCGAAGAGGCGCGTGTGGACCGTCGAGCGCCGCGCGGTAGAAATCCAGGAATCGCGTTCGCAGGGATTCGTAGCGCTCAGGCTCGACTTCGCCGAATCCGAACCTGATCAGTCGCGGCGCACCGTGCGAAACCAGCGGGCGGATGCGGTCGAAACGGCAGCGATTCGAGGCCTTCGACGGCGCGGACGCGATTGAGCGCCTCCGCCATGTCGTGGGCCGTATCGAGCAGCGTTCCGTCGAGGTCGAACAGGACGCCGCGCAGGCCGCGGCGGTTCGTCATGCGGACGCGGGCGTCATCGGCCGCCGATAGTGCGCGATGTAATTGACCGAGACGTCAGCACTGGATACGCGCCTTGCGACTGAAGGGATCGTAATCGAGCCCGGCGAGGCCGGCGAGTTCGAGGCCGGCGTCGCGGGCCCAGCGCGAAAGCTCCGACGGCCGGATGAGCCTTGCGTACTGGTGCGCGCCCTGGGCAGGAGCCGCATCAGGTATTCGGCGCCGACGATGGCGAGGGCGAAAGCCTTGGCATTCCGGTTGATCGTCGAGCAGACGACATGGCCGCCGGGGCGCACGAGGCGGCCGAGGCAGGCCACGATGGCAGCCGGGTCAGGCACGTGCTCGAGCATTTCCAGGCAGGTCACGAGGTCGAAGCCCGCGGGCTCCGCTGCGGCAATCGCCTCGACGGCCACCTCCCGGTATTCCACGCTGACTTCCGCCTCGAGCGCGTGCAGGCGCGCGACCGCGAGGCGCTTCGGGCGCGAGGTCGATGCCGGTCACCCGGGCGCCGCGCCGCGCCATCGCCTCGGCGAGCAAGCCCCCGCCGCAGCCGACATCGAGGACCCGCAAACCCGCGAGCCCGGCTTGCGCTTCGATGTAATCGAGCCGCACCGGATTGAGGTCGTGGAGGGGCCGGAATTCGCCGTCGGGGTCCCACCAGCGCGGCGCCGCGGCGTCGAATTTGGAGATTTCCGCGGGGTCCACATTGGGCCGTTTTTGCATCCGGGAAGTATACCCGCTGTGGTAAAATTCCCGGCTTCCTTGGGCTGTAAAAGACGACGAAATCCGCATGAGCGAGATCGCGCGCGAAGTCCTGCACGTCAACCTCGAAGACGAGATGCGCAAGTCCTACCTCGATTACGCGATGAGCGTGATCGTGGGCCGCGCGCTCCCCGATGTCCGCGACGGGCTGAAGCCCGTGCACCGCCGCGTGCTGCTTCGCCATGCGCGAGCTCGGCAACGACTGGAACAAGCCGTACAAGAAATCGGCGCGCATCGTCGGCGACGTCATCGGCAAGTACCACCCGCACGGCGACTCGGCCGTGTACGACACGATCGTGCGCATGGCGCAGCCGTTCTCGCTGCGCTACCTGCTGGTGGACGGCCAGGGCAACTTCGGCTCGGTGGACGGCGATGCGGCGGCAGCCATGCGCTACACCGAAGTGCGCATGTCGCGCATCGCGCACGAGCTGCTGGCCGACATCGACAAGGAAACGGTCGATTTCACGCCGAACTACGACAGCAGCGAACACGAGCCGGCGGTGCTGCCGTCCCGCATCCCGAACCTGCTCGTCAACGGCTCGGCCGGCATCGCGGTCGGCATGGCGACCAACATCCCGCCGCACAACCTCAACGAAATCATCGACGCCTGCGTCGCGCTGATCGACGACCCCGATCTCGGCCTGGCCGACCTCATGCGCCTCGTGCCGGGGCCGGACTTCCCGACCGCCGGCATCATCAACGGGGCGTCCGAGATCGTCGCCGCCTACAAGACCGGCCGCGGTCGCCTCGTCCGTGCGCGCGCGCACCTCGGTCGAGACCATCGACGAGCGCGGTCGCGAAGCGATCGTCGTGAGCGAGCTTCCGTACCAGGTCAACAAGGCGCGCCTGCTCGAGCGCATCGCCGACCTCGTGCGCGCCAAGGAGATCGAGGGCATCTCGGAGCTTCGCGACGAGTCCGACAAGGACGGCCTGCGCGTCGTCATCGAGCTGAAGCGCGGCGAGAACAGCGAACTGCGTGCTGAACCAGCTGTTCAAGCTGACGCCGATGGAAACCGTGTTCGGCGTGAACATGGTTGCGCTCCTCGACGGCCAGCCGAAGCTGCTGTCGCTCAAGGAGATGCTGGACGCGTTCCTGCGCCATCGCCGCGAGGTCGTCACGCGCCGGACCATCCACGACCTGCGCAAGGCGCGCGAACGCGCGCACATCCTCGAGGGCCTCGCGGTCGCGCTCGCGAACATTGACGAAATCATCGCACTGATCAAGGCCTCGCCGACGCCGCCCGAGGCGCGGGCAGCCCTGCAGGCGCGCACCTGGGGCCCGGAGCGGTGCCCGCCATGCTCGCGCGCGCCGGCAACGTGCCGACGCGGCCGGACGGCATCGCGGACGACCTCGGCCTGCTGGGCGAGGTCTATCGCCTGTCCGAAGTCCAGGCGCAGGCAATTCTCGACCTGCGGCTGCACCGGCTGACCGGCCTCGAGCAGGACAAGATCGTCACGGAGTTCAACGAGCTCCTCGACCTGATCCGGGACCTCGGTGAAATCCTCGCGCGCCCCGATCGACTGCTGGCCGTGATCCGCGAGGAACTCACGGCAATGAAGGAGGCCGTATGGCGACGCCCGGCGCACGCAGATCGTCGCCGACCAGTCCGACGTCACGATCGAGGACCTGATCGAGCGCCAGGACCTCGTCGTCACGCTGTCGCACGCGGGCTATGCGAAGACGCAGCCGGTCACCGACTACGAAGCCCAGCGGCGCGGCGGCAAGGGCAAGATGGCGACGACCGTCAAGGACGAGGACTTCGTCGACAAGCTCTTCATCGCGCACAGCCACGACACGCTCCTGTGCTTCTCCGACGGCGGGCAGTGCTACTGGCTCAAGGTGTACCAATTGCCGCTCGCGAGCCGGGGCTCGCGCGGCAAGCCGATCGTGAACCTCCTGCAGCTCGCCGAAGGCGAGCGCATCACGGCCGTGCTCGCGATCCGCGAGTTCGACGAGTCGCATTTCGTGTTCATGGCAACGGCCCAGGGAACCGTCAAAGAAGACGCCGCTTTCCGCGTTCTCGCGGCCGCGCGCCAACGGCATCATTGCGGTGTCGCTCGACGAGGCGGACTGCCTCGTCGGTGTCGCACTGACCGACGGGCAGCGCGAGATCCTGCTCACGACAACCGACGGCAAGGCGATCCGATTCGGCGAGGACCAGGTGCGACCGATGGGTCGCGAGGCCGCCGGAGTTCGCGGCATCAAGCTCACCGACAGCCAGCGCGTGACCTCGCTGATCGTGCTGGGCGAAGGGCCGATCCTGACCGTGTCCGAACGTGGCTACGGCAAGCTGACGGAGATGGATGATTACCCGCGCCACGGGCGCGCGGGGCAGGGCGTGATCGCGCTCCAGACCAGCGACCGCAACGGCGCGCTCGTCGGTGCGCGGCAGGTCAATCGCGAAGACGAGGTCATGCTGATCAATTCAAGCGGCACGCTCGTGCGCGTGCCCGTCAGCGAAATCCCGGTTCTCGGCCGCAACACCCAGGGCGTGCGCATCATGAGACTCGAGGAAGCGCGAGAAGCTCGTGGGTCTCGAGAGCATCGCCGGCGACGACTCCCAGGGCGGCGAAGGGGCCGGCTGAAGCCGGAGCCGATGACGCGTGCGCGTCTTTAACTTCTCCGCGGGTCCCGCGGCTTGCCTTTGCCTGTCCTCGAGCAGGCGCGCGACTAAGCTGCTCGACTGGAAGGGCGGCATGTCCGTCATGGAGGTGAGCCATCGCAGCCCAGCCTTCATCGCGGTCGCTGAGCGCGCCGAGTCGGACCTGCGCGAGCTGCTCGGCATTCCGCCGACTACCGCGTGCTCTTCATGCAGGGTGGCGCAACCGCGCAATTTTCGGCCGTGCCGCTCAACCTCGCGCCTGCCGGCGCGACGTGCCGACTACCTCAACACGGGCCACTGGTCCGAACGCGCGATCAGGAGGCCGGTCGGTTCGTAAAGGTCGCGATTGCGGCCGACGAAGCTGCTTCGGGTTACTCGACCGTGCCCGAGCCTGCCGCGATTCGCCTGTCGGCGGGCGCGGCCTACCTGCATTACACACCGAACGAAACGATCGGCGGAGTCGAGTTCCCGTACATACCCGACGCCGGCGGCGCGGCGCTTGTCGCGGACATGTCCTCGACGATCCTGTCGCGGCCGATTGATGTCACGCGCTTCGGCGCTGATCTATGCCGGCGCGCAGAAGAACATCGGCCCGTCCGGCATCACGGTCGTCATCGTGCGAGATGACCTCCTGCGTGGCGCGCGCGCGGGAACGCCCCTCGTCATGGACTATCGCGCGGTTGCGGATGCCGGCTCCATGCAGAACACGCCGCCGACCTTCGGCTGGTATTTTGCCGGGCTCGTGTTCCAGTGGCTCGAAGCGCGAGGGTGGCGTCGCGTGCGATGGAAAGGCGCAATCGCGCCAAGGCCGGGATGCTTTATGACGCGATCGACGCGTCGGGTTTCTACTCGAATCCCGTGGCGAAGAATTGCCGTTCCTGGATGAACGTGCCGTTCCGGATCGCGAAGCGCCGGCCTCGAGAAGGCTTTCCTCGCGGAAGCGGATGCCGCGGGCCTTGCGAACCTCGCGGGCCACCGCGCGGTCGGGCGGATGCGCGCAAGTCTCTGCAACGCGATGCCTGAGGCCGGCGTTGCAGCCCTGTCGTCGATTTCATGCGCGACTTCGAACGGCGGTACGGCTGATGCGTTTCCGGATTCCAGACGCTCGAACAGCATTTCGCAAAAGGGCTGCGAGCGGCTGCCGAAGGATCGCTACGAGGTCGCCGACGAGATCGGCCGGCCGGACGCGATCCTCCTGCGTTCGGCCGACATGCACGCCATGGACATACCGGCAAGCGTGCTCGCCGTCGGGCGCGCGCAGGCGCCGGCACCAACAACATTCCGGTATCGCTGCTCTGCAACGCGGGGTGCCGGTATTCAACTCCCCGGGAGCCAACGCGAATGCGGTCAGGAACTGGTCCTCGCCGGGCTCTTCCTCGGTGCGCGGCAACATCGGTCCCGCGCTCGACTTCGTCCGCGGGCTCGACTCGTCAGGCGATGCCCTCGAGGCCGCGGTGGAGCAGGGCAAGAAGCGCTTCGTCGGCCACGAGTTGCCGGGGCGCACGCTCGGCGTCGTCGGGCTCGGCGCAATCGGCGTGGAGGTCGCCAATGCCGCGCACCTGCTCGGCATGCACGTGCTGGGCTACGACCCGCAGATCACGGTCCAGCGAGCCTGGCAACTTTCGTCCGGCGTCGAGCAGGCCCTGAGCCTCGATGATCTCTTCACGCGGTCGCACGCCGTGACCGTTCACGTGCCGTTGACAGACGCGACGCGCGGACTCGTCAACGCAAAGCGCATAGCCCTGATGCCGGACGGCAGCACCGTGCTGAATTTCGCGAGGGCGGCGATCGTGGACGAAGCGGCGATCCTCGCCGCGTTGCAGGCGGGCAAGCTGGCGGCGTATGTCTGCGACTTCCTTCGGAGGCAACTCGAAAGGTCCCGGGTGTCGTCGCGCTGCCGCACCTCGGCGCCTCGACGAGCGAGGCCGAGGAGAACTGCGCCGTGATGGTCGCCGACACGCTGCGTGACTTCCTCGAGAACGGCAACATCCGCCACCCGTGAATTTCCCGGAGGCCGCGCTGCCGCGCGTTCCTTCAACTGCGCGCATCGCGATCGCAAACAGCAACGTGCCGAACATGGTCGGCCAGATCTCGACCCGCCTCGCCGAGGCGGGACTCAACATCGCGGATCTCCTCAACAAGTCGAAAGGCGGGCTCGCCTACACGCTGATCGACATCGACGGCAAGGTGCCGGGCCGGGCTGATCGAGAAGATTGGCGCGATCCAGGGCGTCCTCTGCGCGCGGGCCGTGCGATGAACCGCGTGAACCGTTTTGAGTCGCTCGCCGCGCCTGGCGTGTCGCGGGCTGACGCCCTACGTGCCCGGCAAAGCCGCCGGAGACGCTCGAGCGTGAGCATGGGGTCAAGAACAGCATCAAGTCTTGCATCCAACGAAAATCCGCTCGGCCCGGGACCGCATGCGCTCGCGGCGCTCGCGCACTCGATTGCCAGGGTCGGTCACTACCCGGATGGCGCCGGTCATGGGCTGCGCTCGAAGCTTGCGCACCGGTACGGCCTCGAGATCGAACAGGTCACGCTCGGAAACGGTTCGAACGACATCCTCGTGCTGCTCGCCGAGGCGTTCCTCGCTCCGGGCCTCGAAGCCGTGCATTCGCGGTATGCGTTTGCCGTGTACCCGAGTGCGATCCAGGCGTCGGGCGCCATCGGCGCGCGTGGCGCCGGCGCGCCCGGCCGGCCACGCCCAGCCGCTCGGCCACGATCCCGCCGCACTGTTGGCGGCGGTCGGGGCGAAGACGCGCGATGGTGTTCCTCGCGAACCCGAACAACCCGACGGGCACCTGGCTCGACGAGCACGAGATCGAGAGCCTGCTGCAGGCGATTCCCGCCGACGTCATCGTGGTCCTCGACGAGGCCTATCACGAGTACTCGGCGCCGCTCGGCATCCCCGACGGCACGCGCTGGCTCGCGCGGCATCCGAATCTCGTCGTCACGCGGACATTTTCAAAGGCCTATGGCCTTGCGGGCCTTCGCATCGGCTATGCGCTCTCGCACCCGGACATCGGCGACCTGCTGAACCGCGTGCGCCAACCCTTCAACGTGTCGGTACCCGGGCTCGCGGCGGCGGCGGCAGCCCTCGACGACCGCGAGCACCTCGATGCGACGCTCGCGCTCAATCGCGCAGGGCCATGAGCGCCTGCGCGCAGGCCTTCCGAAGCTCGGCATCGCCGCACCGGCATCCGCCGGCAATTTCGTGCTGGCGGATTCGGGACGCTCGGCGGCGCCGGTCAACGAGGCGCTCCTGCGCCACGGCGTGATCGTGCGTCCCGTGGACAACTACGGCCTGCCGAATCACTTGCGCATCACGACCGGCACGGCGGCACAGAATGAGCGTCTGCTTGCGGCCATGGCCGAGGCATTCGCGGCGGGATCGTGAGCGCCGCCGCCCCAGGCTTCGTATCGAGTCCAGGCGCCGGCGTCGCCGGCGACATCCGGGTGCCAGGCGACAAGTCCATCTCGCATCGCGCGGCGATGCTGGGCGCGATCGCGCAAGGAACGACTGAAATTCAGGGATTCCTGGAGGGCGAGGACTGTCGCGCGACGCTCGCGGCACTCGTGGCGATGGGCGTCGGCATCGAACGCGTGGCGCCCGGGCGGCTTCGCGTTCACGGCGTCGGCCTGCGGGGGCTCAAGGCTCCCGGCCGCGCGCTCGACCTCGGCAACTCGGGCACGTCCATGCGCCTGCTGGCCGGAATCCTGGCGGGCCAGGCATTCGATTCCGACGCTCGTCGGGGACGCGTCGCTGATGCGCCGGCCCATGGAACGCGTCGCTGCGCCCTTGCGGCTGATGGGCGCGAGTGATCCGGACACAGGACGGCCTGCCGCCGCTGTCGATCGGGGCGGCCATGCGCTCCGCGGCTATGAACATGCGCTCGAAATCCCGAGCGCACAGGTCAAGTCGGCGCTGCTGCTCGCCGGGCTCTATGCCGCGGGGCCGACCCGTGTCTCGGAACCGGGCGTCTCGCGCGATCACACCGAACGCATGCTGGAGGCTTTCGGCGTGAACGTTGTCAGCTCGGATTCATCGGCAGGCATCGCGGGACCCGCGACGCTCACGGCGACTCGAATCGTCATTCCGGGTGATTTCTCGTCCGCGGCATTTTTCGTCGTCGCGGACTGGTCGCGGGCAGCGCGCCGCTTCGCATTCGCGACGTCGGCATCAATCCGACGCGCACGGCACTGATCGACATCCTGCGGCTCATGGGCGCCGACATCCGGCTGCATGAGCACTAACGACCCAGGGCGGCGAGCCGCGTGCCGACATCGAAGTCCGGCCGAGCAGGCTGCGCGGAATCGTCGTGCCGCCGGCGCTCGTGCCGATCGCCCTGGACGAGCTTGCCGATCCTCTTTGCCGCGGCGGCCGTTGCCGAGGGTGACACGGTCGTGACCGGCGCCGCCGAACTTCGCGTGAAAGAGAGCGACCGCCTGTGCGGCCATGGCAGACGGCCTGGAGTCCGATCGGGGTCGCGGTCGAGCGCCTGCCCGACGGCCTTCTCGTCCACGGCGGGCCCGTCTCAGGCGGCGTCGTGGCGAGCCGCGGTGACCATCGGGTCGCGATGACCTTCGCCGTACTGGGCGCCCGTGCTCGCTCACCGATCGCAATCCGCGACGTGCAGAATGTCGCGACCTCGTTCCCGGATTTGCCGGGACGGCGCGGGCGGCGGGGCTCCGGCTCGGGGAGGCGGATGAGCCAGGTTCCGGTGATTGCCATCGATGGCCCCAGCGGTTCCGGCAAGGGACGATTGCGCGCCGCGTGGCGAGCCAGCTCGGCTGGCACCTGCTCGACAGCGGCGCGCTCTATCGGCTGGTCGCCATGCGCGGCCAGCACATTGGACTTGCCCTCGACGATGTCGAGGGCCACGCACGGGCGGCTGCGACGCTCGACGCGGTTTGGCATGGACGCCGCAGGTGCGGAGCACGTTGAACTGCGGGCGCCGATGTCACCCGCGAATTGCGGGCCGAGGCGACGGGCGAGGCGGCCTCCCGGGTCGCCGCCTGGCAGCCGGTCCGAACGGCCCTGATGGGCCGCCAGCGAGCCTTTGCGCGGCACGCCCGGACTTGTGGCGGACGGACGCGACATGGGATCCATCGTTTTCCGCGACGCCGGGCTCAAGATCTTCCCTCACCGCGAGCCCCGGAGGAAAGGGCCCTCAGGCGCTATAAGCAGCTGAAAGAAAAGGGGTTGGGTGGTAGCCTTGCCGGCCTTTCCGCGGAGATAGCCGAGCGGGACAGGCGGGATACCACGCGAGCCGTGGCCCCGCTGGTCGCGGTTCCGGAGAGCTGTCGTCGTGGATTCGACTGCGTTGACCATCGAGGAGGTCGTCGGGCGCGGTCGTTGAACTCGCGCGCGAGCGGTTTCCGGAGGCGGCGCGCGGCACTGAGAGGCCGGCAACTGGCAGGACGGCAGGGCAGGATGCCGCGCCGAGTTGGCTCAGGACCCGGAGCGGCGGGATGCCGTCCGGAAGGTAACCACAATGGGCCCCGTGGCCCGGAAGACCCAATGACCGAATCTTTCCAGCAACTTTTCGAACAGAGCTCTTGCGTGAATCAGCAGTTCAAGCCAGGTCAGATCCTGACCGGCACCGTCGTCGACGTGAATGCCGATGTCGTCATCGTCAGCGTCGGCCTGAAATCCGAAGCCGTCATACCCGCGGATCAATTCCGGGATGAGAACGGCGTAATCGACGTCCAGATCGGCCAGGAGGTCGAGGTCTGCGCTGGATGCCGTCGAGGACGGCTTCGGGCGAGACCGCGGCTCTCGCGCGAAAAGCCAAGCGCGCACGCACCTGGACGCGCCTCGAGAAGCCTTCACGAAGGGCGAGATCGTCAAGGGCGTCATCAACGGCCGCGTCAAGGGCGGCTTCACGGTCGAACTCGACAACGTCCGCGCATTCCTGCCCGGCTCGCTCGTCGACGTGCGCCCGGTGCGCGACCCGAGCTACCTCGAAGGCAAGGAACCTCGAATTCAAGGTCATCAAGCTCGACCAGACGCCGCAACAACGTCGTCGTCTCGCGCCGTGCGGTCGTCGAGCAGGAATACAGCGCCGAGCGCAGCGCAGCTCCTCGACAACCTGCAGGAAGGCGACGTCGTGAAGGGCGCGGTCAAGAACCTGACCGACTACGGCGCGTTCGTGGATCTCGGCGGCATCGACGGCCTGCTGCACATCACGGACATGGCGTGGAAGCGCGTCAAGCACCCGTCGGAGAGTGGTCAAGGTCGGCGACGAGATCGACGTGCGCATCCTCAAGTTCGACCGCGAGCGCCAGCGCGTCTCGCTCGGGACTCAAGCAGCTCGGCGCGGATCCGTGGCAGAACATCGCGCGGCGTTATCCGCAGAACACGCGCTCTTCGGCAAGGTCACGAATATCGCCGACTACGGCTGCTTCGTGGAGATCGAGGAGGGCGTCGAAGGCCTCGTCCACGTCTCCGAGATGGATTGGACCAACAAGAACGTCAATCCCGCCAAGGTCGTGCACGTCGGCGAGGAAGTCGAGGTCATGGTCCTCGACATCGACGAGGAGCGCCGCCGCATCTCGCTCGGCCTCAAGCAGTGCAAGCCGAACCCGTGGCGCGAGTTCGCGGAAAGCTTCAATCGCGGCGACAAGGTGATCGGGCCAGATCAAGTCCATCACGGACTTCGGCATCTTCATCGGCCTGTCGGGCGGCATCGACGGCCTCGTGCATCTGTCCGACATCTCCTGGGATCGCCCGGGCGAAGAAGCGGTGCGCAACTACCAGAAGGGCCAGAGCGTCGAGGCGATGGTCCTGTCGATCGATCCCGAGCGCGAGCGCATCTCGCTCGGCGTCAAGCAGATGGCAAAGGATCCGATTCTCGCCTATCTCGCCGACCACCCGAAGGGCAGCATCGTCATGGGCACGATCAAGGACGTCGACGCGCGTGGCGCGATCGTCGACCTCGGGGATGGCATCGAGGGCAGCCTCAGGGCGTCCGAACTCGCGCGTGAGCGCGTCGAGGATGCGCGCACCGTGCTGAAGGTCGGCGACCCGGTCGAGGAGCGCTCTTGTGGGCGTCGACCGCAAGAGCCGCGCCATCACGCTGTCGATCAAGGCGATTGAGGCCGAGGAAGAGGCCGAGGCGGTGCAGCAGTATCGCGGCACGGATTCGGCGACCGGCACATCACTCGGTGACCTGCTGAAGGAGCAGATCTCGGGTCAGTAAGCCGGTCCGGGCGCCGCATGGGGATGACGGCGGTGCCTCGCAGTTGAGGACGGGAGCCATGACAAAATCAGAATTGATCGAGATCATCTCCGCGAAGCAGAAGCACCTGCCAGCCAAGGACATCGAGCTGGCAGTCGAGAGCAGATGCTTGAGATCATGAGCGATGCGCTCGCCGGCGGCGAACGCATCGAGATTCGCGGTTTCTGGCAGCTTTCGCTGCACTTCCGGCCGCCGCGCCAGGGCCGCAATCCGAAGACCGGCGAAGCGGTCGCGCTCGCGGGCAAATACGTTCCGCATTTCAGCCGAGTAGGATCTGCGCGAGCGCGTCAATGCGGGACAGTCTCACCCGATCCGCAACCAGCCGCCCCACGGCGCCAGCCGGCGCGGTGCCACGCCATGAATCCGGAATCGATCTGGATCCTGCTGGAGTCCTGTTCCTCGGCGGCGCTCATCGGTTTCTACGCCTCGCGCAAGCCGCGGCCCAGCGCCATCGGCGAGGAACGCCTGCGCGGCAACTACCTCGCCGGCGTGAACTTCCTGGTCAACGAGCAGCCGGACCGGGCGCTGGAATCCTTCCTGCGCGCAGCGGAGCTGGACGACGACACGGTCGAGACGCATTTCGCGCTCGGGAGCCTCTATCGCGCGCCGCGGCGAGGTGGACCGCGCGATCAAGATCCACCAGAACATCGCGACGCGCGAGTCGCTCGAGCCGAGCCAGCGCGAGCAGGCCGGATTTCGCGCTCGGCGCAGGACTACCTGAAGGCCGGAATGCTGGACCGCGCCGAGAAGATCCTCGAGCCGCTTCGCGGCGTCGGGCGCCCACCGGATGGCGGCGATGCGCAAGCTCATGCGCATCTACGAGCAGGAGCAGGAGTGGGTCCGCGCGATCGCGCGTCTTCCGCGAACTCGAGAAGGCCGGGCGCGCTCCCAGGAGAGCGCGATCGCGCACTACTACCGCGAGCTTGCCGAGGCTGCGCAGGCGCGCGGCGCCCTCGACGAGGCGCGCGAGCACCTGCGGGCGGCGCGCCGCGAGGTGCGGCGCTTCGCGCGCGGGCGCTGGTGCGCGCCGACATCGCGATCGAGCAGAAGGATCTGGCGCTTGCAGAGCGGCTGCTCGGCGCGGTGTTGACCCACGACGCGGCGCTCGCGATCGAAGTCATCCCGAGGCTCGTGCGCCTCGCCCGGGCCGCGGGCCCTGCCGGCGAGAGCGGCGGTCGCGCGCGTTGTCGATGTCCGGCCGGATGCCATCAACGAAGTGGCGATCGCCTCCATCATGGCGGATGCACTCGACTACGCGCCGCTCGAGGAGCGCGTGCGCATCTGCCTTGCCGGCGACGATGCGATCGCAGGGCTCGTGCGCGCGATTGGCCGCGACCCGACCACGCTCGATCCACGCGCCGTCGCCGACATCGCGGCGGTATTGCGCCGCCTGGCGGCGCGCACGCCGCGATATCGCTGTGCCAACTGCGGCTTCTCGAGCATCGACCACTTCTGGCAGTGCCCGGGCTGCAAGACCTGGGACAGCCAGCGCCCGCTGCTGCGTTTCGATCTCGTCGCGGGACTCGAAGGCGGCGCTAAGCCGGCGTGAAAGCTTTCCGAACGCGCGCGATAGTCGGGCAGCGGGCGTTCATGCCCGGCCTCTAGTCTCACTCCAGGCGCGGCGATGGTCGCCGCGCGCGAGGAAAGGAGTGAAGCCATGTTGATCAAGGGACTGAATGCGGCCCTCGTGGCCGCGGACACTGCTCGCGCAAGTCGCCATCGCCGGGCCTGTCGACGTCAACACCGCGGACGCCAAGACGCTGGCCCGCGAACTGCAGGGCATCGGGATGGCGAAGGCCGAAGCGATCGTGAGCTACCGCGAGAAGAACGGGCCGTTCGAAGAGCGCGGACGACCTCGCAAAGGTGAAAGGCCTCGGCAAGAAGCTCGTTGACCAGAACAAGTCGAACCTCAAGTTCGAGGCCGCCGAGTCGGCCGGCTGAGGCGCAAGGGCTGACGGCGCGGGCTGGCTCACGGCGGCTCCGGTATCATGATCTCATCAAGATCCCGGAACCGAAGGACCCCCGTGAGCCGACCCGCACCGATCCGCTTTGCGGTCTTTCCCGTCGCCGGCCGCGGCACGCGCTTCCTGCCTCGCGACCAAGGCGAGCCCGAAGGAAATGCTGCCGATCGTCGACAAGCCGCTCATCCAGTACGCGGTGGAGGAGGCCCTGGCGGCCGGCGCGACGACTCCTGTATTCATCACCGGCAGCTCAAAGCGCGCGATCGAGGATCATTTCGATTCGGACCCGGAGCTCGAGGCGGCCCTCGAGGCGCAAGGCAAGAAGGACCTGCTGGACACGCTGCGCGGCATCCTGCCCGCCGACGCGACCTGCATCTACATCCGCCAGCCGGCGCCGCTCGGGCTCGGCCACGCGGTGCTCTGCGCACATGCGGTCGTCGGCGACGAGCCGTTCTTCGTGCACCTCGCGGACGACCTGATCGATCGCGAAGAGCCGGTGCTTGCACAGATGCGCGACCGCTACCAGAAGTCCGGCGGCAGCGTCATCGGCGTGCAGCAGGTGCCGCGCAGACCAGACCGGCAGCTACGGCATCGTTGCGACCGAGGACGGTTCCGCAGAGTTTTCACGCATCCGCAAGATGGTCGAGAAGCCGAAGCCGGCCGATGCGCCGTCGGACCTGGCGGTCGTCGGCCGCTACCTCCTGAGCGGACGATCTTCGAGCAGACTCAAGAAGGTGAGGCGCGGCGCCGGCGGCGAGATTCAGCTCACGGACGGCATCGCGGCACTTGCTCGACGACGAGCCGGTTTACGCCTATCGATTCAAGGGCAAGCGCTACGATTGCGGCAGCAAGCTGGGCTACCTCGAGGCGACGGTCGAATACGGCCTGCGCCACCCGGAACTTGGCGACCGGTTTGCAAAATACCTCGATGATTTCGTGGCGAGGCCGCAAGGGCCGCGCCTGAGCCGAGGCTCAGTTCAGGACGTAGAATCCGCCCGAGCGCAGCAGCACCGGCGGCTGCTGCACGGGCTCCGAGATCCGGTGGTCCCAGCGGCGCGCATAGATCTGCAGGCGCACTTCGTCGGCGTCTTCGCCCGCGCACGCCCTCCAGCCGGATGCCCGCAACCGCGCGATCCGTGACACGCCACTCCATGGAGGCGGCAAGTCGGTATCCGATTCCGTCGCGTGAATCGCCCGGGTAACGCGGATCGCCGCTCGCGGCTTGCAGTGCGGCGTCCGTCGGGAAGAAATTACTGCTTTCCTCGCGCACCGCCTGCCAGGCGATTCCGCCTTCGAGTCGGAAGCCGCGTCTTCGCGCCGGCCCTGCAGCTCGAATATCGGGCCCACCGGACAGGAACCGCTCAGGGCTGAAATAGCCGCCGTGCCCGATCGTGAAGTGCGAACGGTTGGCGGCGAAGCCCTGCAACTCCAGGGCGCCGCCGAAGCGCGCGACCCAGCCGTCGCCTGAGGCGGTGCGCTTGAGGAAGCCGGCGTCCCCGCGCCACTCGGTAGTTAGTCGTCCACGCGCTCGCCGTCGAGAATCGCTCCGCAACGAGCCCGTAGACGTTGAAGTCGTCGTCGCCGATCTTGCCGCCGAAGTACGCGCGGTTGCGCACGACGCCGCCCTCAGGTTTGCCCGCCGACTGGATCATGCGTGCCTGCGTAGGAGAGGAGCGAATCTTCGACAGAGCTGCGGTCAGTGCCGACAACCCAGACACCGCCGTCCGACTCTGAAGCGCAGGCGCAGCGCTCCAATGAAGTTGCTGACATCGAACGACGTGGGCGTCGTGCCGAGCTCGAGCACGAGGCCGTTGTGCGGAGCCCACTGCACTGAGGCCCCCGATGCCATCGTCGGACTGGGCATCGGAAATGGCGGGCAGGGCGACGGAACTGCCGAAAGGCTCTCCTGCCGGCACCCGGTCCGATTCGGGATAGGCGGTCTCGACGAGCAGCCGGACGCGGCCCCAGCGCGGATTGCTGGTGGCCCAGAGCGATCTGCACGCGCGGCAGTTCCAGGCGGTCGTGGTCGACACGGCCGTTGCGCCAGTTGCCGTCGAGCGCAGCCTCAAGGTGACTGACCGCACTGGCGCTCGATCGCCTGCAATCCGGCATCCGTCGCGAGCCGCTCCGGCGCCTTGTCGTGCGCGACGACGAAGGCGTCGTACGGGCGGTTCAGCGACAGGAGAGTGTCGACCAGCTGGGTCGCGGCGCCGGGCGCCTTGGAGTCCACCGTCAGCAGGTCGCGCAGCGCCCGCTCGCGCGCCGGCATGTCGCCGCGAAGGTTCGCGAGGTCTGCGCGGCCTGCAGCGTCGAACGGATGGCTTGGACGCAGCTCGTCGAGCACCGAGTAGGCGCGGCCGGCGGCGTTGGCATCCCGCAGGTCACGGGCCGTCGTGAACTCATGCAGCACGACGTCGTAGCGAGCGTCGCGCTCGAGCTCGGCAAGCGAGGGATCCTGGCGCACGGTCGCGCGTGCTGCGTCAAAGTGGTCAAGCGCCTGGCGCGAATTTCCGCGGCGCACGGCGAGTGATCGCGAGCCCGGCCTGCGCCTTCGAGTGGCTCGATGCCGAATCCGGCACGTCGTCGAAGTACATGGCGGCCAGCGGTTCGATGCCGAGGTCGAGGCAGAGGTAGCCGAGCGCGGTGTCGAGCCTCGCACGATCCTCCTCGGGGAACGCTTTCAGTGCGGCCGGGTCCTCGATGCCGGCCATCTCTCGACGCGCAGCGTCGGGATCGACGGCTGCAAGCGCGCGAATCCAGGCATAACGGGACCAGGGATCCGTCGGGATCGAGCAGGCGCGCACGCTCGGCAGCTTCGAGCGCGCCGCGGAAATCGCCGTGGGAGTACAACGCGCTCGGACTGGGCGCGCCAGGTGGCCGCGTCCTGCGGTGCGTCCGCCGATGTGGCGAGCGCCAGGTGTCGCGACCAACGCGACCGTCAAACCCATGCGGCGATCCCCCATGCGCCGTCGTCCATGATAGCGGCTTTCGCCGCCAGCCTCACCTGCGTTCGGTGATGAGCCCTTAAGCTTTAGTGATTGATCGGCCTCAGGAAACACCCTAGCGTCCGGTCATGCCTTACGAGCTTCATTTACGCCATTGTCGTCCTCATCTGGGGCACGACCTGGTTCATCATCAAGTTCCAGCTCGGTGTCGTCGCGCCCGAGATCTCACTGGTCTACCGCTTTGGCCTCGCCGCGGTCTGCGTGTTCGCGTATGCCAGGTGTTACGGGCAATTGCGTTGCGGCTTTCGTGGCGCGATCACCGGTTCGTCGCGCTGCAGGGCGCGACGCTCTTCTGCCTCAACTACTGGATGACCTATCTCTCGACCCAGTACCTCACCAGCGGCCTCGTGGCGGTGCTGTTCACCTCGATCATCTTCTTCAACATCGTGAACGGCCGGATGATTTTCGGCGCGCCGATCGAGCGGCGCGTGCTGCGTCGCGGCGGGTGCCGGCGTGCTCGGCGTGGCGCTGCTCTTCCTGCCGGAGCTGCGGGCGGCATTCCACAATCCGACGATTGCGCATGGCGCCGTGCTCGCGCTTGCCGCCACCTACGTCGCTTCGCTCGGCAACATGGCAGCCTCGCGCAACACCCAGACGGGACTGCCGGTCGTCACGGTCAACGCCTACGGCATGGCCTACGGTGCGGTCGGCCTCGCCGTGATCGCGGCGCTCCGCGGCACGCCGGTCGCCTTCGACCCGCGACTGGCCCTACGTGCTGTCACTTCTCTATCTCTCGCTCGCAGGCACTTCGCTCGCGTTCGGGCTCTACCTGTGCCCTCATCAAGCGCATTGGTGCCTCGCGTGCCGCGTACGCGAGCGTTCTGTTTCCGGTTATCAGCGCTCATCATTTCGACGCTGTTCGAGCAGCTACGAGGTGGAGCCTGCCCGCAGTCGTGGGGCTCGCGGTGCTGGTGACCGGCAATGCGCTCGCGCTCGGCGGCGCCGCCAGGCGCCGAGTCGACTTTGTGGGACAGCGCGTTTACCGCGTCCCTGCTTATGTTCAATGTCATTCCACATACATTTTTAAGAGTATCTTCCGGCCGTTGAGCTCGCATTCCAAAAGCGAGCCATTTCAATAGGGAAGGTGAAGTCATGAAGACAAAGTATCGTGGCCGGCTTCTGGGCGGCCTCGCTGTGGTGGCATTGCAATTCCTGGTCGCGCGGAACCGCATTGGCGCATCATCCGGAGATCTCGGCGGTTGCTGTTCTGCGACGAAAACAACGCTCTCGTCATCGAGTACACAGCGACGGCTTGGCTCCCAGTCTCCGGCAATATCATTGCCAAACGCACGAACCCGGACATTGCGATCCTGGTCAACGGCAGTGAAGTAGCCAGCGGCGTTTGCAAATCCGACGTTCTCATTCTCCGGCTCGGTCGCTGCTCCGACCGGGACTTCAGCACGCTGTGACGGCCCGCGCCGACGGCACCTGGGGTGACGATGCGCCGGTGGCCAATCGTCGTCGGTGACGGTTACATACCCGACTGAGCCCTGCACGGGACCCTCGCTGGGACGCTTCACGGGCGGCGGCAAGCAGATCCCGCTTGAGCGATGGATTGAAGATCACGCGCTGGCCTGACGATTCACTGCGACCTGCTGTCGCGAACAACCTCGAGGTCAGCTGGCCGACGGGCAACAAGTTCCACATGCTGGAACACCTGCAGAACGGTTGAATGCTCGGATGACCCGAACATTCACCAGCAGCCGCCGCCGGCGCACTCGATACGCTGATCGGCAATGGCATCGGTCGCTATAACAATCAGCCGGGCACTCGATCGAATTTACGCTCGGTGGACGCCGGCGAACCGGAGTGGCAACGACCAGATGGCCATCAAGATCTTCGAGACGGCGAATCCGTCCAACGTCGTGCTGGACGTGCGCTGCAGCAGATGACGACCGGTAATCTGCAAGCGCACTTCGACCAGCCTCACAAGTAGTAAGCAACGTTACGATAGGAATGCATAGGTGGCGCCGAAAGGAGCGCCGCCTTTTTGTTGCGCGTTCGATAACTCGACCGGATCAAGAAAGGACAGGGCGCTACGGGCTGCCCAGCCTGGAAGGTGGAGTGGCTCCCGCGAGTTGGGCTCGAACCAACGACCCACGGATTAACAGTCCGTTGCTCTACCAACTGAGCTATCGGGGAAGCGGATTTTCAGGGCGCGGGATTGTCGGCCAAGGGTGCGCCCAAGTCAACAAAAGCGCAGCGATTTCCAGCTGTTATCGCACGTTCAGGCGCCGCTTTTGCGTGCGCGCGCCCGAAAGCGCGCCGTTGCATGCGCGAGAGGGCGTCCTTGAGGGTTTCCGCGGACGCCGCGAATGAGAGCCGAATATAGCCCGGCGCCCCGAAGGCCGAGCCCGGGACGATCGCGACGCCCGCTTCGTTGATCAGGAACTCGGCGAAAGCGATTGTCGTCAGCGACGCCCACGTGTTCTTCATCGCCTGCTCGACGTTCGCGAACGCGTAGAACGTGCCCCAGCCCGGGATCGCGCGCACGCCGGGAAGGGCGTTCAAGCCCTCGACCACGAGGTCGTGTCGCGCCTTGAATGCAAGGTTCATTTCGGCGACGCAGTCCTGCGGCGCGTTCGACGCGACCGTCGCCGCCTTCTGCGAAATGGACGAGGCGTTCGACGTGCTCTGGCCCTGATCGTGGCCATCGCGGCGATGCACCTCGGCAGGGCCGCCGCAGTAGCCGATGCGCCAGCCCGTCATCGCGTAGACCTTCGAGCAGCCGTTGATCGTGACGGTGCGGTCATAGAGCCGCGGGCTGGCCGTCACGAAGCTCGTGAACGGTTCCGGCCCCACCAGATGTGCTCGTACATGTCGTCGGTGCCGATCACGACGCGCGGGTGCGCGTCGAGCACTGCGCCGAAGCGCCTGCAGTTCCGCGCTCGAGTAGGCGGCGCCGGTCGGATTGCTGGGCTGTTCAGGATGAAGAGGCGCGTGCGCGGCGTGATCGCGGCCTCGAGCTCGGCCGGCGTGATCTTGTAACCCGCGCTCAATGCCCGCAAAGACAAAGACCGGCAGTGCCGTCGGCGACGCAGCACCATGTCGGCGTAGGAGACCCAGTAGGGCGCCGGGATGACCGCTTCGTCGCCCGTGTCGAGCAGCGCACATGCAGAGGTTGAACAGCGGTCTGCTTGGCGCCGCTCGAGACGAGGATCTGCGAGCGCTTGTACTCGAGGCCGTTGTCGCGCGCGAACTTGCGCGATGATCGCGTCCTTGAGCTCGTCGATGCCTTCGACGTGCGTGTAGCGCGTGAAGCCCGCCGCGGATCGCCGCAATGCCGGCGTCCGCGATGTGCGCTGGCGTGTCGAAATCCGGCTCGCCGGCGCCGCAGGCCGATGATGTCCTTGCCCTCGGCCTTGAGATGCGCGGCGCGCGCGGTGACGGCGAGCGTGGGCGAGGGCTTGATGCGCTGGACGCGCTGGCGAGTGGAATGGTCACTGGGAGTACCGGATGGCCGCGAACCCGGCTAAGGTACGGGAAGGCATTTTGCGTTGCAATTCGGACCGGAAATGAGCGAGCCGAGGCCATTTGAACTGCGGGCGGATTACGACGCCGGCCGGCGACCAGCCAGCCGGCGATTTCGCGCGCCTGATCGACGGCATCGGCACCGGCCTCGCGCACCAGACGCTGCTCGGCGTCACCGGCTCGGGCAAGACCTTCACGATCGCCAACGTCATCCAGGCAGATGCAGCGGCCGACGCTCGTGCTCGCGCACAACAAGACGCTCGCCGCCCAGCTCTACGGCGAGTTCACGCGAGTTCTTCCCGCACAACTCCGTCGAGTACTTCGTCTCCTACTACGACTACTACCAGCCGGAGGCCTACGTGCCCTCGTCGCGACACCTACATCGAGAAGGACGCCTCGATCAACGAGCACATCGAGCAGATGCGGCTCGTCGGCGACGAAGGCGCTGCTCGAGCGGCCGCGACTCGATCATCGTCGCGACGGTGTCCGCGATCTACGGCCTCGGCGATCCCGAGGCCTACCTGCAAGATGGTGCTGCACCTCGTAGCGCGGCGACCGCATGGACCAGCGCCAGCTGCTGCGGCGCCTCGCCGACATGCAGTACACGCGCAACGAACTGGACCTGCGCCAGGGCACCTATCCGCGTCCGCGGCGACGTCATCGACATCTTTCCGGCGGAGTCCGAGCGCGATGCGATCCGCGTGCAGTTCTTCGACGAGCAATACGGCACCGAACGAAGTATAT
>ERZ1370068.8734-contig-7566_pt1 | contig 36859 bp, 55 predicted proteins | sample MGYA00561227_ERZ1370068 | MGnify/ENA primary metagenome ERZ1370068 (study PRJEB38410, sample SAMEA6850437) | metagenome | study: Metagenomic assessment of the ecological functions of the soil: analysis of the soil microbiota associated with the...
CGACGGCCGGTGAACAAGAACTCGCCGGGCCTTTTGTTGGTGGCCTTTAGATAGTCATCGACCGCCTGGCGGGTCTGCTCGCTCAATTCAAATCTGACGGGCCGCCCGGTTTTCTTTTGCCGGACCGTTGCGCGATCCGCCGTGTATCCGCCGGCGGCGACATCCTCGACCCGGATGGCGACGACATCACAGCCGCGAAGCTTGCTGTCGATCGCCAGATTGAACATGGCGAGGTCGCGAGTGCGGCCTTCGATCTGGAGTTTCGTCCGGATCGACCAGACGTGTTTGGGTCGCAGCGGTGGCTTTGCCCCGGTCAGCTTTCCCTTGTTCCACGGCACTCGCTTGGGCGCGGGGATCGCATTCACTTGATCCTGCATGGCAATACTTTCCGCCGGTTCGGTTGCAGAGGGCGAGAAGCATGTGCCACCGAGAATATGGCATCGAGCGCAAGTCGTTCAGTTCGTCTTGTATTCGTCCGTCAGGATCGGCCCAAACAGAACCCAACGCTGGCCGTCGAATCGCATCATCTGGAATTGCTTGTTGATGCGCCAATCATCCGGTGTGGTTGAGGTCGCCATGCCGGGCAAGGCGAGGTCAGCGACGAAGTCCTTGATGTTTGTCGCCTGTGTCATGATGTTTGCGCGCGTGAGATTGTCGCCGCATTGCTTGATTATGTGGGCAAGAAGCGCCGCGGTCGAATAGCCGTAAGTCGCGATGCCGCTGTTGGCGTCCTCGGCCGGAGCATATTTCGCCATGAAAGCCTTGTAACGTTTCATGCCCTCATCGTCGGCCCATTGCGGGTCGAGCGGGTCCTTGCCGTAGTTGACCGAGATGATGCCCTGGCGTTTTCAACGCCGGCCGGAACCAGCGTTTGGCTGACCGGCGTAGCGTTGATGTCGAGAATTTGGACGGGTTTCCAGCCGAGTTCCGCGGCCTTCTTGATCGCCTGCGCGCCGAATTTCGGCGTTGTGATATTATAGAAAAGATCGGCGCCGGAGGCTTTCAGCGTCACCATCTGCGAGTCGACGGTCGGATCGGACAATTCGTAGGACACCTCGGCGACGATCATGCTCGAAGCCTTCGCCCCAAGCCCGTCCTTCAGCCCCTTGACGTAATCCTTTCCGAGGTCGTCGTTCTGATAGAGAATGCCGATCTTCGCGTTCGGATGGTTGGCGAGAATGAATTTGGCGTAGATATGCGCCTCCGACTGGTAGTTGGGGTTGAAAGCGATCGTCCATGGGAAATTCTTCGGATCGGTGAAGCGCGTCGCGCCAGTCGAGGCCAGAAGCTGCGGCACTTTTTTGTCGTTGAGATATTTCTGGACCGCGGCATTCGGCGGCGTGCCGATGATCTGGAAGGTGGTGAAAACTTCGTCACTTTCGACAAGCTTGCGCACCTGCTCGACCGTCTTCGGCGGACTGTAGGCATCGTCGTACTGAATGAGATTGATCTTGCGCCCGTTGATTCCACCCTGCTCGTTGATCATGCGGATATAGGCGGCCTGCACCTTGCCGATGCTACCGTAGGCGGAAGCCCGCACAGGGGAAAGTTATTGCGTCAATCAACGTTCTGACTGGACTGGTGCCCGTCCTCTGCGGGGTTTCAAAAGACTTGGCGAGCGACGCGCCATTTTTTCGAGATTTTGAGATCCTTCCATTCTTTATATGTTCGATAGACTGCTACCAAACAACCGCGTACTGACTTGAACCGGCGGGTCTTCGCGTTGAGCCTGCTGCGAGGGCTTTGAAAATTGGTTCGACGCATCTCCAGCTCTTTGGTCGTCGAGACCAGTGGAACGAAAAAGTTCGGAACACGGGTTTTTCATGGCAACTCTCCAATGACTATTTAGGCGATCATCGAGAAATTAGCGTTTCAGCTCCAGGCGAAAATCGAGCGTCAAGGATTGCGCTTTTGGTCATTCAATGTAGCGAATATCGACAAATTCGCGATAAAGACATCTCGCGGAACCGGCGTGGTTTGGTTGGAAGTTGTGAAGTTTCGCAGTTCAGGACGTGCGACCGAGTTTCAAGGTGCCTAGCGACAATTGGGGCTTGCCGGATGATTTTCGCGGGGATCACGATTTTTCTGGCGAGCGCCGCTTCCGATTTCGTCACGGGCACTGCAATTCCCATAGATGGCGGTTACTCAATAGCAGGGTAACCGTTAGCAATGACGTTAGAAGATCTCTAGACCCGATACCAATTTGGCACCGTACAGTGCAAATCAAGCCAAAAATTGAGAGGAGAGAATCTTGAAAGAGAATGCACGGAGGCTGCTGTTCACCAACTGCACAGTCTGGACCGGCGATGTTGGATCGGCGGCGGCACGCGAGGTTCTCGTCGAGAGGCAGCCGGATTGCGAGCGTCGCTCCTGTGGTGGCCGCGGATCGTAAGCAAGACGCCGTCGTGGTTGATTGCGGTGGCGCTACCCTCATGCCGGGCTTGGTGGATGGGCACTCCCATCTCTCTTCCTGGAGAAGGCAGACGTTGTCAGATACCGGATTCGTGCCCGTAGAGGAGCACACGCTTCAGACAATGCACAATGCTCGCCGTGTTCTCCTCGGTCGGCTTCACGTCGTGCGTGGGGGCGAGTTCGGCCAAACCGCGCCTCGACATCGTGATCCGCAACGAGATCAAAGCTGGCCGTATTCCGGGACCGCGCTTACTGGCTTCAACGCCGGAAATTACAGTCACGGGCGGGCTCGGTGACGAGCGCCTCCTGCACATGTATCGGGAATCCTTCGCCGTGGTCATTGATGGTGCCGAGGACATCCGGCGTTATGTGCGCACCATGAGCCGTGAGGGTTGCGATATCATCAAGTTGAATATTTCGGGCAACCAGACGGTGCCCAATGCGCCGCCGACTGCGACCATCATGACGGACGCCGAGATCGAGGCGGCTGTCACGACGGCGCATGCATACGGAAAGCGGGTGATGTCGCACGCGCGTTCATCCGGTTCCGTCCAGCTTTCGCTCAAGCATGGCATCGAATTCCTCAACCACTGCGTGAGTTCGCCGATGACCACACGATCGATATGCTGGAGGAACACAGGGAACGAGTGTTCTTGGCCCCCGCCTTTGGGCTCCTTCACAACACTCTTTATGAGGCGGCTCCCTGGGGCATCACGCCTGAAAAGGCGGCTGCCTGGGGCCTGCCTGAGCAGGTCGAGAACTGCGCCAATGTCTACCGTGAACTACGGAAACGCGGCTTGCGGGTGCTGATCGGCGGCGACTACGGCTTCGCCTGGACTCCACATGGGACCAATGCGCGCGACCTTGACCACTTCGTCAAGTGGTTCGGTTACACGCCGGAGGAAGCACTCGTTTGCGGGACCATCAATGGCGCGAAGGCCATGCGGATGGACAACGAGATTGGCCGAGTTCGTGATGGCTATCTGGCCGACCTTATCATTGTCCGCGGCAGGCCGCACGAGGATGTCAGCTGCCTCAGTACCGAGAACATCCTCGTCGTTCTGAAAGAGGGCGAGCCACACGGTGATTTCGCTTGGCGAATCTCGTGCGCCACGCCGGCAGAACCAGTTGCTCTGATTTGAAGAGGCTTCTTCATGCTCCTGCTTCTCGAGGGGTAATGCGGACATCGCCAAGTCCATGAACGTTCGGATTTATGAGTACACGCCCTAGTGGTCAAGTCCGACACGCGGTACCCGGCCCGCAGGTCAGCTGAGCGGTCTTCCACTACGGATGCCGACACCGGGCTTTCAGGAGCGCTCGCTAGGGTTCGTTGTGAGTATGATCACAGCGCGCGTCCGTCAGCCGCGATCTCCTTGCGACCACGTCGCTGGTCGAGCACAACAATGGCGATGCCGCTCCCGGCGATCAGGGCAATGCCAGTGAAGGCCAGAGCGTTCGGCAACGCTCGCCCCAGATGATTAGGCCAGACATCGACGCCCCAAAGTGCGAAGCTGTAAAAGAAGGGCGCAATCGAGGCGGTCCGGCCGAGCCAATAGGCGAGCAGGAGCCCGAGAATGCCCGAAGGCGAGCGAACAACCCGGCGACGCCGAGAAACGCAAGATGGCGACCAGTCGGCGCCGACCCAGGTCTCCAGACCGAGCGACATCACGCCCGCCGCCACCACCATCACCATGAGCATGGTCGCAAAGATCACCACCGTCACCGGAATGCTGGTGGGCACGCCACGCCCGACGAGATCGCGCGCTGCGGCCAATAGCGCGGCCCCGAAAGCGAGCAGTGCGGCGGGCGGCAAACCCCGCTGGCGCCAGGCTGCGCTACCATCAGGGCGCCCGCGAAGCCGACCAGCGCGAGGGCGATGACGCGCCGGGCCGATCCTCTCGCGCAGAAGAAATGGCCGCGCCGAGTATGAGAATTAACGGCGCCGTCTGGAGAATGGCGATCACATCGGCGATCGGCATGCGAGCGAGTGCCACGACGTAGCAGAGCGTGGTCAGAACGTCTCTCCAGCCGCCCGCAGCAGCACGCGCAAGTTGAGAACGCCCAGAAATAGCGCGCCGCTCCGCCCGCAAGGGCAACCGAGGACCGCGCAGGCGAAACTCGCCGCGATGCTGCGCAGGAAGCAGCACCTCGAAAGGCGGAAGGTCTCGGTGACAGCTTCATGAAGCTATCCCCGACCACGAAGAGGCGGTCGCGGCAAGCATGGCGGTGATGCCGCCCAGATCGGAACTTCTGTCATGGACGCAGTGTAGATCAAGGTACAGCATTCCAAAAACCGACGTGGACACTATCGTAGACGGCTTTTGCCGTACTGCGGGCCGGGTACCAGTTAGACTTTGACCACTAGCTGCAATTGTGCTGCTGACACCTACGAACAAGGAATGACATACGAGAATGGATTGAGTCCTCAGAGCGGCGATACGCGGCACATGGCCGCAAGGGCATCGCTCAAGAACCTACTAACCACTTGCGAGGTGGCCAGTTTGTTGCGCAGGGTCGATGCAACTGGTGTTAGATTGCCACGACGCCGTTGAGATCAGGTGCGGTCGAGATGATCGCAGCCACTCCCACGAAGTCGAAGGAATACTGACGACAGCCAGGACGAAAGCTACCAGGACATCACACCCAATTTCAGCCCCCTTCCCCCGATATGAAAGCGGTCGGGTAGGCCTGCACATTACTTGCGGTCTTCTAGGAAAGAACTGCCCAGTGGTTCATGAGGGGGCGAGCGACGTTCCATAACGGCCTCTCAAGCGCGCCGATGAGATCGCGTTCGCTCATCATCGCCTAGCGTATGGCAGAGGCGTGCTCAGCAAGCGCGCGCGCGGGTATTCGGCTCTTCGCCGACCCCTAATCAGCGGAGAAGAAAGAGCGCAAGCCGCGCCGGGGTGTAGCCGGGCTTAACGGCCTTTACAGGCGTGGGCCATGTGCGTTATGGCCCGAAGCGGCCTTATTTCGTCGTCGTTGGTCAAATTAACCCCTTCAAGACGAGCGGCCGATTGGGCTTCGGACCATCTCGCAGAATCTCAACGGCCCGTGGGGCAAGCGGCACCGTATGTTCCTCATTGTTTTTTCATACGCGCTCAGGAGGCGCTCGCCAGCGTTCTGCCTTTCCAAAGTCTCACTTCGGCCACGGTGCCATCAGAGCGAACATGCGGTCCGTGCGGGCGGCTGGTCGCGGGGCTTAATAGCCAAGTATTCGAGGGCCGTACCGACGTTAGTGTCGGCGTCCTTATGCAGCTGCTCACGGATTGCAGCCACAACCTTCGGAAGTTCAGGGGTAGGGGACAGCCAGGAAGGTGCTTTCCAGAATGCGCAGCTTACAGCGGCCTTCTGTGACCTTCCCTTTGCCGAAAACGCTATCAAGGTTTGCCGCGCCAGCGGGCGGGGTTTTCGCCCCTGCCTATGTTGTGGGTGAACGCTGCCTGTGGGGTGGTTTCCGGGCCGGGCCCGCAACTCCCGCGCAGTCTTTCGCCTTGGTCGTCCAAATGGGAGTCAGCACCGAGAGCACTTCGGGCTTGCTGATGGCGTCCAGCGCCAGCGAGAAGAGGGGCGCGGCGTTGACTTCCAAGACCCGCTTCAGTTCCTTTGCGCCCGGGGGTTCTTGAAGCCCATGGCGGCAGACGGGGAGCCAATCGTTTATAGCGTAGTCACCGAACGTCTTCTGGGCGCTGCCTGCCGCAGCGGCGGCTGCCTTCTTGTCTGGCGATAGGGTCACGTCCTGGCGCGAAGATCGGCTCCTCAGCGCTACCGCCTCGGTCACGGGCGGCCTGAAGAGGCACGCCGTCCGGTCCAGCGGTGCCAAGCCCCATGTCTCAGTATACGATTGCCGCCGCGCTCGCGAAATCGGAATACCCAACTTCCGGCTGCCGGACTGGCCGTACCGAAAGGAGGAAGAGGTTGTTCCCGTCGCCACATGAGGCCGGGAGCAAGTTTGTTGGAATTGACGAAGAGGACGGTCAGCGGTTGAGGCACGTCTCGGCTTTGTTACTCATGGGTGGGACTCAGATTCCCTGTCGCGCCCACAATATTCGTCCACACACAAACGCCGGATCATGGCGGTCTCCGGCGGTTCGTGGTGGTCCTTGGCGGACTCAGATTAGAAGGTGATTCGCGCGACAAAAATAAACGATTTCGAAAGGTATAGCGCAAAAACTGCTGCGGATTACAAGACGGTCTTTGGCAAAATCGGCAGGGTGGCTTTTTGGGCTAAAAATTGGTTCGATCCCTGTCGCGCCCACCATCCATATCAATGACTTAGGCCATCGGCTTCTGTTTAGCGTCGTCGGCTTGTTGCCAACGGCAACGATCACGCACGCCGCCGCGATCCACCTCTCAGAAATAATGCCCGTACTTCGATTCCAGCGTTTTACATGGTTACATGCCCCGGGTAGCTCAGGTGGAACTTGCCGGCTCTTTGATGCACAGCGGGGATCGAACATGAAGGGATCGGATCTTTCGTTGCCGCCCTCGAGAGCGGAGCGGCGTCGATCGAATCTTTCGGGGTGCCCTGGTGAAGAGAACCTCGACGTCGTCGAAAGCCTCCGGCGGTCCCTCGATCGAGCTCATGCGTCACCCGCCATGAGCGCAGCCGGCGCATCCTGGCGGCCACCTATGGGCGGCTGACGGGAAAGCCGAGGTCGCGCATCAGCACGCTTGGGCCCGGGGCGCTCAACTTCGTCACCGGCGCTGCATACGGGTTTCTGGGCGGCATGCCGATGGTGCTGATCACCGGTCAGAAGGCCATACGTCAAAGCCGACAGGCGCATTTCCAGATTGTCGATGTCGTGGCCGCGATGCGCCCGCTGACGAAACAGTCGCAACAGATCGTGAGCGCATCGAGCATTCCGACGCTGGTCCGCAACGCCTTTCGCATCGCCGCCGAAGAGCGTCCGGCCCGGTGCATCTCGAACTGCCCGAAGACGTTGCCGCGGAGGAAGCGGGCGACGCCCCGCTGGTGCCGGCCCATGCGGCGGAGCCGGTGCCGTCGCCGGAAGCCATCAAGCGCGCATCCGATCTGATTTTGCAGGCGAAGTCTCCGCTGGCTGATGTTCGGTGCGGGTGCAAGCCGTCCTCGACTGGCACCGGCGCTTTCCGATTTCGTTCGTCGCGTTCGCATCCCTTCTTCAATACCCAGATGGGGAAGGGCGCCGTCGGCGGCGCGTCGGAGCTTCTATCTCGGCACCGCTGCCTTCGAGCGAACGCGATTACGTCCATAAGGCGATCGATCGCGCCGATCTCATCGTCACGATCGGGCATGAAACGGTTGAGAAGCCGCCGTTCCTGATGTCGCAGGGACGACATCAGGTCATTCATATCGAGGTTCGAGTCGGCGACCGTCGAAGAGGTCTATTTTCCTCAGGCTGAAGTGATCGGCGACATCGCCAAGGCGCCTCGATCGCTGCTCGCCGGCCACGTTGGAGGGCAGGCTGAAGACGAACGGACTGGGCGCGTTCTACGCGAAGGATATTCTGGATCGCATCGCCGATCGCGCGGAAGAGGATCGCTCCCTCACTCCGCAGCGCATCGTGCACGACGTCCGCGCGAGTCATGCCGGCCGACGGCATCGTCGGCGCTCGACAACGGCATGTACAAGATCTGGTTCGCGCGCAACTACCGCACCGACGTCGCCAACACGCTGCTGCTCGACAATGCGCTGGCGACGATGGGCGCCGGTCTGCCTTCGGCGATGATGGCGGCGCTGCTCTATCCCGCAGCGTCGCGTGCTGGCGGTCTGCGGCGACGGCGGCTTCATGATGAACAGCCAGGAGCTGGAAACCGCGCGTCGCGGCTGAAGCTCAATCTCGTGGTCCTGATCATCGAGGACCATGCCTACGGCATGATCCGCTGGAAGCAGGCGGTCGATGGTTTCGCGGATTGGGGCCTGACCTTCGACAATCCCGACTTCGTCGCCGCACGCCGCCTACTGCGCGCGCGCGGCCGGCGGGTCAGCGACGGCATCGGGAGTTGGCCCTGGCGCTGGGGAAGCATTTTCCGCGGGCGGGTTGCACTTGATCACCGTCCCCATCGACTACAGCGAAAACATCAGGGTGCTTGTCGACGAGCTCAGGCACATGCAGGGATTAGTCTAGCGAGGCTGACCTCAACGTGTTCGTGCCGGACTTGCAGTACGAGCAGGAATCGTCCACTTCTTCCGCACGCATCGTGGTCAGCCCGCTACCGTCTGCGGCGCTGATGAGCCCGATGACGCGAAGCTTTGTGGCGGGCGCGCGGTTCGCGAGCTACGGCTTGGCAAGCCATGCTGCGATCATCAACGGGAAAGACAGCCGCAAGGGCCGACGCGGCTCTGGCTTCCAACTAAAATATCGAAAACAACCCCATGCAAAGTAGCATGGCGGTCGCTGGCATGGATGCTTTGAGCGATCCCGCGAAAACATTTTGACACGTCGGGCAAATCAGCGGCACTATTCCATCATCGCGCAATTTGCAAAACGCCCATGGCCCTGCCCGACAACGGGCTCCTCTAGCGCGATTGCAGGCAAAAATCCTTACCCACAATTGAAGTTGCATCGGCTCGCCGAAGTTGCATCGGCTCGCCACAGCGAAGGGTCGCCTCTCGCGTTGCCGAGCCGCGCGCGCTTTCCGATGCGCGAGCCCGAGGAGATATCGACGTGCGGAACACAGTTCCAGACCTCGACAAGGCAACGGCACTAATTAGTACCCGGAATCACAAATCGGTATTGCAGCCCAAGAGCAGCATTTCCTCACCGGAACATTCCGACATCTTGACAAAATCGAATAGTACGTATTGTTATCATTAGAAATCGTATTATCTGGATGTGCCATGCGCAGCCCCGCTCTGCATCAACTGAAAAATCCCCGGTGCTGCCTCTCGCACCGGGTGCCGCGCCCATCTGGCCCGCCGCTTTCATCAGATCTAGTCTTGGCGTCACGGCGGAAATTCTCCTGCACCGAGGTTGACGCCCATGCTTTGGGGGTGATGGCCGCCGTGCTGGAGCAGCCGGGAGCGGCCAGCGGCAGCTTTGCGAACAGCATGGAGGTGGAATGCGGTCAACTTCGGCCAGATGATCGATTTCCTCGAGCGAAAGGCCTGATCAAGCGACAAGATCTGATCCCGACGACCGGCGGGCACGGCAGCTCTACGTGACGCGGCGCGGCACGGACTTGCGCCGCCGGTTGCGCCCCTCGCTGCTATCAGCGCAGGAGCGCCTGCTGGCGCCGACTGTCGAAAACAGAACGCACCGCCCTGCTGGACATGCTGGTGCGGGTGATCGAAGCCAACGATTCCTATGCGCGTCCCGGCAACGGTCGACGAAAGCCGCGTCGAACATCCGATTCCAGGCCGGCCGATCAGGCAGCGCGACGATGATGATGTTTCGCCGCAAATCTAGCTTCGTAACTGCGCTGACCGGTTTCTCCAAGGAAATCCCGCCGAGAGCAGCCGAGTGCGGGCGCCGGGCGGCGAACGCTCTGCCTGATTGTGCTTCCTGGCTTGCAGCGCGGCCTTTGCTTTCCCGGAATAGCTGCACGTGCCGAGTGGCGGAACGCCCGGTGAAACTGATGGTGACGTTCCGCCCGGAAGCGCCAACGACGCAGCGGCTCGGATATTCGCCGATGCGCTCGGCAGGAAATGGGGCAAGCCGGTCGTCGTCGAGGACAAGCCCGGTGCGGAAGGCACCATCGGGGTGGGATCCTTTGTCTCAAGCCAGGATGACCATACGTTGCTTTATGCCGATCGGCGGGGATCGGTAACGGTGGCGCCGTTGTTGATCGACAAGCTGGCTTACGATGTCGAGCGGGATCTGCAGCCGATCGCGTGCCACGACCGCGATCGTTTTGACCTCTCGCCGTGAGCAACGATCTCTCCGTTCGCAGCATTCCGGAATTGATCGACGTATCAATCGAACCCGGGCAAATATGCCTGGACCGTCCGGGCCGACCCTGCCGCGCTATGTCTTTGCCGCGTTTCTGAAGCGGAACGGTTTGCAGATGAACTTCGTGGAGTTATCGTGACGCGTCGCAGCCGCAGGCCGATCTCGGCGAAGGCCGGATCCAGGTCCTGGTGACGTCTCTGACGGCGTCGTCTCGCCGGTGCAAAGTGGGAAGGCCCGCTTTCCCGCGGTCCTAACCCGACACGCGCTGCCGTGTTGCCTGATCTTCCGACCGCGCGCGAACTCGGTCACCCCGAACTCGAAATTGACGGAATGGCCGGGATTTTCGGCGGCAAGGCCATCAGCGCCGCCTTACGAAATCGGATTGCCATCGACGTCGCTGCGATCTCGTCAGCAGCCGGACGTTCGCCGCAAACTGGAGGCGGGCGGGCATAAAGTTCTCGGCGGGACCACCGAGGAACTGAAAGCGGGCATCGCCAAGCAACGAATATGGGTCAGCGAGATCACCAAACTTATCGACATCCGCAACGCGCAGTAGCGCAAGCGATTGGGAGCTATTGATGTCCTCCTCCGCGGCAGCCCTCAAGCTTTTGACCTGATACAGTCGCATCGTGTGACGGCCGTGGATCGTGTGTCGCGGCCGAACTCGGTATTGCCGAGCTGTTACGTGACGGCGCCCTGATCGCTCGACCAACTCACTGAGGCCACCGGCGCAGATCGCCAGGCATTGGGACGTCTGCTCACCGCGCTTTCGACCGTCGGCCTGTGTTCGCGGGTCGATGCGGATCGGTAGTTCGCTGACAGAAATAGGCGCCGCGCTGGATAGCGCTGCGGAGAAATCGTTCAAGGCATGGGCGATTTTCGAAGGCGACATGCGTTTTCAAGTCCTGGCACGGCATGCTGGAGACCATCGATGACCGGCAAGACCGCCGCGCATCTCCTCGGCGTGGCAACAGCTTCGACCTGATGGCCCGCACGCCGTCGAACGTCGGCGGCATGTTCAATGCCGCGATGGCCGACCTGACACGTTTCTGTGACGCCGGATGTGCTGGTGCCTACGACTTCGGCCGCATCGCCAGCCCGATGGATGTCGAGGCGGCTCCGGCGAACTTATCGGGGCCGTGGCAGAAATATCCGCATATCCGGGAATTGTTTTTCGATCTGCCCAGATGCGAAGACGCCGCGACCCGTCATCTGGAACGGGCTGGCGTCGGTGACCGCACTGAGTTTCACGGCTGGCGATTTCTTCGAGGCCGTTCCAAACCTCGCTGACGCCATCATCCTCAAAAGCGTCATTCACGATTGGAACGATGAACGCAGTTCGGTGATTCTCCAGAACTGCCATCGCGCCCTGCCGGAAAATGGAACGTTGCTGCTGGTGGAACGAATGATGCCCGAAGCGCCCGGCACCAGCGCCGAGGACAGGGGCCTCAAGCGATGAGCGATCTGAACATCGCTGCGCGCAGGCCCGGCGGTCTTGAGCGCACCGAACAGTAATACCGTCACCTGCTGAATGATCCCGCTTTCGTCCAGTCGCCGTTCATCCAGCTGGCCAGCTTCAGCGTCACTCGAGGCGCGCGTATGTTGAGCGATTGTGCCTTTGGCGCGGCATCGTCCCCAGCGCTCAGGGAAGGCCCCTTGCTTCAATACTCCGGACCAGTTTCAGGGTTTGCTCGGCAAGGCTGCCGCCGGAGGTATCGGAGCCCAAAGACCGAAGCCAGACTGTCGCGAGCCCTCAGCACCGTCAGGTGCGGGCAATGGGCGGGCGAGTTGCACAGCTGCTCTTTAAGCTTTTCGCCTTGCGTGATGAGGTGCGGCGGGTCGGTCGCGGGACCAGGCGAGCAGGAAGCGGCGTGTCGATGTTGAGGGATGCCGGGAAATGCCGATCTCTCATCGTATTTGCGCTGGCATCCAGTGCCAAAAGTAGGATTTTTCCGCCGCGCTGGCATCCGCGCTGAGACGGTAAAGGCCCGACACCAGCACCACCCCGGCGACATCGGAATCGCGCGCCTGAAATTCCGGGTGGAGCCAGAAACTCGCCACATGGAATGCGCCAAACCGAGTAGCCGACGGCCACGATCTCATCGGATTTCCTCCGAACAGGTCGATGTTCTGTCGGACCCACGAGGTTGCTGCCGCGACATCCCTGGCTCCGGCGGGCCACGGATTTGCGGGCGCCAGCCGGTAGGTCATCTCTCACGCCAACCATTCCGTGGCGCGCGGCAAAACACATCGCCGTCATCCTGCATCGTGCCCGCGATATCAGGCACCTCCGCTTTCGCCAGCGAAACTTTCGCCCGCCACGAACAAGAGAGCATCGGGACGCGAAGCTGGTTGCGTGGGATCCTGGGATGCCACCGTCGCGACGTCCAGCACGTTGAGATCGTCTTCGCCATACTTCAGGCTGCGGGAAAACGTCACGCGCTCGCAGGATTTTGCCTCGTCCGCGGTGGCTTCGGCAGGTGAGGCGCTGGACTCTCGAGCACCAGCCCGACCCTCACGATCGGAGCCGTATCGCGATAAGACGCGGCCTCGGAACCGCGGAACCGAAACACTCGTCGCAAGCAAGAGGCAGAGTGCGAGATATCTTGTCATCATAAGCCATGCACCAACCAAGCGCGGATCCATGCTATCGACAGCTCTGATGGATTAAGCACGATCCGCATTTTGGCGATTTGACGGCGGGCCCGACTGAATGATCCTGCCATAATACGGTTTCCGTCTCTTGCTTTTCACAATCACCCGGTTTTGACAAAATGGCAGGGAGAACGGTTCGTATCCGACTGACCCCGCCACCATCAAGATGGTGACGCGATCAGCAGATCGCTAGCGGACGAGACGGGAGAAAGTGGCGTTCTCCATAACATCGGTGCGTGGCAAAGATCCCGCGCAAATCGTTGCAGAGGATCAATTCGTCTTGTTGGCTTCCCGCACGAATGAGGTCAGCTCGGTGTTGAAGCGTGTGGCGTCCTCATAGAACGGGGCGTGGCCGATTCCTCATAGATCGAAAGCTTGGCGCCAGGGATGACCGAGGCGGTGTACTTGGCGGTGCCGACCTTGGAATTGCGGTCCTCCGCGCCGTGCGTCACCAGGACCGGCAACTTCAGCTTGGACATCACCTCGGTCGCATCGAGCGGACGGCCGCCGAGCGCCGGCGCGAACTTTGGGCGGCACCATCATGTTGAACGACAGCATGATCTCGAAATCGTCGGCGGTCGGCTGTTTGGAGAAGCAGCCGTGCACGAAGGCGCGCGTCGCAGCGATGTTGGTGGCGAGATCCTCCGACGCCATGATCGGCAGATTTTTCAGATTGTCGCCGACCAGCGCCGGATCGGCCTTGATCCCGGCGTCGACGAAGTTGATGCCGGCGAGCTGGCTTGCGCCATGGGTCGTAACATAGTCGGAGATCACGCGGCCGGCGTAGGACCAGCCGACCAGCACCGGGCGCTTTCAAGCCCGGCGGCGTCCATCACCGCTTGCACCTCGTCGCCCCAGGCCTTGGAATCCCGATAGCGCGCCGGATCGAGCGGCTTGTCGGAATTGCCGTGGCCGCGCAGATCGTAGGTCACGATGCGAAACTCTTTGGCGAGGTCGCTGTCGACCTGGCGCATCCACGACAAATGGCTCTGTGAGAAACCGTGGATGAACAGGATTTCCGCGCCCGCACGGGTTACCCCATTCCTGCGCGGAGATGGTCAGACCGTCGGGCGTCTTCACGGCTGATCGGTTTATACTTCAGGTCCTGCCCGAAGCCCGGCTGCGCTACCGTGGCCAGCAAAGCGGTCGCGACCGTCATTTTGATGAGGCGACCATCGCAAACGGATATCGTCATCGAAACCTCCCTTTTGTTTTTTGTTGTGAGCCAAGCTTGGCACATGCGTAAAACGGGTGAAAGTCGGGCAGGGGCGTGGGCTGGTTGGCTGGCGGAGATGCATCCGACCAACATTCCAAAATACGCGGCAGGCGGCGGATGTAATCAACAGGTGGTGTAATGCAGTTCGGCATATTCGATCAAAACGACCGCGGGCCTTATCCGCTCGGCGAACAATACGAAAACCGTTTGAAGCTGATCGAGTTCTACGATGCCGCCGGTTTCGCACCTACCACATGAGCGAGCATCATTCGACGCCGCTGAGCCAGACGCCTTCGCCCGGCGTATTTCTGGCCGCGGTGGCGCAGCGCACCAGGCGTCTGCGGCTCGGACGCATTGGTTTACGTGCTGCCGGCGCATCATCCGCTGCGGCTCGCCGAGGAAATCTGCATGCTCGATCATCTGAGCGGCGGCCGGCTGGAGGTCGGCGTTGGCCGCGGGGCATCTGCCCACGAACTGCAGTATTTCGGCATCGATCCGGATCCGGCGCCGGCCATGTATGTCGAGGCCTACACCATCCTCAGCAGGCGCTGACGCAGCCGGAGGTGAATTTCAACGGCAGATACTACAATTTCGAAAACGTGCCGATCGAAATGAAACCCGCGCAGCTGCCGCATCCGCCGTTCTGGTATGCGGTCCCGGTGCCGGACGGTGCGGCGTGGCCGGCGCAGAACAACATCAATATCGTTTGCGCCGGGCCGGTGGCGAGAGTCCGCGAGATCACCGATCGCTATCGTGCCGAATGGATGGCTGCAGGCAACTCGCCCGACGATATGCCATTGCTCGGGATCAACCGCTTCGTGATCGCGGCCGATACCGATCGCGAAGCGATGGCGCTCGGACGCCGCGCCTGGCCGGTGTTTTCACGCGAGCTTCATGAAGCTCTGGAACAAGCACGGCACGCAGCCGCGCTATGCAAGGATGCCGGAAGACTTCGATACCATGGTCGGCAATGGCGGCGCAGTCGCGGGATCTCCCGCCACCATCAGCGACCATGTGAGGCGCATGGCGGATGCGGCGGGCGCGAGCTATTTCATCGCACAGTTTTCCTTCGGCGACCTGTCACATCAAGAGGTGCTCCACTCCGCGGGCATCTTCGCCCGCGAGCTGCTTGCCGCGTCGCGGGAGCGCGACCACTGGCAGCTTTCAATGCGCGACCTTGAGATGGTCGGTTGTTCGCCGTGGATGCGAGGCACGGATCGAAGACGAAAACTTTCATGGACGCGTTTCTCCAGGGAATGTTGCGATCCTCCCTGCATGGAGGAATTCGAGGGTCAGGGTTACGGCCGGAGCCGCTCGCCCCGCCAGCAGATGCAAAGAAATTCCGCACATATGTGGAATGGAGGATTCAGTGCGGTATGCTGGCTGCGCCTTATCGGGGTTGGACATGGCCTTCCCGGCGAAACAGCCTTTTCAGACGGCCGGCATTCCCTCACATTTTGACGCGCGCGCGATGTCCGATGGCGCTACCTTGCCGGTTAACGGCCGGCGCGTGGAGGAGGCGATCATGTTGACCATGTCCCATGCTGCGGGTGCGAACGAGCCGGCGGTTCGCGACATCACGCTCGGTGGGCTGCCGCAATGGGCGGCGGAAACCACACCCGACCGGATCGCGCTGATTGCCGGCGTTCCCGACCCGGACAATCGCCGGCAGTGGACTTACGCGGAGCTGTACGCGCAGGCGTTGCGAACCGCGCGGGCGCTGCGGGCGCAGCTTTGAGCCGGGCGAACGCGTCGCGATCTGGGCCCATAACATTCCCGAGTGGATCATGGTGGAGTTTGGCGCCGCCATGGCGGGCGTCATTCTGGTGACCGTCAACCCGGGCCTGAGATCGGGCGAGGCTCGAATATGTCCTGAAGCAGTCGCGCGCGGCGGGCGTCATGGTGGTCACCGGAATTCCGCGGCAATCCGATGCTGGCGACCGTTCAGGCGCTCGCCTCCCGCTGTCCCGAATTGCGCGAGATCATCCGCTTCGATCGATGGGATGAGTTTCTGGCATCGGGCGACCTTGCAAACCCCGAGCTTCCCATGGTGCGATCGACCGATGCCGTGATGATCCAGTACACGTCGGGCACCACCGGCTTCCCCAAAGGGGCGCTGCTGCACCATCGCGGACTGGTCAATAACGGCGCGCACACGGCGGACCGCGCCGGCATCCCCGACGGCGCCGTGCAGGTCACCACCATGCCGCTATTTCATACCGGCGGCTGCGTCTGCTGCGTGATCGGCGCCGTCGCCAAGCGTGCCACTCAGGTGCTGGTCGAGGCCTTCGATCCGGGGCTGGTGATCGAACTCATGCGAGACCTATCGCTGCAACGCGATGCTGGGCGTGCCGACGATGCTGGTGGCGATGATGGAGCATCCGTCGTTTGCCGCAGCCGATCTTTCCTCGCTCAAGGCGATCTATTCCGGCGGCTCGACGGTGCCGGCCGCGATCGTCGCCGATCTCGAACGACGGCTGGGCGCGCCTTTCACCATCGTGTTCGGCCAGACCGAGTGCTCGCCGGTCGCCTTGATGACCTGGGCCACCGATACCATCACCGACAAGGCCAATACCATCGGCACCCCGATGCCGAACGTCGAGGTGAAGATCGTCAACCCGGACACCGGACAGACCGTTCCGGTCGGCGAGATCGGCGAGATATGCACGCGTGGCTATCACGTCATGCACGGTTACTTCGAGGACGCAAGCCGCCACCAGGGCTGCCGATCGATGCCGAGGGCTGGCTGCACACCGGCGATCTCGGAGCGATGGATGCAAGGGGCTACTGCACGGTCGAGGGAAGACTCGAAGGATATGATCATCCGCGGCGGCGAAAACATCTACCCGCGCGAGCTTGGAGGAGTTGCTGTTCCGCCATCCCAAGATCGGCGACGTCGCCGTCGTCGGATTGCCGGATCAGAAATGGGGCGAAGTGGTATCGGCGTTCATTCGGCCGGCGCCGGGCATGATCATCGACAAGGACGAGCTGCACGATTACATGCGCGAGCATCTCGCACCGCACGACAGACCCCGCGCCATTGGTTCGTCGTTGACGCCATGCCGCTGACGGGATCCGGCAAGATCAGAAGTTCAAATTGCGCGAGCAATGGTCCAAAGGCGAGATGAAAGAGGTTTGAGGCCGCAGGCGTAGCCGCTGACCGATAACGGCGCGAGCAGCCTGGGCTGCGTGGAATAGGTGTTGTCCGCGGCTGACGGATGGGAAAGAAGGGATGCTTCGGCACCGGGGCTTGTCACCAGATGTCCATCGCACCAACTACCACCCCGCCAAAGGAGCGTCCATCCCGCTCTGGTGTCAACTTATGAGCACGTGTCCCCCGATAACGTCGACCTAGTATTGATGCCGCACGGTTGGCGCTACGTCGATGATGCCCAGATCTACGAGCGTGCGGTGGAAGCGGCGTTTCCGTTCCGATGACGATGCGAAGTAGGCTTCGCCACAATGCTCGAGAAGGCTCGCGCGTGTGGCAAAGATCTCATCAAGCGGCAGACCAGCCTGCTGCAAAGCGACTGTCCCAAGAAACGCAATATCCAGGTCTGGGCCCCGCCCGGAAACAAGTCGATCAGAGCAGTCATTCAAGGTTTCCATGGCATAGAACGTGCGGAACTGGCGCCGCGCGTCTGTGGGGAGCTTGAGTTTTGCCTCGATCCGCCGGGCCATGACGGGTTGATGATCTCCGTAGTGCACAATCGAGCGTTGGACGGTCTGGGAAAACAGGTCTGAAAGCTCGGACTTGAGCCTATTCCAGGTGACAGCGGTCTCCGACGAGTCGGGCGTAGTACTCGGCATAATAAGCATCGGGGAGGCTTGCGGCAGCAAAGGCACGCTCGCCTGTCAAAGTGTCCAGGCGCGATCAGCCTTCGGTTGTGAGGGCCGTGATTGAAGTTGGTCAGCGCATATAGAAAACGAGGCGCTGCATCGTCCGCAATGCTTTTCATATGAGCATCGAGGGCTGCTTCCAGAAACAATGCATCGGAATTTGTCGTTTCGAATCGATTGACGTCGAAGGGCGGCATGAAAATCATCTGTGAAAAGACGTTCGCTGATACCGATTGAACGGTAAAACATCATCGTAATTGAGAAAGCTGCGACGGCAGCTCGATGTGAGGCATTGTTCTGATACCCAAGCGCAGTCAGCGAATTTGGAAGACTGCTGTGGAAGCGGCCGACGCCTCTCTTAAAGAGAAAATAGGCGCTTAGAACCGAAGCTTGCGCTCGAAAGGCCCGGTCAGCAGGCTGAATTCGGATTGCCATGATCCTCCACCAAAAATATCGACGTTGAGGCCTCCGTAGAGACCATTTTTCGGAGACAGAAACGCTTCGACAATTGGCTCAACCGGGAGCCCAAACATGCGCGGATCGAAGATCGATTCGTGCTGGATGACGATAATGTCGGGATAGTCGAGGGTGCGCGCTGGTACGGCCGCCATCAGCGGCAAGGGGTCTTTGGCTATATCGCTCAGAGGCAAGCTCGCCGAACTGTCGCCAGGAAAGTGGGTTGAGAAGGGAGGCGATGAAGGTCGAAAAAAACACCGTCGCTAGAGCCGCGATCTGCTGGACAGGAAATCGGCCCCGCCGCTTGCCTTGTACGCTGCTGCCAAACCAATACAAGTGCAATGCCGAACAAGAGGACCTGAAGTTCCAAAGAAACTGGCGGCCCAGGCATGTAGAGCAGGGCCGCGACTGCGGCCAGAATGAGTGCGATGCCTCCACGCGAGAACAGCTATTACTGCAAGCGGATACTGGACAACAAGAAATGGAACTGTTCCCGCAAACGCCAGCGGCAAATCTGTCACAATCAGCTTCAGTCCGCTGTGATCATGCTTGACGCTCGACGCTCCGAAAATTGCCGCTGCCAGGATAGATGACAGCAGTATCGCTCTTTCAAAATCGGCAACGACGAACAGCAGCACCGCAGCACTGAAACACAGCGCGGCAATAGCCAATTTCAGGTGCTCAACGCTGCGCTCCGCAAACCAAATGACGGCGACGGCTGCCACAATGATCAGGGTCAATGACATATGGATCGGATGGCCAGGTAGCAGGATGAAATTCTACAACTGCTACACTCATCACGGCAGGCCAAGACAGTTGCCGTTTCAATTGCCTTGATGACGATCAAGACCCGCGGTCGCATCGCGTCGTTTCGCTGCGATGCAACGATCTGTCGGCTATCATGTCCCGACATCACAAAACCGACGCGAATGACCCATTTGAGACATGCGTGATCTGGTTGCCGTGTGCGGACTGCTTCATGGCAAAGAAGGCTATGGCGCGAGATAATCGCTCGTTGTCGATGGGATCGTCCCCATGCTCTGACCGCCAACCTCATGGGAGGAACGCATGATCAGACTGGCAACAGCGACCATAATTCTTGCGGCAATGGTCGTGTCGGGTAACGCTCAGGCAGCGCTTGAACTCCATCCGTCTTGTCGGTTACTCTCAAGGATTCAGATTTCTGGGAGGTCGAAAAGATGGGCAGCAAGTGACCATCGCCGGTGAGCTTCGTATTCCAAAGGCGGGTAATGGAAGTTGCCAGCGCTGTTGTTCTCCATGGCCTGATGGCATCGGCGGCACTGGGGAGCATGATTGACGAGTGGTCGAGAGAGCTAAACCAACTCGGCATCGCGACATTTGCCCTCGCCGATAGCTTCGCTGGCCGAGGATCGTTTTAACGGTATTCGATCAGACGCAACTTCTGGTCGTCTCAACATGGTTGGCGATGCTTATCGGGCTCTCGACGTGTTGGCCAAGCATTCGCGGATCGATGCGAACCGCGTCGCCGTAATGGGCTTTTCGCGGGGCGGACAGTCGGCCCTGTACCGGCCATGAACCGATTTGCCGGGACGCCTTGGTCCAGCCAACAACTTACACCAGCACACATTGCCTTCTACCCCGACTGCATGACCAGCTACCGTGCAGACACCGAGGTGAGCGATAAGCCCATCCGCATCCTCCATGGCTCCGCAGATGACTACAATCCTGTTGCACCGTGCCGTGCCCACGTGGGGCGACTGACGAAGCGCACAAGGACGTCAAGCCAATTGAGTACCCTGACGCGTACCACGTGTTCGACGCCCCGGTTTTCCAGACACCCGTGACTCTGACGCAGCAACAACGACTCGCCGCTGCCAACTGGCGGAAGGAGACGATAACCAGATCATTAATCCCGAGACGCAGAAGCCCTTCACCTTTGGCGATGCGTGCGTCGAAAAAGGGCCAACGCTTGCTTACAACGAGGCCGCGCTATCGCTTCGCATTTGTTCGGGATTTCGACGCAGGTTCTCCAACCAAAACAGTAACGGCACTTCCGGTAATGGCGCATCGCGTCGTTTCCGCCTAGTGAACCGCCGCGCAAGGCGATTTCTTCGATACGCGTCCAGCGCCGAGAACTCCTCGACCACCTTGCCTTGCCGCGAGCACCAGAATGCGATCGGACAGCGCCATGATCTCGGGCAGATAGGACGAGATCACCACCACCGCCTTGCCTTCATCGGCGAGCCGCTGGATCAGTTCGTGAATCTCGACGATCGCGTGCCGACATCGACGCCGCGCGTCGGCTCATCGAAAATAATGAGATCCCGGTCCCTGCACCAGCGATTTGGCAATCACCACTTTCTGCTGGTTGCCGCCCGACAGTCTGACGACCTTCATGTCATTGCCGGCGGCGCGTACCTTGAGCGGGCATATCTCGGACATCACAAAATCAACGCGAATGACCCAAAACGGTCATTCGCTGGATCGCTTCGAAGTGGGGCGCACCCTTGACAGGCGCTCCTTGACATCCATATACCATCCATACAGATGGTTAATGGATGGTATCAGTCATGGCCGACAATGTTCAGGAACTCCGACCAAAGCCGCGCTGACACCGAGAAAATCACGATCAATCTTGGTTATGTCGACCTTGGGTCACGTCGATCTAATGGTTCAGGAAGGGTTCTACTCGAACCGTACCGACTTCATTCGAACGGCAATCCGCAACCAGCTCGAACGTCACGCAGACGTCGTCAAAGCAGTCCACGGCCCGAAAAGTCTGGACCTCGGTCTGCGGAACTACAGCCGCGAGGATCTCGAAGCGGTGCGGCGAGCCGGTGAGATGCTGCACATCAATGTTCTGGGCCTTGCCACGCATCGCCCAGGACGTCACGCCCGAGCTTGCTCGCGCCACCATTGCCTCAGTCTCCGTGCTGGGAGCTTTGCATGCCAGTCCGGCGGTCAAGGCCGCTCTCGCCGACAGGACGCGGTGAAGCCGATGCTGAATCAGGACATCGTTCGCGAAGCCACACGCCTCACGCGCGCAGGCCAACTCGTCGAGGCCACCGCGCTCCTTCAGCGCATGCTTCGCGGTGAGAGCGCGCCAGACGCGACATTGCGTACCACCGGTCGCATCGCTCTTACAGGACGCGAGCCGCTCAATCATTGACGCGAAGGCCAATACTATTGAGGAGACGGATAGTCCCGCAATTAGCGCGGACCGCAACCGCTCAACCGCGCATGCTCCGGCGCGTTGCTCGATCGCAAAAGGAGCGCTCCGGGCTCGGACTGCGAGGTGTGATAAAGCGCGCCCGCTGTCCACGCCGGACATCGTGCCGGAGGGCGCAAGGTTCATCGAAGGGACCTACAGCAATCCAGCGGGAAGCCGCGCCTACAGGCTCTTCATCCCCAGCCGTTATCAGGGGCAACCGCTTCCTTTGGTCGTCATGCTACACGGCTGCACCCAGTCGCCGGATGATTTCGCCGCCGGTACGAGGATGAACTTTATCGCAGAAGAACAAACCTGCTTTGTGGTCTATCCTGCACAGCGCAGCGAGGCAAACCAGGCGAAATGCTGGAACTGGTTTCGCACAGCCGACCAGCAGCGAGGCAGAGGTGAACCCTCGCTTATCGCGGGCATCACTCGCCAAATCATGCGCGACTATTCGGTTGATCCAAAGCGCGTCTACGTCGGCGGACTGTCGGCCGGAGCGGCCGCTGCGGCTATCATGGGAGCAACATACAACGATCTGTACGCGGCGGTCGGGATCCATTCCGGCCTCGCCTGCGGGGCCGCCACTGACCTTCCCTCTGCATTTGTCGCCATGCGACAAGGTGGCGGATCCGGTCGCAGGGTAATTTCAGGTGACGGGCCACCTGTCCCGACCATTGTTTTTCACGGCGATCGCGACACGACGGTGCATCCAAACAACGGCGATCAAATTCTCGAGCAGTCTGTCAGAACGACGAGCACGCAAAAGCAAGGTGCATCGCGGGCAGGTAGCCTGGAGGGCATGCCTATACCCGCACGATCCATGACCGGCGCGAGTGGGCGCGGAATCTTGGAGCACTGGAATATCCACGGAGCCGGACACGCATGGTCGGGAGGCAGCCCTGCGGGCTCCTACACCGATCCGCGAGGACCGGACGCAACGAGGGAAATGCTGCGTTTCTTCCTCGAGCATTCGCTCCCGCAGCAGCCAGCTTAAGAGTTCAAACGCGAAGCGTTTGCCGGGAGATCATGCTCAAACAAAAAGATAGAGCGGATGACGATCTGTAGAAAAATCATCCCACTCTAGCTAGTGAACCGCCAGCGTACATGATTTTCTCTTCGGTCGCTTCCAGCGCCGAGAATTCCTCGACCACCTTGCCCTGCCGCGACACCAGAATGCGATCCGACAGCGCCATGATCTCGGGCAGATAGGACGAGATCACCACCACCGCCTTGCCTTCATCGGCGAGCCGCTGGATCAGTTCGTGGATCTCGACGATGGCGCCGACATCGACGCCGCGCGTCGGCTCATCGAAGATGATCAGCTCCGGATCCTGCACCAGCGATTTGGCAATCACCACTTTCTGCTGGTTGCCGCCCGACAGTTCGATCGACCTTCATGTCGCTTGCCGGTGGCGCGCACCTTGAGTTGTCTCGATCCAGGTGGTGCCGACCTTGTCGGCCTCGCGCCGGCGACAGGAAGAAGCGGCCTGCCGGGACCTTGGCGAGCAGCCCGAGATAGATGTTGCCGGCGACCGACATGGTCTCGAAGAAACCTTCGACCTTGCGGTCCTCGGTGACGTAGGCGATGCCGTCGCCGCACCGCGGGTGCCGGCACGCGGTAGCGCACCGGCCTGCCATGCAGCGATCACCTCGCCGCCGTGAATGAAGTCCGCGCTTCAGATGACGCCGGCGACGACCTTGAAGGTCTCGGTGCGGCCGGCGCCGACCAGGCCGAAGCACGCCGGTGATCTGTCCGGCAAAGACCGAGAACGAGTTGTTCCGCACCATCGCCGCCATCTTGCAGGTTCTGCACCGGTCAGCACCCGCGCTGCCCGGCGGGCCGCACCGTGCGTCTTGCGCGTGGCCGTAGAGCGTGCTGCGACAGATCGCGGCCGACCATCGCCTGCACGATGCGCGCGCGGTCGAAATTGACGGCGTCGTCGGTGACGACGTGCTTGCCGTCGCGCAGGATCGTAATGCGGTCGGCCAGCATCAGCGCTTCCTCGAGCGCGTGCGAAATGAAGATCGATCGACACGCCGCGGCGCTTCAGGTCGCGCACGAGGTCGAAGAAATACTTCTTCTCCTCCGGCGTCAGCGTGGCGGTGGGCTCGTCGAAGATGATGACCTTGGCGTTGTGCAGGACGGCGCGCGCGATCTCGACCATCTGCTTCTTGGCCGCGCCGAGCAGTCCGACCGCCGCCGTCGGCGTCGACGTCGAAATTGAGCGATTGCAGGAACTGCTGGGCGGCGATGTAGATGCCGCGCAGCCGGTTGAAGAAACGCTCCTGCGCCCAGAAACAGGTTCTGCGCCGACCGTCATGGTCGGAACCAGGCTGGTTTCCTGGAACACCATGGCGATGCCGAGATGACGCGCTTCGGGCGGCGTTCGGGGCGCGGCTTCAGCGCCGTCGACCAGCATCGTGCCCGGAGGTCAGCGTGCGACGCCGGCCATCACTTTGGTCAAGCGTCGACTTGCCGGCGCCGTTCTCGCCGACCAGGGCATGGATTTCGCCGCGCGCGGAGTTCGAAATCGACGTCTCTCGATCGCGGCCACGCCGGCATAAAGCTTCGGTCGCGTTGCGCAGCGCGAGGATGATGTCGCTCATGCGCGCAATTCCTGCTCGATCATGCCGCAGCGGCACTGCGCAGCAGCCGGCCCGGCCCCTTGGCGAGTGCGAACAGCGATCCATCGATTCTCGACCGCCGCCACCACGCCATGGTTGACGCCGTCGACCCTGCTATGCACGGCGTAGAGCGGCAGCCCCGTTGGCATCGAGCCGGATGACAAGGCCGTAGGACCGCGGCGGCGCCCAGGGCTTGACGACGCCCATGGTCTTGATATGGGCGCCCTGCATCGGTTCGAGAAACGACTGGCCGGATTTCAGTTTGGGCGCGATCCAGTATTCCGGGTCGATCTCCGTCATCATGCGGCGCCGGTAGGCATTTTCGCGCAGCACGAATTCGACGAGCTGGGTGCGCGCGGCGAACGCCGTGAGCCAGAAACCACCCGACGCCGCCGGAGAAAGCCGAGACGGATAGACCGGCAGATTGTCGAGGACGGCGCGCTGGCTTCCATCCGCGGCGATAGCGATCAGGCGGTGACGCCAGCTTTCGCTGACCAGGACGTCCTCGCCGGCGGCGCACGCGCCGAACGCGAACGACAGCCCGGAGGCGATCGCGGCGTACGCTCCCGCTGGCGATGTCGAGGCTGAGAACTCTTCCGGTGCGGCCTCGTTCCATCAGGTCGTGCACCCATTGCCGATAGGGTCGCGCTGTCGAGCCGTCCGTTGCGATCAGCGTTCCTGCGGCCCCGGCGAGAGCGCATTGATCGCGTTCAGCGCTGGATCGGAGATGGTCACCGGGCGGCTGGACGCCGAAGGCGTCGCGAACACCTGCACCTCGCGCCCGTCAAGTGCCGCGGCGATGCCGCCATCCAGGCAGGCAGCACAGCGCTGATGATGGTGCGGTCGAAACGCCTGACCTCCGTGGTGACGGTGCCGTCGAGGCGCAGAACGGCGCCGCCATCGGCGATGTAGAGCGCCTTGCCGTCGCTAGCGAGATCCTCGGGCGCATCGAATTGCCGCGACCGTCTCGGCCTTTTCGAGAATCTGGTTGGGCTTTCAACGCGCCGTCGAACGACGGAACCGTGATGGTGGCGTCGCCTCGCCCCAGAAAGCGATCGGCAAAGGCCTTCAATGCCGGCGATCATCAGGTTTTCTCCAGCGCCGTTCATACTGGACGAAGTCGGGATCGGCGTCGGCGAGCTTGTATCGGCCGATCCGGTTGTTGGCGATGCCGCCGAGATAGAGATGGCCGCGGTGCTCGCGCATCGAGGTGATCATCGGATGGTTGACGCCGCGGAGGTCCCACAGCGAGTCGAGCACTTCGCCGCGCTCGTTGAACTTGATGACGCATCCGGTGTTGATGTTCGGAAACAGCCATTCGTCGATGCGGAACGCGCTTGCCCATGCGCTTGCGGAAGCCCGGCATCTTCCAGGCGAGATCGAGCGCCGGGCTGCGCATGCCGACCATTGCGCAGCCAGTAGTTGCCGTCGGATGCGAGGTTGATGTTGTCGGGATAGCCCGGCAGGTTGTCGATGACAGTCTCGACGTTGCCCGTCTTCGGGCCATCGAACCAATAGCGCTTGACCGAGCAGCCGAAGGTCTCGGCGAACAGGATCGATTTGCCGTCGCTGGCGATGCAGATGCCGTTGGGAAATTTCAATCCGCGCAGCACGGTGCGCGTCGTGCCCGTTGTTGCGGGTCGTAGCAGATGATCCGGCCGTTGCCGCGCGCCTCCAGGCCGTCGACCGGCCATTCGTGCATTTCGTAGCGAACCGTGGCCTCGGAGAAGAAGATGCGTCCGTCGTCGGCGATGTCGAGATCGTCGGCGAGCCGCAGCCGGCTGTCGTCGTTGACGGAATAAAGGCTGCGGTTGGTCTCGTCGGTGACCTTCTCCACCTTGCGCTCCGGCGTGACGCGGTAGAGACCCATGCCGCCGATGCAGACATAGAGGTTGTCGTCGCTGGTCGAACGCCATGCCGAGCGGCTGGCCGCCGATATGGGCGAAGACCTCCATCTGCTGGTAGTCGGGCGCCAGGAAGCGGATGATGTCGCCGTGGCGCGAGCCGGCGTAGAGGTTGTCGTTGCGATCGAGGATGACGTCTTCCGGCGCCTCGATGCGGCCGAGGCCGATCAGCGTCACGTCGCGCAACTTGTCGTTCTGCGCCGAACGGCGCCGCTGCCCGGTTCGGTCGAAGCCGCAGCGGCGCAGCCCATGGAAGGTCGGGCTGACATAGACCTTGCTGATGATGCGGTTGCGGTTCTTCAGCCAGCGAATATCGATGGTGGCGGCGACCAGCAGGACGCCGGCCAGCACCATGCGATTGACGCCGCCGCTGCACCGACAGCGTGGTCAGGCCGTTGATCGACAAACAGCACGATCAGCGTGCCGACCAGCGCCTTGGTCACCGAGCCTTTGCCGCCGCCGAGGCTGATGCCGCCGAGCACGGTCGCGGTCAAGCACGGTGACTTCGAGGCCGACGCCGACGTCGCCGCCGACGGTGGCCGAGCCGTGCGGCAAAGAACAGCGCGCCGATCGCGGTCAGCACGCCGCTTGCGGTGTAGCACAACGCGATCGTGCGCCGCACCGGAATGCCGGAATTGTAGGCCGAGCGGCGCGAGCCGCCGATCGCGGTGACATGCCAGCCCGGCCGCAGCCGCGTGAGGAAGACATGTCCGAACACGCGCGACAACGATATAGGCCAGCACAACGCTCGGCACGCCACGATCGCCGCCGCCGCCCAGAAATTCCAGGACGGAATATCGGGGAAGGCGGCGGCGATCTTGTTGGAATAGTCGAACAGCAGAAGGTCGTAGGCGGACCGGTAGATGATCAGCGTGATCAGCGTGGTGATGAAGGCGCGCAGCCGCAGGTAACCGATCAGCAGGCCGTTGACGGCGCCGAGCATCGCGCCGCACAGCAGCGTCGCGGCGATGACCGCCGGCACCGGCCAGTCGAGCACGTTGAGGCAGAACAGCGCGCAGAAGTCGCACAGCGCGAACATCGATCCCACCGAAAGATCGATGCCGCCGACGATGACGACGAGCGCCATGCCGAGCACGACGAAGCCGATCTCGCCGGCCTGTCGTCCGGTGTCGGCCAGTCCGCCGACCGACAGGAAGCCGGGGATCGACCGGCTCAGCGAGTATCGTGATGATCAGGAGAACGATGACCGGGATCGCGGTCTCGGTCCAGCGCTTGGACAGGATTTCGCCGAGCAGATGGTCCGGCCAATAGCGGTATCGCAAACGAAGAAGGACGTCTTGCATCTGCTGTCCGGGGAAACGGAGGAATCTGAGGCGAAGTGCGCTGATCGGGACGAGCAGCCATGCCGTGGCACGGCCGCTCTGCCGCTCAATCCGGAGAATGCGCTACTTCTTCAGGTCTGCTGAGATTCCAGCAGGCTGTTTCGCTTCGCGGCGTTCTCCTTGGTGATCGGGATCAGCGTCGTAGTACATCGATCCTTTCACCGATCCGGGCTTGACGCCTGAGCGAGATCAGCCATTTGATCATGCCGGCCATCTGCTCGGCCTGTGTCGGGACGTCGTAGCTGAGGTTGAGGTCGAACGCGCCCGACTTGACGAGCTCGCAAGCGCCCCTTCTGCTCGCCGCCGCCGGATGTCGCGATGAACACCTTGCCGGTGAGGCCGGCTTCCTTCACCGCTGCCGCGGTTCCGATGTCCATGCCGTCCCAGAAGCCGACGATGCCGCACAGATCGGGATTCTGCTTCAGGACGGTCTGCGTGATCGCCTTGGCCTTGGCGGCATCCCAATCGGCGGCCTGGCTGGAGACAACCTTGATGTCGGGATTCTTGGCGAGGATATTCTCAACGCCTTTCAGGGTGTAGGCGCTGGCCGCGGCCGACAAGCGCGCCCTGGATAATGGCGATCTTGTTCGACTTGCCCTTGCAGGCGTTTACCACGGCTTCGGTGTCGCGTCTCGCCGATTTCGATCCAGTTGGCGCCGACGAAAGCAGAACTGCGATAGCTCGAGCCCATGTTGATCTGGATGATGTAGATGCCTTCGTTCTCGGCGCGCTGCAGCAGCTTGGCGTAGGTCTGCACGTCCGGGATTGTGGACGATGATCGCTGCCGGCTTTTCCGAGATCAGCGTCGTCACCGCCTGCGCACCGGCGTTGGTGCTCCAGTTGGGATCGCGCACGATCACCTTCACGCCGAAGCGGCTCGAGTTCCCTCTTCACGCCGGCGAACCAGCCCTCGGTCGAGATCGAAGTTCATCGCCACCGGAATGTAGGCGACGGTCTTGCCGGCGAGCGCTTCCTTGAACGCGCTCCTGAAACGGCTCGTCGAGGCCCTTCTGCGCCAGGCGCCGGCGCGCTTGCCGCCGTCGGTCAGCGCCAATCCCGAACAGCATCGTCTTGAGTGTCGTCCGCCCAGATATCGTCATGTCGTCCTCCCGGTTATGTTCGTTCAGTTTATTTAGCAGCCGTCTCAGATGTCGCCCTGTTGCGCCGTCTCCTCGTTGCGCGGATTCAAGAACGAATCCGCGATCACGGCGATCAGCAGCAACACGCCCTTGATGAGGTTCTGCCGGAATAGGAGACGTCCATGATCGTCATGCCGTTGAGCATCGTTCCGATCAGCAGCGTTCCGATCACGACGTTGATGACGCCGCCGCGCCCGCCCGACAGGCCGATGCCGCCGAGCACCACGACCAGGATCACGTCGTAAATCAGCGTCGAGTTGAAGATGCGGGTGGGCATGCTGTTGACCGACGCGGCGAGGATCAGGCCGGCGGCACAGCCGATCATCGCCGCCAGAACATATTGCAGCACGATGATCGGACGCGTCGGGATGCCGGTGACGCGCGCGCCGTAGGGATTGTCGCCGATCGCATAGATGTAGGCGCCGAGCCGCGTCTGCCGCAGCAGGAACGCGACCGCGACGCAGCGCGAAGGCGCGAACATCACGACCGGCATCGGTATGCCGAGCATGATTGCCCTGTCCGAGGCGCTCGAAACCGTCGAGCCCCGGGCTCCACTGCACGACGTCGAGGCTTGAACAGCGCCGCCTGGCCGAGGCCGGCGAGAAATAATCCGGACGCCAGCGTCGTGAACAGCGGATGGCACCTCGGCATAGGCAATCAGCCATCCATTGACGAGGCCGAAGACGGCGCGTCAGCGCGAAGGCCGCGGCGAGCGAGATCGGCAGCGAGTGGCCGTCCTGCACCATCTGCAGCACCAGTCCCGGCGGCACCGCCAACGCTGCAACCAGCGAAATATCGATGCCGCGCCCGATCACGACGATCGCCATGCGCGAGGCCGAGAATGCCGAGTACCGCCACGTTCTGCAGCAGGGTCAGCATGTTTTCGGGCGTGAGAAAGCCGCGCAGGAGGATCGAAAACGCCAGAAACAGCGCGGCGAAGACGGCGAACACGATCTCTCTGCTGATTGAAACGAAAGCGTTTTCATCCTCGTGTTCCATTTGGCCTTCGCTGATCATCCCTTCAGCCGGCCCTGGAAAGCTCTTTTCAATCCGATAAATTTGCGGAAGTGAGGACAGGCTCTCTGCGAGTTTCTGTATCAGGGCCGCATCATCGCAATCGACCGAGACGGTAATCAGCGTATTGAGCTTGTCATCCTTGTCCACCTGGATATCGGCTTTGCTCGTCGCGCCGAAGATCCGGTCGATTTCTGCCCTGACCTTTTCCTCTGACCGCGCAAGTCGCGCAGCGCCGGTTTGAAGATCTTGCCCACCGCTGTGGTCGGCAGTGAATCCAATAAAATGACGTGCTTCGGTTTGGCGGGAGGCTCGTTGATATTTCGCTCGATATGCTCCTGAAGCTGCCTCAAATCGATCGCCTGGTCCGGGGACGCAACCACAAAACAGGATGGGCACTTCTCCCGCATAGGCATCGGGCATGCCGACTGCCGAGCTCATCTGTACGCCCGGAAACTCGTTGGCCACATCTTCGATTGCCGCGGGATCGATATTGTGCCCGCTCCGCACGATCAGGTCCTTTCTCGACCCGTAAGCACCAGCCGCTCGTCCCGGGTGAGGGTAACCGATATCGCCGGTGATCAACCAATGATCGTTAGTCAGCACACCCTGATCGCGTCGAGGATCGACATAGCCGGGAAATACCTGCGGCCCCTGCACGAGCACCAGCCCGCTTGCGAGCGGCGAGACAATCTTTCTGCATGTCGCTACTGTTCACGGCAACAATTCGGGTCTTCGCGAACGGCGCCCTGAAGCCGACGCTGCCCTGAAGAGATCCTCCTCGACCGGGATTGAACGCAATCGCAGCCGCGGTCTCCGTCATGCCGTAGGTTTCGAACAACCTTATTCCGGTGCGCATCTGGATCGGTCACCGACTGCCTTGGGCAGCACTGCGCCGCCGGTAAGGGCCATTCGAACAGAGCTGATGTTGCAGCTGCCGGATTGGCACCTCGGCAAGCGCCGCAATCGAAGTCGGCACCCCGCTTACAATGGTTGCTCGAAACCGCTCGACGATGTGCCAATAGTCCGACAACCTGCTTGCTTCTGAGACCGTATGGCGAGGGGATGATCACATGTCCGCCGGCCGCGAGAATTGACAGTCCGACCGTCATGGTTCCCCCCACATGAAACAACGGGAATCCATTGATAGCTACGTCGGATCTGTCCAGTCCGTGGACCTGCGCGAAACTCCAGGCGGCATGAATTTGATTTCCGTGCGTGAGACGGACCAGCTTTGTCTCCCGGTAGTTCCACCGGTGTGAAAGAGTGCCACACGGACGACCTGATCTACACCCGGATCAAAGTCGAGCTTGTCCGGCTGGCTTAAAATCGCCTCGTCGAAGCTACCAAACCTGTCGCTGAAGCTTCCATCTTCGCCGACAACCAGGATCTTTTTGCAGGGACTCGACACGTTCGATTACATTATTGGCCTTCTTCCAGACTGTGGGATCATTTTTCTCCGAAGGCACCACGAGAACCGACGCGCGATTGTGCCAGCAAGAGGTCGGCGATTGTATCTTCATTGAGAAGATAATTTATCGAGCTTGCCACGCCCGCGACCTGAGCCCCCAGAAGCACGGGAGGAATTTGCGGAAGTACGGGGCAGAGAACTGCAACCGTTCCGCTCCCGGGCTTGACGCCATACGATCTGAAGAGATTTGCTGCCTCGCGATACCGCACTTAGCAGCTCGCGGTGGGTGAGGCTGACCTCGCCTCTTCCCAGGGATCGTCCGACGTCAGCATGCTCAAGGCAGGCTGGTTCGGATGTAACTGCGCTGTTGACTCGAACAGATGATGACAAGATTGCGCGCGGGAATAAGAGCATCGTACGGTGATCGCTCCAATGCCTCAACATCCGCAATCGTCGTAATGCGCCTGGTGAATCTTTGTCGTGATCGGTAAAGGAAGCTTGGCGATCATCGCCCTTGTCCCCCAATGGGCACGTGGAGCCGACCAGTATTTCTGAATCGACAACGCACGTTGGCGCATCCTGGTTTCGCCAGCGAAAATTTCGCGAGCGTGTTCGTTCTGATACCCCGGCCGACGGATGTCCGCTTGCCCTGAGCGCAAACGGGTTGCTTGCGCGCGCAAAGTATTGCGCGCCCGTGTCGGGCGCCCAGAATGCTTCCTGCCCAGAGCCGTTTGTGCAGCGCAAAATGCGCGGCCCGTGCTGTACTGGTGTTGGATCGCAGGATGGATCTGGTGTTCTCAACCGACGGTATCGAACCATCCAAGCGTTACGCGGCTTGGCAGGGTAGCCATCTGCGACGTCTACGTTCACGTCGACGTAGAATCTGACAAGCGGTCGGACTATCACGGCTTTATCCGAGAAGCTCGATTTGGCGCCGTCACGATGACGGACGCTGCTTTCCGAGCAGCGGATATCACGACGCGGGCGGCATATCGCGAAGCTGGACAAGCGATTGCTACTACGTCGAATTTGTCCAACACGGCAAAATCAACATTCTGCAGTCGGGCCAAAGCCTGCTTCGAATGCCAGCATCGGGGCGATCTTTCGGCGTCCGAAGCGTATGATCTGGAGTGCGTCGGCAAGGTACGCTCACTCTACCTGGAAATCCTCGCAAGGAATTCGCGGAGCGATTCCTGAAAGGATCGGATTCCGGCAGCAAGGACCATGGCGACCGGTCGAGGGCTGGGTCGTATCGCCTCCGAGTTCTGCTCGATGCTTGCGTTGGAGGGAGCGACTCCCGATGCGCCGGCGAGGACGAGATTGGGCGATGAGCTGATGGACGTCCTGGCGCTCGCGTTAGAGATGGGCGAGCAGGATGATCTGACGGCAGATCGAACTGTGCAACAAGTCCGGTTGCGATCGGTCAAAGCATGGATCGAGGAACATCTCGAGGATCCGGATTTGTCACCGAAAAGGTAGCCAAGAATAACGGCATTTCGCTAAGGCACCTGCATTATCTGTTCAGACCAACAGACATGTCCGTGTCTGAATGGATTTGGGATCGTCGGCTCCAGCGCTGTTTCGAAGTCCTCACACGCCCAGAGCTGCGCCTCTGTCAGTCACCGAAGTAGCTTATCAGTTGGGGTTCAGCAGCTCATCGCATTTCAGCACGGCGTTCCGGAGAAAGTTCGGAATAAGCCCGTCAGACCTGCGTCGACGCTAGGCAACATCGAATGCAAAGTCTTTATCGACATCGGGATGCCCAATAGATTGCCCTGTCCGAGCCGCTCGAAACCGTCGAGCCCCGGGCTCCACTGCACGACGTCGAGCTTGAACAGCGCGGCCTGGCCGAGGCCGGCGAGAAATAATCCGGACGCCAGTGTCGTGAACAGCGATGGCACCTCGGCATAGGCGATCAGCCATCCATTGACAGAGACCGAACACGGCCGTCAATGCGAAGGCCGCGGCGAGCGAGATCGGCAGCGAGTGGCCGTCCTGACCATCTGCAACACCAGTCCCGGTGGCACCGCCAAAGCCGCGATCAGCGAAATATCGATGCCGCGCCCGATCACCACGATCGCCATCGCCAGGCCGAGGATGCGCTGAGCACCGCCACGTTCTGCAGCAGCGTCAGCATATTTGCGGCGGTCAGAAAGCCGGGGAGGATGAGCGCGAAGACGGCGAAAAGTGCCGCAAAGACCGCAAACACGATTCCTGCCGCCCGAAACTCCTGATCCCCATCCCGGCTGCTCTTGTTTGTTCTTTTGCCGGCGATGTTCGCGCGCTTTGATCACCAATGCAAGCCGTTACCATGATCAGCGCGGTGACGGCAGCATCAATCTGCAAGAGAATATTCCGCCTGAAGAAAAGGCGCGACGCAGCGCTGCAATCAGAGAGGGTATTGAAGCTCAGCGCCACATCCCGCGCATGCGGGCGCCGACGTCGAGGCGAACACCTTGAGCCGCAGCGCGGGCCGCGGTCCCGGTCTGCCGAGCGCGGCCAGCTTGTCTTTTTCGAACAGACCGAGCAGCCGATCGGGAATGAAGCGCGTCCGCGCAGGCGTAGACGTGCCGGTCGCCCTGCGCGTTCTGGCCATGGGTGAAGAAGCGCTGCGGCACCACGAGGTGAAGATCGTCCTTTGGCGCGTGTCATCGCGACATAGAGCAGGCGGCGCTCCTCCTCGATCTCGGCCGATGTGCCGGCGCCGAGGTCCGGACGGCATGCAGCCATCGACGACGTTGAGGACGAAGACCGACTTCCATTCCTGGCCCTTGGCGGAGTGGATCGTCGAAAGGATCAGATAATCCTCGTCGAGCAGCGGCACGCCGGCCTGGTCGCTGGTCGCGTCCGGCGGATCGAGCGTGAGTTCGGTCAGGAAGCGCTCGCGCGACGGATAACCGCCGGCGATCTGCTCGAGCTGGAACGAGATCGGCGCGCCGGGTGCCGGCGTCCTCGTGGATGCGGTCGAGATGCGGTTCGTACCAGAGGCGCGCCCGCTCCAGTTCGGCCGGCCAGCCGGCGCGGCCTGACGCAGGTCTGTGACAGCGTCGACGAAGTCTTGCCAGTCGTCGCCGGCGCGGGCGGAGATGGGCGCTTCGGCGAGCGCCAGCGATCGGATCGGCTGATCTCGGCCATGTGATCGAGCACGCGCTGCGCCGAGCGTCGGCCCGACGCCGGGAATAAGATGCATCAGCCGAAATCCGGCGACGCGGTCGCGCGGGTTCTCGACGAAGCGCAGCAGCGCCAGCATATCCTTGATGTGCGCGGCATCGAGAAATTTGAGCCCGCCGAACTTCACGAACGGGATGTTGCGCCGGGTCAGTTCGACCTCGAGCGGGCCGCTGTGGCTGTGATGTGCGGAACAGCACCGCCTGTTGCTTGAGGACGGTGCCGGACTTCGCGGTTCTCCAGCACCCGCTCGACGATGTAGCGCGCCTGGTCGGCCTCGTCGCGCACCGAGACGAGCTGCGGCCTCGTGCAGGATGTGCGCTCGGTCCAGAGGTTCTTGGTGAAGCGCTCGCTGGCGAGCTCGATGACGCCATTGGCCGCGGCAAGGATCGGTCTGCGTCGAGCGATAGTTGCGATCGAGCGTGATGATGCTGGCCGGCGGACTGAATTGGCCGGGGAAGTCGAGGATGTTGCGCACGGTCGCGGCGCGGAACGAATAGATCGACTGGGCGTCGTCGCCGACCACGGTGAGACCGCGGCCGCCCGGCTTCAGCGCCAACAGGATCGAGGACTGCAGGCGGTTCGTGTCCTGATACTCATCGACCAGGACATGGTCGAAGCGGCCGCCGATGTCGTCCGCCAAGGCCGGGATCGCTGACGGTCTGCGCCCAGTAGAGCAGGCAGATCGTCGTAATCGAGCACGTTCTGCCGCTGCTTGGCTTCGACATAGGCCGCGAACAATTGCTTCAGCTCCGTCGCCCACCCGGAGCACCACGGGAAACGACTTGCCCAGCACTTGCTCGATCGGCAGTCTCGGCGTTGACGCAGCGGGAGTAGATGGCAAGGCAGGTGCCCTTGGTCGGGAAAGCGGCTTTCGGTCTTGGAGAAGCCTAGTTCGTGCCGCGACCAGGTTCATCAGATCGGCGGAGTCCTCGCGGTCGTGGATCGTGAAGGCGGGATCGAGGCCGATCTGGTCGGCATAGTCGCGCAGAAGCCGGGCGCCGATGCCGTGGAAGGTGCCGGCCCAGGTCAGCGCGTCGGTCATGACGCCGGCGTTGTCGCCCATGACCTTGCGCGCGATCCGCTCGACGCCGCCTGGTCATCTCGGCGGCGGCGCGGCGCGAAAACGTCATCAGCAGGATCCGGCGGGGATCGGCACCGTTGACGATCAGATGGGCGACCCGATGGGCGAGGGTGTTGGTCTTTCCGGACCCCGCTCCGGCGATGACCAGCAACGGCGATCGTGGCGCAGTCATCGCGCAGCACGCCGTGTTCGACCGCCTGCCGCTGCTGGATATTGAGGGTGTCGAGGCAGTTCTCGCGGCGGCCATGATTGATCTCGTCCGAAGAAGCGACCGACGGTCGCTGATTCCTGCTTTGTTCGCAATGGCGGAAGCTGGGATTGGGAAGCGCCGGTTCCGCTGGCGCAGGGTAATGCGACGATCAGCTGCCGGCGCTGATATTCCGGCGCGGCCGTTACCTGCGGCGGATGGATTGGCCCGGCAATTATAAGCCTTGCGAAAGCCCGGCGGCCTGGGCGTCTTCCTCGAGCCAAAACCAGCGGTCCGGCTTCGTCGCCGGGGCATAACTCCGGCACGCCTGCGTGTGGTAGATACCGACGTGACTCCGTCAGGCTTCGCGCGCGCGCGCCTGGCCAATTTTGACCTTGTTGCTGGCAGGCGGGCGGCGTCGCGGGCTCATCCGGAAACAGGGATGCTCGCAGTTCGGCAGCCCGGCGGTCCTTATCGCTTCTGCAGTGCTGAGCCTAACAAGGGCGCCGGACTTTTCCCGATGGCGGAAGTCGCCGCGGAGCGGCAAAGCAGCGCCTCGCCAAAGACCGCCTAAGCTTGTCCTTCGCGTTCGCCTCGTCTTCCTTGAACCGGCCCTTGGCGTCAGGTTCAGCGCTTGTTCAGCACGCAAAACCCCGACGCACCAGCAAGCCTGGTTCAAGCTGGCTGTTTCGCTAGATCGGCGGTGCAAAGGCCGATGTGCCATTTGGTGTAGGTTCAGCTGGCCCCAAATCCTCGCAGCCTTGGACGGCGCGCTTGCCGATCCAGCTCGGCGAGCGGCGGTCGCGCGCTTCCACGCCACACGCCCAGGGCTCGGGCGTGCTCCGTCGATGCAGCATCTGGTCAAATTCCGGAGCATCCGATGCCATCCGGAGTTTGTAGGTGACGCCGGCAAGCTGGATGGTGTCTCCGTCCTCGGCGATCGCGTCCTCAGCCCAACTCGAAGTTACCGAGAACAACGCGCCAGCATAATGACGAGAAAACGCATCGACCTGGTCCACAGCCCGCAAAGAAATGATAATTTCCGTCACGTATGGCGCAACAGGGATACCAGAACGAGTTGGAAAGGCCAGAAGTTGAAAAAATAAGAACAGTTTTCGTCAATTTGCGCCGGCAAGCGCAACGTTCATCAGTTGGGGTTAAATCGCGCGCGAGATTGCGCCCTGAGACCCGTCGCTATATGGGTTAGCGATGTCCGCTTGATTTCATAACGCCGACAGGCGCACCCACCGTCGGATCGTGCTGGCTGGCCTGATGTTTTGCGCGGCCTTTGTCGCGATCAGCTATTTTAGCAATACGTAACTGAACGAAGTACAC
>ERZ1370068.10307-contig-9017_pt1 | contig 36858 bp, 42 predicted proteins | sample MGYA00561227_ERZ1370068 | MGnify/ENA primary metagenome ERZ1370068 (study PRJEB38410, sample SAMEA6850437) | metagenome | study: Metagenomic assessment of the ecological functions of the soil: analysis of the soil microbiota associated with the...
CCGTTACGTATTGCTGGAGCGCCGTTAAAACAGGGCAGCGGACGGCAAAGTTCCTTCCACGACCTCGACGTCTCGTTGAACGAGTAGCCGCTTGCCTCCGCATAGCTGACCGTCGGCGAGCGGAGGTCAGGCAGCGTGTTGAGGCCCAAAGCGGACGCGCGTATTCGGGTCATAGACGACGAAGTTCGTCGTCCTGCATCCACGCCCAGGCCCAGGATGGCCGTCGGTGCCGGAAGCCCAAATATGGCGTTCCGTCTTCGCAGCATGAGACCAAGTTCCCGTCGGTCTGCATGACGGTGTGACTGACCGGCGTGCCGGCAGTGTTCGAGGCCCAGAGCGGCTGCGCCCATCATTGTCCGGTAGCACGAGGTTGCCGTCGCTCTGCTGACGAGCCTGAACCAACCATTGTCTGAAACGAGCTCGTCGTTCGAATGAAGTTACACCTGGTTTTTCTGAGACGATCCATCGACCTCGCTCCTCCAGGCGCTGCCCAAACCAAGAGACTATGTGCCGATCGCGCTAGACCCGTCAACCCCGCGGCCGATACGCCATGGGAACGCCGCCAGGCTATTGTCGGCCGCCGCGCCGCCGTAAACCTCTTGCTGGCTGCGCCCGGTGCGGAAAATGGCCCGCACTCATTTGGCGGTTTTCTCGGCGCTAGGGAAGTCGAGGTCGACGACGGCGCGTGGGCGTAGCCCTGCGCGTCGACGCTACATGTCGGGTAGATGTCGGTTTCGACTTCTTGCGTCTTCCGATTGACCCTGTTTGCGACCGCAGCGTGACCTGGGTTTTGCTGCACCGGCTGCGATGGCGCTGGCGCCAAAAACGATGCGTTCCTGACCAGACGACCCCGCCAGGACTTCCGCGCCTGTGGAAGTGTCGGTTGCCTCCACGAGCAGCGCGTGATGGCCTTGCCGAGCGGCGGCGGCTGTCGGCTGTGGCTGACCCGAACTGTCATCTGGCCGGCGGCGTCCCGGCTCCCAGAAGACCCGATAAATCGCCTTGAATTTGCCCGGAACGGCCCACAATCCCGTGCGCCCCCGTCACCGAGACCTCGCCCTGCGGCGCCCGGTCTTGCGCGTCACAGTCTGCGGTTCGTTTCCGGCCCGACGAGCTCGACGAACCCCACGCGGTGCGTCGGTGACGGGCGCGCCCCCGGCGGAGCAATCGATGCAGTTAGTGTCCTCGACGCCGCGTCAAAGAGGCCGTTGGCTGCGACGAGTAAAGACCGCACCGTCTCCCCGCCGCGCCTGCTGCGGCAGCAGCTCGATCGAGTCGGGCGGGTGATACCTGCGCCGGCGCCGGGTTGTCGCGGGCGCCACGGTCGCGACCCGCTCTCCCGCGTGCTGGCGGAGCCCCTGCGGCGCTTGTCGGTGACGAGCTTCCAACGACGCGGACATAGGCTGCCGCCGCCTGCTCGTGGGCCGCCACCAAGCTGCACGCGGATCCCCCACGGCCACTTCGTGGATGGAAATTGGCTCCCTGGTTCGCTTTGCCAGAAATCCTGCCCCGCCGCTCCCATCCGGGAAAGTCCAGTCTCGTGGGCACGGAACGCGCTGGTGTGTTTCTCCGCTCTCCAGCCGTTGATCTCCGTCGATCAACGGCAGAGCGGCGCAGGCATATGATCAGACGAGCCGCTCATCTGATCCTGTCCTCGGTTATGTTCCGACAAGCAGGATTTCAGGTCGATCCTCATCCGGTTGCCCAACGGGAGTCGACCTCCAACGAGTAAGCCATCGTCCCACTCTGGCTCGCTGTTCGTCGTGGCGCCCCGTAGCAGCCAGCCTTGAGAGCGACGACTTTACGCACCTCCCGTCCCTGCGAAGTGGCCCGCCACGTCGTGCGCGCGGGGACAGCGTAATGGCGTCCGGGCGGGCTCTGGATGAGCGGTGGGAAGACGATCGAGCCGTAGGCGTGTTCGCGGCCAATTGGGGTCAGTCGGGTGTTACCCGCTGAAAGCGCGCTCGCTCGTAGGCCAAGAGAGCTCCGTCGGGCACGACCTGCACCATGCTCCAGCTGTAGCCCATGATTGCGAGCGTCAGGGCACTGGGATCCAGACTTTGGTTGTCCTGAAGAAGGTAGACCTTCGGGCGGACAGCTCACGGACGACCATGCCGTCCCCAGCAACGGCATTCACCGACGCGCGGAGAGATTGCGTAGATTGAATCGCTTCGCTCCGGGCCTCATCGCAGGGCTTCTCTTCCGGTGGCTCACAGAAGGCGGCAGAACCCGAAGCCGGGTGTCACTACGAGGCCGACAAGCTTGCTCCCGTGTTCAAAGCCCGGGACATCATCATGCTCCAGCGCTGAGTTGCTTTCGGCTTAGCGTCTTGTTCCAGAACATCAGGGTCGCCCCGGCAGGATCCCGCCGGATTCTGAACGCACGAGCGCACTAGATAGAATAAATACCACACTCAATACACCAACGACCGACCATTCAAGAGATCCGCTGTGATGATCGGGGTCAACGCCAAAGACCGTCTCGATCCAATCCTTCCAAAAGACGGTCAGGATCAGGGCCAAACCGTGGCTCAGGAAGCGAGAGTTGCTTCCATCAAGACCGCGACCGTATTCCCAGACCCATGTCCGTGCCTCCTGATGTTTGTGCGTACCGTCGGTTTTATTGGACCGCATTACCAAGGGCGCGTATTGTTTTCCTGATCTTGTAATGGACTGTGAATGCATTGGTGATTTGTATCAGCGATGTCTTTCGCGACCTTGCCCGTTGAGCTATCTTTTTTTTGTTGCCGAGCCCAGCCACCGTAGGGTCACCGTCGAGGTGAAGGCTGCCACTCCTCGCATCGAGTCGCCACACAGTGTTGACCTGCCAATTCAGTCATCAAGGCCACCGCTCGCAGCAATTCTAACTGAAAAAAGAGTATCGTTAAACCAGTCCCAGGCCTGGTCGCACCGCGGCGCAGGATCTCTACGAGAGACCCGAACAGCTCGTCGACACCATCTGCTTCCATCCGCCGGCATGGATTCGGAATGCCCACCGGGCGGTACGACAACGTCAAATGTCTTCCTGGAATTTCAGTCTCATCGCCGCCGGTGTCTCCTAGGCCATCGTCGAGGATGTTGTCGTCGCCGGGAAGCTCGTTGAGAAAGAGGTAGTCACTGTCTACGGCTGCGAATATGCGGTACTCGCCGTCGCCGAAATCTTCGCTGTCGTTTACACGTAAGTCCAGGAGTGACGGTGTACCGCCGCCGTAACCGGCTGGCACTCGTTTGGTCCCTGGTTGTTCCAGGCGAGATAGACAGTGCGTGCTAGAACAGCATCGTCTGGAGCCTTTTGATCTTCCAAGGCACCGCATCCTGACCTGGGGGATGATCTGGTGGTGGCTGCTGGCCGGGGAGGAAAGGCGTACGGAAGTTCGCGATACCGAGCTGGCCCGAAATGTGTCACCGGGATGCTTCACTTCCCAGAAGGCTACTTTGCGGAGGGGCGGCGGTTCTGTGGGTCTGGGGAGAGGGTGCGACGCCGTGAAGGTGTAATCGCGATCGGCCATGGGCACCCGCTCGACAAACCCGCACGTTCTGCGATTGTTCATGAGCGCGCCGCCGTCTCCTGATGCGAAATGTCGATTCGGGTCATGAGCACGGATCTGGTCCTGGTTCTTATCCCGGAACTTGTCTGGACAAGTGTGGGGTTTGCTTCGCTGATCGCCACGAGGCGGGGTGGTGAATCTCCGTGACTGGTGCGTGACCGCGATCCCAAATCCAACGACCCACCATACACGGTCACCCAACGTCGGCCAGTTCCAGATCACGTCCCGTCGTTTATGTCCTGATGTATAGAAGCCGCCGCTCCTACCTGCGCGGTTGTCGCCTCGGAGCGGATTGCCGTCATTCGAGGCTGCCAGGCCGCATTCCCACTCCACCCAAATGCTGTGTTGAGCGGGGCCGCCCTGCGGCGTTTCCGGGCTAGGTGGTCGTATCTACGATCAGGCGTTGATCTACACCGAAGTGTTGAAGTCATGCGTGTAATGAGAGACAGGCATGTCGTCATAGCTCACCGCTGGGAACTGCACTCATCATCTTCCCCGGCACGCCCGCCAACTCGGACGGGCGCGCCCGTCCTCGACGTCCTTCCACTCTGGCAAGAAAATACCGATGTCGACCTCTGGGGCTTGATTTCTGCCGTGCCCAGAGAATCAAGTAACCGAGTACGCCAGGATTGACGTTTAGGATGCATTTAACGGTATTCGCGTTCGCCTCGTCCGTGGAATACGTTCGAGGTGGCGTGCCATTGATCGGCGGGTGAGATGAACGTGTCCGGAAGAGCTACCGGCCGAAGTGCCGCCTAGACGGTCCGCCCGGAGGATGGCAGCACCAGCGGAACTCTAAGTTTGTCGGGTGGAACCTCGCGCTGTGAGCTTGGGCAGCTGGATCGCTGGCGTGAGTTTTAGGCTGCCCCCGTGCCACTGGCCCGCTGTCGGGCTGCTGGACTCGCGCTGCTGGCTCGCTGTCTTGCAACAAACTCCTTCAACACCTCGGGAGCCGCAGACCTCGTTCTACCACGTCGTCGGCTGGTGTCACTGGGCAGATGCAGCCCAGTGCAGATTCCAGGCGGCCGTGCAATACACCTGCACACACCTTTGCACACACCGTCTGTCCCGCGCGGCTTGAACGACACCACACCTGGTACGCGCTCAAGCCTTTCGGACAGCTTGCGGCTAGGCCGCGGACGCGCCGCGGCCTTCAGCAGCTCGCTATGTCCCGGCTTGACAATTCGGAATACACGGTGCAATAACAAAGACGCCTGCGACTCGGGCGGTGGTTTAGTCGGCGAGACCGGCCAGGGATAGACAGGCAAATGCCTCGGTTGCTAACTTTTCCCCATCGGGCGATGCCAGCCTTCAAGAATGGGCCGTGGCCCTCTGAACGAATTTCGCAGTATCAGTCATGGATTGCCCCCGTCTCGATCGACGCGACCAATTATGGGATTCTTGTGGAGGCATGGCGTTCTAGCTCGCGATATTCGAGGCAGGAACGCCGCAGCTTAGGAAGACAGTCGGCAACAATACCGCTTCCGCTTGCCCAGCACATCCCCAACCGACTGCGCAGAGCTGATTTGACCATCACTGATTGTGACCGCGCTGGCTAGCTGCTACCCAAGCGCATCACGACACCATCAGCCTGGGGCGCCGGGCTCTTCCGACAAACAGTGGCGGAATGCCCCAGCATCACCCGTGATATCGACGCCGGCGTTCTCTGGTCCTATTGAGTTGTCCTAGTCCAGTCGTGGTCCGTGGGACGTTTTCCCCCAGAATCACGTCGAATCCAGCGTTTTGGGGTTAAGAGCGATTTGGCGACATCCTGAGACTGCACACGTACGACTGCAACAAGCCGGGGCGGGACGACATCTTCATCGAACTCGACGTCAGTTCCTTCCGACGCCCGCGAAACCGATCACGACGAATGGCACCTCGACGGCCCCACAACCGGTCATATTCGAGGTTTCTTCCGGTTCTACGCGCACGCCGATCCTCGCCGGCTTACATCGACGACGGACGAGCCGCCGCGTCCCAGGTATCCTCCGCAGATGGAGTTCCTCGCGATGCTGGAGCTGCACAAAGCCGGCGAGGTTTCACTGGAACAGGCTTCTCGTTTGCACCGATCCGGGTTCTAGGAACACGCTCGGCAACGGCGAAGGAAGGAGATGGTTCGCAATGGATCGCCCGCTCCGCCTGATCAGCGCCAATCCCGTCGACCGCCTCGCGCGCGTCGCCGCGCTGTTGGCTTGTCGCCTCTCAGCCTCTGTCGGTCGATGACCTGGCTGCGGCGGCGAACGACGACGCGGAGCGGATCGAGACGCGCTGAGGCTGCTCGGCGAGCGCTACAGCGAAGGCCGGAGCGGCATCGTGCTCGAGCAGGTCGTCGGCGGCTGGGCCTTCCGCGCGTCGCGCGACGCTGCGCGAGGCCTGCGCTCGCTTGTTCGAGCGCCCGGTCGAGCGTGGTCTCTCTGCCGCGGCAATGGAGACGCTCGCGATCGTGGCGTACTCGGGCCGTGCACGCGCCCGGACATCGCCAGATCCGCGGTATTGCTGCAGACTCGGTCGTCGCCGAGCCTGGTCGAGCGCGGCCTGATCGCGGAGGGCCGGCCGGGAGCGCGGAAGCGGCGGGCGCGATCCGCTACAAGACGACGCTCTGTTCGAACGTGTTTTCGGGCTCGAGTCGCCCTGGCGGCGCTGCCGCGGCTCGACGACCTCGGCGGCGAGACGGACGTGATCCGCGAGCGCCTCGCAGGCCGTGCGCCGAGAAGCGCCCGGCTTAACGGTCTCTAGAGCTTCCGGATGATCTCTTCGGCCTCGTCGCGGGTGAAGGCGCGAAGCGCTCTCCGTGCTGCTCGGCGCCGTGGCGCTGCAGCTTCAGGATGATCTCGAGCCGCGGTCTCGTCGTCCGGAGCCTCGAAGATCTCGACCATGTCGTAGCGGCCGAGCAGTGACGTACACGCCGACAAGGCTGCCGCCTCGCCGATGATCCGCTCCCCTTCCTCGATGCGATCGCGCCACGCGGGCAGACCGGCGACCCCCGTGGACGTCCAGCGCATCAGCGACACGTAATGCGGCATGGGGTGATGATGACTGGCGCCCCGCCGCCGTGTTGCTTCTGTTGACGCGTGAACCAAGGCGCCCGACCTCCTCCCCGAGGCGAGCGTAGTCGTGGCGCTGCGCCGATGGGAAACGCAGGTGTGACGGAAGCGAGAATTCGCTCGTGCGCCTGAACGCCTACCTTGCCAGGGCCGGCGTCGCCTCGCGGCGGAAGGCGGACGAGCTGATCAAGGCCGGCCGCGTCACCGGTCAACGGCGAGCCGGGCGAGCTGAACACCGTTCGTCGGCGCGCGCGACCGGGTCGAGGTCGACGGGCAGCCCGCTCGCGAAGCAGCGGCTCGCCTACGTGCTGCTCCAACAAGCCTGCCGGCGTCGTCACGACGGCGAGCGATCCCGCAGGGACGGCCCACCGTCGTCGAGCTCGTGCCCGGAGCACGAGGTCGCCTCGTCCGGTCGGCCGGCTCGACGCCGACACGACCGGGCGCGCTCCTGCTCACGAACGACGGCGAGCTCGCGCACCGGCTCGCGCATCCCGCGCTACGAGGTCGAGAAGGTGTACGAGGCGGAGGTCGAGGCGAGCCGAGCGACGAAGCGCTGCCGGCAGCTCGAGCGCGGGCGTCGAGCCTGGACGACGGCCCGACCGCGCCGGCCCGCGCCCGACGCTAGCTCGCTCGCGCGTCGAGCTCGCGATCCACGAAGGGCCGCAAAGCACCAGGTCAAGCGGATGTTGGAAACCGTCGGCCACCCCGGTGACGCCTTCACCACCAACCGCTACGCGGATTACATAACGTGGAAGGGCTCCAGCCCGGCGAGAGTGGCGCGGCTGGAGCCGGGCGTGGCCCGGCTCCAGTCGCTTGGTCGTAGTAGGAGGGTCTGGCTCTTCCAGATGAAGGGCGTCCAGCTGCCCGTCCTCACCTGTCGATGAGTTCGGCGGCGCCAATGTCGGCCCGGGCTGCGGGGCGGTCAGGGGTATGGGCCTGAACGCTGATTCAGCCCTTACCCAGCAACTTCCCCGCCCAGATCCCCGACGATTCCCACTGGTGCGGCCGGGGCCGGCGTGTTGACGCGCACCACGGGCGTCAGTGAGCCGTCGCGGAAGTCATCTGAGGATGCGGTACACGGTCGATTCAGGTTCTCGCGATCCTCTGGATCATCAGCGAAGGTCGGTGAAGTGCCGAGGTTGTCCGGATTCGCGGTTGTCCCTGCGGTCGAGTCGAGCACCAGCTTCACCGATGCCTTCGTCGGGTCTTTCCGATTGATGTCGAGGCCGGTAGATGCGGCCGTTGATCGCCTCGCCCTGCCTTGCTACCCCGTGTCGGCGAGACGCGGCCCTTCTTCTTGTAGGCACGTACCGCGGATCTCAGCGAGAGAATAAGGCGCCGAGAGGCACGCAGTCGCTAGCGGCGGCCCTTCAGCGTGGTGTCGTTCGTGTTGCTGCTCTGCGGGATCGGCACGAACTCGCCTGGACGGTGCTTCCCTTCGTCATGGTGAAACCGGTGTCCGCCGAGCTGAGCGCGCGTAACGCCAGACGTAGAGGCTCCCGTGCGCGGGATTGCCGGAGCGGCGTCCTCCCACGAGTCCGTGTACGCAAACAGGTACGAGGGCACACCGACCCGGAAGTTGTCCTCCAGTGGAGATGAGCACGAACTAGCGGAGCTTGCGGACGGGCACCACGTTCTCGTGCTCGAAACGTCCAAAATGCGGGGTCGCTGTCCGGCCCGTCTCGGCGTTCATCACGATCGAGCTGCCGTCGTGTCCTGCGGGAATCGCCTCTCTTCGCCGGTAGTGAAGTACGGCGTGCTGATCTTCTCGAGCGTTGCCGAGCAGAAACTCGTAGAATCTGGCCCGTGAAGAGGTACTGGGCCGCGCGCGCCGTGGGTCTTCCGGTCGATCGTCAACTTTACGAGATGCGTGCGTCGACTCACGGCGGGACCGCCGGAACGACCGGCCCAGCTCGTGGTTCATCAGGAGCTGCGCTGTGATGTCCGTCTTAGCACCCAGGCCGTCGGGATGCCGCTCGTATTAACCGCCGATCTGTCGCCGGCCGACAGGGAATCGGATCGACGACGCGCCGGCCACCATCGGCACGAGATGCATGGCTTCGCGAAGCTGGATCACTTCTTGGATGATGCGCTGCCCGCGATTGTGGTGACCGCGCCTGCAATGGCCCCGAGGGCCGCCAGTCGCTTCATCCAGAGTCTCCCTTTCTCTGGAACTGAGCCTCGGCGGGGCCGAACGCTACAAGGTTCCATTTGGCGATGTGCTTTCGCCGGGGCCGAAAGAAACGGCTCAGGTTCGCCTACGGCGAGTAACCCACGCCGAGCTGGTTCGCCCGCGTCAGCAGGGTGTTCCCCTGACTCGCGAGGTCGTAGATCTGACTCGTGGTCGGTACCGGCCCGCCGAAGGCGGCGTTGTTCAGCGACGGTGCTGCATCTGTGCCGCCAAGCGCGTCCCGATCGCTCGTCAGCAGACGCGATGCGGCCGGAGATCGCCGTGTACGTGCTGTCGTCGGTCGCGCTCCCGCTCGCGAGCGCCCTCGTCGAGGCGGCGAGCACGTCGAACGAGAGCTGGCCGAACGGGGCGTTGATCTCCTTGTAGATCGATGCCGAGCTGCGGTCAGGTCCGCGTCGTTCGCGCGGATCCTGCGGAGCGCCGTTCTCCAGGAACTCGTTCAGATCACGCGCCCGTCCGGGCTGTAGCTCGTTCTCAGGCCCGCGAGGGCGAGGCATCGTCGGCTGGATGTCCGTGTGGTCCGGACCAGACGCTGCTCGTCTGATCCCGAGCGTGCTGGACGCCGGGCCCTGCCATCCCGAGCCAGGTCCGCCCGATGTCCTCGGTCGCGTCGCCGTGGCTCCACGCGAAGTGGTAGTCGATGCAGACGAACGCCTGGATGGCCGAGTCCGGGCAGTTGAACTTCGTCGGCTGGCCGCGACCGGTCGTCACGCCGGCCGTCAGGAAGTAGTCCGGGTTGCGCGAACAGCGTGAACGACGGCGTCCGCTGCGGATCCGCGGTCACCATGTGCAGCGTCTTCTCGCCGACCTTGTCCGCCAGGTAGAGCGCGACCGGCGTCGCTGAGCTCGCTCACGTACGGGTCGATCGCCTGCGCGGCGGCGACGTCACGCTCGAGCTTGCCGGAGCGTCGCGTCGGTCCGCGCCGGGTTGCCGTTCACGTAGACCGTCGGCGCCGAGTCGCTGTGCACCGAGAAGTTCGGCTGAGCCGGCTCGGGAGCAGCGCGCGCAGGTTCGCGTTGACCTCGCCGATCTGGTTCGCCGGGCAGCTGCTGGCCGCGCGTCGATGTTGCAGAACGTGTGGCTCCACGTGCCGTCGCTCGAGTACGCCGCCGGCGAAGTGGTCGTTCTCGTCGGCGGTGAGCGACGAACAGCGTGTTGCTGCTTGTTGATCCCGTCACGCTGCAGCCGCGTCGAAGAAGGTCGCGAACGCCTGGTCGTACTCGTGCGAGCGCCTGCGACGTAGTCGGACTCTCGCCGGGCCGGATGCGCGCGGGAAGACGCCGTTCGGGTCCGGCGGCGCCGGGAACGCGTTCTGGTGGTTGTCGTGCGCGTCCGAGATGTAGCCGAACGTGACCGGAACGCCCGCCTCCTGCATCTGCGCGATGTAGCCGAGCGTCACGTTCGCCGGCACGCCGTCGAAGCCCGGGAAGCCCGGCTGGCCGAACGGGTCGGTGATCGGGTCGCCGGTCGTGTCGTTGACGCACGGCGCTGCCGTCGTTGATCGCCGGGTTGACGTACTTCGCGCCGAAGAGGCCCTCGAAGCCGGTGTAGCCGCCGGGCTCGTCCGGCAGCGTGTCGGGCTTCGCGTTCGGGCTGTCGTTGCAGATCCCGCCGCCGACGCGCCGCAGTGGATCGCGATCCCGACGAAGTCGGTCAGCGCCTTCGCCCGGGCCGCGGTGGCGACCGGGGCGATCTGCGAGTCGCGGCCCTCGTTCCACTCGGGCGAGCCCTCGCCGAAGACCTTCGTCATGTCGCCGGTCGGATCGGTCGCGGTCGGCCCGTAGAACGGGACGCCGCTCGCGTGCGCGTTGGCGAGCGGCCGTCGTCGAGCGTGATCCCGGTGCCGCCGCGCGCCGGCCGGTGCCGACGGTCTGGACGATCGCTCGACTCGGCGTTCGCGCCGGTGTCGATCGTGATCCTCATGCCGACCATGAAGCCCGGTGACGCTGGCGACCTTCGTTGATCGTCGCCGGTCGTCGGCGGCTGCGGCCGTGCACCGTCAGGGCCCGCGCGCGAAGACGATCGCGTTGTTGTTCTCGAGCACGGCGTTCGCGGTCGAGACGTTGCCGACGTCACAGCCCGCGCGCGCGCACGGAACCCACGGCGCGGGCGTGTTCTTCGGCGATGCCCGGAGTCGCCGTTGACCATGTTGAAGTTCGTGTCCGCCGGGCGGCGTCGGCGGATTGGTCGCCGGGTTGCCGCCGTCCGTGATGTCGGTCCAGTACTTGAACGAGGACGAGAAGCCGACGCTGCCCGTTCGGGCCGGAAGAAGCCGTACGAGTTCGAGACGGCCTGGCCCGTGCCGGTCCGGATAGAGGCCGGTCAGCGCGCTCAGGATCCCGCCCGCGGTGTGCGAGATCAGGATCGTGTGCTCGTTGTCGCTGAGCGTGCCGTTGTCGCTCAGGAAGTTCTTGCAGGTGCGGCATCAGCTCGAGATCGGACGCGAAGTTCGACCGGTCTCGCAGCAGGTGCGTGTTGTCAGAACTGCTGGGTAGATGACGTGGCTTGGCGCACAATACAGTGCCGTTGCCGTGGAGCTTGCAGCCGCTCTTCTCCAGCGGCGGCCGCGGCTGTGCCGGGGCCGGCCTGGGCGATGCTGCCGGCCGTCACGGCCGGCGAGTGCGAGCGCAATGACCAGCGCGCGCGCCGCGACCTTCAGGCGTTTACTCATGCTCTCCTCCTCGGTGACCGGGGAGCCTACGCCTTTGGGGAGAAAATGGGAGTCCATGCAAGTCGGACCGGTGAATGGTCCTGAGACGCGGCCTCAAAGGGCTGTTAGGGGCCCGGACGAAAGCCCATTCGCTCGTACCATCTGCTCGAGCGTGGGCGCTGAGGCTCGCGCCTTGGGTCAGCGCCGCGGGCGAGCAGGGGCGCGGAGCTCCGCTCGTCGGCCGCAGCTCTTCAGCGCGGTCGAATCGGATCGAGCAGTGGGCGACGACCGCCTCGGCGACGTCCGCCTTGAACTGCCCGTAGCCGCCGCCGTCGTAGCGCGCGCCTCGAGCTCGGCGATCGGCTCGCCGGTCGCGACGGACATGATCCTCGATGCAGGTTCGAGATGCCCGGCTTGTCAGCCGGTCGTAGCGGACGTCGCGTGCCCGAGTCGGTGACGGCGCTCTTCGATCTTCTTGCGGATCGTGTCCGGCGTGTCGGCGATCAGGACCGTCCCTGCGGCGTGCCGCGCCGTCGTCGACATCTTCCGCTCGGCTCCTGGCAGGTCCATGATCCGCGCGCCGAGTCCGGGGACACGGCCCTCGGGCACGACGAACGTCTCGCCGTAGCGGCGAGTTGAAGCGCTCGGCGACGTCGCGCGCGAGCTCGAGGTGCTGGCGCTGGTCGTCGCCGATCGGGACGATGTCGGTCTGGTAGAGCAGGATGTCGCCGGCCATCAGCACCGGGATAGGTGAAGAGGCCGGCGGAGACGAACTCCTGCGCGCTCGGCCTTCTCCTTGAACTGCGGTCATCCGGCCCAGCTGGCCGTAGCTCGTCACGGCCGACAGCAGCCAAGCCGCCTCGGCGTGCGCGCGTGACGTGGCTCTGCACGAAGACGGTCGAGCGGTCGGGGTCGAGCCCGGTCGCGAAGAGCATCGCGCGCGAGGTCGAGCGTCGACGTCGCGCAGCTCGTCCGGGTCGTAGCTCGACGGTGATCGAGTGCAGGTCGACGATGCAGAAGAAGCGCCTCGCCCTGCTCCTGCGTCGCCGCGTACTGGCGGAAGCCGCCGCTGTAGGTTGCCGAGGTGCTTGTCGCCGGTGGGCTGGATGCCGCTGAAGATCCGCATTGCGCTCGGCTCAGTATCGCAACTACATTTCTGGACGATGGCCGTGAACGGATCACCAGAGCTGCTGATCGTGATGGGCGCGGGCGCGACCGCGGATCAGATCGAGCACGTCGTCGCGCGGCTGCAGGAGGCAGGCGTCTCGGCGCGCGTCACGCGCGGGCGCGAGGCGACCGTGATCGGCGCGATCGGCGAGCGCGAGCGTGCTGGCCGACGCTGCCGCTCGAGGGCTATCCGGGCGTCGACCAGGTGCATGCCGATCCTGAAGCCGTACAAGCTCGTCTCACGCGGAGGTCGTCGCCGGATCCGACGGTGATCGAGGTCGACGCGGCGCAAGATCGGCGACGACTGCGTTCGGCCTGATCGCCGGGCCGTGCACGGTCGAGTACCGCGAGCAGACGCTCGAGACGGCGCCGTGCGGTCGCCGCACGCCGGCGGGACGATGTTGCGCGGCGGCGCGTTCAAGCCGCGGACGTCGCCGTGCACGTTCCAGGGGCTCGGCGACGAGGCGTTGACGATCCTCGCGCGAGGCGCGTGAGGAGACCGGGCTGCCGATCGTGACCGAGCTGATGGATCCCCGCCACGTCGAGGCCGTCCTCGAGCTCGCCGACGTGATCCAGATCGGCGCGCGCAACATGCAGAACTTCCCGCTCCTGCCGAGGTCGGCCGGGCCGGACAAGCCGGTGCTTGTTGAAGCGCGGCCCGTCGGCGTCGGTCGAGGAGCTGCTGATGGCGGCCGAGTACGTGCGTCAAGGAGGGAACCGAGCGGATGATCCTGTGCGAGCGCGGGATCACGACGTTCGAGACGCGCCGACGCGCTACACGCTCGATCATCAGCGCCGTCGCCTGTGCTGAAGCAGGAGACGCACCTGCCGGTGATCGTCGATCCGTCGCACGCCGCGGGCACGGCGTGAGCTCGTGCTTGCCGCTGTCGCGCGCGCTGCCGCGGTCGGCGGGCGCGGACGGGATCATCGTCGAGACGCATCCGCGACCCGAGGAGGCGCTCTGCGACGGCCCGCAGCAGATCCCGAGCGCCGAGTTCGGCGCTTCGCGCGCGAGGTCGAGGCAGCATCGTCGCGCTGATGGGCAAGCAGATCGGCTGACGGCTCGTCCCTTCGGGGCGTTTCCCGGTGCCAGACCCGGCGACGGTCCGACGGGCGTTCCCGGTGCCAGACCCGAGACGGTCCGAAGTGGGGACGGTTCCGGGCGCCGGAATTAGGGGTCGGCTGGGCTTCGTTCTACTCTTAGCCTCGTGCCTATCTGCGGCACCTGCGGCCAGGATCAACCCCGATGTCGCGCGATTTTTGTCTCGCGTGCGGGGCTGCGCTCGGCGTGACGAGGCGGCGCCGAACGAGGAGCGGCGGTTCATCAGCGTCCTGTTCGTCGACCTCGTCGGCTTCACCGCTCGCGCCGAGAAGCTCGATCCGGAGGACGTGCGGGCGATCCTGACCCCGTACCACGAGACGCGTCCGCCGGGAGATCGAGTCGTTCGGCGGAGTCGGTCGAGAAGTTCGTCGGCGACGCGGTGATGAGCGTCTTCGGCGCGCCGATCGCGCTACGGCGACGACGCCGAGCGGGCCGTCCGCGCCGCGCTCGCGGTCCGGGACAGCGTGCTGAACTGAACAACGGCGATGCCCGGCTGGACCTCCAGCATCGGATCGCCGTCAACACCGGCGAGGCGCTCGTCTCGCTCGGCGCGCGCCCGAGCACGGGCGAGTCGATGGTCGCCGGCGACGTCGTCAACACCGCCTCGCGGCTGCAGTCGGCGGCGCCGGTCAACGGCGATCATCGTCGGCGAGGAGACGTACGCCTCCACGCGCGACGCGATCGAGTACGAGCCGATGCCGCCGATCGAGGCGAAGGGCAAGGCGGCTGTCGTCGCAGGCCTGGCGGCCGGCGAAGCGCCGTTCCCGGCCGGCGAACGCACGGTCTCGCGTGGGCCGCTCGTCGGCCGCGGGCGAGAGCTCGGTGTCCTGCGGGGCATCTGGGAACGAGTCGCCGACGAGCGGACGCCGCATCTCGTCACGATCTTCGGCCCGGCCGGGGTCGGCAAGACGCGGCTCGGGCTCGAGTTCGGTCGAGCCGTCGAGAGAGCTGGGCGGGCGCACCGTCCGCGGCCGCTCGCTCCCGTACCGCGACAGCAGCGCGTACGGCGCCTTTGCCGCCCAGGTCAAGCAGCTCTGCGGCATCTTCGAGAGCGATCCGATCGAGGTCGCGCTCGGAGCAAGCTGCGTGCGAGACGGCGAAGCTGCTCGGACCGTCGGAGTCGCACGAAGTGGCCGGCCATCTCGCGATCCTGCTCGGGCTCGACCGCGAGGGCTCGGTCGCCGACCGTGAGACGCTCTTCTTCTCGGTCAGGGTCTTCATCGAAGCCGATCGCGCGCGACGGGCCGACGATGCTCGTCTTCGAGGACGTCCACTGGGCCGACCGGAGCCTCCTCGACCTGATCGAGCTGCTGGCGGCGAGGCTCCGCGACCTGCCGATCCTGCTGCTCGCCCTCGCCCGCCCCGAGCTCCTCGACGCCAGGCCCGGCGCTGGGGCGGGGGGCTGCCGGCCTACACGGCGCTTCCGCTCGACCAGCTGAAGGAGTCCGAGGCGCGAGAGGCTCGCGATCCATCTGCTCAGCAAGCTGGAGGATCGCGCCCGCGCCGACGCGGGCGCGCTGCTAGCCGAGACCGGCGAGGGAAATCCGCTCTTCATCGAGCAGCTCGCGGCGGCGCTGACCGAGTCACCGGGCGACGACGCCGCGCTGCCGACGACGATCCGCGGGATTGTGGCGGCGCGCCTCGACGCGCTTCCCGCCGCCGGAGCGGGCCTGCTGCTCGATGCCGCGGTCGGCGGCAAGATGTTCTGGCGCGGCGCGCTGGAGCGAATGAGCGACGACCGGCCGGCTCCCTGCGCTGCTCGGCGCGCTCGAGGGAGCGCGACCTGATCCGGCGGCAGACCGTCTCGGCGATCGAGGGCGACCAGCAGTTCATGTTCAAGCACGTGCTGATCCGGGATGTCGCGTACGACCTGCTGCCGCGGGCCCGGAAGCGCGAGCGGCACGCCCAGGTCGCGGAGTTCCTCCAGGAAGCGACGTCAGAGACCGGCGAGGCTGCCGCTGCGCTCGCCCGCCACTGGCGCGACGCCGGCGAGAGTGAGCGCGCGATCGAGCACCTGATGGCAGCGGCGCAGGAAGCCGAGCGTGGCTGGGCCAAGGATCGGGCGGTTGCCTTCTACCGCGAGGCGCTCGAGCTCCTGCCCGAGGACGACGGCGACCGGCGGAACGACGTCCAGCGGCGCTTGGCGATCGCCCACACGGCGGCGTATCACGCGGTGGACGCGCGACTGCTTCAGCTCGACGGGCGACTAGCGTTAGAGGGCTCGGCGTAGACGGGAAGTCGGCAGGCGTTACGTCGCCCGCGATCTCCCAGACGTCGTTGATCGTGTGCTGACCCTAGACGCTTGCCGTGGCTTCTGACGGTCTCTTCGTCGGGCGCGCCGTAGACGCAGAACGTCCTGACGCCGCCGCTTTCGTCGACGATCACGTGGCTGTGCTCCCAGGTGATCTCTGGAAACTCTTCCTCGGCGATCTCCCTCGAACGCCGGCCGACGTTCGGCATCGCGTCCTCGCTCACCTCGAAGGTTCTGACAACCAGGTACCTCGGCATGCGCGCCATTCTATGGGGATAGCCTGACCTGATGGAAGTGCGGCGGTTGGCGGTGGTCGGCACGGGCCTGATCGGCGCGTCGGTTGCCGCTTGCCGCCAAGCGCGCCGGCCTCAGGGAGGTGGTCGGCTACGACCCCGAACGGCAGGCACTCGACGCTGCTGTCGAGCGGGGCGCCATAGATTCCGGAGCGGAGTCGCTGGCCGACGCAGTCGCGGATGCAGAACTGGCGGTCGTCGCGGCCCCGGTGGCGCAGCTCGCGCCCCAGGTCGCAGCCGTGCTCGAGGCCAGCGAGGAGGGCTGCACGGTGACGGACGTCGGCTCGACCAAGGTGGGGTCCGCTCGGCTGCGCTGGGCACGGGCCGATTCGTCGGCGGTCATCCCGTCTGCGGCTCGGAGGCTCGCGGGGCCGAGCATGCGAGCGCGGAGCTCTTCGACGGCGCGACGTGGTTCCTGACCCCGCTCGCGGCGACCGATCCGGAGCGCTACCGGCTCGTCCACGGCTTCGTCTCGTCGCTTGGCGCCACCCCGGTCGCCGTCGACCCGGTCGCGCACGACCAGCTCGTTCGCGCTGACGAGCCACCTGCCGCACGCGCTCGCGAACCTGCTCGTCAACCAGGCCGGAGCGAACCGGATCGACGGGCACGACCCTGTGGCTGCGGCGGGCGGCTCGCTGCGCGACATGACGCGCGTCGCCGGCGCGAACCCGCGGATCTGGATCGACATCTTCCTCGACAACGCGGGGCCGGTGCGCGAGGCGCTCGGCGAGCATCGCAAGCAGCTCGATCGCCTCGAGCAGGCGCTCGACAACGGGGACGCAGGCTTTCTGGCCAAGTGGATCGGCGAAGCGGCCGGCAACCGGCAGCGGATGCTGGCGGATGCGTACCGGATCCCGGCGCCCTCCAGCAGCTGCGCGTCCACGTGCCCGACCGGCCCGGCGTGCTCGCCGGGATCACGCAGGCGCTCGGGGCCGAGCGGATCAACATCGAGGACTTCGAGCTCCACCACATGTCGCCGGACCGCGGCGGCACGCTGACGCTGCTGATCACGGGCGAGGACGAGGCGCGCCGCGCCGCCGAGCTGCTGGGCGCGCAGGGCTACGGCGTCGTGGTCGCGCCGGTGCTCGGCGAGCAGTGACGCGGGTCGAGCCCGCAGCTGCCCTGGTCGGCGACATCGCCGTACCGGCAGTGAAGGGCATCTGCCAGCGCGGCGCGCTGCTGGCGGCGATCGCGGACGGCGAGAGCGAACTGCGGAACTTCGGCCATGCGGCGGACACGGACTCGGCGCTCGCGGCCGTGGCTGCGCTCGGAGCGGAGGTGAGCGAGCCCGAGCTGGGAACGGTTTGGATCGGAGGGCGCGGCCTGCGCGGCCTCATTCTCGCCTGCCGCCCCGATCGACTGCGGCAACGCCGGCACCGTGCTCCGGCTGCTGAGCGGGATCCTGGCCGGCCAGGAGGGACGCTTCGAGCTCGTCGGCGACGAGTCGCTCTCGTCGCGCCCGGTGACGGGTCGACGAGCCGCTGCGGCAGATGGGCGCGCGCGTCGAGACGAGCGACGGCCGGCCGCCGGTGACGATCGAGGGCGCCCGGTTGCAGCCGATCCGGTACGAGCTGCCGGTCGCGAGCGCGCAGCTGAAGTCCGCGCGTCCTGCTCGCGGGGCTGCTGGCCGAGGACGGTCCGACCACGGTGGTCGAGCGGACGCCTTCCCGCGACCACACTGGAGCGGCTGCTGCGCTCGCTCGGCCTGCGCCTGACGCGCGCGGGCATGGAGATCCGCGTCTGGCCGGCAGAGCGGATCCCGCCGTTCTCGCTCGACATCCCCGGCGATTTCTCCTCGGCCGCGCCGTTCGTCGTTGCCGGCGACGCTGCTCTCAGGCTCGAACCTCCGCATCCACGACGTCGACGTGAACCCGACCCGCACCGGCCTGCTCGACGTGCTCGGACGGATGGGCGGGCGGATCGCGGTCTTCAACCGCCGCAGCGCGAACGGGGAGCCGGTCGCCGACCTCGAGGTGCGCTCGGCGCCGACTGACCGCGACCGCGATCGAGGCCGAGGAGGTGCCGCGGCTGGTCGACGAGCTGCCGCTGTTCGCGCTCCTGGCCTCTCAGCGCTCGCGGCGAGAGCGTCGTCAAGGGCGCACAGGAGCTGCGCGTGAAGGAAACGGACCGCATCGGAAACGGTGACGAATTCGCTCCGCGATCTGGGCATCCGCATCTCGGCGAGCGATGATGGCTTCCGGATTCGTGGTGTTCCCACCCGCCCCGAGGGGGCAATGGCCTCGAGCGGCGACCACAGGCTTGCGATGCTCGGGGCCGTAGCAGGCGCTGTTTCGAGGGAGGGAGTGGAGATCGAAGACGCGGAGGCCGTCGCTGCAAGCTTCCCGGGTTTTTCGAGCTGCTGGAGTCGGTTACACAACGATGATCGTTGCCATCGACGGGCCTGCGGGAGCGGGCAAAGCACGGTCGCCCGCCGGCTCGCGGAGCGGCTGGGCTACCGCTACCTCGGATACCGGCGCGATGTACCGGGCGCTGACCTGGCTGGCGATGACCCGCGACATCGATCTCAGCGCGGGCGAGAAGCTCGGCGCGCTGGCCGAGGAGAACCCGATCACGCTCGACGAGGGCCGCGTCTGGATCGATGACACCGACGTCACCGCCGCGATCCGCAAATCCCGCATCGACCGCGTCGTCGCCGGTCGTCGCGCGTCATCCCGGTGTCCGGGCGATCATGCGCGCGCGTCAGCGCGGAGCTCGCGGACGTCGGTGACGCGGTGATCGAGGGCCGCGACATCGGCACGGTCGTCTGTCCCGGTGCCGACGTGAAGATCTACTCTGAACGCCGAGCGCCAGACGCGGGCCGAGCGCCGGCTCGCCGAGCGTCCCGAGATCGGGGCCGACGCGCTCGCAACCGACCTCCGCATCCGCGACCAGAGCGACGCCGAGCGGATGATGCCCGCGGCCGACGCGGTGCAGATCGACACGACCGAGCTCGACGTCGAGGACGTCGTCTCGCGCATCGAGCAGCTCGTTCGAGAGCGACAACCGCATGACGAAGCATGGGGAACCCAGGTTCCCCATGAGCCCTCCTCCTTCGCTACCTCTTACGAAGCCGTGCTGCGGCTCCCGCCGGGGCAAGCCCGGCTTCGCCGGTCCGCAATCTGCCCTTCGATGAGAATGATCCCAATGAACAGATCCGCGAAAGCCGACACAGCGTGAGCCCGACGCTGGCGAGGACTTGTTGGGCACCGTCGCCATCGTCGGCTTCCCGAACGTCGGCAAGTCGACGCTCGTCAACCGCCTGACCGAGTCGCGCGCGGCGGTCGTGCACGAGACGCCCGGCGTCACGCGCGACCGGAAGGAGCTCGTCTGCGAGTGGAACGGCAAGCGGTTCCTGCTGATCGACACGGGCGGCGTCGACATCGCCGGCACGGATCCGATCACGCGCTCGATCGCCGAGCAGGCGAAGGCGGCCGTCGCCGAGGCCGACCTCGTCCTCTTCCTGACCGACGCGCGGGCGGGCATCACGCCCGGCGACGAGGAGCTCGCCCAGATCCTGCGGGCGGCGCACAAGCCGGTGGTGCTCGTCGCGAACAAGATCGACGACCCCGATCAGGACGCGCTCGCGTTCGAGTTTCACCGGCTCGGGCTCGGCGATCCGTTTCCGCTCTCGGCGGCTCACGGCCACGGCACCGGCGACCTGCTCGACTCGATCGTCGCGCGGCTGCCGGGTCGCGGCCGGCCTGCAGTCACGGAGGCGGCGATCCGCGTGGCGATCCTCGGCAGGCCGAACGTCGGCAAGTCCGAGCCTGCTGAACGCGCTGCTCGGCGAGGAGCGCGTGATCGTCTCCGACCAGCCCGGGCACGACGCGCGACGCGATCGACACCGTCTTCCGCCGCGGTGAGCGGAGTTCGTCTTCATCGACACCGCGGGCCTTCGCCGCAAGCGCCGCCAGCGGCAGGGGATCGAGTACTACTCGGAGCTGCGGGCGCTCGCCGCCGCCGAGCGCGCGGACGTGGCGCTCGTGCTCGTCGACTCGAGCGAGGCGTCGTCGACCAGGATCTCGACGGTCGCGGACGTGGCGCGCAAGGCCCAGTGCTCGACGATCGCCGTCCTCTCGAAGTGGGACCTCTCGGAGGTCGAGATCGAGGACGTGCGGGCGAGGCTCGGCGAACGCTTGCGCCAGCGGCCGCCGGTGCTGACCGTGTCGGCGAAGACCGGGCGCGGGATCGCCCGCCTGCTCGACCGGATCGAGACGCAGTTCGACAAGCATTCCGCGCGGATCCCGACCGCCGAGCTGAACCGCTTCCTCGCCGAGCTGCGCGAGGCGCGCGAGTCGCCGGCGCGCAACGGCCGCCGGCTCAACCTGCTCTACGGCACGCAGGTGCACGCCAGACCGCCGCGCTTCCGCTTCTTCGTCAACGACCCGAGCCTGGTGACGCGCGACTACGGCTACTGGGTCGAGAACCAGCTTCGCGACCGCTTCGAGCTGCAGGGCGTGCCGGTCGCCATTGACTTCGTGCGCCGGAGTTGAGTGAACGGTCCTGGGCCGGACAGGCCTGCCCGGTCACCCGGCTCGGCCTCGGTCTCGCCGCGCTCGGCCGTCCGGGCTACATAAACCTCGGTCACGGCGACGACCTCGGCGCCGCAGAAGGACGTCGCCACGCTCGAGCGGGAGGCGCACGCGGTCCTCGACGCCGCGTACGACGGCGGCATCCGCTACTTCGACGCCGCCCGCTCGTACGGCAAGGCGGAGGAGTTCCTCGCCTCCTGGCTCCGAGCGCCGCGGTCTCGAGCCGGGAGCGGTGACGGTCGGCTCCAAGTGGGCTACACCTACACCGCCGACTGGCGCGTCGACGCCGAGGTGCACGAGGTCAAGGATCTCTCGCTCGCCACACTGCGACGGCAGGTTGCCGAGAGCCGCGCCCTGCTCGGACCGTATCTCCGGGTCTACCAGATCCATTCGGCCACGCTCGAGAGCGGGGTTCTCGACGACCGAGAGGTGCTCGGCGAGCTCGCTCGGCTGCGCGAGACGGGTCTGGCGATCGGGCTGACCGCCACCGGACCGAACCAGCGCGAGACCGATCGAGCGCGCCCTCGAGGTGGGGGCTTCGACACAGTGCAGGCGACCTGGAACCTGCTCGAGCGCTCGGCACGGCCCGGCGCTCGAGGCCGCGCACGCGGCCGGCCTCGGCGTGATCGTCAAGGAGGCGCTCGCCAACGGGCGGCTGACGGCGCGCGGCGACGTCAGGCCGTTGCAAGAGCTGGCGGAACGCTCCGGCAACACCCCCGACGCGCTCGCGCTCGCCGCCGTACTCGCCCAGCCGTGGGCCGACGTCGTGCTCAGCGGCGCCGCGACCGTCGACCAGCTGAGAAGCAACCTCGCCGCGCTCGAGCTCGACTCTCGACCCGGATCTCGAGCAGCTCGCCGAGGACCTGGCCGTTTACTGGCAACGAGCGCGCAAAGCTCCCTGGAACTAGTGGCCTGGCCGGCAACGTCGGCCATGCTCCGGCCCGCGATCACGCGGCGCAGAGTCCGCGCTCGCCCTTGTCAAGGCTGTCAGCCTTGCCCCCTGCGGGCGATCGCGGCCTCTGGCTTGGTAGCTCGCGACCCAGGAAGTGGGGCGACGTCACCGGCCAGACCACTAGGCGCCTCCGCGTACCTTCGAAGTCCGCCGCAGCTCGAACCGGTTCTCGCTGCGGCTCAGCAGCCGCGCGATGTTGGCCCGGTGGAGGACGAAGATCGCCACCGCCGCTCCGGCGGCGAACGCCACGACGAGCCAGGAAGCGCCGAAGAGCACGGCAAACAGCGGCAGCGTCACGGCCGAGACCATCGAGGCCACAGAGGTGTAGCGGGTCACGAGAAAGGCGCAGATCCAAACCGCGGCGGCCGCGAGCGTCGCCAGCGGCACCAGCGCCAGGGCGACACCGCCGGTCGTCGCGACGATCTTGCCGCCGCGGCTGAAGCCGATGAACAGCGGCCGCCAGTGCCCGACCAACGCGGCGATCCCGGCCAAGAGGCCGACGAGCTCGCTGCCAAACCAGAGTCCGAGCCCCGCCGCGGCAAAGCCCTTTGGCGATGTCGAGCAACGCCACACCAAGGCCGATCTTGAAACCGAGCGTGCGCCAGACGTTCGCCGCGCCGGTGCTGCCGCTGCCGACCTTGCGGATGTTGACGCCCTTTGAGAATCCGCGGCAGCCAGTAGCCCCAGGGCATGCTGCCGAGGAGGTAACCGGTCAGGATCAGGAGAACGTCCGTCATTCAGAAAGCCAGCCTCCGCGATTCTACGAAGTGGTCTCCTCGTCTGGCTTGGGGGCCGACGAGGCCCTGCTCGACCCACCAGTCGATCGTTCGGCGAAGCGTCTCCTCAATCGGCGTGTATTGCAAAGCCGAGTTCGCGCGCGGCCTTCGAGCCGTCATAGGCGTGACCGTGGGTGAGCGTTCGCGGCCAGCTCTCGGCAGATCCGCGCCGGCCTGCGCCGAACCCGCGCGACACCCTCGACCACCGTCGCCAACGTCATCACGAGCGAGGGCCGCAGGGCGCGGACCGGCCGTTCGACGCCGGACAGGCGGCCCAGCAGCTCGAGCCCTCGCGAACGGTTAGCGTCGCGCCGCTGAGGAACGTAGCGCTCGCCGGGTTTCCCGTTGGCCGCGGCCAGGAGATGGCCCGTCGTGCAGTCTGCGATGTCGATCAGGCTCAGGGTCGAGTCGACCACCGCCTTGAGCCGCCCGTTCAGGTAGTCGAGCAGCAGCTGGGTCGATCCGGTCGCTCGCCCGGGGCCCTGCACGGAGGCCGGGTTCAAGCAGATCACCTCGACCCCGGTCTCGTCCGCCGCTGCGAGCACGGCGCGCTCGGCCTCGAACTTCGAGCGCTCGTAGTCGGAGAGGAAGCGGCCGCGATGGGGGACTGCTCGGATCCGACCGTTCCCTTCCGCTCTCCGAGAACCGCCGCCGACGACGTGTAGACGACTCGCTTGACCTCGGCTCGCGCCGCCGCCCGGACGACGTTCTCCGGATCCCTGACGTTGACCTCGAACATCGGCGAGGGATCGCGGACGCAGAAGGCGTTCGCGCCGGCGGCGTGGTAGACGAGGCCGCAGCCGCGCATCGCCGTGGTCAGCGCCTCGGGATCGAGCACGTCGCCGCGCACCGGCTCGGCGCCGAGCTCCGCCGAGCGCGCCCGCCGAGTCCTCTGACCGGGCCAGCGCCTTGACGCGCTCGCCGTCCGCGAGCAGCCGCTCGACGATCGCCCGGCCGAGAAACCCAGTGTCCCCGGTCACGAGGACGGGGCCGCCCGCGCTAATTGACGCCCTCCCTGAGGGCCGACGAAAACGGGCGATGTACTCGACCGCAGAGACGACCGTGATCACGGCCGCGGCCAGCAGCGCCCATTCGTCGAGCCGCAGCGGGCCGATGTCGCCCCCACTGGACGATCGCCAGGAAGATGGCGATGAACTGGACGTTCGTCTTCAGCTTGCCCCAGATCGAGGGCGGGAAGACGGTGCCTTCCGCGGCGACCGCTCCGCGCAAGCCCAGAATCAGCAGCTCGCGGCCGACGATGATCGCGGCGATCCACGGCCGACGCGCGGCCGACGTCGACCAGCGCGATCAACGCTCCCGAGACGAGCAGCTTGTCCGCCGTCGTATCCAGAAAGGAGCCGAGCTTCGTCGTCACCGCCCACCGCCGCGCGCAGATAGCCGTCGACGAAGTCGGTCGAGGCCGCGACCGCGAAGACGACCGCGGCGGCCGTGTACGCGGAGCCGTGGTCCGGGCCGGCCAGGATCAGAGCCATCACGAAGGGCACGGCCAGGATGCGCGCACAGCGTGAGCGCGGGGAGGAGCGATCGCGGCGCCGCCGCCCGGGCGATCACGAGGCCGGGCTCCGCGACGGGACCGCCGCGTCGTCTGCGACTAGCTTTCGTACCTCGGCTGCAGAGGAGAGCTCGAGCGCGTGCTCGGCCAGTTCGCGCGCGGCCTCGGAGTCGATGCCGCGGACGGCCTGCTTGACGGCCGGGATTGCCGGCGCGTTTCGCGCTCAGCTCGGCGATCTCGAGGCCGACGGAGCACGGGGACGGCCACCGGTTCGAGGCGAGCTCGCCGCAGACGCCGGCCCATTTGCCGTGTCCGCTCGCTGCTTCGGCGACGGTTCCGATCAGGCGCAGGACGGACGGATGCAGGCCGTCGGCCAGGCCGGCGACCGAGGCGTTTCCGCGCTCGGCGGCCATCGTGTACTGGGTCAGGTCGTTCGTGCCGAGCGAGAAGAAGTCGACCTCGGGCGCGAACTGCTCCGCGGCGAGCGCCGCCGCCGGCACCTCGATCATCACGCCTACCTCGAGCTCGTCGGGGTCGGCGCGCCCGCGCGCTCGAGCCTGAGCGGACGTCCGCCAGCACCGCCTTCGCCTGCCTGTACTCCTCGAGCGTGGCCACCATCGGGAACATCACCTTCAGCGGGTACTCCGCGGCAGTGCGGAGAACCGCCCGCAGCTGCGTCTCCAGGAGCTCGGGCTGCTCGAGCGCGAGCCTGATGCCCCTGACGCCGAGGAACGGGTTCGCCTCGGGTCGGCTGCGGCAGGTACGGGAGCGGCTTGTCGGCGCCGACGTCGAGCGTGCGCAGGACCAGCGGCGCGTCCCTGCAGCGCCTTCGGCGATGCTCGTGTAGGCGGCGACCTGCTCGTCCTCGCTCGGCATCGAGTCCCGTTCGAGGAACAGGAACTCCGTGCGCAGCAGGCCGACGCCCTCGGCGCCGTTCTCGATCGCTGACGGGCACGTCGTCGGGAGAGCCGATGTTCGCGACGACCTCGATCCGGCGCCCGTCGAGGGTGATCGCCGGCTCGGCGGCGGCGGCGCGAGCGCTTCGGGCTGCCTGCTCGCGCTCCGCCGAACGCCGCTTGTACGTCCGCGGCGAGCTCGGCGTCGGCTCGAGGTGCACGGTCCCGGCGTCGCCGTCGAGGAGCAGCTCGGTGCCCTCGGGCACGCCCAGCAGCGCCTCGCCGAGTCCGACCGCAGCCGGGATCCCGAGCGAGCGCGCGAGGATCGCGCTGTGCGAGGTCGGGCTGCCGTGCGGCCGTCGCGATCCCGAGCGCGAGCTCGCGGTCGAGCGAGGCGGTCGTCGGCCGGAGTCAGGTCGGCCGCGACGACGATTCCGGAGGCGCTCAGCGGTCCCCGTCGCAGCCGCGCCCGTGAGCGCGGCCACCACCTGCCGGGCCACACCGGTCAGATCCTCCGCGCGGGCCTGCAGGTACTCGTCGTCGAGAGCGCGGTAGTCGGCCGCGACGGCCTCCGCCGCCGTCATGCCATGCCTCGGCGGCGTTCTTGCCGCTCGCTCGAAGATCGCGTGCCGTGCGCGGCCCGAGCAGGCGCCTCGTCGTCGAGGAAGAGGAGGTGCGCGTCGAAGATGGCGGCGCTGTAGTCGCCGGCGCGGCGCCGCGACCGAGTCCCGCGCCGCGCGCGATCTCTGTCGCGCACCTGCTCGAGCGCCCCAGTCAGCGCCTCCCACTCGGCCTCGGGGTCGCCGACGAGCCGGTCGGAATCTCGGGATCCAGCGGGCGGAAGTGGCGCGCCGGTCCGGAGACGATCCCCGGCGCTCCGGGCAAGTCCGGTCAGCGCCTGCCCGGCATCGGGCGGCGCGGCCGGCGGGCGGCCGGCGTAGCGGGGCGCGGCCGGCGCGGCCTGCTCGTCGAAGTCGCGCTCGGCCAGGGCGGCGAGCGCGTCGAGTGCGGCCGCCGCCTGCGGCCCGTGGGCGGAGACCAGGATCTCGTGGCCCTGGCGAACGCCGAGCGTGGCGAGCCCGTTGAGGCTGCGCCCGCTGGCCGGGCCCCGGCCGCTCGTCAGGTTCATCACCTGGACGTTCGCGTCGAAGCCCGCGCGCGGTCTGGACGAAGCGCGCCGCCGGGCGAGCATGCAGCCCGAGTGGGTTCCGGATGTCGAGGCGGAGCGTCAGGCCCTCTTCGAGCGGGGCGGAGGTCCAGCCGGCGCCGGCGCCGCGGGCTCCGCCGGCGCCGAGCTGTGCGACCTTTCCTGCAGCCCGCCGCCGCGCCTCCTTCGCCACCTCCGCGAGCGGCTCGCCCAGCCTGGCGGCGACCGCCGCGGCGACGGCCCCTCCACCAGCGGCGCCTCGCAAGGAGCACCGACTCGCGCTGCTCCGGCGTCAGGAAATCGAGCGCGGTCTCGGCGCTGAGGACGGCGCTCCCGAGATCCATCAGCACGAGCACGCCGTCGCCGGACATCGGCGCGGCTCGATCGCCTCCATCACGCGGACGGCGTCTGTGCCGAGCGCCCGTCTTCGGCGAGCCCGCCGGCGAGCTCGATTCGCTACGTCGGGCCCGGCCATCTCCGCGCGCCAGTTCGCGTACGCCCTCGGCCAGCGTGCCGCTGTGCGAGACGATCACGATCCCGACCATGGCTCAGGCCGCCGCGCCGAGCCCGTAGGCGCGGTGGAGAGCTCGACCGGGTGGACCGCGTGCATGCCGGAGGCGTGCTCGATCTGCCAGCGGCAGGTCTCGCTGTCGCAGGCGGCGAGGTCGCCGTTCGACTCTCGCAGCTCGCCGAAGAGCCGTTGCCGACCGTCATCCCGATCTCGTACTTCTCCTTCTTGATGCCGTACGTGCCGGCGATGCCGCAGCAGGCGGCATCGAGCTCGGATCGCGCGCAGATCCGGGATCAGCGCGAAGCAGGCCGAGCGCGGGCTTGCCGATCCCGTGGCCCCTGCTGCTGGCAGGGGCGTGGTAGGGCACGGTCAGCTCGAGCGGCTTGAAGTCGGTGCGGGAGCTCGCCGCGCTCGTGCAGCAGGAGCAGGAACTCGCAGAGGTCGTAGCATCGCGCTCGCTCACCACCAGCCAGGTCGTCGTCTTCGATCTCGAGGATCTCGCGCGCCTCGCGCTTCAGCATCAGGCCGCAGCTGGTCGAGTTGGCGACGATCGCACAGCCTTCCCGCGCATAGGGCGCGAGGTTTGCCGCCAGCCGTCGAACGTAGCGCGCGCGGCGAGGAAGTTCCCGTTCGACTGCAGCGGCAGCCCGCAGCAGTCCTGCGTGCGGGACGACGACGTGAAGCCGTTGTGCTCCAGGCACCTCGACCGTCATCCGCCCGACCGCCGGCTCGTAGTAGTTGGTGCCGCAGTTGTGGAAGTAGACGATCGTCCGCTCGGCGGCGGGGCTGACGTGCTTGCGCGCCCAGCGCTGGAAGCGTTCGGCCCAGCGAAGCGCGGCACGGCTGCGTGGCGATGAATCCCGAGCAGGCGCTCGCCGAGGTAGCGCAGGGCGCGGTTGTCGCAGCGTCCAGTTCGCAAGCGGCGCGACCGGCGTCCCGAGCGCCCGAGCACGCTCGGGCGGGCGATCAGCTGGTTGCGCAGGGGATCCCGCGCCCTCCCATGAGCTGGGCCCGCGCCTGCGAGTTGATCTCGGCGATCTTCACGCCCTGCGGGCACGACTGGCCGTGCAGATCCCGCAGCCCGAGCAGTAGTCCACAGAGGTGTCGGCGGAGACTCTCGGTGCAGCGGAAGCGCTCGGCCTGCGGCCCGACGTACTTCGGGCCCGGGAAGAGCGGCGTCGCCGCCGCGTACCGGGCAAAACGACTCGCAGATCGTGCACTTGCACGCAGTGGTCGAGGGAGTCGCGTACGAGCTCGGTCACTGGTGTCCCTTCAGGTAATGCCGTCTGGCTTGGGTCGCGAGCACCAAGCCCGGGCCAGCTGGCGCCCGCGGCCAAGGCTGGTTGCCTTGAGGGCGAGGGTGGTTCAGCGTGCGCGCGTGATCGCGGGCCAGAAGCGGCATGTATTGCCTGGAGGGACACTAATTCTCTCCTCGAGGATCGCGGAGGCCGCAGCGTAACCCGATGCAAGGCTGAGGCCGTTGCCCGAGCCCTCCCGCCACGGAACGGCGCCCGGCGAGGGTCGCCCCGCCGCATGGAGGTTCTCGTAGACCGGGCGCGCCTCGCCGTCGACGGGGCCGCCTCGTCTCTCGTCGACTGCGACCCCGGCGCGGGAGAGGGCGTGGTCGTCGAAGTAGCCCGGCCCGAAGAGCGGCTCGTTCGGCCCGGGCAGGCCCGCCACGGGCAGATCGAGGACCGTCTCGCGAACCTTCCCGGTCGAGTCCAGCTCGAGGCCTGCCCGAGGCAAAACCGCCGGTCGCCAGCACGAAGCGAGCGCGCCCGGTAGCGTCTGCGGCCGGCCTGCGGCGTGGCACCACCACGCCCTCGAGGCGGCCGTTGCTCCGTCTCGGCCGCCGGCGACGGCGTTGCCGATCACGAGGCGGGCCGCCTGCGCCGCAGCGCAGCGAGGTCATCGTCTCGTAGACGCGAATGCCCGGGAACCGACGGCGGCAGGGTCGGCACTTCGAAGACCGGGTGCCCGGAGCCGTTGCTGACGCTCACGCGCGCCAGACCTCTCCCGCGCCTCGATCCCGAGCACGGCCGGAAAGCCGACGATCTCGCCCGGGACGAGATTGCGGATCGAGCTCGGTCAGAGATCCGCGTCGCGAAATCGGCCTGTTCGAAACGCCGGGCGAAGCCCAGCGAGCTGACGTCACCCGCCCGGCCGAGCGGCGGCGCGAGCTCGACCACGCGGGTGGTGACCGGCGCGTCCCCCGGCCGCTCGGCTCGAGCAACGTTGTCCGCGAGGTAGGCGGGAAAGAAACCTTGAGCCCAGCGAAGCCCGACGAAGACGAAGCGGCCGCCCTGTCGAAGGTCGCCGGCGGGCCATCGTCTCCGGCAGGAGCGCCGTCGGAGCTTCGCGGGCCCCCGACGGCGGTCGGGACGAAGAAGTTCTCGTCGAGTCCGCCGCGGTAGGCCTGGTCCCGCTCAGGCGGGTCTTGAACCAGCTCGAGGCTGCCACGGAGCAGCTCGATCGAGAGCTGCCGGTAGGGCGCTGCGGGTTCGCGGCGGCGAACTGGGGCAGCGCCTGCGCCGGGCTGCCGACCGGTCCGTTCGCGTAGCCGAGGACGTCGATCGTGGGAGGCGCGAGATGAGTTGCGCCGACGCCTTTGGCGAGGACGGCCACGCGCTGCCGCCGCGTCGGCCAGCCGCAGGGCCGCGGTCAGCCCGGCGAGGCCGGCGCCGATCACGACCGTGTCGTAGCTCGCACCTGCGGGCCGCGCCCGGACGTCCGTCATTCGGGCAGGTGCTCGACCGCGAGCAGGCCCTGAAGATCCAGTCGTCCAGGCGCGCCTGGCGGAGCTGGTCGCCGTGCAGGATCGGCTGCGACGCCCTTCCACCGCTCCTGGAGAAAGTCGAGCAGCGCGGAGTTCGCTGCTTCGTGGTCGAGGTGCTCGAACTCGTGGAGGATGCCGGTCGCCCGGTAGATGCAGAAACCGCCCTGGCACGGACCCATCCCGAGCCGGACCCTGCGGCGGACGTCGTCGAGACTCGAGGGTCGGCCGCCGCGGGCGATCGCCCTCGGTCAGATGGCTTCGCGTGATCAGCTCGCACTCGCAGATGATCTCCTCCGAGTTCGGCACCGGCTCCTGGCGCGAACCCGCGCGCCGAGCCAGTAGAAGCGCTCCGTCCTCGGAGCCGGGCAGCGGCTCGTCGGCGCGTCCGGCACAGGTCGATTGACGCCGAGCTGCTCGCAGGCGGCGTCGACCGCATGCTCGGCCATCAGCCGGAAGGTCGTCGTCTTGCCGCCGGTGATCGTGATGAAGCCCTCGACGCCGTCGCGCTTCGCGTGGTCGAGCACGGTGTGGGTGCGGCTGACGTCGCGCGTGTCGGCGACATCGTCCTGGCGTGTACAGCGGCCGCGCTCCCGCCCAGACACGAAGCGCGCGGGCCTCGCGGAAGCCGGGGACAAGCTTCTCGCCCTCGTCGAACATCTCGTCGATCTCGCTCAGGCGTCACTCTGAGCTCGTCCGGGTCTGCGGATCTGGACGTCCGTCGTCCCGATCACCGAGACGGTCCGGATCGGGACGATGATGTCGCCGTCGCTCGGCGGCTTGCAGCGATTGACACACGTGTTCACCAGCCGGTGGTTCATCGCGATCATGATCCCCTTGCCGGGGACGACGGACACCACGCAGCCCGCGAGGTCTCGCGATCTGCCCGCCCACGCGCCGGATGCGTTGATCACCATGTCCGCGCGGATCTCGAGCTCGTCGCCGGTCAGCTCGTCGAGAGCGCGGGCCCCGATCACCTGTCGCCGTCTCGGGCTCCAGGCTGAGCACGCGATGGTAGGGCAGGATCTGCGCCCCGTACGCCTTGGCTGAGCGGGTGGACGCCGAGACGAGCTTCCAGGGTCGAGGTTGGCGTCCGCGACGGCGAAGGCGCGCGTGATCCGCGGCTCGAGCCGCGGTTCCTGCCGGAGCGCCTCGGCAACCGGGATCTCTTCAACGGCGAGGCCCGTCTCCTGGCAGCCCTCGCAGGAAGTCGTCGCCGTAGGCCGGGTCGTCCCACGGCGTCGGGACGAACAGGCCACCGGTGTCCTCGACGCAGTCGGCCGCGATCCGCCGCACGATCGGGTTCTCGACCACGCACTCTCGCGGGCTGCGACCGGATCCTTCACGACGTAACGACCGCCCGAGTGGAGGAGCCCGTGGAAACGACCGGTCGTCCCGGTCGCCAGGTCGCCGCCGCGCTCGACGAGCGCCGTCGAAGCCGCGCATGGCCGCGTCGCGGACGACGCCGGCCCCGGTGGAGCCGCCGCCGACGACGAGGACTTCCGTTTCGAGCGTGGGCACAGCTACGAGCGCAGTATCGCAGCGGCCCAGGGACTGTCCCCGGAACGGGGACTGTCCCCTCAAAGCGGTGGCACTCCGCGCGACGGTTTCAGGGACAGCTCCTTCGGGGACAGTCCCTAGCGAAGCCGGTCCAGGACTGTCCCCGAACGGGGACTGTCCCTCAACCGGTGGCACTCGTGTGACGCTTTTAAGGGACAGCCCCCTTCGGGGACACGTCCCTGAAAGGACGGTTCGTCACCTGCCTTGTCCGTTCGAGCGTCTAGCGGATGGGCGGAACGTCGCCTAGCTTCTGAACGATGCCGCGAAGACCGCGCATGCGATCTGCCAGAGGTCGGTGCCTACCACGTTGCAAGCCGAGGGTCGAACCACGGCGACATCTACCTCGACGACATCGATCGAAAGAGCTTCATGACGATCCTGAGCCGCGTGGTCGCTACCCACGAATGGAAGTGCCACGCCTTCTGCCTGATGACGACTCATTACCACCTGATCGTCGAGACCGAGCGGTCGAAGCTCTCCCGCGGCATGCAGGTTTTGAACGGCGCTACGCGCAGCTGTTCAACCAGCGTCATGACCGGGACGGACACCTCTTCAGGGCTCGGTACGCGGTCTACGTGATCGAAGACGAGGTTGGGCTCGAGGCGAGCTGTCTCTACGTTCTCGAGAACCCGGTTCGGCGCAGGGCTCTGCGAAAGCCGAGCGATTGGCATTGGAGCGGGTGCCCTGCGCTCGGGAGCCTCTAGCAACAACCAGGGACTGTCCCCGAACGGGGACTGTCCCTACAACCGGTTGCGCTCCGCATGACGTTTTTTAGGGACAGCCCCTTCGGGGACAGTCCCTCATCGAAAGGCCCGGCGCCCGCTCCGGGACGCCGGGCCTCGGTAGTTCGTCTACGCGGTCGACCCAGTCGAAGGTCCGCGTGACGGCCTTCTTCCAGAGCGCGTATTCCTGTCGCGTTCCGCCGGGTCCATCTGGGGCTGCCATCGCTTGTCCTTGCCCCAGTTGGCACGCAGGTTTCGACCTCCGACCAGAAGCCGACCGCGAGGCCGGCAGCGTAGGCGGCGCCGAGCGACGTGGTCTCGGCGACCGTCGGCCGGATCACGGGCACGCCGAGCACGTCGGCCTGGAACTGCATCAGCAGCTCGTTCTGAACCATGCCGCCGTCCACCTTCAGGGAGGTGAGGTCGACGCCCGAGTCCTTGTTCATGGCGTCCACGACCTCTTTGGTCTGCCACGCGGTCGCCTCGAGGGTCGCCGCGGGCGATGTGGCCCTTGTTGACGTAGCGGGTGAGCCCGGCGATGACGCCGCGGGCATCGCTCCTCCAGTACGGAGCGAAGAGGCCCGAGAACGCCGGCACGAAGTAGACGCCGCCGTTGTCGTCGACCGTCTTCGCCAGCGTCCTCGATCTCCGGTGCGCTCGAGATCAGCCCGAGGTTGTCGCGGAGCCATTGCACGAGCGCGCCGGTGATCGCGATCGCGCCCTTCGAGGCAGTAGATCGCCGGCTGGTCGCCGATCTTGTAGCGCGACGGTCGTGAGCAGGCCGCTCTTGGACTGGACGATCTCGGTGCCCGGTGTTGAGGAGCAGGAAGTTGCCGGTGCCGTAGGTGTTCTTCGCCTCGCCGACCGAGAAGCAGGTCTGGCCGAAGAGCGCCGCCTGCTGGTCGCCGAGGTCGCCGGCGACGGGATGCCGTCGAGGTCGCCCTTGGCCTCGCCGTAGACCTCGCTCGAGGCCTTGATCTCCGGCAGCATCGCCCGCGGGACGCCGATGATGCCGAGCGATCTCGTCGTCCCAGTCGAGCGTCTCGAGGCTCATCATCATCGTGCGGCTGGCGTTGGTGACGTCGGTGATGTGGACGCCGCCGTCGGGCCGCCGGTGAGCTGCCAGATGACGCCAGCTGTCGATGTTGCCGAAGATCAGGTCGCCGCGCCTCCGCCTTCTCGCGGATTCCGTCGACGTTCTCGAGGATCCACGTTGATCTTGGGGCCCGAGAAGTACGTCGCGATCGGCAGGCCGATCTTCGCCGGAAGCGGTCCTGGCCGCCGTCGGCCGACAGCTCGTTGCAGATCGTGTCGGTGCGGGTGTCCTGCCAGACGATCGCGTTGTAGACCGGCTGCCCGTTCGTTGCGGTCCCAGACCACGGTCGTCTCACGCTGGTTGGTCACCCCGACCGCGGCGATGTCCGACGCCTTGACCTTGTCGAGCCCGGCCTTGATGACCTCCTGTGTGCGCTGCCCAGATCTCGTTCGCGTCGTGCTCGACCCAGCCCGGCTTCGGGTAGATCTGCTCGTGCTCCTTCTGGTCGACCGAGACAACCTGCCCGCCGTGGTCGAACACCATGAAGCGGAGTGCTGGTCGCTCCCTGGTCCACTGCTGCTGCGTATTGCGCCATTCGTCCTCCTTGCTCCGATGTCACCCCGCCTGCTCCGGCCCGCCCCAGGTTTCGGCCGCGGTCTCGAAGAAGCAGGTGAGATGAGGTGGCTCCTGGATCCTGGTGCCCCGCGCTTCGCTCGCCGAGGTAGCTCGCGCGGCCCTTCCGTGCAACCAGCGGGATCGTGTCCCGCATGCCCTGCCCGGCGGCGTCGGCCGATTGCCTGAGGCGTCCTCGAAGCTCGCACCTTCGGCGAGTGCGGACTTGAGGCGTCGCGGCCCGGAATCAGGGCGTCGATCATGGTCTTGTCTCCAGGCTCGGCCTTGCCGCGAGCCTGGACGCCGGCGATACCGGCCTCGAGCGCCGCGGCCCAGTCGTCCAGGCCGAGCTCGTCCTGCCTGGACACGGCGGTTCCCATCTGCAGGAAGAGCGTCCCGTAGAGCGGTCCTGCGGCGCCCCGACCGTCGACACGAGCGTCATGCCGACGGTCTTCAGGAGGCGCCGATGTCTGCTCCTCAGTCGCGGCGTCGAGCTTGGCGAGCGCCGGCCGACATGCCTCGATCCATGTTGATCCCGTGGTCGCCGTCTCCGACCGCCGCGTCGAGCTGGGTCAGTTGCTCCTTGTTCGCGCCGACCTCGGCCGCGAAGGCCGGATCCAGCGCACGACGTCGTCGTGGCCGAGGCTCATGCGCCCTGACGCGCTTCTCGCTCTCGGCCACGTCGACCATCCTTCGCCTATGCCGCCCATCTCGAGACCGGCGGTCTTGACCGGCGCGTCCCAGTAGACGGGTCAGCTCGTCGTCAAGCTTCAACAGCGTGATCGAGCAGCCCGCCATCTCCAGCGCGACGTGATGTAGTGACCGATCAGGTTGCGGGTCGATCGTGATCCCACGCTCGCCCAGGAACCTGTTCAGGTCGTTGTAGACGATGTAGAGCTCGATCAGCGGCGTGCCGCCCATGCCGTTGACGAACGCGCAGCACCTTGGTCGCCTGGGCTCGAACGGTAGAGTCCATCGACGATCGGCGGCGAGCTGCTCGACGATCTCGGCGCGCGGGCCGAGCTTGCTCGCGCCGCGGCCGGGCTCGCCGTGGATGCCGATCCCGATCTCCATCTCGTCGTCGCCGAGCTCGAAGGTCGGCTTGCCCGGCCGCGGGCGACGATGCACGAGGTCAGCGCCATGCCCGAACGACCGGTCCGTTGGCGTTGACCTCGCCGGCCACAGCTCCGCCACTTCGGCGAGGTTGCGCCCCTCCTCGGCAGCCGCCCCGCAGATCTTCTCGACCAGCACGGTGGCGCCGACGCCGCGGCGGCCCGCGGTGTAGAGGCGAGTCCTGCACCGCGACGTCGTCGTCGATCACGCACCGACTCGACCTCGATGCCCTCGTCCTGCGGCGCACCTCGGCCGCCATCTCGAAGTTCATCACGTCGCCCGTGTAGTTCTTGACGATGTGCAGCACGCCGGCGCCGCCGTCGACGGCCTTCGTCGCGGCGAGCATCTGGTCGGGCGTCGGCGAGGTGAACACCTCGCCGGGGCAGGCGGCGTCGAGCATGCCGTAGCCCGACGAAGCCGCCGTGCAGCGGCTCGTGGCCCGAGCCGCCGCCGGAGACCAGCGCGACCTTGCCCTGCACCGGGGCGTCGGCGCGAACGATCACGTTCGGGTTGAATCTGGACGCGTACGAGGCCCGCATGGCGCCGTGCGCGATGCCTGTGCAGCGCTCGGCGACGACGTCCTCCGGCTTGTTGATCAGCTTTCTTCACGTTGCCTCCGCCCGGTCGCCCGGGTCTTCCTTTAATACGGCAACGGGTCGACTGGCCTCCGCTTCCGCCACCCGGCCTTTTACTGATATCCGGGGCTGGCGGCTCACCTCGCGCGATCAGCCCTCGATTGATGAAGGCGTCGTAGACGACGATCGCGCCCTGATGATTCCGCTGGCTATGCAAGCCACGATCGGGAGCCACTCAGTACCAGCCGTTGACGTCTGCCGTATGGCCCGGCAGCGCCACCGTCCTCGTGCCTGGCGAACCAGGCGTGAGAGCCTGCCGCGGGCCGAAGTCGCGCCGGGTTGATCGCGTAGCCGCGAGTTCGCGCGCCGCAGCCGGACATGCCGATTGCACGGCGACGAGCAGGCCGATGATCCACGGCCCGCGTGGTTCCTCGGCGCCAGGTTCCGGTCGTCGATGATCGCGAGCACGATTCGACGAGTAGCGCCAGGCCGGATTTAACCCTGTCGATGAACGGCCCGACCGGGCTGTGGAAGTACCCGGACGCGGGAAGGTCATGAAGATGCTGTAACGAGCGCGACCGGAGCTCGTCTGGCCGCGCACAGCGTGCGTCACGTGCTCGTAGCTCTTGACCGCGTCCTTGTAGTTCAGGTGTAGACGAGCGCGGCGCCGGTGAACGCAGCCGGCGACCTGGGCGGTGATGTAGAGCGTGACACTCGGTCCAGGGGAACCTGCGGCAGCATCGGCGAGCGCGATCGTGACCGCGGGCTGAGGTGCGCGCCGCTGGATTCCGCCTCCCGCGACGTGGATGGCCATCACGACGGCCACGCACCATCCCCAGGTGATCAAGCAGCCAGTCGCCCCGACGCCAGGAAGATCGTGTGGTCGGTCGCGGCACGACCGGACCTGGTTCAGGGTCGGCGACTGCCATGGCGACGACGTGCCGTCGCCGAGCGCGATCAGGACGAAGCAGCGCCAGGTAACTCCGAGAGGCCCTCCCCCAGACCGTCTTCCGCCAGGCGGCACCGGCGCCCATGCGCACGCGCCCAGACCCCTTCATACCTTGGGCTTCGTCGCTGTCTCCGACACCTCCACCTCCCTCTCTCGAACTCTCCGTTTTCAGAATACGTCCGCTTGAGAGGCGGGGATCGCCGTTCTCGCTTATCGCACGTCTGCGGGGACAGCGCCGGCTCTCTTGCGGCACGGTGCAGGCAGTCACAACAGGGACGCTGTGTCAGGCAGATGCTTTCTGCGGTCTCGACCGCGCGGGCCGTCAGCTGGGCCAGACGTCGACGGCGTAGAGCTGACGAAGCTCGCGCGCGAGGCCGTCCTCGTCGCCGATCAGAAACAGGTCGTACGGGTGAAGATGCGTACTGCGCTCGGAAGCCATTCTCGCGGGCCAGACGCGCCCCCACAGGAGACGCGGCCGATCGCGATCGGACACCCCTTGCGCAACGGCGGCAGCCTGCAATACGGGCGGCCGTGGTGCTTGCGAACTCCCGGTGGGCGGCGCAGCAGGTCCTCGGCGAGCTCTCGTCTTGAAGGCGTAGATGCCGCATTCGTGGCCTCTCGACCGGCGCGGCGGCGCCGTGCGTCGAGTATCTGGCCTCGAAGCGCGCCTCCGGGTGCCGGCCAGCTGACGTGGTGCCAGGTAAAGGATCGAGCCGGTAGAGGTTGTCGTGCCGGCGCACGTGCCAAAGCCGCCAGGCGACGATTGTTCATTTCGATCGAAGACCGCGCTCTGGAGCTCACGCCGGTATGTTCTGGGCCGCCTTCCACAGGAGCTGGCGAAGGCACCGGCTCTCGCTGGTGCGGATCTCGATCTCGCGCTCGGTCTCGGTGCGCCTATATCCATCGATTCCTCCGGGCAATACGTAACTGAACGAAGTACAA